>Ga0116147_1000079_pt1 | contig 107301 bp, 111 predicted proteins | sample AD_JPNHG3_MetaG_FD_89749 | JGI IMG/M metagenome (GOLD analysis project Ga0116147, IMG submission 89749) | Active sludge microbial communities of municipal wastewater-treating anaerobic digesters from Japan - AD_JPNHG3_MetaG | ecosystem: Engineered > Bioreactor > Anaerobic > Digestate | place...
CGGGATTTATGTCCCTACCTCAGCCGGGCACGGCACCTCGGGCAGCCATGGGGAAGCCCGTTGCACCGAACGCAGCGATAATCGGAGGTCACGATCACCCCAAGGCACAAACAGGACCGTCACGGGGACGGGCATGACGAAGAAAGGGTATCCACATCAAAATTAAGCAAATCAACAGGGCCGACAAAAACGCCATGGCCATACGGAATGTTTTGCCCGCCGATTCGACCCGAAAATATAGAAAACGGCTACCTGGTGTCAACACGGCAAAGAGGCGGGGCCTCGCAAATCGCCCCCGTCCTCCCTTTGTGCCGCCGGGTCGTCCCTCTGGGGAGTCGGCGGCGCCGACTCCGGGTTAAGGACCCGCCCGGAGGGGAACATCGGAGTTCCGATACAGGTTAGCTATACGATATCATTGAGGAATCGGTCATGTTAAAAAATCACTGTCGTGGCGGGCCTTCCGGACTCTTGAGAGACGGAAAGCCGCGTGGGACAATGGTTTACAGATCACGCCCCGGCGGAATTCTGCCGTCATCCGGGGGAACGGGAGGACAGGACAAATCTTTTGCCCTCATAGACAGTCAAATGAAAACGAGTTGTTACGAATTAGGCATGATGTCTACCGATTTTGGTTTCCCACCAACGGGAAAATTGATATAGAAGCGGTGCCCGTAAAGCACGCCGTCACTTTCGACCGGCGAGGACGGCGCTTTGGGGCGGCTGAAAACCTTAAAGGGGGAAGGTTTATGGATCCGAGACAACTATCCAGACAGATTTTCGATTTTCACAAGGCGGTCTTTGAGAGGTCCTTCGCCGCGGTGGTGCTCATGCAGGACCAGGCGGAAAAGGTGTTCCACCTGTGGATGGACCAGAACCCCTGGTTCCCTGCCGAGGGCAGGAAGGCCATGGAGGAATGGATGAAGGGCTACAAGAAAAGCCGGGACGAATTCAAAACCAGGGTCTTGGAGGGTTATGAAAGGATGGAGGCGTACCTGGCGCCGAAGGCGGATTGACGGGAAAAGGGAGGACTTCTTCATGGGTCTTGGAGTCGTGAAAGGGAAAACGGCCGCCGGTCGTTTGTCGGTGATATTGACCTTGACCGTCGCCCTATGGACGTTGACGGGAGGCGCCGCCCCGGCGTGGGGGGATTCCTTCCCCACCTACGGCACCGGGCCGGTACAGGTCAGGATCTATACGGATTACTTCTGCCCCCCCTGCCGGGCCATGGAGCCGGAGCTCGAACCCCTTTTGATAAGGCTCGTCGAGGGCGGCGTCATCACCGTCACCCTGGTCGACACCCCCTTCAGCAAACACACGGCCCTCTACGCGCGCTATTTTCTCTACGCCCTTGATCGGCATAACGCCTTCGGCCATGCCCTCCTCGTCCGCAACACCCTCTTCGAGGCGGCGGCGAACCGCCACGTCACGACGAAGGAGCGGATCGAAGAACTCTTCAAGGGCAAGGGCATCTCCTTCCGGGAATTCGACACCGCCGGGGCCTTCCAACGTTACAACGCCCTGATCCGGGACGATAACATCGACGCGACACCGAGTTGCGTCATCATCCGGTCGGCGAAGAAGGAGAAGTTCGTCGGCGGCCCGGACATAATAAAGGCCCTGCGGGAGTTGCACCGTTAGGGGGGTACCGGTAAGGGGGCTCCTTCATAAGCCGGGAAGAACCATGAAGGGGGAGACAATAAGAAAAGGGGCGAACCTCGCGCTCCCCGTCATCGCCGTGGGGCTGCTGATCTTCTACGAGCTGTGCGACACGGCCTGCTCCTCCCTGCGGGGGACTTTTTTGGGGATCGATCTGAAGATCGTGGGCGTCCTGTTCATGGCCGTGTTTCTGGGGACGCTGCCTTTCGGCAAAATGCCGGCCCTCGCCGGCCCAATGGAGCACCTGCGGACGATGATGCTCGCCGGTGCCGTGGGCGGCGAGGTCATCCTCGTCCGCTTCCAGGTCGTCAACGACACCTACTGCCCCCTCTGCCTGGCCTTCGGCCTCTGCGTCCTCGCCCTCTTCGCTGCCAACGTCCCGCGCATGAACAGATATCTCGCCGCGGCCGCCTTCGTCGCCGGGGCCGCGGTCTTTGCCCTGTTCTTCCGGGGATCCGTCCTGCCCCTCTACTCATGAGACCCGGAGAATAAGGGGCGGATCCCATCCCCCTTCCCAAGGTCATGCAACGCAGACGCCCCGTGAAGGGCCTTACCGCCCCTTAAGCACCCATCCCGACCCGGCCCGGCCGGCAAGGGGGAAGATCTCCGCGGAACGGTTGATCGCCCCCCTACCGTCCCTGACCGCCTTGCTCCCAGGCCGCGACGGGACGGTCCATGCGGAAGTGTTGCAACACCTCGATAAAGGCGGGGTTTCGCAAGGGATCTTCCCGCATGTGGAAGAGATGGCCGGGACAGGAGCAGTCCGAGGAACCGAAACGGGCCACGCACCCGTCGGCTATGGCCCCCACGGCGGCGGCGAGGTCGCATTCCACGTCGTCCGCCGTCCGGACGGGTATGGCCGCGCACGACAACGAGGCCTCCCGCAGGTAGTCGATGTGCCAGTGCCGACTCTTTCCCCCCTTCCTCAGGTGCCGGGCCAGACGGGCCGACAGGTCCTTGGCCGCCGCGCCGACGTAGAGGTACCAGCCCGCGGGAAAGGCCCTTTCCCCCAGGGAACCCACCCTCAGACGCAGCGCCTGGGGGAGTTTCAGGACCAGGACATAGGCGCCCCGGTCTCGACCCTCCCCCTCCAGGACGTCCCAGGGGATCGCCGCCTCCCGGACGACCCCCTCCAGACGGAGATCCTCCGTCCAGGAGAGGCAGAGGGCCCGGTAGAAGACCTTTTCCCGATATTCGGCAAAGGCCCGGGCGAAGGCGAAATCGGTGTGGTAATCGGGGAGGAAGAGAGAGGGGCGCGGGGAGTGGACGAGGAAGAGGACACCGCACCTGAGGCCCGTCGCAGCCGCCCCGGCCAGGACCTCGAGGTGGCGCCGCCCCCGTTCCGTCACGGCGTCGGGGAACATGGCGAGACGGCGGCCGAAGAGGGTGCACGATTTCACCTCCAGGAGGATCTCCCCCCGTCCATCCCGGAGGAGGAAATCGAAGCGTCTCCCCCCGAGGGCCACCTCCCTCTTCAGCACCCGCGCCCCTTCCAGGCCCGGGACGAGGCGCCGATGGAGGAGAAAATAGGCGGCGTCGTTGGTCTTCTGGGTGTGGAGGGGGACCGTGACCCCCTCCCGGACGACGGCCACGGCCGCATAGGGCAGCTTCCGACCCGGCGCGTCCCCCCCCGGGGCGAGGAGGACCCGCCGTCCCGGGAGGAGGAGCTCCCAAAGGCGGCCGGGGTTGGGGAGATGGGCCAAGACATACCGGCCGTCCACCTCCACCTCGACGACGAAACGATTGGGCCTTCTTGCAAAGAGACCGGCCGAGACCACGTCGACGAGGGGCGACGCGGCGAGGTCCCACGGCCTCTGTGCGGCGGCCTTGAGATTGCCTCTCGTCGCTCCCATGGCTCCCCCTCTCCCATTTTTCGACGCCCCCGGCGCACCCCGTTCTCGAATCGAGGGGGCCGCCGCCCCGCGTGACGGACCTCGGCCTTCATAACAAAAGGCATAGGCCGCCACAAGGGACAATGGCCGCCGGGCAAACGTCTCCGCCCCAAAAAAACGGGCAGAATCCTCTTGACAAACAGGGGCAAATTGCGTAGGTTCGCTCTTCGATTTTTCGATGGCTGGTGAATCTATGGATAAGACAACGTATTGGGCCAAAAAGGGAGAGGTCCCCCGGGATTGGTACGTGGCGGACGCGTCGGGCCAGGTCCTCGGCCGCCTGGCGAGCGAGATCGCCCGGCGCCTGAGGGGAAAGCACAAGCCCGTCTACACCCCCCACACGGACACGGGGGATTTCATCATCGTCGTCAACGCCGACAAGATGATTCTCACGGGGAAAAAACTCACGGACAAGATCTATTACCATCACTCCCGTTACCCCGGCGGCCTGAAGGAGACGCCGGCGGGTAAACTGTTGAAAGAGAAACCCGAGGAGTTGCTCCGCATGGCCGTGCGCGGCATGCTGCCCAAGAACACCCTCGGTCGGGCCATGCTCAACAAACTCAAGGTCTATCGGGGGGGTGAACACCCCCACGAGGCTCAGTGCCCCAAGGTTCTTGAAATCTAAACGAAACAAGGAGTCTGACAAGGGAAAATGGGCGCTTTAGAAAAACGTTTCTATGCGACGGGAAAGAGGAAGACGGCCATCGCCCGCGTTTACATGAAGAAGGGGACCGGTGTCCTCAAGGTCAACAAGCGGAACTTCGACGACTATTTCACCCGGGAAAGCCTGAAGATGCTCATCCAGCAGCCCCTCGAGCTCGTCGGCCAGAAGGGCCAGTTCGACTTCTATATCAACGTGCGCGGCGGCGGCATCTCGGGACAGGCGGGGGCCATCAAGCACGGCATCTCCAAGGCCCTCGTCGAGTACAACGACGAGTACCGGTCCGTCCTGAAGAAGGCCGGCTTCCTCACCCGGGACTCCCGGATCAAGGAGAGGAAGAAGTACGGCCAGCCGGGGGCCAGGAAGAGGTTCCAATACTCCAAACGCTGACGACCGAGGGAGGCACGGCCTCCCTTTTTGTTTTCCGGGGATTGTCATGATCAAGGCGGCCATCTACGGTGCCAGCGGATACACGGGCCAGGAGCTCTTGAGGATCCTCCTCCGTCACGGGGGGGTGGAGGTCACGGCGGCCACCTCCCGGCGCTACGCCGGGCGTCCCGTGGCGGACCTCTACCCGGCCTTCACGGGCCAGACGGACCTCCTTTTCGAGGAGGCCTCACCGGACCAGATCGCCGCGAGGTGCGACGTGGTCTTCCTCGCCCTGCCCCACGAGGTGTCCATGGCGGTGGCGGGCGCCTTCCTGGAGCGGGGGGTGAAGGTGGTGGACCTGAGCGCCGATTTCCGCCTCCGGGACGAGACGGTCTACGAGCGGTGGTACGCCCCCCACACGGCGCGGGAATATCTGAAGGAGGCCGTCTACGGCCTCACGGAGCTTTACCGCGACGCCGTGAGGAAGGCCCGCCTCGTGGCCAATCCCGGCTGCTACCCCACGAGCGTCATCCTCGGCCTCGCGCCCCTGCTGAGGATGAAGTGGATCGACCCCGACAGCATCATCGCCGACTCCAAATCGGGGGTCAGCGGGGCGGGCCGCGAGCCCGTCGTGAACTCCCTCTTCTGTGAGGTCGACGAGGCCTTCAAGGCCTACAAGGTCGGCCAGCACCGCCACACCCCCGAGATCGAACAGGAGCTCGGCGCCCTGGCGGGAACGAAGGTGACCGTCTCTTTCACCCCCCACCTCCTCCCCCTCTCCCGGGGGATCCTGAGCACCATCTACGCCACCCTCCGGGAAGAGGTGACGACGGCGGACGCCCTGGCCCTCTACGAGTCCTTCTACCGCAACGAGACCTTCATCCGCGTCTACAAGGAGGGGGCGTTCCCCAACGTCTCCTCCGTCCGGGGCTCGAACTTCTGCGACATCGGCCTGACGGTGGACGGACGGACGGGCCGGGTGATCGTCGTCAGCGTCATCGACAACCTGATCAAGGGCGCCTCGGGCCAGGCGGTGCAGAACATGAATCTCATGTGCGGCCTTCCCGAAGACGAGGGCCTGCGCATGATGCCCCTCTACCCCTGACCAGGACGGCCTGTAGCGGGAGGACCCATGAGCCTTCGGATCTACAACACCCTGACGAGGAGAAAAGACGAGTTCAGACCCCTCAACCCGGGTAAGATCGGCATCTACACCTGCGGGATCACGGCCTACGATTACTGTCACGTGGGACACGCCCGCTCGGCCGTCGTCTTCGACGTCATCACGAGATTCCTGCGCTACCGGGGTTTCGAGGTCACCTACGTCAAGAACTTCACGGACATCGACGACAAGATCATCGCCAAGGCCAACGACCTGGGGGTGAACACCGCCGCGATCTCGGAGCGTTTCATCGCCGAGCACGACCGGGACATGGACGCCCTGGGCATCGTGCGCCCCACGGTCACGCCGCGGGCCACGGAGAACATCGACGGGATGATCGCCCTCATCGAGCGGCTCCTCGAGAAGGGCCACGCCTATGTCGTGGACGGGGACGTCTACTACGCCGTCGAGTCCTTCCCCGGCTACGGGAAGCTCTCCTGCCGCAACATCGACGAGATGATGGCCGGGGCCCGCGTGGACGTGGACGAGCGGAAACGCAACCCCCTGGACTTCGCCCTCTGGAAGGCCAGCAAACCCGGCGAGCCCTGGTGGGAGAGCCCCTGGGGGAGGGGCAGGCCGGGGTGGCACATCGAGTGCTCCGTCATGAGCCAGCGCTACCTGGGGGAGACCTTCGACATCCACGGGGGGGGCGAAGACCTCATCTTCCCCCACCACGAGAACGAGATCGCCCAGTCCGAGGGCGCCACGGGTAAACCCCTGGCCCGCTGGTGGGTCCACAACGGCTTCGTCCGCGTCAACAGCGAGAAGATGTCCAAGTCCCTCGGCAATTTCGCCACCATCAGGGAGATGCTGAAGGACTGGCACCCCGAGGTCATGAGACTCTTCATGATCTCCAGCCATTACCGCAGTCCCGTCGACTTCTCCCCCTCCTCCCTCGCCGAGGCGAGGAGCGGCATGAACCGTTTTTACGCCACCCTCAAACTCCTCAAGGACATGAAGGGGGCCATGGGGGAGGCCGCGCCGGAGGGGAGGGACACTGAGCTGGCGGCGCGTCTCGACGAACTGCGGGGGCGTTTCGTCGAGGCCATGGAGGACGATTTCAACACCGCCCGGGCCCTGGGTTACGTCTTCGAGGCCGCGCGGACCGTAAACGCCCATCTCGGCGAGGTCCGGCCCCCCGGGGGTGGCTCCGCCCCGGCCGCGGTCCGCGCCGCCGAGGGGTTCTTCTCCGAGATAGGGGGGGTCCTGGGGCTCTTCGGCGAGGATCCCGACGAGTATTTCCGCCTGGACCGGGAACGGGAGGCGGCCAAGAGGGGCCTGGAGACGGGGGAGATCGAGAGGTTGCTCCACGAGCGTCGGGAGGCCAGGGCGGCCAAGGACTGGCAGCGGGCCGACGAGATCCGCCGCCGTCTCGCCGCCTGGGGGATCGCCATCAAGGACGCCCCCGAGGGGACGACCTGGCACTTTGCCTGAGGCCGGCGATTAAATTTTATTCAGGATCCGCCCGGTGATGGGTATTTTTTATCCTCCCAAGGGGGAAAAGAAGGGTGCCGTCTTTTCCCTCTTTTCCAAAATTTCCTTACGATCCCGAATCTTTAGCACGACGGGGACACCGGCGGCCCAGATCTTGCGTTTCCCACAGGACATGAAAGGTTTCGCCCGAAAAACCTTCCGGGGATCGGCGGTCTTACTGGCGGTCCTTTTGCTCTTCGTCTCCGCGCCCCGGCCGTCGGCCGCCCAGGAAACCCTCCGGGAAGGGGAGCTGGTGGACCTCGAACGCTGCCTCAAGATCGCCCTCTCCCGGCACCCCTCCCTCCAGGCGGCGGCGCAGGCGGTCAAGGCCGGGGAGAGCCGCGTCGGCCAGGCAAAAGCCGCCTATTTTCCCCAGGTCACCTGGTCCACCTCGGCCAGCCGCACGGACCCCTACACCACCCCCGTCGGGGCCGAGGCCGCCAAGGGCGGCGAGATCACCAACCAGTACCTCTCCTCCCTCAACCTCAGCCAGACCCTCTACGATTTCCAGAAGACGGCCCGCCAGGTCAGGATTCAGGACCTGGGGGTCCTCTCCGCCCGGGGGGATCTCGACATGACCCGCCTGAGCGTCACCCTCGGGGTGCGCAAGGCCTACTACGACCTCCTTAAGGCCCGCCGCCAGAGGGAGGTCGCGGCGGAGACGGTGGAACAGTTCCAAAGGCACCTCGAGCAGGCCCAGGCCTTCTTCCGGGCGGGGACGAAACCGAAAATCGACGTCACCAAGGGGGAGGTCGACCTCGGCAACGCCCGCCTGAACCTGGTCAAGGCCCAAAACGCCCTGAGTCTGGCGGTGGCCGCCCTTAACAACGCCATGGGCTACCCCGGCGCGCCCCCCTTCGTCGTCGCGGACGATCCCTCAGAGCCGGGGCCCCTGACGGCCTTCGAGGAGGCCCTGGAGAAGGCCTACAAGAACCGGCCGGACTTGAAGGCCGCTGTCGCCAAGCGCCAATCGGCCGAAGAGTCCGTGAGACTGGCGAAGACGGGATACTTCCCCAGCCTCACGGGCTCCGCCGGCGTGGGCTACGGGGGCCAGCAATTCCCCGTCGATCGGGGATGGACCGTCGGTGCCACCCTGAGTGTCCCTATCTTCAGCGGCCTGTCCACGCGCTACCAGGTGGAGGAGGCCCTCGCCAACCTCCAGGCGGCCCGGGCCAACGAGGAGAACCTCCGGCAGGCCATCCACCTGGAGGTCCGCCAGGCCTGGCTCAACTGGACGGAGGCGAAGGAGCGGCTCTCGACGGCCATGCTCACGGTCCGACAGGCCGAGGAGAACCGTGACCTGGCCACCGGGCGTTACGAAGCCGGCGTCGGCAGCGCCATCGAGGTCACCGACGCCATCGTGGCGTTCAACAACGCCAAGATGGATTACCTGGGCGCCCTCTACGACCTGAAGACGGCCCAGGCGACCATGGAAAAGGCGATGGGGTTATGAAAAAAATCTCCCTGCGGAAAGGTCTTTTCATCGCCGCGGCGGTCCTGCTCGTCGTCGGCGGTCTGTTTTTGTCATACCGTTATCTCGGCAAAAAAGAGACGCGGTACCGCACCGAGAAGGTGACGAGGGGCGACATAGCGGCCGTGGTGACCGCCACGGGCAAGGTGGACGCCGTGACCACCGTCATCGTCGGCGCCCAGCTCTCGGGCATGATCAAGGAACTCTACGTGGACTACAACAGCGTCGTGAAGAAGGGTCAGCTCCTGGCCAGGATCGACCCCACCATCTACGCGGCCCAGGTGGACCAGGCCAGGGCGAACCTCCTCCTGGCCAGGGCCAATCACGAGAAGGCCAAGGCCCAGCTCCAGGACGCCCGGCGCACCCTGAAGCGCAACGAGCAGCTCGTCGCGAAGAACTTCATCGCCCAGAGCGACGTCGACACGGCCCGCACCAACGTGGAGACGGCCGAGGCCCAGGTCGCCGCGGCCCAGGCCCAGGTGGGACAGGCGGAGGCGGCCCTCAGACAGGCCGAGACCAACCTCCGCTACACCCGGATCCTCTCCCCCGTGGACGGGGTCGTCATCTCGCGCAACGTCGACATCGGCCAGACCGTGGCGGCCAGTTTCCAGACCCCCACCCTCTTCAGCATCGCCCAGGACCTCACGAACATGCAGGTCATCACCAGCGTGGACGAGGCCGACATCGGCCGCGTCCGTCCGGGACAGGCCGTGACCTTCACCGTGGACGCCTACCCGAACCAGGTCTTCAAAGGAAGGATCCACGATATCCGCAACGCCCCCGTCACCGTCCAGAACGTCGTCACCTACGAGGTCATCGTGAGGGTGGACAACCGCCAGAACCTCCTCAAGCCGGGCATGACGGCCAACGTCTCCATCGTCACGGACATCAGGGAAGGGGTGTTGCGGGTCCCCAACAGCGCCCTGCGCTTCCGGCCCGACGACAGGGGGTCCAAGGGCGCGGACCAACAAGCCCAGCGGGTGGAAAAGGGCCAGGGGGTCTGGGTCCTCGCCGGCGGTAAGATGAAACGCGTTTCCGTAAAAACGGGCATCAGCGACGGCAGCTTCACGGAGATCAGGGAGGGCGACCTCCGGGAGGGGGACCTGGTGATCACGGAGGCGATGGGTCGCGACAACAAGGCGACGCAGCGCCAGGCGCCGCCGCCCTTCATCCGTTGAGAAAAAACCGATGCTCATCGAGACCCGAGACCTGAGGAAGATCTACCAGGTGGGCGACACCGTCGTCGTCGCCCTCGACGGGGTGAACGTCGCGGTGGAGAAGGGGGAATTCCTGGGTGTCATGGGCCCCTCGGGCTCGGGGAAGTCCACCTTCATGAACGTCGTCGGGTGCCTCGACCAGCCCACCTCCGGTCAATACCTCTTCGAGGGCCGGGACGTGAGCCGCCTGGATCCCGACACCCTGGCGGAGATCCGGAACCGCAAGATCGGCTTCGTCTTCCAGGGGTTCAACCTCCTGCCCCGGGCCACGGCCCAGGAGAACGTCGCCCTCCCCCTCCTCTACAGCCGCGTCCCCGCCAAGGAGCGGGCCGAGAGGGCCATGGCGGCCCTCAAGGCCGTCGGCCTCGAGGGGAGGGAGCACCACCGCCCCACCCAGCTCTCCGGGGGCCAGCAGCAGCGGGTGGCCATCGCCCGGGCCCTCGTCAACGACGCCGCCATCATCTTCGCCGACGAGCCGACGGGCAATCTCGACACCCGCGCCAGCAGGGAGATCATGGAGCTCTTCGTGCGGCTCAACGAGGAGAAGGGGATCACCGTCATCGTGGTGACCCATGACCCGGACACGGCTTCCTTCAGCAAAAGGATCATCCGCTTCCTCGACGGCCGCATCGTGGCGGACGACAGGAACGGGGGGCAAGGGGCGTGAACGGTCTCGTCTCCACCTTCCGGATCGCCGTCGAGGCCCTGTGGGTCAACAAGATGCGGTCCTTCCTCACCATGCTGGGGATCATCATCGGTGTGGGGGCCGTGATCGCCATGCTCGCCGTGGGCGAAGGGGCCAGTCGGAAGATCAGCCAGCAGATCTCCACCCTGGGGAGCAACCTCCTCATCGTCCTGCCGGGGTCCGTGACCTCCGGGGGGATACGCATGGGCAGCGGCACCCAGATGACCCTGAACATGGCCGATGCCGAGGCCATCGAAAAGGAATGCCCGGCCGTCGAGGCCGTATCGCCGATCCTCAACGGCGTGGCCCAGGTGGTTTACGGCAACGCCAACTGGTCCACGGGGGTTTACGGCGCCGGCGTCTCCATCCTCACCATCCGCGACCTCGCCCTCACGTCGGGGCGGCCTTTCACGGAACAGGACATCCGCAGCGCCGCCAAGGTCTGCCTCATCGGCCAAACGGTGGCGGACAACCTCTTCGGGGACATGGACCCGACGGGCCAGATCGTGCGCATCAAGAAGGTCCCCTTCACCGTCATCGGTCTGTTGGAGCCCAAGGGGCAGTCCCTCATGGGCCAGGATCAGGACGACGTCGTCTATATCCCCATCACCACGGCCCAGAAGCGGATCTTCGGGACCCACTTCGCCGGCATGGTCCGTTCCATCATGGTGAAGGCGAAAAGCGCCGACGACCTCCCGGCGGCGGAGTCCCAGGTAAACGCCCTCCTCAGGCAGAGGCACCGCATCGGTCCCAAGGGGGAGGCGGATTTCTCCGTCCGGAACCTGACCCAGATGCTCCAGGTGGCGGAACAATCGACGAAGGTCATGACCCTCCTGTTGGGGGCCATCGCCTCCGTCTCCCTTTTGGTGGGCGGGATCGGGATCATGAACATCATGCTCGTGTCCGTCACGGAAAGGACGCGGGAGATCGGGATCCGCATGGCCGTGGGCGCCAAGATCAGGGACATCCGCTTCCAGTTCCTCGTGGAGGCCTTGACCCTCTCCTTCTTCGGGGGGATGATCGGCGTCATGGCGGGTGTGACCGCCTCGTGGGTCATCACGGCCCTGGCGGGCTGGGCGACGGTGATCACCCCCCTATCCATAGGCCTGGCGGTGGGGTTCTCGGGACTCGTGGGGATCTTCTTCGGGTATTACCCCGCCTACAAGGCCTCCCTGTTGAATCCCATCGAGGCCCTGCGCCACGAGTGATGGGGAGAGAAGGCTAAGAAGCGGCCCTCTTGATCAGGTAGAGGGCCACGATCAGACCGACGGCGACGAAGAGCCCGAAGAGGACCCCCGCCTGTTCCAGGAAGGTCAAGCCTCCGTACCAGGTGACGACCTTGTCGAGATATTCCTCCCAAAGACCCGTGATACGTTCCATCGTCCAACCTCCCAAAGACATGATCGGCCCCCCGGGGCCGTCGCCGGGCTCGTCAGGGGAAGACCCCGCGCCCGATGCGGGTAAGTTTTCGGAAGTATAACAATCCCCGCCCGGTGTGGCAAGATCGTTTCCAAAATGCACACCCTTGACTGACGGGGGAGCTCATGGTAGCGTCCTTGCGAAGGGGGACTAGCCCATGAAAACCGACAAGACACGGATCCCTTTTCTCGCCCTGGTCCTTTTTTTCAGCCTGACGGCGTCGAGCGGGGCGGCTCAGCGCCCGTCCCAGTTCGTGGACATCACGGAGGTGATCCCCGACGTCCGCCTTGACATCCGCTACTTCGGGCCCCACAACTTCGTCGGCGCGCCCGTGGACGGCTACGGGGCCCCGAAATGCCTCCTCACCCGCCAGGCGGCGGCGGCCCTGGCGAAGGTCCAGGCGGACCTGAGGGAGTTCTCCCTCTCCCTCAAGATCTACGACTGTTACCGGCCCCAGCGGGCGGTGGATCACTTCGTGAGGTGGGCGAAAGACGTCGACGACGTCAAGACGAAGGATGAGTTCTACCCCACCGTCGACAAGAGAAACCTCTTCAAGGACGGATATATCGCCGCCCGCTCGGGCCACAGCCGGGGCAGTACGGTGGACCTGACGATCGTGGCGGTCCCCACCCCTCCCCAGGAGACCTACACCCCGGGTCAACCCCTCTTCGCCTGCCATCTGCCGGCGGAGAAACGCTTCCGGGACAACGGCATCGATATGGGGACGGGCTTCGACTGCTTCCACGAGCTATCCCACCCGGCGAACCCGAAACTGGGCCTCCAGCAGCGCCTCAACCGGCTCCTCCTGAAGACCATCATGGAGAAGCACGGCTTCAAGAACTACGACAAGGAGTGGTGGCACTTCACCCTGAAGGACGAGCCGTTCCCCGACACCTACTTCGACTTCCCCGTGGAGTGAACCACGGGGAGCCCGCCGGTCCCAAACCGGTGAAGATAACCCTCCATGGGGAATTTCCTCCTCAGACCCGCGGCGTTCATCTGCCGCACCGTGCCGAAGACGGGACGGCGGGGCCAGGGTCGGTCGTGCTTGCCGAAACACCACGCCACGCCGGCGTAACTGTTGGGGTCCCGCCCGTCGAGGGCGTAGCGGTTGTTGAGGGCAAGGGCCCGGTAAAAGGCCTCCTCGGGGGACGGCGACCAGGCGAGGATCTGTTTCCCCCAGTACATGCGCATGTAGGGGTGCATGACGCCCGTCTCGACCAGTTCCCTCTGGGCGGCGTTCCAGTAAGGGTCGTGGGTCCGGGCCCCTTCCAGCTCCTCGAAGCGGTAGAGGTAGGGCCGGGGGTCGTGGCGGTGGGCCTCCAGGGTTTCCCGCGCCCAAGACGGAAGGGCCTCGTAGCGGTCGTAGAGGTCCTGGTAATAGACGAAATTCAGGCTGAGTTCCCGCCGGACGATGAGCTCCTCGAGAAAGGCCCCCCGGGCCTCCTCGGGGACCCCTCCCGCCCCCGTTACGGCCAGGGCGACACGGAGGGGGGAGATCTGGCCGAAATGGAGATAGGGACTCAAACGGGAGGTGCAGGGGGCGGCGGGGTTGTTCCTTTCCCGGCCGTAGCGGGCCAAACCATGTTCGATAAACCCCTCCAACAACCTCAGGGCCTCCCTCGCGCCCCCCTTGAGGCTCGTCACGGGACCCACGGAGGAATCGAGACGCAGGGGGGCGAGGAGTTCCCGAGCGGACGTCCCCGCCTCGCCATCCGTCAGGGGCGGGGTGAATTTCTTCCTCAGGGTTGTCTCCTTCAAGGGGAGGAGGTAGCGGGGAAGGAGCCTTTCCAACCTCGGCCTTAGGGCGGCGGCCGAGTAAGCCTCCCGGCCGTAGGCCTCCGCCACGGGCACGACGGCGTCCGTCTCCACCTCCACGACCCGGCAGGGCGCCGCCGCGGCCAACCTCTCGCGCCAGAGACGCTGGTGGCGCAAATAGCCCTTGTCCGTAACCACCAACGCCGCCTTCCCGGCCGTCGCGGCGACCTCCCCATGCGGGTCCCCGTAGCGGATCATCATGGGGATGCCGCGCTTTTTCAGATCCGAGGCCGTCTCCACCAGGCCCTCCGCCATGAAGGCGCAGTGGCGCAGATTGGCCTCGGGGTAGTCCCCCGTCAGGACGAAGACGACCAAGACGGGGAGATCGAGGTCATTGGCGGCCCCCACGGCGTACTCGAGGGCGTGGTTGTCCCCAGCCCGCTGGGCGGCCTGCATCCAGTAGAGGACATAGGAACCTCTCGCCGTAGCCTTGCCGTTCAAGTCGCGGATCCTCTCCTGCTGGATCATGCCACCCCCTCAATCGTGGTCGAAGACGTAACCGACGGAGCGGACGCTCTTGAAAAAACGCGGCCGGTGGGGATCTTCCTCGAAGTAGCGCCGGAAGCGCCCCACGAAGACGTCGAGGGTCCGCGTGGGTGTGTCGGGCGCGTATCCCCAGGCCTTTTCCAACAGCTCCGCCCGGGGCATGACCCGGCCCCGGTTGGCGACGAATACCTTCAGGAGGCGAACCTCCTGGTCCGTGAGGACGATCTCGCCCCCGCGCCCGTACGCGGTGAAAGAGTCGAAGCGGATGACATTGCCCCCGAAGGCGTACTCGCCCCCGAAGACAGACTTCTCTTCATCCTTTTCCTCCCCCCCCGTCCCCCAGGCGGCCCTCACCAGGAGACGCTCCACCCTCAGGAGGAACTCATCGAGATGAAAGGGCTTGGAGAGATAGTCGTCCACGCCGAAGGCCAGGCCCTTGACGCGGTACTCGGCCTCACCGCGGGCGGAAAGGATCAGGATGGGGAGCCTCTCGTCCTCCATGCGGATGTGCCGCAGGACGGACAGACCGTCGAGGAGGGGCAGCATGACATCCAAGACGATGAGGTGGGGTCCGTAGGACCGCCACTCCCTCAATCCCGCCATACCGTCGGCGGCGACGCGGACGTCGTGGCCCTTCAGGGAAAGGTTGAGACGCAGGGCCTCGGCGATGTGCCCGTCGTCCTCGATGACGAGGATCCTTTTCTTCCCGGCCGTCCCTTCCCCCATGTTCCTTTCCCTCCTCAGGCCGTCTCCGCCGGTTTCGGCATCTTCAGGATGAAGGCCGATCCCCTACCACGCCCCTCGCTCTCCACGGCGACGCCCATGCCGTGGATCTTCGCCACCTGCCGGACGAGGTACAAGCCCAGGCCCGTACCCCCGGCCCGGTTCTCCTCCCCCGCCGCCCGGTAGAACTTGCGGAAGATCTTCTTCCTCTCGCCCTTCTCCAAACCGACGCCGTTGTCCTCGAAGCGGAGGTCCCACCGGTCTCTCCGGGGGACGAGGCGGACGTCTATCCTGGGCCGCCCGGAGGTGTTGTGCTTGATGGCGTTGGTGAGGAGGTTCATGAGGAGCATCCTGAAGAGGGGCAGGTTGAGGTGGTAGCGGGGCCGCCGCCCCGAGGGGCTGTGGACGGCCACGTCGCAACCCCTCAAGAGATCTTGGTTTTCCGCGAAAAAGCCCTCGATGACTTCCAGGAGATCGACGAGGGTCACCTCCCGCTCGTAGGTCCCCGTCTCGATCCGCGCCAGGTCCAGGATGCGGTTGACATGCCCCAGGAGCCGCTCCACGTCGGCGAGCATGTACCGGACGTAGCGCAACTGCTCCTGTCTGTCCATCTCGTGGCCCGCGAAGGTCTCCAGGTAGAGCCGCAGGGAGGCGAGGGGCGTCTTGAGTTCATGGGTGAAATTGTTGATGAAATCACGCTGGAGGCGATAGAGGCGCAGTGTCTTTTCGTGATAGACGAAGATGATCACCACCCCCGCCACGATGAGACCGAACAGGACGGACAGGACGACGATGACCACCCAGGTCTTGACCTCGAACAACTGGGCGGAGTCGAGGCCGTACTTCCTGATCGTTTCCTGTAATCCGGAACTTACCTCGAGGTACCAGTAGATGTAGAGGAAGAGGGACCCCGTCAGGGCCGTCAGGGAGACGACGAAGATAAAGACGGGATGCAAAAACCACTTCAGGGGTTTCATGGCCTCGTGCCTTGCTATAACACCGCCGTGACCCCTGTCAACGACCCCGGGGGTACCGCCGGCCTTCCGATTGTAAAACTATTGTAAAATCCATAACTAACGCTTCCATTTCCCGGCGGCGGGCCCTATAGTGTCGGCAACAACTGCAAAGGAGCGAAAAAGAACAATGAAGAACCTCCACCATCCCCCCGTCCACCCCAAGCGGACGAGGGCCAATATCCTCCTGGCCGGCGTTTTCGGGCCCTACGCCCAAGACGACGAATACGGGAGCCGGAGAAACAACCCCATGGAACTGTACCACAACCAGGTGACGCGCCTCCAGGGGGGCTTCTCCCTGAGGATGTTCCACCGGACCTTCGGCCTCCTCATGATCCAGGCCAACCTCGACGCCCCCTGCACGGTCATGGATTTCCCGAAACGGGAGGACTTCGTCGCGGCCCTCAAAAAGGAGGACTACGACATCGTCGGGATAGGGGCCATCGTCACCAACATCGACAAGGTGAGGGAGATGTGCCGCCTCGTGAGGCTCCACCGCCCCGAGGCCCAGATCGTCGTCGGCGGCCATATCGCCGCCGTACCCGATCTCCACTTGAGGATCGACGCCGACTTCATCGTGCGGGGGGACGGCATCCGCTGGTTCCGCCTCTTCCTCGGCCAGGACGAAAAGGCCCCCATCCGCCACCCCATGGTCCTGTCCGGCTTCGGTTCCCGGATCATGGGCATCAACCTCCCCAACCGCCGGGGACACACGGCGGCCATCCTCATCCCCTCCGTGGGTTGTCCCGTGGGGTGCAACTTCTGCTCCACCTCGGCCTTTTTCGGCGGCAAGGGCCGCTTCGTCAACTTCTACGAGACGGGTGACGAGCTCTACTCCGTCATGTGCCAGATGGAGGAGACCCTCGGCGTCCGTTCCTTCTTCGTCCTCGACGAGAACTTTCTCCTCCACCGCCGCCGGGCCCTGCGTCTCCTGGAGCTCATGGAGGAAAACGGCAAGTCCTGGTCACTGGACGTCTTCAGCTCCGCCCGGGTCCTTCAGACCTACACCATGGACCAGCTCGTCCGGCTGGGGATCACGTGGGTGTGGATGGGCCTGGAGGGTGAGGACAGCGCCTACGTCAAACTCAGCGGCGTCTCCACCCACACCCTGGTGAAGAGGCTGCAGGACCACGGCATCCGGGTCCTCGGCTCGTCCATCATCGGCCTCGAGGAACACCGCCAGGCCGACATGGAGAGGGTCATAGACTACGCCGTCTCCCACGACACGGACTTCCACCAGTTCATGCTCTACACCCCCAACCCCGGCACGCCCCTCTACGAGGCCCACGAGCGGGAGGGGAACCTCCTCTCCGAGGAAGAGCTCCCCCTGGCGGACCGTCACGGCCAGTACCGCTTCAACTACCGCCACCGGGGAATCCCGGCGGGGTCGGAGGAGGGGATCCTTCTCGACGCCTTCCGGCGGGACTTCGAGGTGAACGGGCCGAGCCTCTACCGCCTCATCCGCACCATGCTCAAGGGCTGGAAACGCCACGGCCACGATCCCGATCCCGCCGTCCGGGACCGCTACGCCTGGGACACGGCCCCCCTGAAGACGGCCTACGCCGGGGCCGTGTGGGCCATGAAGCGTTGGTACCATAACGACACCGCCATGGCGTCCCGCCTGGAGGGCCTCCTTCGGGACCTGTACGGGACCTTCGGCCTGAAGACCCGCCTGGCGGCCCCCCTCTTCGGTCTCTTCGCCCTGGCGTCCCTCGCCCGCGAGGAGAGACGCCTCAAGAGGGGCTGGACCTACGAACCGCAAAGATTCGTCAACAAGAACGCCGCGGCCCTGGGACGCAAAAAGGAAAAGGCCTTCACCCTCCCCGTGGCGGTCCCCCAACCGGCGGGCGTCGCCCGTTAGACCCGCCGAAGACGGGACGACAAGGACCCCTTGCTTTTAGTGGTGAAATCTGCCATCCTTCGCAAAAAAACGGAGGAGACCGCCCCCATGACGAATTATCTCTTCAAAGGAATGGCCAGCGTCGACCGTTTCATCCACGCCCGTCAGGCCAAGTTCACCATGAGCATCTCGCCGGCGGCGATGATGCTCGCCTATCTCGACTGGCTGGTGAACATCCTCAACTCACCCGGCAAGCAGCTCCTGCTGCTGGAGGAATTCAACAACAGCCTCCAGAGGCTCATCGGCAACACCGCCCAGGAGATCTTCTACGGCAGACCACCCGAGGAGGCGAAGGACACGGACCCCCGTTTCCGGGCCAAGGAGTGGCAGCTCTGGCCCTTCAACTTCATGTACAAATATTTTCTCCTCTACGAGAAGATGTGGCAGAGCGCCACGACGGACACCCCCGGCGTCTCCAAACACCACCAGAACGTCATGTCCTTCATGGGCAGACAGCTCCTGGACATGTTCTCCCCCTCCAACTTCCTCTTCACCAACCCCGTCCTCATCAGGACCACCATGGAGCAGGGGGGGGCCAACCTGATCCAGGGCTGGCAGAACTTCTGCGAGGACCAGATCAGGCGCCTGGCGGGGATGAGGCCCGTCGGGGCGGAAAACTACCAGGTAGGCAAGCAGGTGGCCGTCACGCCGGGGAAGGTGGTCTTCAGGAACCGTCTGTTGGAACTCATCCAGTACACGCCGACGACGGAGAAGGTCTACGCCGAACCCGTCCTCATCGTGCCCGCCTGGATCATGAAGTACTACATCCTCGACCTCTCCCCCCACAACTCCCTCGTGAAGTTTCTCGTCGACCGGGGTCACACGGTCTTCATCATCTCCTGGAAAAACCCCCGGTCCGACTACCGCCAGACGGATCTGGAGGACTACCGCGTCGAGGGCGTCATGGCGGCCATCGACGCCGTCTCCGCCATCGTGCCGGGACGCCAGATCCACACCGTCGGCTACTGCCTCGGCGGCACCATCCTGAGCATCGCCGCGGCCACCATGGCCCGGGACGACGACCAGCGCCTCCGGTCCATGACCCTCTTCGCCGCCCAGACGGACTTCGAGGAGGCGGGGGAACTGATGCTCTTCATCGACGAGAACCAGGTCAACTTCCTCGAAGACATCATGTGGGACCAGGGGTACCTCGACGCGAAGCAGATGGCGGGGGCCTTCCAGGTCCTGCGCTCCAACGACCTCTTCTGGTCGCAGATCATAAGGGACTACTTCATGGGCACCCGTCTCCCCATGAACGACCTGATGGCCTGGAACGCCGACACGACCCGCATGCCCTATCGGATGCACAGCGAATATCTGCGGAAGCTCTTCCTCAACAACGACCTCTCCGAGGGGCGGTACAAGGTGGGGGGCCGGGAGATCACCATCCGGGACATCTGCGCCCCCGTGTTCATCGTCTCCACCATCCAGGACCACGTGGCCCCCTGGCGCTCCGTTTACAAGTTCAACCTCTACTCCAACCCCGTGGAACTCACCTTCGTCCTCTGCAGCGGCGGTCACAACGCGGGGATCATCAGCGAGCCCGCGAACACGAAGCGGACCTACCGCATCTCCACCCGGAGGCGGGGTGACAAATACATAGATCCCGACACCTGGCTCGATGAGACGCCGGAGCAGAGGGGTTCCTGGTGGATCCCCTGGCAGGAGTGGCTCGTCAATCATTCCTCGCCCGAGCAGGTCGATCCCCCCTCCATGGGCGCGGGCAAGCTCTACCGCGTCCGCATGGACGCCCCGGGATCCTACGTGTTCGAGGAGTGACCGCTCCGGCGTATGAAATCGGCGTAGAACATGTCGGTCACCTGGGTGTGGGTCAGGAGCCATTCCCGGACATAGGCGAGCATGTCCCGGGTGAGACCTTCCCTGTTCTGCCGGTAGGACGAGAGGAAGGAACGGAGGCGGTCGACGAAGCGGTCGTGTTCCTGGGCGTGCTCTCCGTAGCCGGGGAAACGGGCCTTCATCATGACGAGGTTCTCGGCGTGGAAGTGTTCCCCGGAGTAGGCGACGAGCTCTTCCAGGACGGGGAGGGGATCGGCCGAGGCGGTCTCGTGGAGATCGACGAGGCGGTTCAGGATGGCGAAGAGATGACGATGCTGCTCGTCCAGGTTTTCAAAACCCACGCTGAAGCGCGGGTTCCACGTGAGACGTTCGATCTTCCCCCCCGTGTCGCTGGTCATCTCCCCTTACCTCCCTTAGAAAAGGTCGCGGCGGCGAGGCCGCTTTTTCGCTATTTATCCTACCGTCCGCCCCTTGTCAAAGGCCTCCTCAGGGTGAGGTTGGATAACCGTACCGAAGGCGCGCAACCGCTCAGGAGAAAGCCATGAAGAACCGAAGATCCTTATCATTGACCGCCGTGTTGCTCTGCATCTCCTTCTTTTTCCTCACGATCCCGCCCCGCGCGGGCGGCGAGGAATACGGGGGTGGGATACGCACGGAGGTCCTGACCAAATCGGGAACGGCGAGCAACGGCCAAGCCCTGAGGTACCCCTGCACGGAGAGGCCGGAGGTGACGGCCATGATCGTCCACATCCCCCCGGGGCAGGAAACGGGGCGTCACTACCACAAGATCCCCGTCCTCGCCTACGTCCTCGACGGCACCCTGACGGTGGAGATAGAAGGTGGACAAACCCTCATGTTCCGCCCGGGTCAGGTCATCCTCGAGGTCCAGGATACCATCCACAACGGGATCAACAGAGGTACCGTCCCCGTGAAACTCGTCGTCTTCTACGTGGGCGAAGAGGGGAAACCCCTCGTTTACCGAGGCGAACCCTCCCGCCCATAGGTCAGGGGCCGACGAGGACCCAAGGCCTGAGGTCTCAGGGGGGCAGGGCCACCCGGTCCCGCCCCTCCTCCTTGGCCCGCTTGACGGCGCCCCGGGCCGCCTGGAGGACGTCCCCGGCCGTCTCCCCGTGGAGGGGGGCGGCGGCCACACCGATGGAGAGGGTGACCCGCCTCAGGTGGCTGCCCCCTTCCTCCTGCGCCCGATCGGAGAGGAGCCCCCGGATGTTCTCGGCGTAGCGCCGGGCGTCGTCGAGGGAATCCCCCGGGAGGATGACGACGAACTCGTCGGCCCCCCAACGACAGACGATGTCCCTGTCCCGGGCCCGCTCGGCGAGGAACTGCCCCAGGTCCCTGATGATCCTCTCCCCCTCCTCGATTCCGTAGGTCTGGTTGATCCTGCCCAGGCGGTCGATATCGACGAACGCCACCCCCACCGACTGACCCTGGCGGAGGCCCTTCCTGATCTCCCGCTCCAAGGCGGGCTCGAGAAAACGGCGGTTTACCAGACCCGTGAGGAAATCGCGCTGGGAGAGGTCGGAGATCTGGCCGCGCAAGCCGATGTTCCAAAGGGCCAGACGGATCTGCTGGGCCGCCACGAGGGCCAGCTGCTTCGAAGTCTCCACGGTTCGGGGCGACGTCACGGCGGTCCCTTCGAAGCGGAGGTGGACCATCCCCATGAGTTCACCCTGGGACGAGAGAGGGACACAGAGGGAGGCCGCCTTTTCCCCTTCGGCCTCGATATGGCGGCACGGCAGACCCTTGGCCGTTCCGGCGACGAGGTGGGGGCGGTTCCTCCTTACGGCGTGGCAGTCTTGAGGGACTATGACGCCTTCCCGGGGTTCCTGGCCCCACCACGCCCGGACCTCGAGGAGGCCCTTCGCCCGGTTGAAGCCGTAATAGGCCCCGGCGGGGAAAAGGTGGGGCATCTCCCGGGCGATGACCCCGTAGGCCTCCTCGAGGGTGAAGGAGGCACACAACAGATCCCCCAGCTTGATGAGTTTTCTGATCTTTTCCTTAGGCACGGCCATGGATGAAACCCGCGATGCGGCGGCGGAACGCCTCGGGGGGCGTGATCCCGAGCTCCCTCATGACGGCGTCGAACTCCCCCAACCCCCCCACGGCGGCGGCGACGTTGAGGAAGATCTCCATGTAGGCCGAGCCGGTGCCCTCGATCTCGCCGCGAAAGACCGGATCAGAAGCCAGGTCCCCTTCCGCCTCCGGGACGCGGCCCGGCCGAACGAGGCGGCCCACGGCCCGGTAGGCGGCGAAACGCTGGAGGGCGTCGCATTCGTAATCCCCGGCGGCGATGCTCTCCCTGACCCGTGAGAGATGGATCACGTCCACGACGACGATCCCCGGCGTATTCGACAGGCCTTCCCTTACGGCCCCCAGGAGCCCCTCACGATCCCCGTCAGAAGAAGACACGTAGGCCACCACTTCCCCGACCCCGCCGGTCCCGCCCACCAGGTCCAACCCCACCTCCACGCCGAGCCGCCCCTCCAGGGCAGCGGCGGCAGAGAAGAGTCCCCCGAGGCCTTCCAGGCCTTCCATACCCGCCCCTCCCGGGTAAAAACACCTCATCAGGGAAAGGAGCCGTTCTCGAACTTTAGTTTTGGGCGGGGGGGCGTCGGCGGCGTAACCGACGGCCCGGAGGTGGGCCCCGTAGCGTTCCTGATCGAGGACCTCCCTGGACCAGGACCCCGGGCGCGGCTCGTGAACGACCAGGTCGTGGATCCCGTCGCCGACGATCTTCCGGAGGCACATCCTCACCAGGCGGCGTCCCTGGATCTCGACGCTGTAAAAAAAGCCTCCCTCCGAGAGGTCACCGCCGGGGGTCGTGATCGTACCGAAATTGGAGGGGTTGAGGTAAACGGTCCCGTCCACTTCCTGGAAACCCGCCTGGTCGTGGAGGTGGCCCGTAAGGCAGAGGATCACGCCGCTTTCGTCGCAGAAACGCCTCAGGTCGGGCGAGCCGCTCTCGCCGGTAGGCACGAGGTAATCGAGGACGCCGTGGGCCGGTTTGTGGGTGACGACGATGTCGGGAGCCGCCTCCCGGAGGAACCTCATCATCTCGCTGACTCCCCGATCGGCCCGGTACTTCACGGTGTAACGCTCCGGTATGCCGGGGGTGAAGACATCGGCCCCGCCGTAGCCGGCGATGCGCACCTCCCCCAACTGGTGCCAGTGACGGTGGAGATCACGCTCGTGGAGGGAGGTGTACTGGAGGTCCATGTCGTAATTACCCGGGAGGCAAAGGACACGGCCTCTTTTCTTGCGGCGGAGGACGCTCTCGAGGATCTTGTATTTCTGCTGCATGACCCTCCGGCCCCTGATGGTCTCCTCCCGGAACTCCCTGGCCCGTTCCTTGACGTCCCCGGGAAGGTCGTCCCTGGACGTCACGGCCTCGACGAACCCCTCCGCGTCGAGATCGGCGTAACCGAGGCGGCGGCGGAGACGGGCGAAAGCGGCCTGGTTCAGGCGGTAGCGGACGGCCATCTCCGTGGTGTAGAAGGGCTTGTCGATGAGGTCCCCCGAGATGACGTAAACGTCGGCGTCGGTCAAAGACAGGAGGTCCTTCACCCGATCGAAGTCGTCATGGACGTCGGAGAGATAGATGAGCTCCATCACACCTTCCCAGGGAGAGTTCCATGAAGGTCACCCTGAAGGGGAGGCCATCGTAGGCCTTCGTCGCCGTCGGACGGAAGCCCAAGGACCCGTACCAGCGCCGCAGGCCTTCCTCCTCGTGGATGACGGCGATCCCCACTTTTCCCGCCCCCCACGAACGGGCCCTGTCCACGGCCTCCCTAAGGAGCAACGCACCCCAACCCCGTCCGCGGCAGGGGGGAAGAACGGCCAGACGGCGCAGGACGCACTTGTCTTCACGGGTCTTCTCCACGGACACGCACCCGACGGGACGGCCCCGGGACTCGAGGACGAGGTAGAGGACGCCCTTCAGGATCTCGTCCCTGATCCCCTCCTCCCGGGTGTGGAAGGCGTGACGGGGGGCGTTGGCCTCGGTGACCCCGAAACGCTCCGCCGATTCCCGAAAACAGACGCGGATCACCTCGGCGAGGACCCCCGCTTCCCCTTCCGCCGCCGGCCGGATGGTGGGTCCCTCCTCACGGAGCGACATCGTTCCCCCCCGTCGCCGGGATGTCGAAAGACTTAAGACTTGGGTCCCCCTAAGCCGTCCCCTGACCGGTGACGAACCCCTTGGCGGGGGCGCCCGTGTCGGCGGGGGTACCGGCGATCTGGGCGAGATAGGCGGCGCCCAGTTCCTTGATGTGGTTGTCCACGTTGTCAAAGTAATTGAAGTGGACCTGTTCCTCGTCGGCGATGGCCTCGAAGAGCTTCATGCTCACGCTGTCGCCGTTCTCCCGGCACACGAGGATGAACTGGTTGTAGACGTCGATGGTGTCGTCCTCCAGCTTGGCGTCGAAGGAGAAGATCACGTCGATCTTCTGGGCCTTGACGACCTTTTCCGCCGGCTCCGTCGTCGGCTCGCCGCCGAGCTCCTTGATCCGTTCGGCGAACATCTCCGCGTGGCGCATCTCGTCGATGGCGATGAGCTTCACCTTCGCCGCCAGGTCCCCGTAGTCCATATCGTCAAGGTTGTAGTGCTGGTTCATGTACTGGTGGATGGCCTGAAGCTCCATGGCCCGGGCCTTGTTCAGGACCTCGATCACCTTCTTGCGCCGCTGTTCCCTCGTGTCTTTCGCCGCCATATCCTTACCTCCTTTTGTGAATTACCCATTTCTAACATCCCTGATCACCCTTTGGCAACACCCTTCGGCAAGGGCGAGGGATCGACGTCTTCATAACAGTCGTCCCGGAACCGCGGCGAACAGACGGCCAAGAAGACCAGATCGTCCTGTCCCGTGTTGGCGATACGCTGTCGACATAAAGGCGGTATCAGGACGACGTCCCCCGGCGCGACGTCCTGGGGCGGCAGATCCCCGATCTCGACCCGGCCCCGCCCCTCCAGGATCACGTAACGCTCCGCCACGCCCCGCAGGCGGTGCCAGCGGGTGGTGACGCCGGGGGCGACACGGGCCCGGGCGATGGAAACGTCCGGGTCATCCTCGATGTTGGACAACTCGTTGATGAAACACCCCTCGGCGGTGAAGGTTTCCCCCTCGGGCCTCCATTTCCTCACCCCTTCACGCACATGGACCTCCTCAAAGCTCTCCCCTTTTCGTATCTACCTCTGTTTTCCCCGGTGTCTCCTTTCTCCCCAAGACCCGGTAAACCTTCATCTCCCCCAGACCGCGCCCCGCCTCGAAGAGGCCTATCTCCTCGAGCTCGAGGTCCCGTTGCCCAACGGCCTGGAGGGTCTTTTCCGTAACGAGGATGCCGTTGGGCCAGGCCTTGCACAAACCCTGAAGCCTGAAGACGAAATTGACGGGATCGCCGATGACGGTATAGTCCATCTTTTTCTCGAACCCGATGTTCCCCACCACCACCTCCCCCGTGTGGATACTGATCCCCATGGAAAGGGTGGTCTCGAACCTCTCGGAAAGGTAATCGTTTACCTCCCCCATGGAGCACCGCATCTCCAGCGCGGCGTTGACGGCGTTGTCCGCGTCCCCGGGTCTCGAGACGGGGGCGCCGAAAACGGCCAGCAACCCGTCGCCCAGGTACTTGTCAACTATGCCGCCGTGGCGGAAGACGATCTCCCCCATGGTGGCGAAGAAATGGTTGACGAGGGCCACCGTCCTCTGGGGTCCCAGATTGCGGGAAAAGACGCTGAAACCGCGTAGGTCGATGTTCAGAAGGGTAAGGGTCTTGGACTCGTCGATGGTCAGTTTTTCGCCCGCCTCCCCCAGGATGATCTTTTCCACGACCTCCTTCGGGACGAATTTCTGAAAGACCTTTCTTATGCCCCGCTCGCGTTCCGCCATGGCCAGGGTCTCGTTGTACAGCCGCGCGTTCTCCAGGGCGATGGTCACGGCCGAGGCGAGGGACTGGAGGAGATGGATGTCGTTCTCGTCGAACACCCCCTGCCGCTTGTTACGCACCTCGATGACCCCAGTGACCTTGCCGTGGGAGATCATGGGGACGCAAACGATGGACCGGGTCCTGAAACCCGTCAGGGCGTCGAATTCAGGGGAGTAACGGGGGTGCCCCGCCGCGTCGGCCGCCATGATCGTCACCCCCCGGGCAGCCGCGTGACCGGCGATATCCTGCCCCATCCTGAGGCGGATACCCCTGAGGAGACCTATATCGATATTGAAGGCCACCTCGTAGAGCAACTCATCGCCGTCCCTCAGGAGGAGGGCCCCCGTTTCCACGTTCAAAGAGGCCTGGATCATGTCCATGGTGTACATGAGGACCTTTTCCATATCGAAGGTGGATGAGGAAAGGGCGTCGCCCACCTGTCTGATGGTCTCCAACTCCTGGAGACTCTTGGCCGCCATGGAGAGCAGCCTCTCCCTCTCCAAGACCAGAGAGAAGAGGGCGGCGAAGACCTCGACGCGTTTGATGGTTTCCGGGGCGGATTCCAGGGGCACATCGACCAGGACCAGAAGGCCGATGATTCGGTCCTCGGAAGCCACGCGGGCGATGACGGCGTTCTTGCCGTTCAAGGCGGAAAGGAAGGATTGCTCCTCGGTCCCGGCGGGACCTCCGCCACCCTCGACGACGAGGGTCCCCTGCCTCTTGATGACGCGCTCGAAAATGGATTCCCTGGCGCTGAACTCCGCTCCCCTCTCCGGGGCCCCTCTGTCAAAAGACAAGGCATCGACGACGCGCAGGCGATACGGTTCCTCCCCCTCCCGGCTCAGCAGGATCAGGGAACCGCAGGGGACGATCCTTCTCAAGGCCCTAAAGAGGGAATGGAGAAGCTCACTCCCCCTGAGACTGGAATTGAGGTCCTCAAACACCTCGGCCAGGGCCTGGAAGAGTTCGTTCCTTTCTCTGTTTTCCCTCAAGAGACGGAGATTGTCGTAGGTGAACGCGGCGGTGCTGACGAGGGGCGTAAGGACATCCACGTCTTCGTGGGTGAAGACGGCCTCTTCGCGCCGGCGGGAGAGGGTGATCACGCCGATGACCTCTCTCGCCGTCTTCAAGGGCATGCAGATGAAGGACTTGGTCGCGTAGTGGGGACGGGAGGGACGGCCGAAACGGATATCCCGTTCGATGTCCTCCACGAGGAGGGGCGATTTATTGATGACGGCATACTTGGCGATACTCAGTTCGAAATCGACAAGATCACCCTTTTTCACAAACTCCTGCCCGATCGCCGCCTCGACGACGAAGTGGTCCCGCTTCACGTCGTCAACGACGAGGACGGAACCGATATCGGCGCCGACCATTTTCAGGGCCCGCTCCAACGTCACGTACAGGAGGTCCTCGGGGTTGAAGGTTACATAGCAAAGATCCGCCAGTTCCTTGAGGGTCAAGATCTCGGAGGTCTTTTTTTCGAGACACCGCAGGCTCGCCCGGAGTTCCCGCTGGAGATGCTGAAAGGACGTGACGATCCCCTGGAGTTCGTCCGTCACGGCGCCGGGGGGCGCCACCTTCAGCTCTTCCTCCACGGTCCGCCTGATACTGTTCGATAGATTTATGAGCCCGTCGAAGAGACGGCGCAGGATGACGAAACCGAAGAAAGACATGGCCAAAAAGGCGAGAAAATACAGGGGCAGGTAGGAATCCCTAAAGAGGTCGTAGGTGAAGGCGAAGTAGAGGAACCCGAAGACGGGGGTGAGGAAAAAAAGGGCGAAAACCAAAAAGAGCTTGTAATAGAGGCCCTTGTTTTCCACGGAGAGGTCCTCCAATTTTTTCTTCAGAGACTCCATCCCTGCACCCCCTTCTCCGGCAACGGGCCTATGAAGTCATTTTACAGGATACGGGAAGAAAAAGACAGGGCGTCGGCGGTCAAGATCTTTATTTCCCTATTGACGTCCAAGGCTTTTATTGGATACAAATTCACCGATGCGTGAGGTTTCCATGATCAACACCATGAGGCTCTACGAAGAGCTTGCCGACGCCTTCGCTGATCCCCAGGCCCGGACCTTGACCCGGGTCATCGGGAAGGTCTACGAAGACCTCCAGAACGCGGTCACGAAGGAGGATTTCCGCGAGCTGAAAGGGGTGGTCCAGGAACTCGCCGAGGCCCAAAAAAAAACCGAACAACGTGTCGAGGAACTCGCCGAGGCCCAAAAGAGAACCGAACAGCGCGTCGAGGAACTCACCGAGGCCCAAAAGAGAACAGAACAGCGCGTCGAGGAACTCGCCGAGGCCCAAAAGAGAACCGAACAACGTGTCGAAGAACTCACCGAGGCCCAAAAGAGAACAGAACAGCGCGTCGAGGAACTCGCCGAGGCCCAAAAGAGAACAGAACAGCGTGTCGAACAACTCGCCGAGGCCCAAAAGAGAACGGAGGAGGCCATCTCCAAGCTCACCCGGCGCCTCGACGACACCAACCGTCAGCTCGGCGGGCTGGCCATGACCGTCGGCTATACCCTGGAAAACAAGGCCTACGTTCATCTCCCGGCCCTGTTGAGGGACGATTATGGAGTCGAGTGCGTCGGGAGGCTCTACCGGGACTACCTTACGGACAAGGGGGGCCGGGATGTAGAGGTGAACATCCTGGGCCGCGCCAGGCGCCAGGGCGAGGAAATCCTCATCGTGGGCGAAAGCAAGGCCCAACTCTCGAAAAACGAGATCAAGAGGTTCCTGGGGCGTGTCGCCCGCCTCGACACGGGCGGCCTCAAGGTCTTCCCCGTTATCGTGACCCACATGGTCGCCCAACGGGACGTGGTGGCCGAGGCGAAAAGATCGGGCGTTGCCGTCTACCTCTCCTATCAGTTCCATAATGCCGGTTCCTGATCGACCCCCCTCTCCCTCGGGGGGAAGAGACGAAACCGACCTTCGCCTCAATCTTTCCGGACTGACCGCCCGTAACCGTTCGATATCGCAGCTTCTTCGGCCGTCCTCATCCCTTCCCCGCCGCCCCTGAAGATCAGGTGCGGTTTTTCCATTTCCCCCGCAGGCGCAGGGAATTGGAGACGACGGAGAGGGAACTGAGGGCCATGGCGGCGGCACAGAGCCCGGGATTCAGGAGGATCCCGAAGGAGGGATACAAGGCCCCGGCCGCCACGGGGATCCCGACGGCGTTGTAGATCACGGCCCAGAAGAGGTTCTGCCGGATGATCCTCATGGTGTCCGCGGACAGTTCGATGGCGGCGGGGACGGCCGTGAGGTCGTTTCTCATCAAGGTGATGTCGCTCGCCTCCATGGCGATATCCGTACCGGCCCCCACGGCGATACCGATATCCGCCGCCGAGAGGGCCGGGGCGTCGTTGATGCCGTCACCCACCATGGCGACGACCTCCCCGCCCGCCCGCATCTCCCCGATGAGCCTCGCCTTCTCCCCGGGAAGCACGCCGGCGATGACCCGCTCTATCCCCGCTTCCCGGCCGACGGCCTCGGCGGCGTAAGGGTTGTCCCCCGTGATCATGGCGACCGCCAAACCCCTTTCTCTCAGGGCAAAGACGGCCTCCCGCGCCGATTCGCGCGGCCTGTCCGCCAAGGCGACGAGGCCGACGACCCGATCCCCACAGGCGATAAAGACGCAGGTCTTTCCCTCCTCGGCCAGCCTTCTCTCCCAAGGCGTAAGGGGATCGGCCTCGATACCCCCCTCCTCCAAAAACCGGCCGTTACCCAGAAGGACCCTTTCACCCCCCAGGACCCCCCGGACCCCCAAGCCGGAGACGGCCTCGAAATCCGTCACCGGTCGCGGGGCGATCACCTCGTCCCTGCCCATGGCGACGATGGCCCGGGCCACGGGATGCTCCGACGAGGCCTCCAGGGAGACGGCGATCTCGAGGACCCGCTGCCTCGTCTCCCCCGGTGCCGTGACGACGTCCGTCACCTCGAGCCTTCCCTTCGTTATGGTGCCCGTCTTGTCGAAGACGACCGTCGTGACGCGGCCTGCCTTTTCCAGGACCTCCCCGCCCTTGATGAGGATGCCCCTGTCGGCCCCTATGCCCGTGCCGACCATGACGGCCGTGGGGGTGGCGAGACCGAGGGCGCAGGGACAGGCGATGACCAGAACGGAGACGAAGTTGAGGAGGGCCCGTCCGAAAAGGGGCTCCGCCGGGAGCCAGTACCAGGCGAGGAAGGTGAGGGCCCCCAGGACAAAGACGGCGGGGACGAAGACGGCGGCGACCCGGTCGGCCAGTCTCTGCACCGGCGCCTTGGAGGCCTGGGCCTCCTCGACGAGGCGGATGATCCCCGCCAGGACCGTTTCGGACCCCACCTGTGTCGCCTGGAAAACGAAAGACCCCGTGTTGTTCATGGTGGCGCCGTAGACCTTGTCACCGGCCCCTTTCCGCACGGGCAGGGCCTCGCCCGTGAGCATGGATTCGTCGACCGTCGAAGAACCGGACACGACGGTACCGTCCACGGGGATCTTTTCCCCCGGTCTCACCACGACGAGATCGCCCGCGACCACTTCCTCCACGGGCACCTCCCGTTCCTCGCCGCCGCGGAGGACCCGGGCCGTGTCAGGCCTCAGGTCCATGAGGCGGCGGATGGCGGCCGTGGTCCTCCCTTTCGCCCGGGCCTCCAGGAGGCGGCCCAGGAGGATGAGGGTGACGAGGAAGGAGGCGCTGTCGAAATAAACGTGGGGGGTCACGGCTGCGGCCTCGAAAAACGCCGGGGCGAAGGCGGCCAGGGTGGAATAGAGGTAGCTGGCGAGGGTCCCCACGGCGACGAGGGTGTTCATGTCCATGGTGAAACGGCGCGCCGCCCCCCAGGCCCCGGCCAAGAAACGCCCCCCCACCCAGAAGACGACGGGGGTGGTCAACACGAACAGGACACCATGGAGGACATCCGTCCTCACCCGGCCGAGGAAGGGGAACCAGTGGGGCATGGAACCGATGAAGACCAGGACGCTCAAGACGGCCCCCACGGCGACCTTTCTCGTCAGGTCACGGATCTCCTCCTCCCTGGCCCTCGTTACGGGGTCCGCCTCCACCTCCCCCACCGGCCCGAGGTATTCGTAGCCCCCGTCCGCCACGGCCTTCTTCACCTCTTCGAGGCCGGCCCAATCCTCCCTATGGATGAGGGTGGCACGACCCGTGACGAGGTTGACCGACACGGCCTCGACGCCCCCCAGGGCCTGCAGGGACCTCTCGACGCGCCTCACGCAGGCGGCGCAGGACATGCCCCCGATGGAGACCGTCACCTGCCGCGTCTCTTTTTCAGCCAAGTTCGTAACCCGCCTTCTCGATCTGTCTCGCAAGGATGGACAGGGGCACGGGTCGGACCTCCTCGAAGGAGGCCTCGCCCTTCTTAAGATCTACCCTGATGTCGCTTACACCCTCGATCTCCCCCAAGGCCCCCTCGACGGCCTTCACGCAGTGGGAGCATTGCATACCCTTGATCTTGATGGTCCTCACGTCTCCACCTCCGATTTTTCCCTTAACCTATCCATCGGAGGCGGCCTTGGCAAGCGGCCATGGCTCTTGAAACGCCGGGGGCGGATTTGGTTTGACAGACAAGGGACGGCTCCTGTACAGGGACCGGACAGGCGAAGTTGATCGACCAACCCGAACCCTAAGACCCCGCGAGTAATCGGGGTCCTCCCTGTCATGGCCGAAGTCCCGAAAGACACAGCCCCCGCGACGGATCCCGAGACCTCGAGGAGAAGGAGGTCCCTGAGGTTCATCATCCTCATGGGTCTCGTCAGCCTCCTGGCCGACGTGACCTACGAGGGGGCCCGAAGCATCACCGGTCCGTTTCTCGGCCTCCTGGGGGCCAAGGCGGCGTGGATCGGCATCGTCGCCGGCGCCGGGGAGCTGGTGGGCTACGGCCTGAGATTCGTCTTCGGTTACCTGAGCGACCGCACGGGCCGTTACTGGGCCATCGCCATCCTCGGATACACCGTCAACCTCCTGGCCGTACCGGCCCTCGCCCTCTGCGACCGCTGGGACCTGGCGGCGGCCCTCATCGTCGCCGAACGTCTCGGAAAGGCCGTCAGGACCCCCGCCCGGGACGCCATGCTCTCCCATGCGACGGGGGAGGTGGGCCGGGGATGGGGTTTCGGCCTCCACGAGGCCCTGGATCAGACGGGGGCCGTCCTCGGACCCCTCCTCATGGGCCTCGTCCTCTTCATCAAGGGCGATTATCGCCTCGCCTTCGCCCTCCTGGCGATCCCGGCCGTGGCGGCCATCGCCCTCGTCCTCCTGGCCCGCCTCCTCTACCGATCGCCCCGGGACATGGAAAGGAGCCCGGCCCGGGAGAAGGGCCCCTTCCCCCGGGCGTTCTGGTTCTACCTCCCCGCCGTGGGCCTCATCGCGGCGGGCTACATCGATTATCCCCTCATCGCCTATCACTTCGGGACGGGACGGGACGTGGCCCCGCGCTGGATCCCCCTCTTCTACGCCCTCGCCATGGCCGCCGACGCCGTCGCCGCCCTCGTCTTCGGCCGCCTATTCGATAAGAAAGGCCTGGGGATCCTGGCCCTGTCCGTCGTCACCTCCTCTCTCTTCGCACCCCTGGTCATGCTGGGGGGATTCTGGGCCGCCGCCTTGGGCATGACCCTGTGGGGCATCGGCATGGGCGCCCAGGAATCGATCATGAGGGCCGCCGTCGCCGACATGGCGCCCCTCGAGCGGCGCGGCACGGCCTACGGGATCTTCAACGGCGTCTACGGCCTGTGCTGGTTCGCCGGCAGCGCCGCCATGGGTTATCTTTACGATTTTTCGCCCCTGGCTGCGGCGTCCCTCTCCCTTGCCCTCCAGCTCTGCTCCCTGCCGTGGCTGATGGCCGTGGGGCGGGTTTCCCGGCGAGGATTCAAGAGAAGATGAGGGACCAGAAGATATGGACCAACAGGGCCAGACCGAGGAGGAGGCTCAAGAGGCCGAAGGTGGAACCGAGCAGTTTGAGGAAGATGCCGGGGTAGGGGCGTTTCATCTCCTCAATGCCCCCCTCGGCCTGCAGGCGCTCGTAGTGTAGGGGACGCTGTTGCCTCAGGTCGGCCAGGGTGTAGGTGCCGGTGAAGATGATGCGGTCCATGGGGAACTTGTCCGGGATGAAGTGGGTGTTGAAGAAGTGGACCGTGAAGATGAAGAGGGCCGCCAGGAGGGCCTCCTCCGAATGGACCAGGGCGGCGACGTTCAGGACCCACCCCGGGAAGAGGTATGACGACCACTCCGGCATCCACAGGAGGATCCCCGAGCCCCCGATGGCGAACATCCCCCAGAAGACGGCCCAGAAATCGAATTTCTCCCAATAGGTCCAGCGTTCGAACCTCGGCATCTCCCCCCGGTCGAAGAACCAGAGGAACATGCCCTTCATGTCCTCCCAGTCTTTCCGGTTCGGGAAGAGGGAGTCGGGCCCCAGGAGCCGTTCCCGAAAACCGCGAAGACCCAGACCCTTCGGGAAGAGGTAACGCACCCCCACCCAGGCCACGTAGGCGACGACGGCCATGAGGACCAATGCCGCCCCGCGGTGGAAAAGTCCGGCCTGATGGGCCCCTCCCCAGAGGCGGATCACGATCTCCGCCCAGGGCGAGTCGTGGTACTTCAGGGGGAAACCCGTCATCACGAGGGTGAAGAAGGAGAGGATCAAGAGGACGTGGAGGAGTCTCTCCCGGGGCGTGAAACGCTGGATCTGCACCGTCTCCTCCCCCGCGGCGCAGACGGCCGGAGGCGCCAACCCCATCTTCTCCCGCCTATGGTTCTCCCAGTAGCTCTTGCGCCACCACAAAAAGGTGTGGATCCAGAAGAAGCACAGGGTGCCGGCGAGGAGGGCCGACATGAAGACGAAGGTCCAGAAGAGGGCGGGGTAGCGGCGGCGGTCCCGATAGTCGGGATGGGCCTTGTACTCGACGAAGCGGGGATGGAAGCCCCTGTGGCAGCGGCCGCAGTTCTCCGCGAGGTTGGCGCTGTGGATGCTGGAACGGGGGTCGCTCTTCGGCAGGATGTTGTGGGTCGTGTGGCAATCGGCGCACCCCGCCACGGCGGCGGGATAACCGATCCCCTGCACCTTGCCGTGATAGGTCTGCTCGTAGTAGGCGACGATCTCGGCCGAGAGGTTGTTCCGCTTCGTCAATTCGGGATCGGCGTGACAGCCCTTGCAGTTGCGGCTGTAGAAGGCCCGGGCCTCCTGGGGGTACCTGTCGAGGGAGACGTGGAAAACCCGCGTGTCATGGAGTCCGTGGCAGTCGGCGCAATCCGCCGCGTCCCGGTTCCCCCTCAAGACGGCCTCGGCATGGCCCGAGGAGACGTACTCTTCGTTGCCGTGACAGGCCGTGCACTTCTCGATGACCGCCCGTTTGTCCCTCCCCTTCCCGCCGGTGAGGGCGTGGATGTCCCTATGGCAGTCGCTGCAGCGGAAATCGAGCTGGAGGTAATGGAAATTCTGCCGGTACCGGGCGGCGATCTGGGTGTGGCAGCGGCCGCAGTCCACCCGGGGAGGCTTCTTTTCGCCCCTCATGTGTCTCTTTGCGTCCGTGACCGCCCCGTGACAGCTTATGCAACCGTTGCCGCCGTGGACGGACTTCTTGAAGGCCCGGCTGTAGAGGTAATCGTCGTGACAGTCGAGACATTCCGGGGCGGCGCCCCGGGCCGCGGCGACGCCCCCGAGGAGGACCGCCAAGACCAGGACCGCAACCACCGGCCAGGGGAGTTTGCCGCCTCTTTTCGTCACTTTCCCGCCTTATTACTGCGGCCCTCTTTGGCCTTCATGGCCAGCCAGGCCCTCATGCCCCCGAAGAGGGGCGCCACCCTGTACCCCCTGCCGGCCAGGTAGCTGGCGGCCAGGTGGGAACGAAAGCCGCGGTTGTCCACCAGGATCAGGGTCCTGTCGAGGGGCAGTTCCCTCCAGCGCCGATGGAGCTGGTAAAGGGGCAGGTTCAGGGCCCCCGGGATATGTCCCTGGGCGAAGCGGTCCTCCGGGCGCAGATCGACGACCAGGAGGGGCTCCCTCAGATCCAGGCGCCTCTCGAGGGCCGCCGGCTTGAGGGAGGGGATCGCCAACCTCTCCACCCGCTGGACCGAAACCGTTTCGTACCCTTCCCTCTTCCAGGCCGGCAGTCCCCCCTCGAGGACGTAGACGGCCTTGTAGCCCTTCTTGACGGCCGTCTCGGCCGCCGTGCAACTCCTGTCCCCCCTCTCGCTCTCGCAGAAAAACACGACGGGGCGGTCCTTGTCGGGGGGAAGCTCGCCGATCCGCGCCGCGAACTCCTCGGCGGGGATGCAGAGGGAACCGGCGATACTGTGATCGAGACACTCGATGAGGCTCATGTTGTTGATCACCACCGGGGGCCGGTCCTTGGCGGCCAAGGCCGCCGCCAGCTCCCGGGGCGTGATGGGCTTCCAGTCCCCCGCCGCCGGTACCGGGGAAAGGAGGGCCAGGAACACCAAGACGACGAAGAGGATAACGGTCCTCTCATTCATGGGCCGGTATCTCCTTGAGACCCCAGTCCTCCATCTGGGACGCCGCGTGGGGGGGGCGGGGGTCTGGGTACTGTTCCTTGAGGAAAGAACCGATACGGCGGATCTTCGCCTTGGCGAAGAAGGGGGACCCCTCGCGGTGACAATCCAGACAGCCCTGGGGGTGTCCCTTGGCCCCGTAGGTCTTTCCTCTCTCCAGGGGGGCCACGGCGTGGTGGGCGCCGAAGACCCTCTCCCGCGCCGGCGACACGAAGGTCGTCGCCACCACCCGACCGTCCCTGAGCTCATAGAGACGATCTCCCACCATCACCACCCTCTTGAAACCGGCCTTCGCGAGGGCCGCCAGGACCTCCCCGGCATCCCGGCGGCGGTCCGGGCGCGGGGATACCTTTTCCCCTTCGGTGCGCCCGGCCCCTTTCCCCTTGCCGGCCGACCGGTAGGCGGCCATGACGTCCAAAAGGGGGATGGGTCTGATGGAGCCGTCTTCCTGCCTCTCGCCGAACCAGGCGGCCTCCCTTCCCGCCGGGGGAAAGACGGGACCCGCCGTCCGGGGCCGCTCCGCCAGGGGGACGACCTTCCCCCCCCTGAGGGCCCAGACGCGGTCCGCCACGAAGACGACGGGGCCGAGGCCCTGGCGGGAAAGGGCCCTGATCATCCTCTCCACGTCGCCGGGCGTCGCCACGGTATGGATCCGCTCCCTCTTTCCCCCGACGGCCGCGACCTCGACGGCGGAAAGGCCGCCCGCCCTCTGAAACGCCCTCCGCACGGCCTCGGTCTCGATGGGTCTCACGGCGCCGTTCGGGAGGAGGCGGCCGAACCATTGGGTGACGAGGGGAACGGCGGGCGCGTAGACGGTCCCATGAGCCCCTTTTCGGCGGACGATCCAGGGCCGCCACGGCTCCGCCGCCGGCCGGGTCCAGTCGACGCCCCCCGCGGCCAACTCCAGGCGGTCGGACGTGAAGACGTTTGCGACGCCCGTCGACAAATCACGGAGGTAGGCGGCCCGCCCCGGCAGGGTCGGGACGTGGCAGGCCTGGCAGGAAATGACGGCGAAATGGAAAGAGGCCCGGGGAAACTTCTCCCGGTGCCGACGTTCGGGGTTGCGGGCCTGCCGGGGCATGCCGGGCCGGGGGGGACGGTATTGCCCCTCGACGTGACACTCGACACAACCCTTCATCCCCACCCCGTCCAGGTCATCCCTCACGGTCCCGTCCGCGGAGAAACCCTTGGCGATCTGGTGCTGCAGGCGCCGCTCCTTCGTGTCCCCCGCCAGGGGGTGACAGTCGATGCACTCGAAACCGGCGGCGAGATGGACATCGAAGGCCGGTTCGTACAGGGTGCCCGAGCGACGGGCCTCCGGAGACCGGTGACACTGGAGGCAGGCGGCCGAAGACACCTCCCGACGGATCCGATCGCCCCGGAACATACCGTCCTTCGTGAACAGGGAGCGGTCCTGCCAGCGGTAGCGAACGACGGGACGGGACTTCACGTTCCACCCCCCCGCCGAGAGGCCCGCCCCTCCACCGTCGGCCCGGGGGCCGGAGGCGGAAAAGACGGCGCCGTCTATGACCCCGAGGCCCGCCCCCGCCGTCGCGGCCCAGCGGTAGTTGCGCCGGCCCAGCTCGGCATTGCGCGCCCCCAGACGGTATCCCGGGAGGTGACATATCAGGCAGTCCCCCTCCACGACGCCCGTGAGGCCGAAGCGGCTGCGGCCGTCGGGCGTGGACCGGGAGGTGTAATCCCCGTCGCCGGGATCCTTGTTTTCCGCCTCCTTGTCGACATGGTTGCGGGAATAATCGGCCCTCCCATCGGGTCCCCTCCCGTACTCGAGGGGTCCGCCCCCGGGATGGGAGAGGGACCCGCCGAGGGCGATCCAGTCGAAGGTGGAGAGGGCCTCGCCCCTTGGCGGTCCCGGGTTTCTCTTGGGTGCCACGAGGGGTGAGGCGCCCTCGATGACGGCGTCGCGGCCGAAACGCCCGGGTGAGAGGACCCAGGGACGAAAGCGGTCGTAACCGTCCCTCATCTCGTCGAAACCCTGCTGGAAGTGGTACCCCCTGGTAATGGTCCCGTAGCCGTGACACCCGCCGCAGGTCCGCCTGGGGCTGTAGGGGTCGAGGGAGTTGACGGCGGGGGTGATCCTTTCCCCCCGCCCGTTCCTCAGCCATACATCCTGGTGCCGTCCCGCCGCGGCGGGCATGGCCAGGGCCGCCCCCAGGACGACCGACAGGACGGCAACGGAGACCTTCTTGGGCACCGTCTCACCCCTGTTCAACAAGACCCTTCCGAGACTCGGGCGTCAGGGCTCCATGGGGGCCGCCGGGTCCTTGGCCCACTCCATCATGGAGCCGTCGTAGACCTTGACGTTCTTGTATCCCAACAGCTCCCTCATCATGAACCACCAGGCGGTGCAGAACTTGCCCGTGTCGCAGTAGAGGATGATCTCCCTGTCCCTGTCGGCGCCGACGGCGGCGGCGGCCAGGGCGGCGAGGGCGTCCTTGGCCTTGTAAGTCCCGTCGGCCTCGTACATGGTCGAGGTCGGCAGGCTCACGGCCCCCTTGATGTGGCCGAGACGTTCGACGAAGGGCAGTTTTTTCTTCCCCTCATAGAAGTCCCTTTCCCGGACGTCGACGATGACGCCCTTGCCCAGGGCGGCCGCCACGGCGGCCTTTGTCACGACCAGGTCCTTGTGGAACCGACCGCGGTAGTCCTTGGCCCGCGGCCGAACGGCCTCGGTGGAGACGGCCTTGCCGTCGGCGACCCACTTGTCGTAGCCTCCCGAGAGGAGGGACACCTCCGACACCCCGGCGTAGATCAAGGTCCAGGCCACACGGGTGGCATCGACGCGGTCGGCGGGCGTGGCCGTCTTCCCCACCACGACGACCTTCGAAGCGGGTTCGATACCGGCGGAGCCGAGGACATCCCTCAGGTCGTCATCGGCGGGCAGTTCGTTGAGGAGCTCGCCGCGCTTGATCGCCCAGGACCCGTAGGCGACGTTGACGGCCCCGGGTATATGGCCGCCTCGATACTCCTCCACCTTGCGGACATCGAGGACGATGACCTTGTCGAGGTTCTTCTCGAGCCAGGCGGTGGTGACGACGGGCTCCAGCTCCCGGGCCGAAGCCGTCGCGGCCAGGGCGCCGACGAAGATCAGGCCCGCCAGGACGCTCAAAAATTTGCCCCTCTTTTTCATGATCATGTGACCTCCTTTCGTGGTTTAAGGCTTGGCCGGTATCGGTCGCGGTTCGTAGAGGACCCCCGCGTTGGACCGCGAACCGTTCTTGATGAGCCGCTCCTTGACGATAAAACCCCTTTTTTCCTCATGACAGGCCTCGCAGGACCGGGTGCGGTCGGTCCGCTTGCGGATGTTGTGGACCGGCGCGTCCCAGTAGTTGGGCAAACGGTCGTAGTGGGTCATGGTGACGCCCTGTTTCTTGAAGGAGTCCCTGACCGTGGGGACGAGGCGCAGGGTCGTGACCGTGCGGTTGTTCTTCGGGCTCAGGCCCAGGACGAAATCGGCCTTGGACTGGGCGCCGCCCTCGTGGCACTCGAAGCAGTGGCGGTACTCCCCGGCGGAGTGACAACCGTAACAGCTCACCTTCCCCTCGTGGCGGAGATGGGCGATCCTCGTCGTGAGGCGCTCCTCGTTGCCCGGGCGGTGGCAGTCCCGGCAGGAGGGACGCCCCTTGACCTCCTCCTTGAAGCGGTAGGCCCTGCCGTCGCCGTGGAGGGCCCCGGCGCTGTGGCAGTCCATGCACATCATCCCCTTCTGGTAATGGACGTCCGCCTTTCCCCCGTAATCCCCCGTGTATTCCGGGTAGACCCGGCCGCCGTGGCAGAAGGCGCAGGTCTTCCCCTCGTCCCGCCTCACGAAACGGTGGCCCTTGATGAGACCGATACTGATCCCCCCCACGGCCGGGGCCTTGACGTGACAGGAGCCGCAAGTGGCGTGGCAGGACCGGCAGGACTGCTCGAAGACCCTCTCGTTGTAATCCCGCGCCTCCTTGTGGTTCATCCTCTTGGTGACGACGTGGCGGAAACCCGCCGTCGTGTAATGGAGGGCTTTGGAGTAGCGGGCGGCCGTCGCGCCGTGGCACTTGCCGCACAGGGAAAGGTCTTCCGAGGGGCGCTTCACCTTGCCCCGGTGGGCCAGGTCCTTGTCCGTTTGCGTGTCGTCCCCGCCGTGGCACGGGGTGCACCCCCCGGCAAAGTGGACATCGTCTTTCAGGAGGCCCGCGTCCACGAGAAAGCCCCTATGGTAGGTCTCCGCCGAGACCGGCGGAGGGGGGCCCGCTCACCCGCCCTCCTCGGCGTGGAGATCGGGCACCTTGCAGAGCCTCTTCAGGGCCCCTTCATCGGTGTGACAGGCGACGCAGGAACTCCGGCGGCCGGCGCCCCCGTCGGCTACCATGGTCAAAAGGGTCAGGAAAACTATCACCAACGCCCCTAAAGGATACCTCATCCCCCACCCGCCGAACCGGACAGTGAAAAACGCCTGAGACGTCCCGGAAAACAGCCGCCCTTCCGTCGGTATTATAAAGGCTCCCGCCGCCGATCTCAAGGTTTATTTCGGGGGCGCGACATCGTCTCACCGCCGATTTGTCTTGCGGGGGGAATTCATAGCTGGTATGTCCTGGAGGACGAAAAGAACGGGGGAGAGGCATGGGCGAATGGAGAAAGACGGCCTGCGTGCTCTGCGCTCAGAACTGCGGCCTCGAGGCCTATGTGGAGGGCGACACGATGGTCAAGGTCCGGGGCGACAGGGACAACCCCCGTTCCCGGGGCTACGTGTGCCGCAAGGGCATGAACGTCGTCTTCCACCAGCACCACCGGGACCGCCTCACCCATCCCCTCAAGAGGGTCGGGTCCTCCTTCGTGAAGATCTCCTGGGAGGAGGCCGTCGGCGAGATCGCCTGGAAACTCAAGGAGATCGTCGAGCGGCACGGGCCCCGTTCCTTCGCCTACATGGGCGGCGGGGGCCAGGCCTGCCACTTCGAGGCGGCCTTCGGCGTCCGCCTGATGAGGAAACTCGGCTCCCGTTACCACTACAGCGCCCTCGGCCAGGAGCTGACGGGGATCTTCTGGGCCTCGGGGAGGTTCACGGGCCGCCAGTACCTCTTCACCATCGCCGACGAGGGGGAAGCGGACATGATCCTCGCCGTGGGCTGGAACGGCATGGAGAGCCACCAGATGCCCCGGGCGCCGGTGGTGTTGCGGGAGTTTTCCCGTGACCCCGGCAAGCTCCTCGTCGTCATCGACCCCCGGAAATCGGAGACGGCCCGCATCGCCGACATCCACCTGGATCTCAGGCCCGGCACCGACGCCCTCCTGACCAGGGCCATGATCGCCGTCATCCTTCAGGAGGGTTGGGAGGACCGGGAGTACCTGGCCCGTCACACGGTGGGTCACGAGGAAATCAGGTCCCTCTTCGCCGGCTTCGACGCCCCCGAGGCGGTGAGGGTGTGCGGCCTGGATTTCCAGAGGGTCCGGGAGGTCTGCCGCCTCCTGACCACGAGGAGGTGGTGCATGCACACCGACCTGGGGGTGTACATGAACCGCCACAGCACCGCCGCCTCTTATCTCCACCTCCTCCTGGCGGCCGTCTGCGGCCGCCTCTGCGTCCGGGGCGGCAACGTCATCCCCGGTCACCTCATGCCCATCGGCGCCCACACGGACGAGCGGGACCCGAAGACCTGGCGGACCGTCGCCACGGGTTTCCCCGCCCTCATGGGGGTCTTCCCGCCCAACGTCCTCCCCGAGGAGATCACCAGCGGCCACCCCGAGCGGGTGCGGGCCGTCCTCTGCTGTCAGTCCAACCCCCTGCGCTCCTACGCCGACACGACGGCCTACGAGGAGGCCTTCCGGGCCCTCGACCTCCTCGTGACCTGCGAGCTCGCCATGACGGAGACGGCGGCCCTGTCCCACTACGTCCTCCCCGCCCGGTCGGGCTACGAGTCCTGGGACGGGACGTTCTTCGCCTGGACCTTCCCGGAGGTCTATTTCCAGATGCGCCGCCCCGTCGTGGAGGCGAGGGGGGAACCCCTCGAGCTGGGGGAGATCCACGTGCGCCTCGCCGAGGCCCTGGGCTTCATACCCCCCCTGCCCGCCGATCTCCACGAGGCCGCCGCCAAGGACCGTCTGACCTTCGGCCTGGCCCTGATGGGGTTTCTCCGTGAAAACCCCCAGGCCCTCGCCGACATGCCCTTCATCCTGGCCAAGACCCTGGGACCGCGCCTCGGATCGGTCCACCTCGCGGCCCTCTGGGGCCTCCTCCAGGGGGCGCCGAAGGACTTCCGGAAGGCCGCCGCCCGCGCCGGTTTCAAGACCGGCCCCACCATGGGCGAGGAGTTGTTCCGGGCCGTCCTGGACCACCCCGAGGGCCTCATCATCGCCGTGGCCGACGGCGAAGACAACTTCTCCCTCATCGCCCACGAGGACAAACGCCTCCATATCCACATCCCCGAGATGGACGACTGGGTGAGGGAGATAGAGCCAGGGCGTGAAGAGGAGGCCCTGCGCCCCGATCCCCGCTTCCCCATGATCCTCCAGGCGGGACGCCACATGCGGATGAACGCCAACACCCTCATGCGCGATCCCGCCTGGAACGAGGGCAAGCGGGCCTGCACGGTCCTCGTGAACCCCGCCGACGGCGAAAGGCTGGGCATCGGCGACGGCGACCAGGTACGGGTCGTCACGGCGGCCGGCGAGGCCGTCATCGAGGCGGAGGTGACGGAGGCGACGCGGGAGGGGCAGGTGATCATACCCCACGGCTTCGGTCTCGTCTATCAGGGGGTCATCTACGGGGTGAACGTCAACCGCCTCACCAAGGCCGCCCACCGCGACCCCTTCGCGGCGACGCCCCTCCACCGGTACGTCCCCTGCCGTCTGGAAAAGGTCTGACCACCGGATCTCGCCCCTGAAGACCCGGCAGAGGGAGTGCACCAGCGCCTTCGAGGCCCCGGCCCTCATCGGGTTCGTCAGGGACATGGCGGGGGGAAAAGGGGATTCCCCGTGACGATCCTCGTGGGCCTTTGCGCCGTCGGCAACGGCGGGTTCCGGGTCGTGGAGACGGGGCGTTTCGCCCTCGCCTTTTACGACAAGGAGACGGGGGAGGGATCCGCGTCGGCCTCGGACCCTGGCCGGCCTGCCGGGGCCTCGACCCCTATCGCGCCCCTTGACAAACCCGCCGGGGGAGCTATGTTAGCCCCGCCTTCCAAGGCACCTGAGGACATTTACGGGAGGATCATAGACCATGGCCGACGATGGGAAGATCAAGAAGGTGGTGCGGGAAAGATACGGCGAACTGGCCCTCAGGGGCCTTTCCTGCTGTCAGTCCGCCTCGTGCTGTCCCGTGGAGATCGGTGAAAAGATCGGCTACACGGAGACGGACCTCCAGGCCGCCCCCGAGGGGGCCAACCTGGGTCTCGGCTGCGGGAACCCCCTCGCCCTGGCCTCCCTGTCTCCGGGCGAAACGGTCCTCGACCTGGGCAGCGGGGCGGGTTTCGACTGTTTCCTCGCCGCCCGCAGGGTCGGCGCCACGGGCCGGGTGATCGGCGTGGACATGACGCCCGAGATGATCGAGAGGGCCCGCCGCAACGCCGAGACGGGGGGGTTCCAAAACGTGGAGTTCCGCCTCGGAGACATCGAGAACCTCCCCGTGGCGGAGGGAAGCGTCGACGTCGTCATCTCCAACTGCGTCATCAACCTGGCCCCCGACAAGGAACGGGTCTTCAGGGAGGCCTTTCGCGTCCTGAAACCGGGGGGGAGGATCATGGTCTCCGACATCGTCCTGACGAGGCCCCTCCCGGAGGCCGTAAAAGATTCCGTCGCCGCCTACGTCGGCTGCATAGGCGGCGCCGTCCTCAAAGACGAGTACGTAGGCGCCCTGGCACGGGCTGGTTTCCAGGACATCACCGTCCGGTCCGAGACGCCCTACCCCCCCGAGGGGATGACGGCGGACCCCTCTCTCGTCGGGATCGCCCTCTCCCTCAACGTCACGGCGACGCGCCCGTAGGTTCAGACGACCGTCTTCCCCTCCCTTCTCTGCCGGGCGACATTGAGGAGATACTGATCCATCCCCTCCGCCGCCTCGGGCCGGAAGGCGTTGATCGCCCCTTCGCGGTCGGCGTCCGTGACGATGATCACCCGCTCGTTGGCCGCCAATCCCCTGAGAATGCCCCGAGCGGACTCCTGGGGCGTGATGGCCGACTCGGGGGCGCCCCCGGCCTTGTCCCAGATGGGGGTGGCGACGGTCCCCGGGATGACCGTGGAAAAACGGATGTTCTCGTCCCAGAACTCGTAGCGCAACGAGCCCGTGAGGCCCACAAGGGCCGCCTTCGTGGCGCTGTACATGCTCTGCAAGGCCATGGGCGCGAAGGCGATCCCCGAGGCCGTGTTGGCGATGTGCCCGCCCCCCTGGGAGCGCATGACGGGCAACACGGCCCTGATCCCGTACAGGGCCCCGTAGAAATTCACGTCGAAGGCGAACTTCCAATCCTCGTCCGTCGTCTCGTCGAAGGGTTTCACCAGCGCCAACCCGGCGTTGTTGAAGAGGAAGTCGATCCGGCCGCCCCCGAACTCCGCCGCCTGGGCGATCATGGAGGCGACGCTGTGCTGTTTCGTCACGTCCGTCTGGATCCCCAGGACCTTGCCGGGGTAGGCCCCGTCGAGCCTCGCCGTCTCCGCCTTGAGTTTCTCGGCGTTGAGATCCGCCAGGACGACGGCCCCGGCACCGAGGGAGAGGAGCAGTTCGCACAACGCCAGGCCGATCCCCGACGCCCCGCCGGTGACGACGGCGACCTTGTCTTCGTAATATTCCTTCATCTCTCAAACCCCCCTTTTCGTTCTTGATTCTCCTTCTTTGCGGACCCGTCGGCGGCCGGGGATCCCTACTCGAGGACCCTCCCCCGGTTCTCCATCAGGGTCATGCGGCCCTTGGTCATCACGACGGGGGCCGTCTCGATCACGGGCAAGTCGGCAAGGGCCGCGATGATGTGCCACTGCATGGGATTCTGGTCCCAGGTCAACTTAGTCCAGCGGATCGTCCCCTTGCCCGTCCAGGCCCTCTCGGGTTCGCTGCGCATGGGGAAGAGGACGAACTGGCTCAGATCCGCCCCCGGCCCGCCCACCTTCGGGATGTAACGCCACCCGAGGGAATTGATGTCCGTCGCCAGGCCCCTTACCTCCTCCTCGCCGAGGGGCTTCAGATCCGTCGTCTCCAGCTCCAGGAAGGTGCTCCCCTCGAAGCTGAGACGGGTACGGTAAGTGCCGGCGACGATGTGGAGGTCCTCGATGTCGGCGTAGATCTTGGGGACGCCCATCATGTTCCCCGTCTGGATGGGCGTGGCCTTGTTCTCCCACAGGACGAGGGCGTAGCCCCCCTCCAGACGGTCCCTGCGGCCCTGGAACCGCACGGGGGCCGTGACGGAAACGAGGTTGTAATAAGACCCGGCCATCCACTCGACCTCCCGGCACTGCTGGTACTGGACGACCAACTCCGGAGTGGTCACCTCGAAACCCTCCGGGATATAGTCGGCCAGTCTCTCCCCATCCGTCGTGTAACGGTAGATCAGGCTCACGACGTCGTTGTAGTCGGCCCTGGCGGCGGGATCGAAGACATACCCCCCGAAGTGGGCCGGCATCCGGTAAGTCTTGTCCTTTTCGATCTTAAACATAATCCCTCCTTCATGCAGTTTGATCGATAACCTCCATGCCCGCCCGGAGCCCGTCCAGGACCGTCAGGACATGGAGAAGATACAACAGAACACCCCCGTTGGCGGCCAGGATGACACCGATGACCACGCCGGGGACCAGACCGGGGATGAGCATCGAGGCGCCGAACATGACGGCCAGGATATTCAACGTCAGTTGGGTGAGAAAGAGCCTTTCCAGCACGGGGGGAACGGTCGGGCGCGGCCCCTTTCGCCGTCTTGCGGCCCGGGACCACATCTGGGCCAGGGCCGCGGCACCCCCCAGGAGGTTGAGGACCCCGACGAGGACCGTCAGGGGCGACACCAGGATCCCCGGCACGATGCAGGAGACGATCCCCAGGGCCGCGAAGAGGAGCCCGCAAACCACCATCAACCACGACCGGGTGAAAGGACCCAGGGGCGTACTCCCGAAGGCCAGCATCTGGACGGCGAAAATCACCATCAGCAGGCCGAGCTGGGCGCTCGCCGAGAAGGGGAGCAAACCCAGGCTCACGGGGACGAGGAGGGAGCCGAGAATCATCATGAAGACCCCCACCAGGACGAGCATCGACCGCTCGGCCGAGAGACCGACCTCTCCGACGGGGCGTCTTTGGGCCTCGGGATAGGAGCCGTATATCCTCCGGAGCACCTCGGCGAGGTAAAGGATGGCGGCGCCGAAAAAAAGGACCACGAAGGCGACCTGACGCGTCGTCATCGGCCCCCGCCACCAGATGACGAGGCCGATGAGGATGGACAGGAGATAGACGGAGGCGCAGGCGAAGATCAGGTGCCTGAAGATCCCCCCGTATTGCGCCCAATTCCTGAACTTGTCCGCGGCGAGAAACATCTGCAGAAGGAGGAGCAGACCCCCCGGGCCGAAGCAGATAAAGAGCAAGACCCGGGGAAGGGGGGTCGCGAGGGGGAGGAAACAGGTCGTCATGCCCAGGGCGGCGATCAGGATACCCAGGGCGAAGAGGGGCCGCGACCGGGGCAGGTCGCCCAGGGGCGTCCGCCCGAGGGTGATGATCTGGAGGGCGAAGGTGATGAGGAGCAGCCCGTAGAGGCCGTTTTCGTAATAGGGGAGCGCCCCCCGCTCCACGGGGAAGAGCAGGAGGCCCGCGATGACCATGGTCATGCCGCCGATGATCAGCATCACCGACTCCAAGGGGAGATCGGCCTCCCTCAGGATGGCGGTTCCCGGCCCGCCCGTCTTCCCCGTCACGAAACGTCCCTCACGGCCCTAACCGGCAACGATCTCCCCCCTCATAACTTTGTTGATGATCTCTCGGCCCACGACAACATCTCGTCCCCCGACGGTATGGCCGACCTGCCCCCCGGGCGGGTGGCGACGCGGGCGGCGGCCCGGTTGGCCAGGTCGAGACAGCGCCTCGCCTCCCAGCCCCGCAGGAGGCCATAGGCGACGGCGGCGTGAAAGACGTCGCCGCAGCCCGTCGTGTCCACGACCCTGACCTCGTGGGCCGGGGAGCTGATCACCTCGCCGTCGGCGAGGGCCACATAACCCCTCGCCCCCAGGGTGACCCCCGTCAGGGACGGTCCCAGGGCGGCCAGTCTCCGACAGGCCTCGAGGGGGGCGTCTCCCCCGACGAGGGCCCGACAGAAGGTCTCGGAGACGATGAAGACATCGGAGAGGGCCGCCAGATCGAGCATGCCGTCCCTCAGGGTCCCGGCGTCGACGACGACGGCCCGTCCCGCCCGGCGGGCGACGGCGGCGGCATGGAGGGAGGCCTCGATGAAGAGGCCGTCGGTGTAGAAGGTCCTCGCCGCCTCGATCCACGCCGTGTCTACCTCCGCCGGGGCGACGGCCCTGCCCGTGGGTCGCCTCCACAGGATCGTCCTTCTCCCCGTAACCGGCTCGGCGATGACGAAGGCGAACTGGGAACCCTCCCCCGCCCTCACCAAGAGGCCCCTCGTATCGACCCCTTCCGCCTCCAGGGAGGCCCGGATCTGCTCCCCGAACCCGTCATCCCCGACGACGCCGCAGAAAAGGCAGCGCCGACCCCACCGGGAGAGGGCGACGAGGGCCGTGGCCACGGGACCTCCCCCCTGGACGATCATCCGTCGGAACTCGTGTTTCGTGTCCGGTGACGGGTAGGAGTCGAAGACGCCGACGTAGTCGAGGGAACACTGCCCCAGGCCGAAGACGTCGAAATCGGATGACACGATACCCAATCCTCAAGTGCCTGTATAAACGTCTTTTTCGTGTCTACGCCTCGTGGGCCTTCTTGCCGTAGACCCTCTCGTAGGCCGCGCAGTAGGGGCAGATGCCGTTCTCGACGTTCTTGACCAACCAGTAGGCGATGCCCCGCTGCTCCCTCCTGGCCCGTCGGCAAACGGGGCACTCCACGCAGCGCTGGGCCAGGCGCCGATCCCTTTCCTGCAGTGTCGAATCCCTCATCCCTTCCCCTCACCGCCCCCGGCCCCTCAGCTCCGCGTAGAGGCCCTCGTTGACCGGCGTCGGGACGCCGTGACGCCTCCCGAGGTCGATCACCTTGCCGGCGAACATCTCCACCTCCGTCCTGCGTCCCGCCTCCACGTCCTGGAGCATGGAGGTCTTCCCGTCGGCGTCGAGGCGTCCCAGGACCCGGTACCACTGATCGATGTCGTCCTCGGAGAGATGGACGCCGACGGCCCCCGCCACGGCCATGACCTCCCTCATGGCCGCCTCCATGAGGGACCGCGCCCGGGGGGAGGTCCTCATGACGCCGTAGTTCGCCCCCAGGACCGCCGAGACCTGGTTGACCCCCACGTTGACCATGAATTTGAACCAGAGGGTGCGGATCATGTCGGGAGGCACGGCGTGGGGGATGCCTGCCCTCTCGAAGAGCCCGTGGAGAAGCTCCACGCGCCGGGTCATGGTAGGGTTCTTCGCCTCGCCGAAATAGACCGTCCCCGGGGTCGTGTAGCGCACGGCATTGCCCTCGCGGACGGCGTCGATGCCGAGGTTGACGGCGTAGACGACCCTTTCCATGCCGTAGACGGACCCGATCAGCTCCTCGGAGTCGATGCCGTTCATGAGGGACATGATCGTCGTCCCGGGACCGACGGCCTGCGCCATGTCGGAGACGGCCCGTTTCAGGTCGTAATACTTGACGGCGACGATGAGGAGATCAGAGGGAGACGCCCCCTCGGGGGGCACGACGGGTATGAGGTATCGCTTCCCGTTGACCGCGACCCCTTCCCTCCGCAGCCGCTCGCCCCGCTCCCCCGCGGCGATGAAGAAAAGCCGCTCCAGGGGCGGGTCCATCTCGAGGAACATGGCCCCGTAGGCCGCCCCCAAGGCCCCGGCCCCGATGATACCGATACTTTCCATGCCCTTCATCCCGTCTTTGCGGCGAAAACAGCCCTTGCGACCCGGTGCAGGATAGTATCCCCCCCGGGGGGGGAAGTAAAGACAAATTCGGGGATACCACCCATACTTATTCCCCGGCCGGTCGTTCTTGACGTTGTCCCTCGCCGGGTCAAGCCAAATTGACGGGGGCCTTCTCTCCCTCGTCCTCTCCCTCTTCGACCCACCCCATGGCGTCGAGGAGTCCCGCCGCGGCCCGGCGGAGGCCGACGAGGGCGTTGGCCAGGTCCGTGCGGTCGTCCTCCGTCCAGTCCCCCCAGGGGAGATCCCTCAGGGTACCCGTCATCTCATCCACCTTCATGATGAGGACCCGCTCGGGGCCGGGGCGCGGGGGCCGCGCCTGGGGACGACCCTGGGCGGCGGCACTTTTCATGTAGCGCTCGAACTTGCGGCGCATGGCCTCTTCCGATCTCAGGCGGGAGATGGACAACAGGAGGCCCTTGGGTATTTCGGGGTTGGTGCGGCAGGCGTTGCGGATATCCTCGGGGAGGCGGTTGAGAGAGAGGGTCCGGGAGATGACCGCCTGGCTCTTCCCCAGGGCGTCGGCCAGCTGGTTCTGGCTGAATTTGTAATCCCTCATGAGGGCGTCCATCTGCTCCGCCTCGTCGATGGGGAGGAGGTCCTCCCGCTGGAGGTTCTCCACGAAGGCCTGGAGTCGCGCGTCCCCCTCCGTGTAGGTGCCGTAGATCTCCGTCAGACCCGCCTGGGCCGCCGCCCGGCAGCGGCGATGACCGGAGACGATGACGAGGTTGCCCTCCTCGTCCCGGCGGAACTGGATGGGGACCAGGACACCCCAGCGGGCGATGGAGACCGCCAGCTCGTTGATGGCCATGGGATCCATGTAGACGCGGGCCTGGTGGGGGTCGGGCTTAAGATCGGCGATCTTGAGACGATAGAGACGCCCCTTGACGTATGTCGTGGTCATGGTAGATTAACCTCCAGTGATTTGATGGTTTTAATAATACCATGCCAGCGCGGCACCGCCAAGGGTAAATATGAAAAAAGCCGTTCCTTTGATCCTCACGCCCGGCCGGCGCCGCGTCCTGACAGGAGGGATGGGAACGAGCCGTCCGCCCCTATCCGACCATGACCGGGCAAGGCCTTTCCCCGGCAGGCTGGTGTCTAATAATTATCTCATGTTTTATGAGACAACGGCAATGGGGTCAAAGATAAATTATGCGCGTAGCATAAGGTCTAACCTTGTGATTTCATTCGGAGAAAACCTACGCTTAGGCAGCGATTGAGGAATTTGTAAGCTATTGATATCATGGAGAATACTCGACAAGAGGGGCGACAGGGGGATGGGCGCTCAAAAAGGCGAATTGTCTTAGTTATGACTGATATTATTGTCAACCGAAGACGGGCCGTCGGGGCCATGGCGGCCGCGGCCGTCGCGGCGGTCCTCATCCTCACGGCGGGCGGTGCCTGGGCCTGGTCGTCCCGGACCCATGCCTTCATCGCCGAGCGGGCCGGCGTCCGTCACCCCTGGTACGTCAACTTCCCCGACCTGATCCGCCGGGAGAACCTCCCCCTCCTCGCCCCCCTCCACCACCACAACGCCGCCCCGAAGACGGTCGTGACGAGGGAATACGTCGACCGTTTCCGCGTCGAGGAGCGGGACCTCGTGGACCCGGCGGCGGGGGGAGTCGTCCTGCGCGTCCCCGTACCCCACCCCGCGGGTGTCCTGTACCGGAAGATCGTGGATCTCTACGAGGCCGCGCAGGGAAAAACGGGCTGGGAGTTCGACTATTACCTCTTCTGTATCGCCCACTATATCGGCGACCTCTCCCAACCCCTCCACAACTGCCCCTACGGTGACAAGGCCGCCGCCGACGGGAGGGTCTACCCCGAGATGGGCCGCTGGGCCCGGGAGATGCACGGGGAGTTCGACGGGGCCCTCGACCCCTACCTCCCCCTGGACGACGAGGGGGAAGGTCTGTTCCGCTCGTTTCTCAGGCGGGTCGTCATCCTCTCCGTCGACGACCTCAAGGAGGAGATCGCCCGGGTCGCCAACGACGCCATCGCCCTGGCCGCGACCTGCCACGGGGAGGGGAGGATCATGACGAAGAGGGAGGCCCTGCACCAGGCGGCCGCCTCCGTTTCCCTCCTCCGGGCCGTCCTCGCGTCCCTGAGCCGACCCGCCACCCCCCTGCCCGACAGACCGCCCGTGGGTCTCAGGGAAAAACGCTAATTTTCAAGACCTGACCCCGAGGAGGAAGGGGTAGTGGAGGTCGCAGGGGATGCCCATGCGCAGCCAGGCGTTGCGCTCGTCGAGGACGGCGTTCATGAGGTCGCGGATCAGGGCGCTCCCGCCCCCGGGAACGGCGATCTCCTCGTAAACGCTCAGGGTCTCGACGACGAGGGGCGCCTCCCGGCCCGTCTCGTCCCGGTAGAAGAGGCGGGCCTCCTCCTCCGTGTCGGCGGCGATGATCCAAGCTCCGATCTTGAAGACCTCCAAAGGGCACCTCCTGCGGACAGGCAATTGCCGATGCCTTCCGGGCGGACACGCCCGGCGTCGCCCGGGGGGCGGGATGAACGGCCGCCCCTAATCCCGGGGGATCCTCTTCTCCACGGCCCGGCCCGTGTCCCGGCCGAACTCCGTCATGAGGGCGGCGATGAGGCCGTCCATGAGGGACCGCAGGTCCCGGCCCGGCCCCGAGGAGACGGCCTCGCCGTACCAGACGACCCCGTCCCTCCTCCCTTCCCTCGCGGCCGCCGCCTCCAGGAGGATCAGACGCAGCCAGCGGTCGTATTCCGTGCGGACGACGGGGACGTAGTTTAAAAGGGGCGAAGGCGGGACATAGGCCTCCCCCTCCGTCCCCGTCCGGGGCGCCGTCAGGGGGAGACCGTCGATCCACGTCAGGCCCTGGCCGACGCCGTAGGAGAACCGCAGGGCGAACCGGGCCCCGCCGAGATCCGCGAGGAGATACCCCTTCCTCTTGAGGGCCTCCCCGAGCTTGCCGGCGATCTCCCGGTCGAAGAGGGGGTTCTGGGCCCCCTCGTTGGGGAGGACGCAGATAGGGACGCCGGCCGTGAGGGCGCCCGCCCGGGCGGCGTCGGCAAAACCGTTGACCTGGACGTAACGGGCGGGGGTGCAGGCCGCCAGGATCGCCATGACTCCCATAACCAAGACGACGGCGAGGGTCTTTTTCACGGCTCCCATCTCCACGGCCGCCATTATCCGACGGCCCCGGGACCTTTGCAAGACCTTTTCCCGCCCGCCGCCGCCTTGACACCCCGGCGACGTTACCCTATAGTCGGGCAAAACCCCTGCCCAGGAGAAGGCCATGCCCCCCATCCCCCACATCAGGCTCCCCGACCGGATTCCCCGAGGCTTGATCGTCCTGGTCGTCCTCCTCTTGGCCCTCGGCGCCTCCTGGCAGGCCGTCGGTCTCGTCACCGACTGGCTCTGGTACCAAGAGACGGGGTACGAACAGGTCTTCACCGTCACCCTGACGGCCAAGGCCCTCGCCGCTGCCCTCTTCGGCCTCCCCTACTTCCTCTTCCTCTTCCTCAACCTGATCCTCGCCGACCGCCTGGCCCCCCGCTTCCGCCTGACGGGGGTCGGAGGCACCATCGAACTCATACCCCGCCAGGGGCCCCTGAGGGCCGTCATCGCCGCCTTTTCCCTCGCCCTGGGCGTCATGGCCGCCGCGGCGGGCGCGAAGGAGTGGGAAGGCCTCCTCCTTTTCGTCAACGGCCTCCCCTTCGGGAAGACGGACCCCCTCTTCGGTAAGGACATCTCCTTCTACGTCTTTTCCCTCCCCCTGCTCCAGCGCCTCTTCTCCTGGTTCCTCGGTCTCAATCTCCTCACCCTGGCGTCCGTGGCGGCCCTCTACGCCGTCCGGGGGGCCCTCGTCGCCCGCCCGAACCTCTTCACCGTCGCCCCCCCGGCGAGGCGCCACCTCCTGATCCTCCTTTCCCTCCTGTTCTTCTGGGGGGTCTTCGGGTCCTGGCTATCCCTCAACGAGCTCCTCTTCACGAAACGGGGCGTCGTCTTCGGTCCCGGCTACACGGACGTCACGACCCAGGTGTGGGTGATAAAGGTCCTCATGGGCCTCAATTTCCTGGCGGGGGCGGCCTTGGTGGCCTACGCCTTCACGGGCAAATCCGTCCTGCCCCTGGCGGCCGTCGGTGTCCTGGCGGCCTTCTACGTCCTGGGACGGGGGGTCTATCCCTACGCCGTCCAGCGCTTCCAGGTCGTCCCCAACGAAATAGTCCGGGAGCGGCCCTACCTGGAGTGGAACATCAAGTACACGCGCCTGGCCTATCAGCTCGACAACATCGAGGAGCGGGACTTCCCCGCCGAAGAGAACCTAACGCGGGAGGACCTCCGGAAAAACGACCTGACGATCAAGAACATCCGCCTCTGGAACGACGCCCCCCTCCTGAAGACCTACGGCCAGCTCCAGGAGATAAGGACCTATTACAAATTCCTCGACGTGGACAACGACCGCTACGAGATCGACGGGGAGTACCGGCAGGTGATGATCTCCCCCCGGGAACTCCACTACCCCTCGTTGCCCTCCCGGACCTTCGTCAACGAGCGCCTGACATACACCCACGGCTACGGCGTCGTGGTGGGCCCCGTGAACCGCGTCACCGCCGAGGGTCTGCCGGAGTTCTTCATCCGCGACATCCCCCCCGTCTCCACCCGGGGTCTGAAGGTGACGAGGCCCGAGATCTACTACGGCGAGACCTCCAACGACTACGTCTTCGTCCGCACGAAGGCCCCCGAGTTCGACTACCCCGTGGGGGACAAGAACGTCTATTCCCGCTACGAGGGCAAGGGCGGCGTGCCTCTGTCCTTCTTCAGGAAGATCCTCTTCGCCGCCCGCTTCGGGTCCCTGACGATCCTTCTGGCCAACGAGATCACCGACGAGAGCCGGATCATGTACTACCGGACCGTCCGGGAGAGGGTGGCCAAGATCGCTCCCTTCGCCCGCCTCGAGAAGGACCCCTACCTCGTCATCACCCCCGAGGGGCGCCTGGTGTGGTTCGTCGACGCCTACACGGTGACGGACCGCTTCCCCTACTCCGAACCCGTCAAGGGGGTGGGCAACTACATCCGCAACTCCCTCAAGGCCATCGTGGACGCCTACGACGGGACCGTCAAGATCTACGTCAGCGATCCTGGCGACCCCATCATCAAGACCTACCAGCGGATCTTCCCGGGGGTCTTCCTGCCCCTGGACAAAATGCCCCCGGAGCTGCAGCGGCATATCCGCTACCCCGGGGGCATGCTGGGGATCCAGGCCCACATGTACCGGGCCTACCACATGCGGGACCCCCAGGTCTTCTACAACAAGGAGGACCTGTGGGCCATACCGGGGAAGCCGGGACGCGGCGGCGAGGAGGAGATGGACCCCTACTACACCGTCATGAAACTCCCCGGGGAGAAACGGGAGGAGTTCCTCATGCTGGTCCCCTTCACACCCAGCAGGAAGGACAACATGGCGGCATGGATGGCGGCGCGGTGCGACATGCCCCACTACGGCCAGATCATCGCCTACCAGTTCCCCAAACAGAAACTCATCTACGGGCCGCGCCAGATCGACGCCCGCATCGACCAGGACGCGGAGATCTCCAAACAGCTCTCCCTCTGGAACCAACGGGGCTCCCAGGCCCTCCGGGGCAACCTCCTGGCCATCCCCATCGAACGGTCCATCCTCTACGTCCAACCCCTCTACCTGGCGGCGGAGAAGGGACAGCTCCCGGAGCTCAAGAGGGTCATCGTCGCCTTCGGCAACACCATCGCCATGGAGGAGACCCTCGAGCTCTGTCTCCAGCGGATCTTCGGGGGCGAGCTGATCCGAGACGGTGCGGCGAGGGCGGAGGCGCCTCCGACGCCCCGGGAGAAGGGTGAGAGGGAGCTGGCCCTCGAGGCCCTCAAACACTACCGGAAGGCCCTGGAGCACTTGAAACAGGGCGACTGGGCGTCCTACGGCGAGGAGATGAGAAAACTGGGCGAGGCCCTGCGGGCCGTGGAGGCGAAACGGTAGGGGAAGGGACCCGGGGCTACGGTGCGCCCGCCGGTTCGTCCCCCCGCCGTCGCCCGCCGTAGAGGTCGTACTCCAAAAGGCGGCACGGAAGGGGTCCGTTGTAGAAGGTGAGGCGCCTCTTCGTCCGCAGGCCCACCTTCTTCGCCAGCTCCAGGTTCCCCGTGAAGATGTAGCCCCGGTAGCCCGGGCAGCGCCTCTTGAAGAAGTCCCCGATCTCGCCGTAGAGGCCGGCGAGTCTCCGGATATCACCCATCCGCTCGCCGTAGGCGGGGTTGAGGACCACGATCCCTCCCCCCTCGGGCACGGGGGTCTTTCGGAAATCGCAGCAGCTAAAGGAGATGACCCTCTCGACGCCGGCCCGGGCGGCGTTCTCCCGGGCCGCCCGGACGGCCTCGGGACGGATGTCCGTGGCCACTATGAGACCCGGGGCCCTCGGGCGGGACGCCGCGGCGGCGGACCTCCTGAGGGCTTCGAGCCTGCCCTCGTCGAAACCCCGCAGGTGTCGGAACCCGAAGTCCGTCCGCGTCAGGCCCGGCGCCCGGCCGAGGGCGATGAGGGCCCCCTCGATGGCAATGGTCCCGCTGCCGCACATGGGGTTGACGAGATTACCCTTCCCGTCCCAACCCGCGGCGAGGAGGACCGCCGCCGCCAGGGTCTCCTGCATGGGCGCCTCGAGGGGGACCTTGCGATAGCCCCGCCGGGAGAGGGGTTCACCCGACGTGTCGAGATAGACGAGGCAACGCCGCCCCCTCCAGTGGAGGTGGACGACGACCCCCCTCCTCTCCGGGCCCGCATCGGGCCTCCTGCCGAACCTCCGGGCCAGGCGGTCCACGATGGCGTCCTTGGCCTTCATGTTGGCATAGCGGGCGTCGCGGATGGTCTCGTTGTCCACCGCCGAGGTGACGGTGAGGTAACCGTCGGGCTCGAGGACCTCTTCCCAGGGGATCGTCTTCAGGGCGAGGTAGAGCCCCTGGGGGTCGGGGGCCTCGCGGGAGGCCAAGAGGCAGAGGACGCGCTGGGCCGATCTCAGCGCCAGGTTGAGGCGCATGGCGTCATCGAGGGTCCCTTCCGTCTCCACCGCCGTCTCCGCCGCGGCGGTGACGGGGAGACCCAGGGCCGTGATCTCCCCCGCCAGGATGGAGGCCGCCCCCCGGGCGCAGGTGACGACGATTACGAACCTGTCCTCCCAGATCCTCAAGGGGCCTCCCCGCGAAACGGGCCTTGCAAATCCCCGGGCCTGTGATATGGAGACGCCGAAATACACCCCGATGAAAGGTTCATCGTGATCGATCTGGAACATCTCAACGGCATCAGGCTATCCCCGCAACCCCTGGGTCAGAAGATCGTCGGCAGCGTCCTGTTGGCCCCCAACTACAATCTCTTCCAGCGCGTCGAGATCCGCATGGAGAACCTCGAACGCATCCCGAAGGGCGAGACGGTCATCTTCGCCATGAACCACACGGACCGCTACAACTACTGGCCCTTCCAGTACAAGCTCTGGCGCCTGGGCTACCCTTTCACCACCGTCTGGGCCAAGGGCAAGTACTACCGCAACAAGGCCGTGGGGAAATTCCTCGATTTGTGCAACGTCATCCCCGTCCCCTCCATGGGTTACCTCGTGGAGGAGTTTTACCGCCGTCACTTCAACAAGAAGATCACCCGGGAAGAGTACCGTGTCGTCAAAGACTGGATCGACGGGAAGATCGACGAGGCCGTCACGGCCGTCAAGCTCCGGGCCGAGACCTTCGCCCTCTTCCAGCAGGGTCTCATCGATCACCTGAAGGAGTACCATCAGACCCTGATGGAGAAGGTGGCGGAACTGAGCACCAAGGCCCTCCTCGAGTGGGATCTGAGCCTGATCATCTTCCCCGAGGGGACCAGGTCCATCCGCCTGGGGACGGGCCGCGTCGGCCTGGCCCAGATCGCCCTCTACTCGGCCAAGAAGATCGTCCCCGTGGGGTGCAACAGCTCCGATCTCGTCTATCGGGGGCATTTGCCCTTCGCCAAGAGCGGCACGATCACCTACCGCATCGGCGAGCCCCTCTCCCTCCAGGACCGCCTCGCCGAGTTCAGGATCCCCGAGCCCTTTCGTCTCTTTTCCCGGGAATCCCAGGAAAAGTTCCGCGCCCAGTTCGAGGGGGTCACGAGGGTGGTGATGGACAGCATCAACGACCTCCTCGACGAACGGCACCGGCACCCGGCGCCTTCGGGGGCCCCGGAGGGACCTCCGAAAACCGAACCTCCGTCACGGAACCCTCAGTAGCCCTCCCCCGCGCCGAGGATAAGACCCGCCACCTTCTTCCCCGACAGGAGCATCCCGCCGAAGATGGGCCCCATGCGGGGCCCCCCGAAGGCGGCGTTCGCCGACATCCCCGCCACGTAGACCCCGGGGCAGATCTCCTTGGTGTTCTCGATGGTGAGGCGCTCGGCCTTCTCGGACCACATGGACCGCTCCCCGAGGATCTTGCCCGTGGGTGTGTTCAGGGTCACGTCGGCCTTGCGCTCGATGACCCTCAGGACCTCCGTGTCGTGACCCGTGGCGTCAATGACATGGCGGGCGTGGATGGTGAGGGGATCCACGTGGAGACCCGCCATCTCCACGGGGGACCAGGTGACGACGAGGCCCATGACGCGGTTCTCGCGGATCACCACGTCTTCCACGGTGATGCAGTTGAAGACCTTGGCCCCGGCCTTCAGGGCCCGGGAACAGATGGTAGTCACGGCCTCCACGGCATCGGCCGTGTAGTAGCCCCGTTCGAACTCGGAGGCGGCGACGCCGAACTCGTCCAGGATCGCCTTCGCCTCCTCCTGGACGACGATCTCGTTGAACATCATCCCCCCGCCCCACATGCCGCCGCCGATACTGAGCTTCCGCTCGTAGAGGGCCACCTTCTTGCCGCCCCGGGCCAGGTAGTAGGAGGCGACGAGACCCGCGGGGCCTCCGCCCACGACGGCCACATCCACGTCGAGGTGGTCGAGGAGCTTTTTCATGTAGGTCTCGACGATGGCCCTGGTGATGGTGACTTCGTTTAACGCCATAGTAGCAACTCCTTTCGTCCTTTCATATCTATGGAGGGATAACGGCAGGTGGGCAAGACCCCTCAGGGGCGCTTCAGGAGCCGGGAGAGGCGGACCACCTTCTTCGCCACCTCCCACGGGTCGCGGCCGAGGATGCGGACGATGGGTTCCTTGCCCACATCGCCGCCGTCGAAGACGGCGTCGGGAACGCTCCCGCACCGGCTGAGGGCGTCCTTCGTCCCCCATTCCAGAGACGAGCCCTCCCTGGCCTTGACATCGGGTGGTTCCTCGGCGCGGTCGAAACCCACCGCGTCGAGACGGGCCGCGGCCAGGGCGTCGAGGACGTCTTGGCCGTACCTGATGTTCATGGCCGAACGGTAGCGGTCGTCGAAGCGCATCGCCGTGAGGACGACGCGGGCGACGTGACGGGAGGCCCCAAAATCCGGGTCGTGGACGGCCTCGATGTCTTCCCCGACGCGGACGATCCGCCCCGGGAAGGCCGCCACCTCATCGGGTGAGACGGCCCCGGTCAGGGCGTAGGCGAAGTTGGACTGGATCTCGGGGATCAAAGCACCCACCCGCTCCCTCTTCAAGATCCCCAGGGCCCCTCGAAGGGCCGTGATCACGTCGTAACGCTCCGCCCGGCGCAGGAGGGGGGCGAGGTGACCCGTGGGTCCGTGCCCCTTTCCCAAGGGGAGGGCGAAACGGATGGCCTCCGTGACGTATCCCTTGGCCTCCCCCACGGCCGCGGGCAGGTCCTTCCCCCGGGCGAGGAGGGTAGCCAGGGCGGCGGCGAAGGTGCAGCCCGTCCCGTGGGTGTGGGGGGTCTCGATGCGGGGCGCGGAGAACTCGTAGAAGCGGCGGCCGTCATAGAGGAGGTCCACGGCCTCACCCGCGAGGTGTCCACCCTTGATGACGACGTTCCTCGCCCCGAGGCGGCGGATCCTCACGGCCGCCTCCTCCATGTCTCTCCGGTTGGCGATGCCCATCCCCGCCAGGACCTCAGCCTCGGGGACGTTGGGCGTGACGACAAGGGCCAGAGGTATGAGCTCGCCGATGAGGGTGTCCCGGGCGTCATGGCGCAGGAGGGGACTTCCTCCCTTGGCGACCATTACGGGGTCCACCACGAGCCTCCGGACACGCCAACGGCGGATGCGGGCGGCGACGGCCCTGATGATCTCCGACGAAGAGAGCATCCCCGTCTTGGCGGCGTCGATGCCGATGTCGGAGGCCACGGAATCGAACTGCTTTGTCACGAACTCCGCGGGGACCTCCCAGACCCCCTGGACCCCCAGGGTGTTCTGGGCGGTGAGGGCCGTAACGACACTCATCCCGAACCCCCCCAGGGCGGCGATCGTCTTGAGATCGGCCTGGATCCCCGCGCCCCCTCCCGAATCGGAACCAGCGATCGTCAGCACCCTCTGCACAACCTTACCTCCCCAAAAGGATCAAACAATATAAGGTACAACGGTTCCCTCCCGTATCCGGGAAACATACAATGGGCGGTCCGAGTTGTCCATCATCAAAAAGGGGACCCGGGGCCGTCTTCACATGCCCAGGAGGGAGAGCTTGAGGGAAAAGGTCCTGTCCGTCTCGCGGTCGCTGAACTCGAAACCGACGGTCCAGCACTGGCGCCGGTAGGTAAGGCTGTAGACCTTCTCCATGTCCCGGTGGTTCAGGTGGTCCCACTTGGCGGCGAAGGCGAGGGTCAGCTCCTTCGTGACGATCGCCTTGAGGGAGACGTTCGTCTCCTCGACGCTGTCACGGGTGTAGCGGTAGGTGAGGGAGGCCGTGTCGCCACGTTCGTCCTTCAGGCTCAGGTCGTAGTTGGCCTGGGTCCAGGCCCCGTCGTGGACGTTGTACTTGTTCCTCGCGGCGGCCGACAGGTAAGAAAAGGGGTTGAGATCGAGCTCCAGGGCCAAGTCGCCGAAGGGACGGCGCTTTTCGCCGGCGGCGATGTCGTCCCGCTGGGCCTCCTTGATATCGTAGGTCTGGGCGAGTTTGAGGCGCATCAATTCCCGGTATCGGCGGCTGCCGTCCTTTTGGGGGAGACGGGCCGTGATGGTGTTCACGAGGGCATAGGTGACGGCGTTGACATCGTTCACGGCGGCGGCGTAGTTGGGAAAAGACTCGTCCTGGTTGGCCGTGCGACTGTAGGTATAGGTCACCTCCGGCCTGACGGCGTGGCGGATCTTGTCCATTTCCTTGGAACCGAGGGAATAGACCCGCGCCGCCTCCGTCGTCGCCGTGACGCCGGCGCTGTACACCTCCCGGTCCCCCCTTTTCTTCAGGCCGTCCTCGATCTTGTCGTCCCGCTCCCAGAAGGTGCCCCGCACCCCCAACCGGGGGGTGACCTGGAAGGCGCCCAGGGACAACGGCAGGCTCAGGGCGGGGTTCAGGTCGTAATAGTGACCCTTTTGACCCTCACCGCGGTAGAAGTAGTCGTAAGTCGCCGTCCCTTCGCCGTGGATCCTCGTCCCGAAGAGGGGGGCCCGCAGGGCCGTGAGGGTGACCTCCGGGTACCTCTGCAACGTCCCTTCGTTGCTGGCCGCCGTGAGGTCGTCGGTCCCCTTGGCCAGGACGGTGAGGTTCATCCGCTGCCAGTCCTTGACGAGGCGGACCGTGGCGTCGAGGGACGTCAGGGATTCGTCCCCCTGGAAGGAGACCCTTCTGAAGGGCCTGTCCCTGGTCTGGCTGTAGTTGTCGAGGAAATAGTTGGCCGAGGAGAAATCCCGGAAATAGAACGGATCGGAGACACGGGCGATATCCGCCCGCAGGTAGAAGGTGGGGTCGAAACGCTGCTCGTGATTCAAGTAGAGGGCCCAGCGTTTTGTGGGGGAGTGCCAATCTCTCCTGACGTTTCCTACCTCCTCCCTGATCTCCTTGGTGTCGTTGAGGAAATCGCCGTAGACCACCCCCGACGTCCCCTCGCTCAGGGCGTAACGGAACTCCGCCCCCCCCTGGAAGCCCCGGGAACTCATCATCCGGGGGTAGAAGGTGGCGTCCAGGTCCTCCGAGATCGCCCAAAAGAAGGGGAGGGTCACATCGGTGCCGAGGCGGTCCCGGGAATAGCCCAGGCGGGGGAAAAGGAACCCCGATTGGCGCCTCGTCTTGGCGGGGAAGGGCAGATAGGGCGTATAGAGAACGGGCACGTCCTTCACGTAGAAACGCCCGTCCCTGAGGAGACCGTAACCGTCCACGGTGACCCGCAGGTCCCTGCCTTTGAGCTTCCAGTCGGGGTCGTCGCCGTCGCAGGTCGTCAGTTGGGGATCGAGGACGAAATACGTGTCCTGGGACCGCCGCTCGATGCGCTCGCCGGCGATGTGGAAGTGGGTCACGGCGATGAATATCCTCCCCCTGGACACGGTCCCCGTGCCGTCGGTAATGTTCAGGACGACCTTCTCCCCCTCGACGGCGTCCCCGCCCCTGACATACCTCACCCGGCCTTCGGCCTCGGCCGTATCGGCCCGGCGGTCGAGGGAGACGTGGTCGGCATCCAGGACGGAGCCGGCGTGTCGGATGTGGACTGCGCCCCGGGCGGTGTAGACCTCCGTCGCCCAATCGTAGGCGAGGCTGTCCGCCTCGATGAGGACCGGCTCCCTACCGGGGGGGCCGACGCCGGGGCCCGTCTCGGCGGGGAGGGGGGTGAGCAGAAAGGGAAGTGGACCCGCCCCCTCGTCCCCGAAGGGGGGGAAGATCCGCGGGTAGAGGGGGAAATAGGCCTCGTGGGACAGCTCGAGGTTCACCCCCGCCGCATCACGCGGCACGGCCAGGGAGAAAAAACCGTCCCCGTCCGTCACCACCGCCCCATGGGGGTCCGCCAGGTCCGAGACCCGGACGCCGGCCACGGGCCGGCCCTCCATGTCCGTCACCCGGCCCTTGATGACGGCCGTTGACGTCCCCGACGCGCCTTTCCCCTCCCCCGTGGGGGGTCCCGTCTCCGGCGCCCCCCAGGCGCCGGTTGCGGCCCAGAGGAGCAGGGAAAGGACAAGGGACCACCGGAGACCTTTCATGGCGCCAACAACCCCCTCAGCTCCCCCACCAGGTAGAGGGATCCGGTCACGCAGACGAGATCCCCCTCTCCGGCCGCCGCCAGGGCCGACGCGAGGGCCGCCCGCGGCTCCTCCTTAACCACCACGTCCCGGCACCACCTCCGGCCTTCCGCGGCCAGGGACCCCGGCGGCAGGGCCCGGTCGCTCCCGGGCCGGGTAAGGATGAGGAGGTCCGTCAAGGGGGCGATCTTCATCAACATCCGGCGGTAGTCCTTGTCGCCGAGACAGCCGAAAACGGTGATCAGGCGCCGCGGCCGGAACCGCCCCTCGAGGGCCCTGCGGAGGGCGGCCATCCCGGCGGGGTTGTGGGCCCCGTCGAGGAGGATCTGGATCCTCTCACAGGGAAAGACTTCCAGGCGGCCGGGCCAGCGGACCGCCGCCAGGCCTTCCCGGACCGCCCCTTCGCCGACGGCCGTCCCCGTCTCCTCCAGGGCCTCGGCGACACCCACGGCCAGGGCGGCGTTTTGGATCTGGTGATCCCCCACGAGGGGGATTTTCAGGTCATGGAGACGCCATCGTGTCCCCTGATAGGAGAAAACCCCGTCTCCCCGCCGCCGGACACGCAGCTCCGCGCCCAGGCGCCTCAACCGGGCGCCCCTCGCCCGGCAAACCTCCTCGAGGACGCCCAGGACGGCCCTCTTACGGGACGCCGTGAGGCACACGGCCCCTTCCTTGATGATACCCGCCTTTTCCGCTGCAATCCGCGCCAGGGTTCGGCCCAGGTAGGCCCGGTGTTCCCAAGAGACGTCGGTGACGGCGCAGGTACGGGGATTCACCACGTTTGTCGCGTCGAGACGCCCCCCCATGCCCACCTCCAGGACGGCGATGTCCACCCCCCGGCGGGCGAAAAAAAGGAAGGCGAGGGCCGTCAGGAACTCGAAGTAGGTCAGGCCGTCGCCCCCCGAGGAGGCCAGTTCGCCGGTGAAGGCCGCGAGCTCCTCCGGAGCGATCTCGACACCGGAGATCCTTATCCGTTCCCGGACGTCCCTAAGGTGGGGGGAGGTATAGAGACCGACCCGGTAGCCCGCCGCCGTCAGGACGGCTGCCGTCATGGCGGCGACGGAACCCTTGCCGTTGGTGCCGCCGATGAGGACACAGGGATAGGATTCCTGGGGATTCCCCACCTCGGCGAGGGCCTCCCTGAAAGCGGCGAGGTCGAGGCGCATCCCCCTGCCCTGGAGGGAAGCGAGATATGAGAGGGCCTGAGCGTAGTCCATGTCCGTCCATACAAAAAAGCCATGGATTGGTCCAACCGGTCAACCCATGGCCTTCGCAGAGCAAGTTCTTTCCTACTCGGGCAGGACCTTGAACACCTCGTCACCGGGACGGACGCGATCCCCGACTTTGACACCGATGTAATCACCCACCACGGCCTTCTCCACCTTTGCGTTGTTGATCTCCATGGATTCGATGGCCTGGGTGATGTCCGTCGTATGGCCGACGATCTTGATCGTGTCCCCCACGCACAGCTCCCCGGAAGTGATCTTCACGGCCGCCACGCTGGGTTTGGCAAAGAACTTCACCACTTCACCCACCTTTTGCTCCGCCATAGTCATCCTCCTTTCTCCATCGCCGGATGGTCGTTCCCTTACGTACTGGGTCATTGACTATCCCTTTTCCGGGAAAAACTCAAGACAAAAAAAGGCGGATGGCATGGCCACCCGCCCCGACGGATCCTTTCTTGAATCTTCTCAGGCCTTCTTCGCCGCCGCCTTCTTCTTCGCCTTCCGTTGATCCCCTTCCTGGAGAAACTCCACCATGGAGATGGGGGCGTTGTCGCCTTCACGCCAGCCGAGCTTGATGATGCGTGTGTAACCGCCCGCCCGGTCACGGTAGCGGACGGACAGTTCATCGAAGAGCTTCTTCACCGCCGTCTCGCTGCGGACGTAGGCCAAGGCCTGGCGGCGGGCGTGGAGGTGCCCCCTCTTGCCGAGGGTGACCATCCGCTCGGCGATGCGCCTCAGCTCCTTGGCCTTGGCATCGGTGGTCTTTATCCTCTCCTCCATCAGGAGGGAGGTAACCATATTTCTGAACATGGCCTTTCGGTGGCTCGTCGTCCGGCCCAACTTGCATGTCGCCTTGGCGTGTCGCATGATTCGCTCCTCCCCTTAAGCCTGCTGTTCCTTGTTCTCTTCCTGGGTATTCCAGGGGGGGAAGTCCAGTTTCATACCGAAACTTAGACCCTGCTCGGCCAGGATCTCCCTGATCTCGTTGAGGGATTTGCGGCCGAAATTCTTGGTCTTCAGCATCTCCGCCTCCGTTTTCTGCACCAGTTCGCCGATAAGGTTGATCCCGGCGTTCTTCAGGCAGTTGGCGGACCGCACGGAAAGCTCTAGGTCGTCCACATGTCTGAGGAGTTTCTCCTGGAGGTCTTTCGGGGGACCCGTTTCACCGGCGGGCTCCGCTTCCGGTTCCTTCCCCTCGAAATTGATGAAGATATCGAGTTGTTCCTGGAGGATCCTCGCCGCGCGGGCCACGGCATCCTCGGGGAGGATGCTCCCATCCGTCCATACCTCGAGGACCAGGCGGTCGTAATCGGCCACCTGCCCCACGCGGGCGTGGGTCACCGTGTAGTTGACCTTCTTGATGGGTGAAAAGAGGGCGTCGATGTTGATGGTACCCTCCGGCTGATCGATATCGCGCTCCCGGCGGGCGGGCACGTAACCGCGCCCCAGTTGGGCCGTCATCTCCGCCTTCAAGACGGCGTCGCCGGACAGGGTGCAGAGGTAATGGTCGGGGTTGAGGATCTCCACGGTAGGGTCGGCGATGATGTCTCCCGCCGTGACGACACCTTCCCGGGCCACGTCGAGACGGAGCATCCTGGGTCCGTCCTGATGGAGTTTCAGTCTCACGCCCTTGAGGTTGAGGATGATATCTATCGTATCTTCCTTGACACCGGGGATCGTGGAGAACTCATGAAGAACACCGTCGAAACGGACGGAACAGATGGCCGCCCCCTGGATGGAGGACAGGAGGGTCCGGCGGAGGGCGTTTCCCAGGGTGGTACCGGCACCCCGCTCCAGGGGCTGGCAGACGAACTCGGCGTAATACCGGGAACGGGTGGACTCGTCTATTTCTATGCGCTTGGGCCTTATGAGACTGCGCCAATTATGCTGCATCTTCTTCTATCCCTCGCAAATCGGATGTTACTTGGAATAAAGCTCCACCACCATCTGTTCCTGAACGGGCATGGTCAGGTCCTCCCGGGCGGGGAAGGTCTTGACGATCCCCTTGAAATTCTCCCGGTCCAGCTCCAGCCAGTGGGGTACGCCCCTCCGGGCCACGGTCTCCATCGCCTCGACGATCCTGGCCACCTGACGGCTACCCTCCCGGACCTGGATCTCGTCGCCTATCTTCACGAGGTAGGAGGGGATGTTGACCTTCTTGCCGTTGACGGTGAAATGGTTGTGGCGGACGAGCTGCCGCGCCTCCGTCCGGGAAGTGGCGAACCCCATGCGGAAAACCAGATTGTCCAGGCGGCGCTCCAAGAGAAGGAGGAGATTGTTGCCCGTGATCCCCTTTTGACGGTCCGCCTTCTCGAAATACCCCCGGAACTGTTTTTCCAAAAGGCCGTAGATCCTCTTCAGCTTCTGCTTCTCCCGCAGCTGCAGACCGTAGTCCGATGGTTTGCGCCTCATCTGGCCGTGATCGCCGGGGGCGTATTCCCTCCGCTCGTAGGAACACTTCTCAGAGTAACAGCGATCACCCTTGAGAAACAACTTGATGCCTTCCCGGCGGCACAGCCTGCACACCGATTCACGATACCTTGCCAAGAAACTGCCTCCTCATCTCCTCAATAAAGGTTCATGCCACCGATCACACCCGGCGCCTCTTCGGGGGACGACACCCGTTGTGGGGGATGGGCGTCACGTCCCTGATGAGGGTGATCGTCAAACCAGCCGCCTGAAGGGAGCGGAGCGCCGACTCCCGGCCCGCCCCCGGGCCCTTTACATAGACCTGGACGGTCCTCAGACCGTGTTCCTTCGCCTTCTTGACCGCGTCTTCCGCCGCGAGCTGTGCCGCGAAGGGGGTGCTCTTCCGGGAGCCCTTGAAACCCTGGATCCCGGCGGAAGACCACGCGATGACGTTGCCGCTCAGGTCGGTAATGGTGACGATGGTGTTGTTGAAGGTGGACTGGATATGGGCGATCCCCTCCGGTATATTCTTCTTTTCCTTCTTCTTTCCCGTTCTTCTGGCGGGTCTTGCCATGGATGCCTCCGGATCGTTTTAACTCTGTTGATCAACCGTTATTTCTTCTTCCCGGCGACGGTCCTGCGGGGACCCTTTCTCGTCCGGGCGTTGGTGTGGGTTCTCTGGCCCCGGACCGGCAGGCCGCGACGATGCCTCAGACCGCGATAACATCCCAGGTCCATGAGCCTCTTGATGGACATGGAGTAATCCCGCCGGAGATCACCCTCCACCTTGTGCTCCTTGTCGATAATGTTGCGAATGGCCGTAATCTCCGCATCCGTCAGGTTGTCCGTCTTGGTGTCGAAATCGACACCGGCTTGACGGAGGATCTCCTGGGCCTTCGTCCTCCCGATACCGTAGATGTACGTCAGGGCGATCTCCATCCTCTTGTTTTTGGGTAAATCGACACCGGCGATTCTTGCCACCTTGAAACCTCCTCCCGCCTAACTCTTTCTAGCCCTGGCGCTGCTTGTGCTTGGGATTCTCGCAGATTACCCTCAGGACACCACGCCTCTTTATGATCTTGCACTTGTCGCAAATCTTCTTCACAGAAGCCCTTACCTTCACGGTCTTCACCCCTTCCCGCTATTTTGTGCGGTAGATGATCCTACCCCTCGTCAGGTCGTAGGGGGACAACTCGAGGGTCACCCTGTCCCCGGGTAGGATCTTGATGAAATGCATCCTCATCTTCCCCGAGATATGGGCCAGGACCCGGTGTCCGTTCTCGAGCTCCACGCGAAACATGGCGTTCGGCAGGGGCTCGATCACCCTTCCTTCTACCTCTATGGGCGCCTCTTTGGCCATGACTCGACGTCCCTCTCAAAAACCTTCAACAAACACTCAATATCTCCGGCCCCTCTTCCATGATGGCCACGGAATGTTCGAAATGGGCCGATAAACTTCCGTCCGCCGTAACGGCCGTCCAACCGTCGGCCAGGACCCTCACCTCGTAAGACCCCGCGTTTACCATGGGCTCGATGGCCAGGACCATCCCCGCTTTCAAGACGATCCCCCTGCCCTTCCTGCCGAAGTTGGGGATCTGGGGATCCTCGTGCATTTCCCGGCCTATGCCGTGGCCCACAAACTCGCGGACGACGGAAAAACCCGCCCGTTCCACGTGGTCCTGAACGGCGTAGGAGATATCCCCCAACCGGTTGCCCACCCTGGCCTGATCCACGGCCCGATAGAGGGATTCCTCCGTGACCCTCATGAGGCGCCGGGCCTCTTCGCTCACGACACCCACGGGAACGGTGATCGCCGCGTCGCCGCAGTATCCGCGGTAGAACACGCCGAAGTCGATGCTGACGATGTCGCCTTCCTTGAGGACCCGCTTTGCCGACGGCATGCCGTGGACGACCTCGTCGTTCACGGACACGCAGAGGGCGTAGGGATAGCCCCGATACCCCTTGAAGGCCGGCACCGCGCCTCTGCTGCGGGCCATTTCCTCCGAGAGGCGGTTCAATTCCAAAGTGGTGACCCCCGCCACCACCGACTCCCGCAATCTCGCCAGGACCTCGGCGACGATCCTGTTACTGGCCCGCAGTCTCTCGATCTCCTCGGGTCTCTTGAGAAATACCATGCGGGCCCTAAACCTTCAACGACGGCCGTCAACGCCTTCTCGCCAGACGTCCCCTCTTCATGAACCCCTCGTACTGCCTGGTCAGGAGATGGGTCTCGATCTGCCCTGCCGTGTCCAGGGCCACGCCCACAACGATGAGGAGGGCGGTCCCGCCGAAGTAGAAGGGAACGTTGAAATAGCTGATCAGGATACTGGGGAGGACGCATACCGCGGACACGTAAATGGCGCCGCTGAAGGTCAGCCTCGTCAAAACACCGTCTATGTAATCGGCGGTCTTCTTGCCCGGTCTGATGCCGGGTACGTAACCGCCGTATTTCTTCATGTTGTCCGCTACGTCCACGGGATTGAAGGTAACGGCCGTGTAAAAGTAGCAGAAAAATATTATAAATGCAACATATAATATCTCGTATCCCAACCTCCCCGGGACAAGATAGTTGGCCACCTCCTTCATCCAGGGATGGGGGATGAAGTTGGCGATGGTGGCCGGGAACATGATGATGGAGGAGGCGAAGATCGGCGGGATGACACCCGCGGTATTCACCTTGAGGGGCAGGTGGGTCGACTGCCCTCCGTAGACCTTCCTACCGACTATGCGCTTGGCGTACTGGACGGGGATGCGCCGCTGGCCGCTCTCCACGAAGACGATGACCCCCACCACGACGACCATCATGACGGAGAGGATCAAGATGAAGAATATCCCCATCTCCCCCGTGGACAGGAGACGGAAGGTGTTCAGGATCGCCGCCGGGGCGCGGCAGACGATCCCGGCGAAGATGATAAGGGATATGCCGTTGCCGATACCCCGCTCCGTGATCTGTTCCCCCAGCCACATGATAAAGGCCGTACCCGCCGTGAGGGTGATCATGGTCATGAAGCGAAAGCCCCAGCCCCCCTCGATGACGATGGAGGCACCCGTGGGGCCGGCCATGTTCTCGAGACCCACGGCGATGCCGAAACCCTGGATGATGCTCAGGATCACCGTACCGTAACGGGTGTATTGGGTGATCTTACGCCGCCCCGCTTCCCCCTCCTTGGAGAGCCGCTCCAGATGGGGGATGGCGATGGTCAGGAGCTGGAGGATGATGGAGGCGCTGATGTAGGGCATGATCCCCAGGGCGAAGACGGAGAGGTTGCTGAGGGCCCCGCCGGCGAACATGTCGAAGAGGCCCAAAAGGGACCCCTTCGCCTGGTCGAAATAGGCGGCCAGGGCCGTGGTGTCTATGCCGGGCGTCGGGACATGGGCCCCGATCCGGTAGACGATGAGGAGGAGAAACGTCATGAGGATGCGTTTCTGCAGCTCCGGGATCTTCCCTATGTTGCCGAAACCTTCTAACAATTTAGCCTTCCTGGACGATCACGCCGCCCGCCGCCTCGATCTTCCTGCGGGCGCCGTCGCTTACGGCATCGAGTTTTATCGAGAGGGGATGCTCGATCTCACCCCGCCCGAGGAGCTTCACACCGTCTCCGGTCTTCTTGATCAGACCCTTCTCCTTCAGGGCCGCCGTGTCCACCACCGCCTGGGGGGGGAAGACGGACAGTTGACCGACGTTTACGATGACGATCTCCTTCTTGAAATAATTACGGAATCCGCGCTTGGGCAGGCGGCGCGCCATGGGCATCTGCCCCCCCTCGAACCCGGGGCGGGTCCCGCCTCCCGATCTCGCGTTCTGCCCCTTGGCCCCCCGGCAGGCGGTGCCGCCATGCCCGGAACCCTCACCGCGGCCCACACGCTTCCTCTTTTTCCGGGAACCGGCGGGTGCCTTCAATGTCGATAGATCCATAGTCTCTACGCCTCTATCTCTTCTACGGCCACGAGGTGGGACACCTTCTTCGCCATCCCCCTGATCTCGGGGGTATCGGCCAAGACCACCGACCGGTTGAGCCTCATCAGACCCATGCCGCGCAGGATCTTACGCTGCTGCTCCGGGCGACCGATATAACTCTTCACAAGGGTTATCTTAAGTTTCTTTGCCACGTCTCATTACCTCTCTACCGGGCCATCGGCGCCGCCACCGGGACACCCCGGGCGGCGGCCACGTCCGCCGGGTCCTTCAAACGCAGAAGGCCGTCGATGGTGGCCTTGACAAGGTTGTGGGGATTGTGGGAGCCGAGGCACTTCGTCAAAACGTTATGGACTCCCGCCGCCTCCAGGACGGCACGGACCGCCCCTCCGGCGATCAGACCCGTCCCCTCAGAGGCGGGTTTGAGAAGGACCCGGCCGGCACCGAATTCGCCGATCACCTCGTGGGGTATCGTCCTGTTGGCCACCGCCACCTTCTGCATATTCTTCTTGGCCTGCTCCATACCTTTCCTGATGGCTTCCGGGACCTCGTGGGCCTTACCCAGACCGGCCCCTACGGAACCCTTGCCGTCCCCCACCACGACCACGGCGCTGAACCGGAAACGGCGGCCTCCCTTCACCACCTTGGCCGTCCTGTTGATGGCGATAACCCTGTCGATCAGCTCGATGTCTTCCATAACCCTTCTTTCCATGAGCACCTACCGCTTTAGAATTTCAGGCCCGCTTCCCGGGCCCCCTCGGCAAGGGCCTTGACCCGGCCGTGATAGAGAAATCGACCCCGATCGAAGACGACCGACTCGATGGCCTTGTCCTTCAAACGGAGCGCCACGAGCCTCCCCACTTCGCGGGCCGCCTCCGTCTTTTTCAAACCCGCGATCTTCTCCCTGATCTCCTTGGTCAGGGTGGAAGCGGCGGCGAGGGTCTGGCCCGTGTCGTCGGCAATGGCTTGGACATAGATATGCCGCGCGCTCCGGAAGACGGAAAGGCGCGGACGGGAAGGGGTGCCGAAGATCTTGGACCTTACCCGTCTCTCCCGCTTTCTCCTGATTCTTTCAACCTTCTTGTCAGCCAATTTTCCCGTCCCTCAATACCTGAATGAATGATAACGAAGACCGTCACTTGGAGCCGGCCGATTTCCCCACCTTGCGGAGAATCTTTTCCCCTGCGTATTTTACCCCTTTGCCCTTGTAAGGCTCCGGTTTCTTGAACGCCCTGATCTCGGCCGCCACGCGGCCCACGAGTTCTTTGTCGATACCGGAGACGACGATGTTGACCTGTTTGTCCACCCTGATGGATATCCCCTCGGGTATCCGGTACTCGATGGGGTGGGAGTAACCGAGGGTAAGTTTCAGGACCTGTCCTGCCACTTCGGCGCGGTACCCGACACCGACTATCTCCAGGGCCTTTTCGAATCCCTTGCTGACGCCTTCCACCATGTTCGCGATCAGGGTGCGGCTCAAGCCCTGATAGGCGCTGCCCTTCCGGTCCGTCGTGACGCACTTGACCAAAAGGTTGTTGCTCTCCTCGACCACGTCGACGCCGTAAGGCAGCTTTATCGTCAGGGTGCCCTTCGGGCCCGAGACCCTGAAGCCCCCGTTCTCCCTGGCAAAACTGACCCCGGGGGGCAATGAGATGGGTTTCTTTCCTATTCTCGACATTTCAAGCTCCTGAATCTCCCGCAGGACTCCTTCCCCTACCAAACCTTACAGATGATCTCGCCTCCCAGGCGGGCCTCCCGGGCCTCGGCATCGGTCATGACGCCGCGGGAGGTGGAAACGATGGAGATACCGAGACCGTTCAACACCTTCGGGATCTCATCGCTCTTGACGTAGATCCGGCGTCCCGGCCTGCTGACCCGCTGGATATCCGTTATGACCGTCCTCTTCAAATCGAGATACCGGAGATATATCCTCAAGACGTCGTGCTGCGTCGCGTCCTTCCTGATCTCCCAACCCTCGATGTAGCCCGCCTTCTTCAAGACCTCGGCGATGGTTTTGTTCATCTTCGACAGCCTGACGTCCACGCTCTTGAAGCGAGCCCGGTTTGCGTTCCTGATCCGCGTCAGCATGTCCGCGATGGGATCCGTGATTGCCATGTTCCATGAACTCCTTGAATCTTGTTACCAGCTTGACTTGATGACGCCGGGTATCTCCCCTTTCGAGGCAAGATTCCTGAGGCATATCCTACACATGTCGAACTTACGGTAGTAAGCCCTGGGCCTGCCGCACAGGGGACAGCGGTTATAGGCACGAACGGAAAACTTCATCTTTCTCTTTGCCTTTGCGATTAGGGATTTCTTTGCCACGCCTCTCTTGCCTCCCGATATTGATCGCCTCAAGCCCCGCGGAAGGGCATACCCAAGAGCCTGAGCAACTCCCGGGCCTCTTCGTCCGTCTTCGCCGTGGTCACAACGACGATGTTCATCCCCCGGATCTTGTCGATCTTGTCGTAATCGATCTCGGGAAAGATGATCTGCTCCCTAAGACCCATGGCGAAATTCCCGCGACCGTCGAAGGATTTGGGGGAAATCCCCCTAAAGTCCCTTACCCGGGGGAGATTGACGTTCACCAACCGGTCGAAGAACTCGTACATCCTCTCTCGACGCAAGGTCACCCGGCAGCCGATGGACATGCCCTGACGGAGTTTGAAAGTGGCGATGGACTTCCTCGCCTTGGTGATGACGGGCCTCTGACCGGTGATGCTCGCCAGTTCCGCGGAGGCCGTGTCGAGAACCTTGGCGTTCTGGATCGCCTCCCCCAAACCCATGTTGACCACAATCTTCACCAGCTTGGGCACTTCCATGGGGTTCTTATAGCCGAACTTCGCGATGAGTTGCGGGACGACTTCCTGCTTGTAATATGACTTCAGTCTCGCCATTTCTCAGACCTTATTCATCCAAAATCTCTTTGCATTTCCTGCAGATCCGGACCTTCTTACCGTCCTCGAGGACCTTGAAACCGATCCGGACGGGGGCATCGCACTTATTGCACATGTAGGCGACGTTGGAGACATGAATGGGCCCCTCCTTCTCCACGATCCCCCCCTTGACCTTGGCCGTGGGCCGCTGATGCCTCTTGACGAAGTTGAGCTTCTCCACGATCACCTTATCTTTTTCCCTCAGGATCTTCATGATCTTCCCGGTCTTGCCCTTCTCCTTGCCGGCGATGACCTTGACCAGATCCCCCTTCTTCAACTTCATCCCTTCCATGTCTACAGCACCTCCGGGGCCAGGGAAATTATCTTCATGAACTGCTTCGCCCTGAGCTCCCGCGCCACGGGCCCGAAGATACGCGTCCCGATGGGTTCCATCTGGTTGGAGATGAGGACGGCCGAATTGTCGTCGAACTTCAGATAGGAGCCGTCCGGCCGGCGGACCTCCTTGACCGTTCTGACGATGACCGCCTTCATGACATCCCCCTTCTTGACCTTGGAATTGGGGAGGGCCTCCTTCACAGAGACAACGATGACGTCACCCACGGTGGCGTAACGTCTCCTGGTGCCTCCGAGGACCTTTATACAGGCCACTTTCTTGGCCCCGGAGTTGTCCGCCACGTTGAGCAGAGTCTGCATCTGAATCATAAGCCGTCCCTCTCACTTCGCCTTTTCCAGGATCGCCCGCATCCGCCAGCGTTTGTCCTTGCTCAGGGGCCTGGACTCCACGATGAGGACCGTGTCCCCGACATTACAGAGGTTGCCCTCGTCATGGGCCTTGTATTTGGCAAAGCGTCTCACATACTTGTGAAACACCGGGTGCTTTACAAGGCGTTCGGTCCTGACCACGATGGTCTTGTCCATCTTGTTGCTGACCACAACACCCTTGATCACCCTACGGTTGCCTCTCTCGTCCATCCGTGATCAGACCTCCCTCTCCCTCAACACCGTCTTGATACGGGCTATATCCCTTCTGATCTTCTTCAACGCCGAGGGGGTTTCCAGTTGCCCGGAGCGATGACGCAAACGCAGGCGGAACAGTTCCTCCCTCAACTCCCGGTCCTTCTGCCTCAGCTCTTCGCTGCCGATGTCCCGCAACTCCTTAATCTTCATTGATCATACCCCTCACGAGGAACCGGGTCCCGATGGGCAACTTGTGCGACGCGAGGCGAAAGGCTTCCTTCGCCATCTCCATGGGCACGCCCTGCATTTCGTAAAGAACGGTGCCGGGCCGCACGACGGCCACCCAACCCTCAGGGGCGCCCTTACCCTTACCCATACGGGTCTCCGCGGGCTTCTTCGTTATCGACTTGTGGGGGAAAATGCGGATCCAGATCTTGCCGCCCCTCTTGACGTGGCGGGTCATGGCCACACGGGCGGCCTCGATCTGTCTGGCCGTAATCCAGCCGCACTCCGTCGCCTGGAGACCATAGTCACCAAAGGCCACGGAACTGCCCCGGACGGCCTTGCCACCCATGCGTCCCCGCTGCAGCTTCCTGTATTTAACCCTCTTCGGCATCAACATGGCTCAGTTTCCCCTGTCTTGCTTATTACTTTTCTTTTTCCTTTCTCGTCGGCATGACCTCGCCGTGGAACATGAGGACCTTCACTCCGATAAGACCGTAAGCCGTGTGGGCCTCGGCGAATCCCCAATCGATATCGGCCCTCAGGGTATGCAGGGGGACCCTCCCCTCCCGGTACCACTCCGACCGGGCCATCTCGGCCCCTCCCAAGCGACCGGCACAGTTGATGCGGATACCCTTCGCCCCGAATTTCATGGCGGAGGTCACGCATTTCTTCATGGCCCGGCGGAAGGCGATCCTCCTCTCGAGCTGCATCGCCACGTTCTCCGCCACCAGTTGGGCGTCGACCTCTGGTTTGCGTACCTCCTGGATATTGATGATGATCTCGCTCTTGGAAAAGGCCTCGAGGTCCTTTTTCAGTTTCTCGATCTCCGCGCCCTTCTTGCCGATGATGATCCCGGGCCGGGCGGCGTAGATATTGATCTTCGCCTTGTTGGAGGCCCGTTCGATCTCGATTCGGGAGATGCCCGCATGATAGAGCTTCTTCTTCAGGTAATTACGGATCTTGATGTCCTCGTGGAGAAGCTCATTGTAATTCTTATCCGCGAACCACTGGGAGCGCCACCTCTTCACCCCCCCCAGTCTCAAACCGATGGGATTGACCTTCTGCCCCAACCTCTCACCTCCGTGATTCGTATAACTCGTCCAGAACAACGGTAATATGGCTCATCCGTTTCTTGATGGCGGCCGCCCTGCCCTGGGCCCGCGCCCGCCAACGCTTCAGAGACGGTCCCTGGTCGACGTAGATCTCCTTGACGTAGAGGATCTTCTCGTCGATGTTCGGGTTCTGTCTGGCGTTGGCCAGAGCTGATTTGAGCACCTTGCCCACCAACGCCGCGCTGTACTTGCGGGTGAAGGTGAGGATCCTGGTGGCCTCCTCTATCTTTTTACCCCGGATCAGATCGACTACCAGTCTCGCCTTCTGAGGCGATACCCGTATGTATTTTGCAACGGCTCTCGCTTCCATCGTTCCTTCACTCCCGAACCAAAGCCCGGCCCTTTCCTGCCTTATAAGAATTCCTTTAGGTTACCTGCGCACCTTAGACTTGCGGTCACCGGCGTGACTGAAGAAGGTCCTCGTCGGGGAGAACTCGCCCAGCTTGTGGCCGACCATGTTTTCCGTTACAAAGACGGGGATGAATTTCTTCCCGTTGTGGACGGCGAAGGTGTGACCGATGAGCTCGGGGGTTATGGTTGACCGCCGCGACCAGGTCTTGATGACCGTCTTGTTGCCCGACTCTTCCGCCTTCCTGACCTTCTCCAGCAACTTCTCGTCGATGAAAGCGCCTTTCTTTACGGAACGTGCCACGTTCTAACCTCTTCTCTTGACGATGTACTTATCGGTGAGTTTGTTACTGCGCGTCTTGTGACCCTTTGTAGGAACGCCCCAGGGTGTGCAGGGGTGACGCCCGCCGGACGATTTGCCCTCGCCCCCGCCCATAGGGTGATCAATGGGGTTCATGGCCACCCCGCGGACCTTCGGCCTCCTGCCGAGCCACCGGGTACGCCCGGCCTTGCCGATGCTGACGTTCTCGTGGTCGATATTGCCCACCTGACCGATGGTGGCCCGACACTCGAGACGCACCTTCCTCACCTCCCCCGAAGGGAGGCGCACCTGGGCATATCCCTCCTCCTTGGCCATAAGCTGGCCGTAAGAACCGGCGGACCTGATGATTTGACCGCCTCGGCCCGGTTTGAGTTCCAGGTTGTGGATCAAGGTGCCCAAGGGTATATTCTTCAGGGGCAGGGCGTTTCCGGGCTTTATATCAACCCGCTCACCGCTTATGACGGTGTCGCCCACAGCGATCTTATCCGGGGCGATGATGTATCTCTTCTCGCCGTCGACGTAATGGAGGAGGGCAATGCGCGAGGTACGGTTGGGATCGTACTCGATGGTCGCCACCTTCGCCGGGATGTCATGCTTGTCCCTCCGAAAATCGATGACGCGGTAACGACGCTTGTGACCGCCGCCGATATGGCGGCTCGTCATCCGCCCGTAGTTGTTTCTCCCCCCCGTTTTCTTCAGGGGTCTAAGGAGGCTCCTCTCCGCCTTGTCGCTCGTTATCTCTTTGAAATCAGAGCAGGTCTGAAACCTCCTGCCCGGGGATGTCGGTTTGTAAGCACGAATGGCCATGGATAAAGACCCTCTTCCCTAAATTTAGACGCCTTCGTAGATCTCGATGCGGTTGCCCGGGGCCAGGGTCACGACCGCCTTTTTCCAGTCCGGTTTCTCCCCGATGATTCTACCCAGGCGCTTTTTCTTCCCGTGGACCTTCATGGTCCTCACATTGAGGACCTTCACCTTGAAGAGCTTCTCCACCGCCTGGGCGATCTCGATCTTGTTGGCCCGCCGATCGACGTCGAAGACGTACTGATTGCTCAGATCCTTGACAAAGGTGCTCTTCTCCGTAAGGACGGCCCTCTTTATGACGGAGTACAGATCCATTACTGCGACAATGCCCCCTCGATATTTTTTACTGCCATCTCGAGCATGACCACATGATCGTGGTTCAACAGGTCGTAGACGTTGATGCCCTCGGAACGGATCATCTTGACCTCCTTCAGGTTTCGCGACGATTTGTCGAGGATCGGAGAGGGCTTGTCCACGACCAACAAGACCTTCCCGAGGCCGAAACGATCCAAAACCTCTTTGAACTTCTTGGTCTTGATCTCGTCCATGGGGAAATCGTTCAGGACGATGAGACGCTGTTCTCTAAACTTCAGGCTGAGGGCCGAGACCAGGGCCAACCTCCTCACCTTCTTGGGGACCTTGAAGGCGTAGCTCCTGGGTCGGGGGCCAAAAACCGTACCACCCTTACGCCACAGGGGCGAACGGATCGTACCCGCCCTCGCCCGGCCGGTACCCTTCTGCCGCCATGGCTTGCGCCCGCCCCCGGAGACGTCTCCCCTCTCCTTCGTGGCGGCTGTACCACTACGGCGGGCAGCCAGTTGCATGCGCACGACCTGGTAAATAGCCGCCTCATTTACGGGCGCCCCAAAAACGGCATCGCTGAGCTGGATTTCCCCCACCTGCCGGTTATTGATATCATAGACCGATGCGACTGGCATCTCTACACCACCTTCTGCTTCTTTATCGCCTGCCGGATGAGGAGGATCCCCCGACGCGCCCCTGGGACGGAACCCTTCACGAGGAGGACATTCTCTTCCGGACGGACCGCCACTACCTGGATGTTTTGAACCGTCTTCCTCTGGTGACCCATGTGGCCCGGGAGCCTCTTGCCGGGAAGGACGCGTGAGGGATCGGAGCTGGCGCCGATGGAACCGGGGGCGCGATGGAACATGGAGCCGTGAGTGGCACGACCGCCCCGAAAACCGTGGCGCTTGACCCCCCCGGCGAACCCCTTGCCCTTCGATATGCCCGTAACATCCACGTAATCTCCGGCCTTGAAGAGATCTACCCGGATCTCATCACCTACCTCGAAACCCGAAGTATCCTGACGGATCTCCTTCAGGACAGAGAAGAAGCCCTTGTCGGCTTTACGGAAAATCCCCTGGAGAGGTCTGTTCACCGACCTCTGCTTTACCCTTCCATATCCGAGCTGCAGGGCTTCATATCCGTCCGTCTCGTTCGTCTTCTTCTGAATGACGACGGAGGGCTCGACCTCTATAACCGTCACGGGGACAGCCGAACCGTCTTCAGCGAAGACCTGCGTCATCCCCATCTTTCTGCCGATAAGACCTTTTCTCATCTCTCCGCCCGAAACAAAAAAGTAGGAGATGGTCACCTCGCGCCGCCATCTCCTCGCTTTCCCAGAAGCTATAGTTTGATCTCCACGTCCACGCCGGCGGAAAGATCGAGCTTCATGAGGGCGTCCACCGTCGATTGCGTGGGATCAATAATGTCGATCAACCGCTTGTGGGTACGGATCTCGAACTGTTCCCGCGATTTCTTGTCCACGTGGGGCGATCGGTTCACACAAAAACGGTTGATCTCCGTAGGTAGGGGGATTGGCCCCGCCACGCGGGCCCCCGTGTTCTTAGCCGTCGCTACGATGTCCTCGACGGACCGATCCAGGAGTTTGTAATCGTAGGCCTTAAGGCGAATGCGTATCTTCTGTTCTTTCATGCCGAATATTTCTTCCTCTGGCCTATTCGATCACCTTGCTCACGACGCCGGCGCCGACGGTGCGGCCGCCCTCACGGATGGCGAAACGGAGCTGTTCCTCCATGGCGATGGGGGTGATCAGCTCGATCTCCAGCTCGACGTTGTCACCGGGCATGACCATCTCCACGCCCTCCGGCAGCTTCACGACCCCCGTGACGTCCGTCGTCCGGAAATAGAACTGGGGACGATAACCGGAGAAGAACGGCGTGTGACGCCCCCCTTCCTCCTTGGTCAAAACGTAGACCTGGGCCTTGAACTTGGTATGGGGGGTGATGGAACCCGGTTTGGCCACCACCTGTCCCCTCTCGACCTCCTCCCTCTTGGTGCCGCGCAGGAGGACGCCGATATCGTCACCGGCCCTGCCTTCGTCGAGGGTCTTGCGGAACATCTCCACCCCCGTACAAACGGTCTTGAAGGTGGGGCGGATACCGACGATCTCGACCTCGTCACCGACCTTGATGACACCACGGTCAACCCTGCCCGTCACGACGGTGCCGCGCCCCGAGATACTGAAGACGTCACCGATGGGCATGAGGAAGGGCTTGTCGAGAACGCGGACGGGTTCGGGGATGTAGTTGTCCACGGCATCCATGAGCTCCCAGATGGACTTGGCATCCTCGGAATCAGGATCATCCGTCTCCAGGGCCTTGAGGGCCGAACCCCTGATGATGGGCACCTCATCGCCGGGGAACTCGTACTCGTTGAGGAGCTCCCGCAGCTCCAGCTCTACGAGGTCCAACAATTCGGGGTCGTCGACCAGGTCTACTTTGTTCATATAGACTACCACGTAGGGGACCTGGACCTGACGGGCCAGGAGGATATGTTCCCTAGTCTGGGGCATGGGGCCATCGGAGGCGGCTACGACGAGAATCGTTCCATCCATGTGGGCGGCGCCGGAGATCATGTTCTTGATGTAGTCGGCATGTCCGGGGCAATCCACGTGGGCGTAATGACGTTTGGCGGTCTCGTACTCCACGTGGCAGATGTTGATGGTAACGCCGCGTTCCTTCTCCTCGGGGGCATTGTCGATGGAATCAAAGGGCCGAAACTCGGCGAGACCCTTCTTTGATAGGTGCTTGGTGATCGCCGCGGTCAGGGTCGTCTTTCCATGGTCCACGTGACCGATCGTACCGATGTTCAGATGCGGTTTCGTCCTTTCAAATTTTTTCTTAGCCATCTCTCCGTTCCTCCTTCGTCTCTGGAAAAATTCTTTTCTCTGTCTTGACCCCTTGCGAAACCCCCGTTTTCCATCAGAACCGATAATGGGCAAAGGCCTTGTTGGCCTCCGCCATCTTATGGACGGACTCTTTCTTCTTTATGGCCCCGCCGCGATTGTTTGCGGCGTCGATCAGCTCTCCGGCCAATTTCTCCCTCATCGTCTTCTCCGAACGCTCCCGGGCGTTGAGTATCAGCCAGCGGATACCCAAAGCGACGCGGCGGTTGGGCATAACCTCCGTGGGGACCTGGTAGGTGGAACCGCCCACCCGGCGTGACTTAACCTCGATTACGGGTTTGACGTTGTTTACCGCCCTCTCGAAGACCTCTACGGGGGATTCCTTCATGCGTCTCTCGATGATGTCGAAGGCCCCGTAAAGGATGGACTCGGCCGTGCTCTTCTTGCCGTCTCTCATCAGGTTGTTGATGAACTGGGCCACGAGCTTGTTATGATATTTGGGGTCGGGGATGATCTCCCTCTTTGTCACCTCTCGTCTTCTCGGCATGATCGTCTTCCCTGTATCACTTAGGTTTCTTGGCGCCGTATTTGGAGCGTCCCTGCCTACGGTCCGCAACGCCCACCGAGTCCAAGGTCCCGCGCACGATATGATAGCGCACACCGGGGAGGTCCTTCACCCTGCCCCCCCTCACCAGGACGACGGAGTGCTCCTGAAGGTTGTGGCCCACTCCGGGGATGTAGGAACTGACCTCGTAACCGCTCGTGAGACGAACCCTGGCCACCTTACGCAGCGCCGAGTTCGGCTTTTTGGGCGTCGTCGTGTACACGCGGACACACACGCCCCGACGCTGAGGCGAACCCGCCAGGGCGGGGGTTGAGGTCTTGCGTGATATCTTCTGCCTTCCTTTGCGGACTAACTGGTTTATGGTAGGCATCTATCCTCCCCGTACCTTTTCCTCTGATCAATTGTAACTATGGTGCGGCAAAGCCGGGTTTATTATCAATTCACCTTTTCCATGTCAAGCATTTTCTCGGCGGAAGACGTCTCGATCGAGGCGGTTTCCTCCCCCTGGTCCTTGTCCTTCACCAGGATTCCCAGCTTGCGATACATGGGCAGACCCGTACCGGCGGGGATGAGACGGCCCATGATGACGTTTTCCTTGAGGCCCCTCAGATAATCCGTCTTGCCGGCCAGACTGGCCTCCGTCAAGACCCGTGTCGTCTCCTGGAAAGAGGCGGCGGAGATGAAGCTCTGGGTGGAGAGGGAGGCCTTGGTGATCCCCAGAAGAATTGGCTTTCCGATGGCGGGTCTGCCGCCCTGGGCGATTACCCGTTCGTTTTCTTCCTGGAAGCGGTAGCGTTCCACCTGCTCATCGGCGATGAACATCGTGTCCCCTGGATCAACGACCTTGACCCTCCTGAGCATCTGACGAACGATCACCTCCATGTGCTTGTCGTTGATCTTCACGCCCTGGAGTCGGTAAACCTCCTGGACCTCGTCCACGAGGTAACGGGCCAGTTCTTTTTCTCCCTTGATGGCCAGAAGGTCGTGGGGGTTATGGTCACCGGCCATGAGGGGCTCTCCTTCGGAGACGCGATCCCCCTCCTGAACGCTCACGTGTTTACCCTTGGGGATCAGGTACTCCTTCTCCTCGCCGCTGTCAGGGGTAATGATCACCTTACGCTTCCCTTTGGTATCCTTGCCGTAGGAGACAACTCCCTTGATCTCGCTGATTACGGCGTACTCCTTGGGCTTTCTCGCCTCGAAAAGTTCGGCCACCCGGGGCAGACCACCGGTGATGTCCTTCGTCTTCGTCGTCTCCCGGGGAATCTTGGCGATGATATCCCCGGCGCTCACCTTGTCTCCCTCTGCGACCACGATGTTGGCCCCCACGGGGAGAAGGTGACGCGCCACGGAATTCGTCCCGGGGACCTTCGCCGTCTTCCCGCTCTGGTCCTTGATGGAGACCCGGGGGCGCAGATCGGTGCCCTTGAACTCGATGATGACCTTACGGGAGAGCCCCGTCATCTCATCGACCTGTTCCTGCATCGTCTTGCCCTCGATGATGTCGCCGTACTTGATGGTTCCGTCCACCTCGGCCAGTATGGGTATGGAGAAGGGATCCCACTCGGCGATGAGGGTGGCCGGTGTCTCCTGGCCCGTCTTGGGATCCTTGCTGGGCCCCCTGACGAAATCCCCTTCCTTTACCTTCAGATGGGCCCCGTACGGAACGGGATACCTGCCGCGGCTCCTCCCCTGATCATCAAGGACGTGGACCTCACCGTTGCGGGTCATTACGACGAGATCACCCGTCTTGGAGACGACGGGATTGAGATTGACGAACTTGATCGTACCGTCGTGCCGGGCCTGAAGGGTGGAATGCTCCTCGAACTTGGCCATTCCGCCGATGTGGAAGGTCCTCATCGTCAACTGCGTCCCCGGCTCTCCGATAGACTGGGCGGCGATGATCCCCACGGCCTCACCGATGTTGACCAAGTGCCCCCTGGCGAGATCGCGGCCGTAACACATGGCGCAGACGCCGAATTTCGATTTGCAGGTCAGGACGGAGCGGATACCGACCTTCTCGATGCCCGCCTTGTCGATCTTCTCCGCCAGGGTCTCGTCTATCTCCTGATTGGCCCTGACGATCACCTCGCCCGTGTAGGGGTCTTTGATCTCGTCGAGGGCGACCCTACCCAGGACGCGCTCCCCTGCCGTCTCGATGATCTCGCCGCCTTCCATGAGGGCGGACACGTAGATGCCGTCGATGGTACCGCAATCCTCCTCCGTGATGATGCAGTCCTGGGCCACGTCCACAAGGCGACGGGTCAGGTAACCGGAATTGGCCGTTTTAAGGGCCGTGTCGGCCAACCCCTTGCGGGCGCCGTGGGTGGAGATGAAGTATTGAAGGACCGTGAGACCTTCACGGAAGTTGGCGGTGATGGGCGTCTCGATGATCTCCCCCGACGGTTTCGCCATGAGACCCCTCATGCCGGCCAGCTGTCTGATCTGGGCGGCCGAACCCCGCGCACCGGAGTCCGCCATCATGAAGATGGGGTTGAAACTCTCCACCAACTTCTCCTCACCCGAGGGGGTGACGACCTTCGTCTTCTGGATACCCGCCATCATCTCAGCGGCGATACTCTCCGTCGCCTTGTTCCACACGTCGATGACCATGTTGTAACGTTCACCGTCCGTGATGGTGCCATCCATGTACTGTCTATGAATCTTCATGACGTCCCGGTCGGCCTTCTTCACGATCTCCTTCTTGTTCTCCGGGATGACCATGTTGTGGATGGCGATGGAGGCTCCCGACAGGGTGGCGTATTTGAACCCGAGGTCCTTCAGGCGGTCGGCCAAGATGACCGTCGTCTTCGCCCCGCACAACCGATAGCAGTGATCGATGAGGTTGGCGAGCTCCTTCTTGTTCATCAATTTGTTTATGTAGTCGAAGGGTATCTCCTCGGGAACGATCTCGGACAAGACCACCCGGCCGGCCGTGGTTTCCTTCATCTCACCGCCGATCCTCACCTTGATGCGGGCATGGAGATCGATGACACCGTTGTCCAGAGCGCTGCGGACCTCTTCGGGCCCGGCGAAGGTCATCCCCTCACCGAGGACATCCGATTTCTCGCGGGTGAGATAATATATGCCCAACACGATATCCTGGCTCGGAATGATGATGGGTTTCCCGTTGGCGGGTGAGAGGATGTTGTTCGTGGACATCATCAAAACCCGGGCCTCCGTCTGGGCCTCTATCGACAGAGGAACATGAACGGCCATCTGATCGCCGTCGAAATCGGCATTGAAGGCCGTGCAGACCAGGGGGTGAAGCTGGATGGCCTTGCCCTCGATCAGGATGGGTTCAAAGGCCTGGATGCCGAGACGGTGGAGAGTCGGCGCCCTGTTGAGAAGGATGGGGTATTCCCTCACCACCTCGTCCAGGGCGTCCCAAACCTCTGCCGTTTCCCGCTCGACCATCTTTTTGGCGCTCTTTACCGTCGTGACGAATCCCTTTTCCATCAGGCGGTTGTAGACGAAGGGTTTGAACAGCTCCAGGGCCATCTTCTTGGGCAGACCGCACTGGTGGAGGCGAAGATCGGGCCCCACGGTGATGACGGAACGACCCGAATAATCCACCCTCTTCCCCAGGAGGTTCTGGCGGAAACGCCCCTGCTTCCCTTTCAGCATATCGGAGAGGGATCTTAACGGGCGCTTGTTGGTTCCCGTGATCGCCCTGCCGCGCCTCCCGTTGTCGAACAGGACGTCAACCGCCTCTTGGAGCATGCGCTTCTCATTGCGTATGATGATCTCCGGCGCATTGAGCTCCATGAGCCTCTTGAGCCTGTTGTTGCGGTTTATGACACGGCGGTAAAGATCGTTGAGGTCCGAAGTGGCGAAGCGACCTCCGTCCAGGGGGACGAGGGGCCTCAAATCCGGCGGGATGACGGGAAGGACCGTCAGGATCATCCACTCCGGTCTGTTACCGGACTTCCTCAACGCCTCGATCACCTTCAGGCGTTTGATGAGTTTTTTCTTCTTCGTGTCCGAGGTTACCGTTTTGAGTTCTTCGCGCAGCTCCTTGTCCAGCTCCTCGAGGTTCACCTCCTCCAGAAGCTTCCGGACGGCCTCGGCCCCGATGCCCGCCTCAAAGGCGTCCTCTCCGTATTGTTCCTTCAGGTCGTGGAGCTCCTCCTCCGTGAGGAGATCTTTCTTCTTGAGGGGCGTGTTCTTCGGGTCAAGGACGATCCAGGACTCGAAGTAGAGGACCTTCTCCAGCTCCTTGAGGGTGAGGTCGAGGACATTGCCGATCCTGCTGGGCAGACTCTTCAGGAACCAGATGTGGGCCACGGGCGTCGCCAGCTTGATGTGCCCCATCCGCTCCCTGCGGACCTTGGACTGGATGACCTCGACACCGCATTTCTCGCAGATCACCCCGCGGTGCTTCATCCTCTTGTAGCGACCGCAGAGGCACTCGTAGTCCTTCACGGGTCCGAAGATCTTGGCGCAGAACAACCCGTCCCGTTCCGGCTTGAAGGTACGGTAATTTATCGTCTCCGGTTTCTTCACCTCACCGTTGCTGTTCGGTCTCGCCGACCATTCGAGGATCTTCTCCGGCGAGGCGATGGAGATGCGAATGGCGTTGAAACGGATGGGATCCTTGGGTTTCTCAAAATATGTGAAAACGTCTTCCACGGATTATCCTCCTCGTTATTCCTCCTCGATGAGCTCCACATCGAGACAGAGGCTCTGAAGTTCCTTGACCAAAACGTTGAAGGATTCGGGAAGCCCCGGCTCCAGCGTGTGTTCCCCCTTGACGATGGCCTCGTAGATCCTGGTTCGGCCCGCCACATCATCGGACTTTACGGTCAGAAACTCCTGGAGGGAGTAGGCGGCTCCATAGGCCTCCATGGCCCAAACCTCCATCTCACCTAGCCTCTGACCACCAAACTGGGCCTTGCCTCCCAGGGGTTGCTGGGTCACCAGTGAATACGGCCCGATCGACCGGGCATGGATCTTGTTGTCCACCAGATGGTGGAGTTTTAACATGTAAATGATGCCCACCGTTATTTCCTGATCGAAGGGTTCCCCCGTTCGGCCGTCGAAGAGGATGGTCTGCCCGAATTCGGGGAGGGAGGCCTCCTTCAACAACCGACGTATCTCATCCTCGTCGGCGCCGTCGAAGACCGGGCTCGCCATGGGCACCCCTTCCTTGACCCGCAGCACCAGGTCGCGGATCTCTTCCGGTGTCGCCTTTTCCACGAATTCATCGACCTCGGGCGACCCGTAAACGGCCTTGATCTCTTTCTTGAGACGCTCCGTGTCGCGGTATCGTTCCCACAGCTCGTTCAGCTTCTGACCCAAACCTCTGGCGGCCCACCCCAGATGGGTCTCCAGGATCTGGCCGACGTTCATGCGCGAAGGAACACCCAAGGGATTCAAGATGATGTCCACGGGTGTCCCGTCGGCGAAGTAAGGCATGTCCTCCTCGGGCAGGATCCGGGAAAGAACCCCCTTGTTACCGTGACGTCCCGCCATCTTGTCGCCGACGGACAACTTCCTCTTGATGGCGATATAGACCTTCACCATCTTGATCACACCCGGCGGCAGCTCGTCACCGGCCTGGAGGCGTTCCTCCTTTTCCTCACAGCGTCTCTCGATATCCTCGATCTTCCTCTGAAGATTCGCCAGGAGGGTGCCCACTTTCTGTTCTGTCTCCGGTTCGTCGGCGAGGGCGATGTCCCTCCACAGCTCGAAGGGTATGTTGTCCAAGGTCTCCCCGGTGATCACATCGCCCTTCTTCAAAAGCAGACGCTTTTTTTTCGGGTCCGATAGTTTGGCCGCTGCCTTCTTGCCCACAAGGAGCTCCCGCACATTGACCTTGACGGCCTCCCTGATCAACCTGATCTCGTCGTCCCGATCCTTCCGAAGGGCCTGCAGGGACTCGTCTTCGATGGTGTGGGTACGGTAGTCCTTCTCCACCCCTTTGCGGGTAAAGATCTTGGCATCGATGACGGTACCCTCGACCCCCGGTGGAACACGCAGGGAGGTGTCACGGACATCGCTGGCCTTCTCGCCGAAGATGGCCCTCAGGAGCTTCTCTTCCGATGACAGTTGTGTCTCGCCCTTGGGGGTGATCTTCCCCACCAGGATGTCCCCCGGCTTCACGGCCACGCCCATGCGGACGATACCGCTCTCGTCAAGATTACGGAGGGCCTCCTCGCCTACGTTGGGGATGTCCCTCGTGATCTCCTCCTTGCCGAGCTTCGTATCCCGGGCCATGGTCTCGAATTCCTCGATGTGAATCGAGGTATAGATATCCTCCTTCACCACCCGCTCGCTGACCAGGATGGAGTCTTCGTAGTTGTATCCACCCCAGGACATGAAGGCGACCATAACGTTCCGGCCCAGGGCCAGCTCACCCTTCTCCGTGGCGGGCCCGTCGGCGATGATCTCACCCTTGCGCACCCACTGGCCCTTCTTGACGATGGGTTTTTGATTGATGCACGTATCCTGGTTGGAGCGCTGATACTTGATGAGGTTGTAGATATCCACCCCCACGTCCAGGCCGTCGTTTTCCGCCCCTTCCCCCTTGATCACGATTCGGGAGGCATCCACACTCTCGACGATACCGTCCCTCCGGGCGACGACGACGGCCCCCGAGTCCTTGGCCACCACCGACTCCATACCCGTTCCCACGAGGGGCACGGCGGGCTTAAGGAGGGGCACGGCCTGGCGCTGCATGTTCGAACCCATGAGGGCCCTATTGGCGTCGTCATGCTCCAGAAACGGGATGAGGGTTGCGGCCACGCTGACGAGCTGGTTCGGAGAAACGTCGATCATATTTATCTCTTCGGGGGTCACGGAGAGGAAATCCCCTCCCTTTCTCGCCGAGATAACCTCCCCCAACAATCGTCCCTGATCGTCCACGGGCCAATCGGCGGGGGCGATGATATAGTCCTCCTCCTCTATGGCCGTCAGGAAACGGACCTTGTCCGTAACCCGTCCATCCTCCACGATCCTGTATGGTGTCTCTATGAACCCGAAATCGTTGACCCGGGCATAGGTGCTCAAAGAGACGATCAGCCCGATGTTTGGCCCTTCCGGAGTCTCCACCGGGCAGATGCGGCCGTAGTGCGTCGGGTGCACGTCCCGGACCTCGAACCCCGCCCGTTCTCTCGTGAGGCCCCCGGGGCCAAGGGCGGAAAGCCGCCGCTTGTGGGTCACCTCCGACAGGGGGTTCGTCTGGTCCATAAACTGGGAAAGCTGACTGCTGCCGAAAAACTCGTTCACCACGGCGGAAACGGGTTTGGCATTCACCAGATCGTGGGGCATCATGGTCTCTATGTCCCCAAGGCTCATCTTTTCCTTGATGGCCCTCTCCATGCGGACAAGACCGATGCGATACTGGTTTTCGATGAGTTCCCCCACGGAGCGGACCCGGCGGTTTCCGAGGTGATCTATGTCGTCGACGCTGTAGTCGGTCGTCCCGTTCTTCAGGTTCAAAAGATACTTTACCGCCGCCAGGATGTCCTCGTTCCTGAGGACCGTCACGTCCGTAGGGACATCGAGACGGAGTTTGTAGTTCATCTTCGCCCGCCCAACGTCGGAAAGGTCGTAGGTCTCGGGCTCGAAAAAGAGACTCCTGAAGAAGGCGTTCGCCGTCTCGGGCGTGGGGGGGTTGCTGGGGCGAAGGCGCCGATAGATCTCGATGACGGCATCTTCCTGGGACTCGATCTTATCCAGCAGGAGGGTCTCCCTGATGGAGATGTTGGACCGTTCCTCGTCGAGGTGGATGAAATAGAGCTCCCTGATACCCTTTTCTTTAATCTTCTCCAAATGGGCGACCGTCAATTCCTCGTTGCACCTGGCGATGACCTCGCCCGTCTCCGGATCCCTCACGTCCCGGGAGAGGATCCGACCCGATAGATCCTCTTCTTCAATAACAACCTCTTCTACACCCGACTCCATGATGCGTTTCAGGAGCATCTTGGTGATCTTACGTCCCTTCTTCACCAGCACATCACCCGTGGCCGGATCCGTGATGTCGCCCGGGGCCCGCTCGTCGAGAAAGGACTCGCTGACGGTCAGGCGTACCTCACCGTCATCGATGGATACCTTGTCGATGTCGTAGAAGTAATTCAGAATCGCTTCCCGGTCATTCCCCATGGCCTTGAGAAGGACCGTCACCGGCATTTTTCGGCGCCTGTCGATACGGACATACAGGAGATCTTTGGAATCGAACTCGAAATCGAGCCACGAGCCTCTGATGGGAATGATGCGGGCCGAATAGATGAGCTTGCCGCTCGTCAGGGTCTTGCCCTTGTCGTGATCGAAAAATATACCCGGTGACCGATGAAGTTGGCTGACGATGACCCGTTCCGTACCGTTGACGATGAAGGTGCCGTTGCTGGTCATCAACGGGATCTCGCCGAAGTAGATCTCCTGCTCTTTTATGTTGCTGATCTGACGGGTGTTAGTGGCAGGGTCGACATCGAAGACCAGCAGCCTCACGACAGTCTTCAAGGGAGCGGCATAGGTTAACCCCTTTTGGATGCACTCCTTTTCGTCGTAGCGAGGCTCCCCGATCCGATAAGCGACAAATTCGAGGGAACACTTCTTGCCGTAATCGGAAATGGGGAAAACACTTTTAAACGCCCCCTGAAGCCCGAAATTCCCTCTCTTCTCCGGTTCCGTGTCCTTCTGGAGAAACTTCTCATAGGACTTTATCTGGATATCGATAAGATTGGGAATATCGATGATCTTCTTGATCCTGCTGAAATTTTTTCGAAACTCACCCATAGTGTCCTTTCGGTACCTCGCAAAAAACGCCGGACAAATAAAGACAAGTTGCCCGGGGTAACCGCGGGCAACTTGTTAAAACCACTCCTTGAAAGAGCCGGCCTTCTTTATTTGATCTCGACGGTACCGCCGACTTCTTCGATTTTCTTTTTAATGTCGGCGGCCTCCTCTTTTGAGACACCTTCCTTTATCGGCTTCGGCACGCCTTCCACGAGATCCTTGGCCTCTTTTAGACCCAATCCCGTAATGGCCCTGACCACCTTGATCACCTGGATCTTCTGGTCACCGAAACCCGTTAGGATGGCATCAAACTCCGTCTTCTCCTCTTCCTGGACGGCCGGTTCCGCCCCCGGTGCCGCCACCGCCGCCACTGCCACGGGGGCCGCTGCGGACACACCGAACCGCTGCTCCAGTTCCTTGACCAGTTCCGAAAGCTCCAGAACGGTCATCGACTCAATGAACTTTACGACGTCTTCCTTGGTAATTTCGCTTGCCATGATCTCTATCCCTTCCTCGTAAGTTTTAAATAGCCTGTTCTTTCTTCTCACGATAGGCCTGCAGGACTTGGACTAGTCCCCTCGGCACGGCACTGAGGACATTTACCAAGCTCGCCTGGACACCCACCATGACGGAGAGGAGTTTCGCCAGTAGTACTTCCCGGCTGGGCAGGGTAGAGAGGGCGTTCAATTGATCCTTCGTGAGGATCTTACCGTCCAAGACCCCTGCCTTGAACTCGACTTCGGCGTTCTTTTTCGCAAAATCGACGAGAACCTTCGCCGGTTCAACCACATCTCCCTTGGTCATGACGAGAGCCAGGGGACCCTTCAGACTGTCCTTGACGACGCTTAGGTCGGTCCCCTCCGAAGCGATCCTGAGAAGGGTGTTCTTCACCACCCTCAATTCCGCATCGGCTTTCCCGAGGTTGCGGCGGAGCACCGTGAGACGCTCCACATCCAAACCGCTGTAGGTCGTCAGCACGGCCAGTTTCACTCCCCGGAGCCGGTCGTGCAGTTCGGCCACCACTTTTTCTTTAGTCTTTCGATCCAAACCCCGACCTCCTTTCCGTCGCAACCGCCGTTAAAAAAAAAAACGCCACCATCGGCACCGGCGGCCCGACGTATCGAAAGCCCGAGAAAGCAGCGGCCTGAAGGATAAGATCATCTCAGCGACTTACCTTTTCCGTCTCGGCGGGCCGAAAGACGATTCGTTTAAACCTCAGTACCCGCTGTCTCAGACTTCTCTTGAACTTAAATTAGATGTTTTTCACGCTCAGGGGATCAACCTTGATCCCCGGCCCCATTGTCGTGGAAAGGGCAATCCCCTTAAGATAGGTCCCTTTGCTCGAGGCGGGCTTCAGTTTCAGAATCGTCTCAATGACCGCCATGATGTTCTCCATGAGCTTGTCCGCCCCGAAAGAAACCTTGCCCACGGGCGTATGGACAATCCCGGCCTTCTCGACCCGAAACTCCACCTTGCCCGCCTTCAACTCCTGAACGGCACGGGCCACGTCAAAGGTGACTGTACCCACCTTGGGGTTCGGCATCAGTCCCCGGGGACCAAGGATCTTGCCCAGTTTACCTACGGCCCCCATCATGTCCGGCGTCGCCACGGCCCGGTCGAACTCCAACCACCCGCCTTTTATCTTTTCGATGACGTCGTCGGCACCGACGATATCAGCACCCGCCTCCAGGGCCTCCTTCTCCTTATCTCCCTTGGCGAAGACAAGGACCCGAACGGTCTTGCCCAAACCGTGAGGCAAAACAACGCTGCCCCTCACCATCTGGTCGGCGTGCTGGGGATTGACCCCCAGTCTGATAGCCGTGTCCACGGTCTCGTCGAACTTGGCCCGAGCCGTGGACAGAACCAGCTCCACCGCTTCCCTGAGAGGGTAACGCTTCCCCGGCGTGACCTTCTTCTTTACCTCCAAGTAGCTCTTCCCTTTTGAGGACATATCCTAACCCCGCATCACCTTGAATTTATCCTTCCACTACTATTCCCATGGATCTGGCCGTCCCCTCTATGATCCGCACCGCCGCATCCATGTCCACTGCGTTGAGGTCGTTAAACTTCAGCTCGGCGATCTCGCGAACCTGTTTGCTCGTCACCTTGCCCACCACCTCTTTCTTGGGATCCCCCGAACCCTTGGCTATTTTGGCCGCCTGCTTCAAAAGGACGGACGCCGGCGGTGTCTTGGTGACGAAGGTAAAAGAACGATCGGCGTACACGGTAATAACGACGGGGATTACCATCCCTTCCTGGTTCTGGGTCATGGCATTGTAAGCCTTACAGAACTCCATGATGTTGACACCGTGCTGCCCCAGGGCGGGACCGATGGGGGGGGAGGGGGTTGCCTTCCCCGCTTTGATCTGAAGTTTGATGTTTGCGATAACTTTTTTTGCCATAACTTATGTCATCCCCCTCAAGGATTGTGACGTCGTCTCAGCTCTGAACCACCTGAATGAAATCCAGCTCCACCGGGGTGGAACGACCGAAAATGCTGACGATGACCCTCAGTTTGCCCTTTTCCGGCTTGACTTCGTCGATGACCCCCTCGAAGTTGGTGAAAGGGCCATCGATAATCCGCACATGATCCCCGACGTCGAATTTAAATTTCGGCTTCGGTTTCAGAGTCCCCTCGTCGATACGGGTCCGAAGCATTTCCACGTCCTTGTCCTGGATGGGCGACGGTTTATCCTTGCTGCCTATGAAACCCGTGACCTTGGGGGTGTTTTTCACGAGGTGCCAGGTCTCATCGTTCAGCTCCATGCGGACAAGAATATAGCCGGGGAAGAATTTTCTCTTCGAGGTCTTCTTTTCCCCGGAGACAAGCTCCACCACATCCTCTTCAGGTATGAGAACATCGGAAAAGTATTCCTGTTTTCCCGCCGCCTGGACGCGTTCCATAAGGGACCGTTTGACGCGGTTCTCAAAGCCTGAATATGTGTGGACCACGTACCAGCGGTGTGCCATGAAAGTCTAACCCAGCAGAAGTTTTACGAGTTTGGTGAGACCGAAATCGACGATGCCGAGAAAGGAAGAAACGACGAAAACGACGACAATCACCACGGCCGTGGACGCCAGGGCCTGTTTCGGTGTCGGCCATGTGACCTTGCGCAACTCCATGCGGGCCTCTTTGAGAAAAACCAGGGCCTTCTGAGCCCAAATCTTTATTTTATCCATAAAAAGCGACCGCTGTATCTAAACCGGACGGACCGGTCGTTTTCAAATGGCAGGCCAGGAGGGACTCGAACCCCCAGCATCCGGATTTGGAGTCCGGCGCTCTATCCATTAGAGCTACTGGCCTGTTTTTTCTCAGCTAGGTGATTTATTTCCGGGACTACCTTACTTCGTCTCACGGTGAACCTTGTGGGAACGGCAGAACTTGCAGTACTTTTTCAGCTCCAGGCGTCCCTGCATGGTCCTTTTGTTTTTCGTAGTCGTGTAGTTCTTCTGCTTGCATTCCGTACAGGCAAGGGTGATTATGGTTCTCATGACCCGATATCCCTTTTTCAAAATATGGAGCCCACGACCAGGATTGAACTGGTGACCTCATCCTTACCAAGGATGTGCTCTACCTACTGAGCTACGTGGGCCTCTTGTGATGACGCCGGCGAAATCTCTCCCCCGCGAATTCTCGTCGGATGGAGCGGGAAACGGGATTCGAACCCGCGACCCTCAGCTTGGAAGGCTGATGCTCTAGCCACTGAGCTACTCCCGCTCGCCGGATCTCCCTTTCAGATCCCTTTCCCAGGCCGCGGCCGCCATGGGGAGAGATCGTCCCATTCCATGGTGGAGGGGGGAGGATTCGAACCTCCGAAGGCTGAGCCGGCAGATTTACAGTCTGCTCCCTTTGGCCACTCGGGAACCCCTCCGCTGTGATACGTCTAACAGATGGAGCTGGCGATGGGATTCGAACCCGCAACCTGCTGATTACAAATCAGCTGCTCTACCGTTGAGCTACGCCAGCGGGGTATCACCAAATACACAAACAATTTCAATGATCTGCCCCTTGGACCGCCCTCAATACCAAAAGACAGGCAATGCGAATTGGGAATCCTAATTTTATTGTCCCCTTTTGTCAAGTCTTTTTTTGCCTGAGATCCCTTTATTGAGATCAGCGCAACCTCCAGATCGTCCCCCCTGGGGTGTCCGATATCTCAACCCCCATCCCACGAAGTTCCCGGCGTATCTCGTCCGCCTCCTGCCACTTTCCCTCCCGGCGATATGCCTCTCTTCTGGCGATGAGCTCCTTGGCCTTCATGTCGATGTCATACCCTTTGAATTCCATCACCCCCAAAATGGAATCAAGGATCTTCAAGGTATCCAAGACCTTGTCGCGGTCCTTCTCCGAGAGTCCATCCTTCGCCAAGGGGAGGCTGACCTTATTCACGAAGGCAAAAAGAGAGGCCAAGGCCCCCGAGACGTTCAGATCGTCATCCAGGCAGCCGAAGAAGCCCTGCCTCACATCGTAGATGGCCTGATCCAACTCACCGTAGCCCTCCCCGAAACGGCAACGCAGTAGTCTTTGTATGAACAGATTAAGCTTCCTGACCGTGTTTCTGGCCGTGTCCAAGGCGCCGAACGAGAAATTGAGGGGCTTGCGGTAATGGGAAGACAGGAGGAAGAACCTTATCTCTTTTCCTTGGTAACCCCTTTTTTCGAGGTCCTCGATGGTGAAAACATTATCGAGGGAGCGGGACATCTTCTTTCCGCCCACCATGACCAGCTCCGTGTTGATCCAGTAATTCGCCATGACCTTGCCCGTGGCCGCCTTACCGATGGCGAGGACATTATCGCAGTGGGGGAAGACTATGTCCGAACCGCTGGCATGGATGTCAAAAACCTCGCCGAGATATTTGAGGGAGATGGCCGCGCACTCCAGGTGCCAGCTGGGCCTTGCGTTTCCCCAGGGAGTTTTGAAATAGACCCCTTCCTTCAGTTCGTTGAGGGTAGAGCGTTTTAGAAGGGTAAAATCACCGGGGCTGTCCTTTTCGTAATCGTCCAGATCGACGGTTCTTCCATGCTGGATGTTGCTCAAATCGATGCGTGAAAGCCTCCCGTAGTCCTCCAACTTGGAGATGTCGAAGTAAACGGACCTCAACTTTTCATAGGCATATCCTTTTTCGACGAGCCGCTCCACCACCTTCACCATATCTTCCACGTTTTCCGTGGCGCGGGGGTAGGTTTCGTCCCTGAGGATATTCAGCTTTTCCATATCCCTCAGGAAGGCGGCGGTGCATCGATCGGAAAAGGTCTTCAAGTCAAGTCCCGCCCTCTTCGCCCCTTTGATGGAGCGGTCGGCCAAATCGATGATGTTCGTGAGGTGACGGACACGATAACCCTTATGAATAAGGTAACGCCTGATGAGGTCGGAAACGACGAAGCGCCTGTAACCGCCGATATGGGGCACCTCATGGACCGTGGGCCCACAGGAATGGATGAGGACCTCGTCGGCCTTCAGGGGCTTGAACGGCTCCTTGGACCTGCTGAGGCAATTGTAAAGCCTCAGGGACGTTTCTTCACGGTCGGCATACAGCTCCGTGCTCAGATAACGTTCCCCGCCGTCGGGAAAAACGACTACTATCACCCCCCCCGACAGTTCTCTGGCCTTCTGTGCCGCAACATGCATGGCCGCCCCGGAGCTCATGCCCACCATCAGTCCCTCTTCTCGGGCCAGCCTTCTCGCCATCTCAAAGGCGTCCTCGTCGAGGATATTAACCTTCTCGTCCAGGCGGTTCTTGTCGAAAATCCCCGGACGGTAGGATTCCTTCATATTCTTGAGACCCTGGATCTTGTGTTGCAGGTAGGGCTCCACGCCGACAATGATCACCGCGGGATTGTATTCCTTGAGCCTCTTTGAGACGCCCATGGCGGTGCCCGTCGTCCCCAGCGTCAGTACCACCATGGTGACTTCACCGTCCGTCTGCCGCCAGATCTCCTCTCCCGTTCCGTGGTAATGGGCGAGGATATTGTCAGGGTTGTTGAACTGGTCCGGACAGTAATAGCGATCGGGGTTCTCTCTCAGGATGGCGTAAGCCTTTTCTATGGCCCCGTCGGTTCCCTGGGAAGAGGGCGTGAAGATCAATTCGGCGCCGAGGGCGCGGAGGATCTTCTTCCTCTCCTCACTGACGGCCTCCGACATTGTCAGACACAATCGGTATCCTCGAGATGCCGCTACCAGGGCCAGACCGATCCCCGTATTGCCGCTGGTGGCCTCCAGGATGATCTTATCCTTCGTCAGTTCGCCCCGTTCCTCTGCGCCGCGGATCATGGCGTAGGCGGTTCTGTCCTTAATGGAGCCGCCCGGATTGAAGTACTCCAGTTTGGCCAAGATCCGGACGTTGGGGTTGGGATTGAGCCGCCTGATTTCCACGAGGGGAGTGTTGCCGATCGTCTCCAGAATATCTTTATGGAAAAGGGGCATAGATTCTCCGGAACGGACCCTTAAAGATTTTTAAGCATCGAACTTCGGGAGGGGAACCTTCACAAAGGGGACACCCTCTTCGCGGAGGTTTTCCTCTTCCTCCGGTGTCGTTGTCCCCCTGATGTTCCTTCTCTCCTCTTCCCCGTAATGGATCTTCAGGGCAACATCGGCAAACCGTTCTCCGACGTCCTCAAAATTCTTAACCAAGAAATCATGGAGCACCTTGAGCGTCAGCATCGGTTGCCGATCGATGGGACCTCTGGTGCCCTCTTTACTCTCCCTGCTCAGGAAGTTGACACTGGAGGGGGCGATCTCCGCCTTGGTGCTGCCGCAAAAGGGACAGGTAATAAACCCTCTCTCCCGTTGTTCCTCGAAAGAACGCCGGTCTTGAAACCAGCCTTCGAAAACGTGCCCCTGATCGCAACGAAGATCGTAGATAATCATGACGAAAGTCAAAAAAAATATGGACAGACCCTTTTTTTTCGTATAAGTTGTTTGATTGTCGGGATGTGGCCCAGTCTGGTAGGGCACTGCGTTCGGGACGCAGGAGTCGCGCGTTCAAATCGCGCCATCCCGACCATTTTTTTGTTCATCCGCCAACGACTGAGGCCATCTTGAAGATGGGCAGGTACATGGCGATGATCATCCCGCCGACCACCCCTCCCAGGAAGACCATCATGAAAGGCTCCAAGAGGGAAGTCATGGCCTCCACCGCGGCGTCCACCTCATCATCGTAGAAATCGGCGATCTTGGACAGCATGGTGTCAAGGGCCCCTGTGGCCTCACCGACGGCGATCATCTGTACCACCATGGGGGGGAAGATGTCCGTCTCCGCCAGGGGCTCGGCAATGGTTTTACCCTCGGCGATACTCCGGCGCGTGTTGAGGAGGGCCTGCTCGATAATGACGTTTCCCGCCGTCTTGCTGACGATTGTCAAACCCTCAAGGATGGGGACACCGCTGGACATCATGGTGGACATGGTTCTGGTGAACTTGGCGACGGCCACCTTTTTCAAAAGGGGACCGAAAACGGGGGCCTTGAGCACAAGACTGTCGATGAGATATCGTCCCCTCTCCGTGGCTTTGAAACGATTGAAAGCGATAAACGCCGCGATCACCACCCCTAACATCAGGAGAAAATACTTCTGGGTAAAGGCGCTGGCGTTGACAAGGAACTGGGTGGGACCCGGCAATTCACCGCCCATGCCCTCGAACATCTTCTGGAAGACCGGTATGACCTTCAAGAGGAGGAGGGCGACGACGCCGATGGAGATAACGAGAACGCTGGCGGGATATGTCATGGCCCCCTTGACCTTGCTCTTCAATTTCATCGCCTTTTCCATGTAATTGGACAGGCGTTGGAGGATGACGTCCAGAATACCGCCGCTTTCCCCTGCCGCGACCAGGTTGACGAAGAGCTCATCGAAGATCTTGGGGTATTTTTTCAAGGCGTCACAAAGAGTGGAACCGCTCTCAATGTCTTCTTTGATGGAGGTGATGACGGCCTTGAAGGTCTTGTTCTGCTCCTGTTGGGCCAAGAGATCCAAACATTGGATCAGGGGCAGGCCGGCATTGATCATGGTGGAGAATATCCTCGCGAAGACCACCACGTCCTTCTCTTTGACACCCTGTTTTAGGAAAGGGAGGTACTCCGAAAGGTCTTTCGGTTTGGGCTTGACATTTATGGACCGGTAACCCTGCCGACGGAGCATGTTACGGACAGCGGCCTCGTCGGTCCCATCCATGACCCCCTTCTTGATCTCACCGCGACGATTGGCGGCCTCCCACACAAACGCCGGCATCTTCAACCCCTTCTGGTCATGGCCCTACAGGCCGTGTACATGATTATCCCTCCCGCAACGGACACATTCAGGGACTGCACTTTCCCTATCATAGGGATCTTCAGAAGGAAATCACATTTTCTCTTGACGAGGGGCCTGATACCTTTACCCTCACTCCCCACCACAAGGGCCACCCGCTCCTCAAAGGTTATGTCCTCTATGTCGTCTTTCCCTTCCACGTCGGCCCCGTAAATCCAGAAACCTCTCTCTTTTAAAAACATCAGCCCACGGGCGATGTTTGTCACCGCCGCGACCTTCGTCAGGCGGGCCGCTCCCGCGGATGCCTTTACCGCTGCCGCCGTGACACCGGCCGCCCTATGCCGCGGGATGACCACACCGTTGCATCCGAAACAGTGAGCCGTCCTGATGAGGGCCCCCAGGTTCCTCGGGTCCATCACACCATCGACGACCAAGACCAAATCCCCCTTCAGAGACGGTTTACGACAAGCCATGATCTCCTCCAGGGTCGCCTCCTGAAAAGGCCGGACCAGGGCCACCACCCCCTGGTGAGGGGCATAATCCGTCAGGCGATCGAGGGCCGACCGATCCTTGATTTCAATCTCAATCCCCCTTGACGCGGCCAAATCCAAGAGCTTGGCCATCGTTTCCCCGCGCCCGCCGGCGGCGGCGATCAACTTCTCAACGCCCGAGGGATCGTCAAGGACGATCTCCCTAACGGGGTTTCGTCCGTAGATGATGGACCGGGCCACCTCTTTTACCGATCCTATTCGGAATAGTCCTCTTCGCCGATAAATTCCGTGTGATCCTCGATGACCCGATAGGTTGCCTTTGCATTGACCAGATATTCGGGATGGGCATAGGTAACCTTGCCCGCCGCGATCTCCCGCAGGGCCGTTACGATCTCTCTGTTGTTCTTCGTCTCCACCAAGGGTTTCGCCCCTTTGAGGAGCTGACGGGCCCTCTTAGCCGTCAGCAGCACAAGGGCGAATCGGTTTTTGGCTTCCTTGAGGGAATCTTCAACGGTTATCCTGGCCATGATTTATCCTCCTTCACTTTCCTTCCCACAGGCCTCGGACGACACCCTCCATGCGGAACGAACGGAGCTTTTCCGCCTGGTATATCGCCTGGAGGTGGGACACGGCCTTTTCGAGCCTGTCGTTCACAACGACGTAATCATACCAAATATATTCCTTTATTTCATCCTTCGCCCTTTCGAACCTCCTGGCTATGACCTCCGGCGGCTCGGATCTACGTCGTGCCAGGCGGTTGCGCAGTTCCTCCAAAGTCGGCGGCAGGATGAAGACAAAGACCCCCCCCGGACATCGCTCCTTGAGGGTTCGTGCCCCCTGGGGATCGATATCCACGATAACGTCGGATCCCCCGGCCATGAGTTCCGTCAAAGCCTTGGCCGAGGTACCGTAGAGATGGCCGAAATTGCATGCCCACTCCAAAAATTCGCCACGGTTCGCCATCTCTTCGAATTCCTCCCGGGAGACAAAGAAGTAGTCTCGACCCTCGACCTCACCGGGCCGGGGGGGACGGGTGGTATGGGAAACAGAGAAACGCAGGGCGGGGCAGAGGCGAAACAACCGGCGGCATATCGTCGTCTTGCCCGTACCAGACGGGGCGGATACAACAATGTACATACCCTGTATCTGGAGGTCTTCTTTCTTCATTCCACGTTCTGCACCTGCTCCCTGATCCTGGCCAATTCCCCCTTCATGTCGATGACGCGACGGGCGATGACGGCGTCCGGGCTCTTGGATCCCATGGTGTTGATCTCCCTGTTCATCTCCTGCAGCAGGAAATCTATCTTACGCCCCACGGCCTCTCCGTCTGCGTTTGTGAGGAGGTCGAGGAATTGACTAATATGACTTCTCAGACGCACCACCTCCTCGGTGATATCGCTCTTTTCCGCCATGAGGGCCACCTCTTGACAAAGACGTCCCTCGTCGAGCTCCATCCCTTCGGAAAGCTCGCGGACCCGTTCCAACAAGTTGCGGCGGTAGTCCTTCGCCACCTGAGGGGCTCGGGCCAAGACATCATCCAGGAGTCCCTCTATAAAAGTAACGCGGGGGATGAGGTCCCTCCTTATCGCCTCTCCTTCTTTCAACCGCATTTCCTTGAGGGCCCCGATGGCGCCTTCCAGAACCCCTTCCACGTCACGCCAGAGGACGGACCCGTCTTCCGTGTCCCGCAAGGCGAATATATCTCTAAAAGAGACAATCATCGACAGGGTGATGTCACCGGGCACGCCCAGCTCTCCCTTCAATTCCTCGAGGAGGTCGCGGTAACGTTTTGCCAGGGACAGGTCCAAAGCCAACGCGGACCCGCTGGCGCCCCCCTCCACCGAATCCACCCTTATATACACTTCTATCCTCCCCCGGGCAAAGGCCTCGCTTACTTTTTTTTTCATCTCCGGCTCCAGATAGGACAGGGCCGGAGGGAGACGAAAAGAGACCTCGAGGAACCTATGATTGAGGGATTTCATCTCTACGGTTATCTTTCTACCGTTCTTTACCTCCTCGGACCGACCGAAACCCGTCATGCTCGCTATCATGTCGACATCATCCTCAATTGTTTCCGATATTTTTGCCTTATCGAAAAAAACACCCCCCTGACTTCCTCGGATCCATAGTCAGGATAGGTCCAGGGTAAGGGTTGAAATCCCCCCTCTCGAAAGATCAGGGTCAAATCGGCATAAACTCCATCTCTTAGATAGGGGCGATGGGCAAAGGCCTTACCCGTGGCCAGTATAAGGTGGTGGTTGGACACATAACCGGGGTCTATGTTCACCCTCCTGTTACCGGATACGGCGAAATCCGCTTCCAGTAGATCGGCCTTTATCTTCCGGTCGGGCAGCGTCTCGGGGGGCATGAGGGGGCCGAAGGAAAAGAATCTCCTCATCAGATCGGAACCCATTTCCCGGCGATAGTAATCTGTATAATGAAACGGGAAAACTCTGCTTATGTAATCAGGCTCGCCCCATAAAGAGGTCATGGCGCCGATGGCAGCCTCCATGATCGCCATTTCTCTGAAGATGAGACTTGCCACCGCTTTCACCGGTTCGGCCGGTTTCAATCGACTCATAGGGACTTCTTCAGCTCGCGACGGGTGACCGTGGCCGTTCCGACCTTGCCGACGGCGATACCCGCCGCTCGGTTCGAGAGAAAGGCCGCTTCCTTGAAGGTGGCACCCGAAGCCAAAGAGAGGGCGAACACACCGATGGCCGTGTCACCGGCCCCTGTCACGTCGAAGACCTCCCGCGCCTGAGCGGCGAATTCCGTGTGTTCGATACCGTCGGATCGTTCGAAAAGGCTCATCCCCTCCTCCCCCCTGGTAATCAGGACGGCCCTGAAATCGTGCGCCATAAGAAGATCTCTCCCGGCTCTTACGAGGCTGCGGCGATCCGTAATCTCATATCCGGCGGCGCGGCCCGCTTCATGGTGATTCGGAGTGATTACGTCCACACCACGGTAAAAAGAGAAATCATTTCTTTTCGGGTCCACACAGGTTACGATCCCCCGCCGACCGACGATCCCTCTGATCCCCTCCATGAGGGCGGTCGTGACGACACCCTTGCCGTAGTCCGAGATCACGATCGCCCCCAATCTATCCTTCAGGGCGTCCATGATCGTGATCATACGGTTGGTACTCTCCGCCGTGACGGGTCTCCGGCTTTCCCGGTCGAAACGTACCACCTGCTGTCCGTGGGCCACAATCCTTGTCTTCAGCGTTGTTTTCCGGTCCTCCTCTACGATGATGCCGTCGGTGACGATCCCCCTGGCCCCGAGTTCCGCCAGGAGCCGTTCTCCCATATCGTCGCGTCCCACCACCCCCAAGCCATAGACGGTACCCCCCATGGCCAGGATGTTGTTCATTACGTTCGCACTCCCACCCAGAAGGACATCCTCGGTCTGGACATCAACGACGGGGACGGGTGCCTCGGGAGATATCCGTGAGACCCGCCCCCAAATGAAGTGATCGACCATGAGATCGCCCACGACTAGAACCGCGGCCGAGGGAAAATTGTCCATGATCTCCAGGGCCCTCTTCCTGCTCAACGTTCGCTTGGTCATGACTTGCGGCGCCGGTGCCTCTCACACCTCCTCATTTTACCTCGAAAAACACCCCTAAAAGGGAGTGGATACTAAGATCAAACCAAGGTTTTGTCAATATCCTTATTCCCCGTCCGGTGACATTCCAATTGACTTGGGAGGCCTTAATGGATAGCATCTTCCTCCAGGATGGACCTGATGTGATGTTTCGTTCCGCTTTGATCGTAGCCTTATCGGTTATCATCACCGGCTTCTTCGCCACCTGCGCCGTTGTTTTCTCCCTCCTGGGCGCAGGAGAGAACGCCATCCACAAGGTGGCGAGGATCTGGGCGAAGGTGCTTCTCATCCTTGCCAACGTAAGGGTCGAAGTAAGGGGCACGGAAAATGTCCTTCTCGATCGTCCCCAGATATTCATGTCCAACCACCAAAGCGACGTCGATATCCTCATCGTCCTCGCCTTCGTTCCGGGACAGTTCCGCTGGATTGCCAAGAAGGAACTGTTCCACATCCCTGTTTTCGGCAGGGCCATGAAGAATGCCGGCTACATCGAGATCGACCGACAAAACCACGCGCGGGCCATGAAGAGTATCGAGGAAGCGGCGGCCAAGATAAGGCAAGGCAAGTCCGTCATGAGTTTCCCTGAGGGCACCAGGAGCAGAGACGGCCGGGTCAAGCCGTTCAAGCAGGGGATGTTTCATCTCGCCTTGGACTCCGGTGTCCCCATCGTACCCGTCACCATCGCCGGGGCTACCCAGATCATGCCCAAACGCTCCCTGAAGGTAAACCCCGGCCGTATCACCATGATCATCGATAAACCCATCGATACCACCCCATACAAGAAGGAGACCCGCCACGAGCTTATTGAACGCGTCCGGGAAATAATCATCGCCAACCTGGAAAAAACCACTGGGGAGAACCATCCATAGCGTTATGGCGCAGGGAAGCGGTCTCCATAGGCGGCCTTGGGAAGTCAAGGGGGTCCTGTTCGCCGCGGCAGGTATCTTTCTCGTCCTCTCCCTCGGTTCTTACTATCCTTTCGACCCATCCTTCACCCACTTCGTGGGCGGCAATGTCAAGACACACAATCTTGTGGGGGCCTTCGGTTCCCATGTCGCCGATTCCCTCATCCGTCTCCTGGGGGTCGGCTCCCTGCTGCTGCCGATCGCCTGTTTCATCGTCGCCTACCGCCTTTTCACCAACAATTACGAGGCGAGGATGGAGCCGATCGTTGGTTTCGCGGGACTTCTGATATCCGTGGCCACCTTTGCGGCGGGCCTTAGGGACACCATCCAGGTCTACGAGGCGCCCCTACGCCCCGGGGGGCTTCTAGGCCATCTCACCCGCTCTTTCCTCGATTACTATTTCAATCCCGTAGGCGCCTTTATCATTGTGGCGGTGGTCTTCCTCCTCTCTCTGATGACCATCGTCGACCTTTCCGTGGTGGATATGGCACGCCGATGGTTCAAGCTCATCAAAGGCCTGCTTGTCCGGACACCCCCCTTGGGAGGCGAAGAAAAACCACCCGCACCTGTTTTGTCTCAGGGGGTGACGGACACGCCCTCCCTTGATGCCGTCACCATCAGGACGGAGCACCCGCACCGGGGGGGAAAGAAAAAGAGAGACGGGCTCCAGCCTTCCCTCTTCGAAACGGAGGCAAAGGAAGGTTCATACCGGCTCCCGCCCCTCGATCTCCTCGATCCCGTGGAAAAGAGGGATACCAAGGTCAAAAGGGAAACCTTGACGGCCAACGCCCGGACCCTGGAACAAAAACTGGCCGACTTCGGTGTGGAGGGGAGGGTGACGGAGATACGGACGGGGCCGGTAATAACCATGTACGAACTGGAGCCCGCCCCAGGGGTTAAAATCAACCGCATCACCGCCCTTTCAGACGACCTCGCCTTGGCCATGAAGGTGGGGGCCATCCGTATCGTCGCCCCGATACCGGGGAAGGCCGCCATCGGCATCGAGATCCCCAACACCCAGAGGGAAGCCGTCCGCCTGCGGGAGGTCCTCGATCACGACATCTTCACGGAATCTGCGTCGAGACTCCCCATCGCCCTCGGAGTGGACATTTTGGGAAACCCCGTGATCGCCGACCTGGTGCGGATGCCCCACCTCCTCATCGCAGGCACGACGGGATCAGGCAAGAGCGTCTCCCTCAATGCCATGATCTGTAGCATCCTCTTCAAGGCCACGCCGGAAGAAGTCAAGTTTCTCTTGATCGATCCCAAGCGCCTGGAGTTCTCCGCCTATGAAGGCATCCCCCATCTCCTCCACCCCGTCGTCCTCGATCCCAAAAGGGCCGCCCAGGTCCTGAGATGGGCCGTGGAGGAGATGGAGAGGAGATATCGCGTCATCGGCGAGGCGGGGGTGAAAGGCATCGAGGCCTATAACCGTTTCATCGAGAAAGAGGCCGAAACGCGGTCCAAGCTGCCTTACATAGTGGTGGTGATCGATGAGCTCGCCGATCTGATGATGGTGGCCCAGAGGAACGTGGAGGAGTCCCTGACCCGTATCGCCCAGATGGCGAGGGCCTCCGGCATCCACCTGATCCTCGCCACCCAGAGACCGTCGGTGGACGTCATAACCGGCATCATCAAGGCCAACTTCCCCACCCGCATCTCTTTCCAGGTGTCATCCAAGGTCGACTCCCGGACGATCCTGGATCAATTGGGGGCGGAGGCCCTTCTGGGCGAGGGCGACATGCTCTTCATGCCTCCCGGGACATCGAAATTGACCCGTATCCACGGCGCTTACGTGTCGGACCAGGAAATTGGAAGGATCGTGGATTTCGTGAAGGGCCAGGCCTCTCCCGCCTATGATGATTCCATATCCGCTTATGAGGAGGATATACCCCCGGGCGAACGGGAAGGGGAAGAGGGGGACGAAAAGTACGACGAGGCCCTTGCCCTTGTCGCCGATCTGGGTCAGGCCTCCATTTCCCTGCTGCAGCGCTATCTAAAGATAGGCTACAACCGCGCCGCCCGGATCATCGAAAGGATGGAGAAAGAGGGGGTGGTCGGTCCCTCCGACGGGGTGAAGCCCAGAAAGGTCCTCGTGCCGAGGAAACCTGGCCAGCCGGGATGAGGAACACTTTTTACCTCGTCAGCCTGGGTTGTCCCAAAAACCTCGTGGACACAGAAGTCATGGCGGCAATCCTGGAAGGGGAAGGATTCGCCATGACGGCGGACCCCCGGGAAGCCGCGGTTATAATCGTCAATACCTGCGCCTTCATCCTCCCCGCCAAAGAGGAATCCATTGACGAAATAATCCGTCTCGGCCGGCACAAGGACCCCCGTAACGGCTCCTGCCGCTGTCTCGTTGTCACGGGATGCCTGCCCCAAAGGTACGGGGGTGTTTTAGAGAACGCCCTACCCGAGGTCGACCTGTTTCTGGGTGTCGGGGAGATAGAAAAAATAGGATTGCACGTAAAGAAAAGCATGACTACAAGGGGGAATGCAGGTAAAGTGTTCGTCGACAGCCCCCCTTTCCTTATGAGGGCCCGCCATCCCCGCCATGTCCTCACCCCCCCTTGGACCGCCTACCTGAAGATCGCCGAAGGCTGTTCAAACCGATGTTCCTACTGCGTGATACCCGACATTCGCGGACCCTTCCGCAGCAGGGATCGGAACGACATCCTAAGAGAAGGGGAGAGGCTCGTTTCCCTTGGCGTCAAGGAACTGATCCTCATCGCCCAGGATGTCACCGCCTACGGAGAGGACCTCGAGGAAAGAACGCGGCTGGAGGATCTCCTCATCGACCTCTCCGCCCTTGCGGGCTTGAGGTGGCTGCGCCTCCTCTACACCTACCCCACGAAGGTGACCAAACGACTCCTCGAAGTCATGGCGGATGGGGAGAAGATCTGCCGCTATATCGATATGCCCATTCAGCATGTCGACGATCATATCCTCAAAACGATGAACCGCCGGGGGGGCAGGGAAGAAATCGTCAGGACCATCGAGACCGCCCGGGCCGTCGTCGAAGACGTGGCCCTGAGGACATCGGTGATCGTGGGTCTCCCCGGAGAGACCAGGAAAAGATTCGAAAAACTGTTGGCCTTCATCGAAGAGGCACGTTTCGACCATCTTGGGGTATTCGCCTACTCCCGCGAGGAGGGTTCCAAGGCGGGGGAAAAACGACCCCGGGTCTCGGAGAGGGAGAAGGACCAGCGACGCCGTTTGATCATGGAGAGGCAGGCCGCGATCTCGTTCGAGATCAATCGCAATCTCATCGGGACGACCCAGGAGGTTCTCGTGGAGGGGAAAAGCGATCTCAAGGGGTATCCCTATGTGGGGCGCCTCAGACGACAGGCCCCGGATATCGACGGGGTCACCTATCTCAGAGGCGAGGGACTGCAGCCCGGCCTCTTCACCTCTTGCAGAATCGTCGCCGCCGACACCTACGATCTACTCGCCGAGGCTACCGGAACCCCCGGAGCGTGACCGGCGGCTTCCGCGGGGGAAGATGACGGGTTGATTTGACTTTCTTCCCCTTCTCCATTATACGACCGGCCATGGACATCAGCGGCGTTTTTTCTATCTTCCGAGACGATCTACGAAGGGCCGAGGAATGGATGGAACGCTCCTTGGAGTCCGAGGTGTCCCTGATCCCGGAGATCGGCCGTCATCTCATCGGGGGCGGTGGCAAACGTTTCCGCCCCCTCCTTCTGTTGGCTTCGGCTCGCCTTTGCGGCTACGAGGGGGAGAAGAGGTATCCCTTCTGCGCCGTCATAGAATTCATCCATACCGCCACCCTCCTCCACGACGACGTTATCGACGAGGCCCAGACGAGACGGGGGAAAACCTCGGCCAACCACATCTGGGGAAACGCGGCCAGTGTCCTGGTGGGGGATTACCTTTATTCCAAGGCCTTCCAGTTGATGAAGGATTACGGTGATATGAGGATTATCGGGATCCTCGCGGAGACAACGAACGCCATGGCCGAGGGGGAGGTCTTCCAACTCATGAAGTGCGGGGATCCCAAGCTTACGGAAGAGGACTACCTGGCCATCATCGACAGGAAGACGGCCCGCCTCATGAGGGCGGCTGCGTCCATCGGCGCCTGCCTGGCCGAGGTCCCGCCTTATCTCATTGACGCCGTAAGCGAATTCGGCCTGCATATCGGCTACGCCTTCCAAATCGTGGACGACACCCTTGACTACACGGCCAAAGAAGACACGTTCGGTAAGGCTGTCGGAAAAGATCTCCAGGAAGGCAAGATCACCCTCCCCCTCATCAGAACCCTGGCGATGTGCCGGGACGAGGAGCGGGCCTTCGTCTCTTCCCAGATCATGAACAGGTTTAAGGAAGTACCGGATGAAAAGGCCATTATGGCCCTCGTCTTGGGTTACGACGGCATACCCTACGCCCTGTCCGTCGCGAGGCGACACGTGGAAAAGGGTATAGGGGCCCTGGGGGCCTTTCCGCCGGGACCGGCACGGGAAACCATGGAGGCCATCGCCTACTTCACCATCGAGCGGACCATGTAGATAAACGGGGGCAAACGGTGAGACTGATCCCCAAGGAAGTAAAGTTTTCTGACCATTTCGAGGCCCTGGCCGACAAGATCGACGAAGGCGCCGCATTATTCCTCAAGCTGGCCGAAGGAGGTTTTCGATCACCCGAGGTGGTGGCGCGGATGAAGGAAATCGAGCATGAGGCCGACAACATCACTCATCTTATCTACCGGGACCTCCACACCACCTTCATCACCCCCCTGGACAGGGAGGACATGTACGCCCTGGCGAACGAGATGGACAATATTGCCGACATCATCGAATCCACGGCCGTCAAGATGGAGGTCTACAAGATCGAGGAAACCATGGGGGCCTTAGTCCACTTGGCCTCTCTTCTCAAGCGATCCACCGCCCTCATGAGGGAGGCCATTTACGCCCTGAGGAGAAGAAAGTCGGAAGGCGAGAGCATCCTCAAAATGTGCGTGGAGATCAACTCCATCGAAAACGAGGGAGATCAGGTGCTGCGCCAGGCCATCGCCCATCTTTTCGAAGAGAAGGGGGACCCTGTCAGGCTCATCAAGTGGAAGGAGATCCTCGAAGACACAGAAGAAGCCACGGACATCTGCGAAGACGTCTCCAACATCATCGAGGGCATTATCCTCAAATACGGCTGACCTGTTTCAGGTCAGGCCCTTTCCCCCGCCTTGCGCAACAGGAGATGCCAGTCTTCATCCACCATCTCTTGGATGGCGTCCAGGTCCGCATCGCTGAGGTGGCGGAAGCGGCCCTGGAGTTTGAAGTATTCCCGGACAAGGTATTCCCGCGGTTTGTAGTTGATCGTGTAGCGCACCCCATCCTCAACCTCATAGAGGGGGAAGATGTTGGTCTGAACGGCCATCCGGGCGATCTTCACCGACATCTCCGACGGTATGCGCCAACCCGTCGGGCAACTGGCGAAGACGTGGATGAAGCGGGAACCCTTGACGGCCTTCGCCTTTTTGACCTTTCTCATGAGGTCTTCGGGGAAGGCGATGTTGGCCGTGGCGGCATAGGGGATCCGGTGGGCCACGAGGGCCTCGACGATATTCTTCTTTCTCAGCTTCTTCCAGTCCGAACCCGTGGTCGTCGTGGTCCAGGCCCCGTAGGGGGTGGAGGAACTCCTCTGGATCCCCGTGTTCATGTAGGCCTCGTTGTCGTAGCAGACATAGATGAAATCTTCGTTTCTCTCCACAGCCCCGCTCAAGGCCTGGAAACCGATGTCGAAGGTGCCCCCGTCACCGGCCCACGTCACCACCGTCGTCTCCGTGTCCCCCCTCATGTCAAGGGCGGCCCGCACCCCCGTCGCCGTCGCGCCTCCCGTTTCAAAGGCCGCGTGGATGACGGGTATCTTGATGGAAGACTGCGGGAAAGGACCGGCGATGACGGACCAACAGCACGCGGGCAAAACCATGACGGCTTTCTCCCCCAAGGCCTTGAGGAAAAAACGCATGGCGATCGTGGCACCGCATCCCGGGCATCCCACATGCCCGGAGCACATCAATTCCCTGTCAGCGGCCTCCATGGCTTACCTCCTGTAGACCCTTCCAGATGTTTTCCC
>Ga0116147_1000080_pt1 | contig 106850 bp, 101 predicted proteins | sample AD_JPNHG3_MetaG_FD_89749 | JGI IMG/M metagenome (GOLD analysis project Ga0116147, IMG submission 89749) | Active sludge microbial communities of municipal wastewater-treating anaerobic digesters from Japan - AD_JPNHG3_MetaG | ecosystem: Engineered > Bioreactor > Anaerobic > Digestate | place...
GAGCTCACGCACTCCCTCGGCCATGAGAACGGCCGTCGTCTCGCTCACCGCCCCGAACTTCTCGAGGGTCTCCTCCGTCACGCCGAGAAGATCCGTCTTGGAGCGATTGCTGTAAGAGATGACCCCCCGTTCGAAGTACCGCGAGCTTCCGGGTACGTTCGTCAGGCGATCTGTGATGAGACCGCCCGTGAGAGATTCCGCTACGGCGAGGGTGAGCTTTTTCTCCGTTAGTAGCGCCCCCACGATCCCCTCGAGGGTATCGCCATCATGACCGAAGACGTGTTTCTTGAGCCTCTCCTCGATCTTCCGGCCGACTTCCTCGAGGTTCTTCTGTGCCCGCTTTCTGTCTGTGTCCCGGGCGGTGAGGACGATGTGGTTCTCCGGGAAGCGCGGGTAGAAACCGATGCTCAGAATCCTCCGGTCATAGGCGACGTCGGCGAGGGTGTCATCCACCAGGGCCTCTGCGAGGCCGAAGAGCTTGATCGTCTTGGTCAGAACGATCCGTTTTTTCTTCCCCGCAGCCTTTTCCAGGATCGGCAGAACCTCCTCGGGGAACATTTTCCGCACTTCACGGGGGACGCCGGGGATCACGAAGATGATCTTGCGATTGCGCTTCAGGGCGTAGCCCCAGGCCGTGCCGACGGGGTTCGGGATCGGCCGTGCCCCCTTCGGGAAAGAGGCCTGCTTGGCGTTGTTGTCGGACCAGCGGATCTTGAATCTCTCGAAGCGGTCCTTGATGACCTGGAGCGCCTTTTCATCCGTGTAGAGCTTGAGCCCGAAGGCCTTCGCGATGCACTCCGTCGTGATGTCATCGGCCGTGGGGCCGAGTCCCCCCGTGACGATCACGGCGTGTGAGATCGAAAGCAGGTGTTCAAGGGCGCCCTTGACGGCGCCTGCCGAATCCCCCACGGCCATCGAAGCGGAAACCTCGTACGCGCGGGAAGCGAGTTCGCCGGCGAGGTAGGCGGTGTTCGTGTCCTGGATACGGCCGGTGGTGAGTTCGCTGCCGATGGTGAGGATGCCCACTTTCATACTATTGCCAAAAAATTTTGAGTTCTGAGTTATGAATTTTGAATTATTGCTAAATGCCGGCGAGTTTAATGGCCAGCAGCAAAAGGATATTCGTCCAGACTCCCGCCATGACGTCGTCCATCACCACGCCCCAGCCGCCGGGAAGATGGTCCTGGCAGAATCGCGCCGGCGGAGGCTTCACAATGTCAAAGAGCCGGAACGCGAGGAAACCCAGAGCGATGTACAGTATCTTCGGCGGCACGAAGAAGAGGGCGAACTGCTGTCCCACGATCTCGTCGATGACGATGTAGGAAGAGTCTTTTTTGTTGAATATTTTTTCCGCTTCCCCCGAGACGTACACGGCAAAGAGGGTGAGGAGCAGAATCGTCACAAGATGCACAGGCCAGGGCAGGCGCGTCAGGGCCAGGTAAATCAGGATCCCGACAAGTGAACCGGCCGTTCCGGGTGCGATGGGTGCGTAGCCGCTGCCGAAACCCGTCGCAGCGACTTTAATGAAAAATGGAGTCAGAAAGGCACCTCTATCCGGGGATTGGTATGAGGTCACTGGCCGGGAATACTGAAGGCTGTCCTGTCCAGTCCGGATGCTCGAAAGTGTCGCGGTTGTGGGCGTTAACTTATCCCCTTTTCCCCGTAATGTCAATGATTCTGAAAGGAAAGCACTCATTCCCGAAGGCCTCTTGAAAAATCTCTTGACAATATAGAACGATCGTTCTATAAATCAGTTAACAAACTGAAGTCAAGCGTTTTTACGCCTTCAAAATTCTCTTCCCCCGTCCCCCTCCCGTCGGGGGAGAGGGAAGGGCGGAGGGGGTATTTAGATGGAAAAACGGACCGTTGCGACAGTGAAGGGGCGGATCGCCGGGTTCTACCGTGACCGTCGCCGGATGCCGACCTATTCGGAGATGGTGAATCTCCTGGGGGTGCGGTCCAAGAGCGTCGTCGATTTCTGGGTGAAGAAACTCCAGGCGGAGGGACTTCTCGAGAAGGACGCGAAGGGGTTTCTGAGGCCTCTGCGCCGGGTCCTCCCGCTTCCGGTGGTGGGGGACATCCGGGCCGGGTTCCCGTCGCCTGCGGAAGAGGAGTTGCGGGACATCATCTCCCTCGACGAGTACATCATCACCCGTCCCGAGACGTCCTTCCTGCTCCGCGTGAGCGGCGATTCCATGATCGGCGAGGGGATCAAGCCGGGGGATCTTGTCATCGTCGAGAAGGGCAGGGAGCCGAAAAACGGCGACATCATCATCGCCCAGGTGGACGGCGAGTGGACGATGAAGTACTTCAGAAAGAAGAGGGACGAGGTCATTCTCGAATCAGCCAACCCCAAATACCCGCCCATCAAGCCCCGGGAAGAACTGAGGGTCGGGGGGGTGGTTAGTGCCGTCATCCGCAAATACCATTTGTGAATTATGAATTTTGAATATTGAGTTTTGAATTGAAAAAAGCAAGATCGACAACTCATAATTCATAACTCAAAACTCAAAATTGCACGGCACGCTTTTGCCCTTAGCCCTTCGCGGTCAGTAGGCCTAAATAGACCCAGACAGACTCAGACAGACCTAGAGAGACCCATATGGATTTCACTTTCAATATTCATTCCTGGCCGAGGGCCATTTTACACGTGGACGGCGATGCCTTCTTCACCTCCTGCGAGGAGGTGATCCACCCGGAGCTGAGGGGGAAGGCCATGATCACCGGCGGCGAGCGGGGGATCGTGGCCTGCGCGAGCTACGCCGCCAAGGCCCTCGGCATCAAGCGCGGCGTCTCCCTCGTCGATGCGAAGAAGATCTGTCCCGGTCTCATCGTCCTCCCCTCGGACTACGAGACCTACAGTCTCTTTTCGAAGCGGATGTTCGGCATCGTCCGGCGTTTCACGCCCCAGGTGGAGGAGTACTCCATCGACGAGGCCTTCGCCGACCTCACGGGCCTGCGGCGGCCGCTCCACTCTTCCTACGAGGCGATTGCCCTCCGGATCAAGAAGGAGATCCAGCGGGAGCTTGGCTTCACGGTGAGTGTGGGGCTCTCCGTGTCGAAGGTCCTCGCCAAGGTCGCCTCGAAGCACAGGAAGCCCGACGGCTTCACGATGATTCCCGGCCGGGCCATCCCGGAATACATCCGGGACCTGCCCGTCGAGGCGATCTGGGGGATCGGCCGCGCCACGACGAACTATCTCTGGAAGATGGGGGTCAAGACGGCCCTGGAGTTCGTGAAGCTTCCCGAGCAGGTGGTGAAAAAGCGCTTCACGAAACCGGGCCAGGAGATCTGGCGGGAACTTCGCGGGGAGTCCTGCTATCCGGTGGAGCCGGAGGAGAAGAGCGACTATGCCTCCATCAGCAAGACGAAGACCTTCGCCCCCGCCACGAGCGATCGGGATTACCTCTTCGCCCAGCTTCTTCGGAATCTGGAGTCGGCCTGCATGAAGGCGAGGCGCTACAGGCTCGCCGCCCGGAAGATCGTCGTTTTCCTGAAGAAACAGAACTTCGACTTCGAGGGGACGGAGGCGAAGCTCATCCGCCCCTCGGCTCACCCCCTGGAGCTCTGCGAAATCCTCCGGGGGCTCTTCGACCTCGTCTACTGGGAGGGGGAACTCTACCGGGCCACGGGTGTCGTCCTTGTCGATCTCGTGCCCGACGACACCGTCCAGTACACCCTCTTCGAAAGCCCCGTGCGGGCGGAAAACGTCCGGCGCCTCTACGAGGCTGTGGACGTGGTGCGCGGCTGGTACGGCAAGCACTGCCTGCATCTGGGCGGGGCGCACGTCATCGACGTGAAGGGGAAGGGCAGGCGCGGCGAGCCCACGGTGCGCGACCGGACGACTCTCTTCGGCGAGACGAAGCGCAAGCACCTGGGCCTGCCGATCATCCATATCAAGATATAAGGATCATCACTGCCTGCGGGTGCGACGGGCGAAAGGCTGATGGGGGTTACATGGTCGTTTAAAAAGCAGCCTGTCTTCTTTTTACTGTGAGGACTTCGGGGCGGCAAGGACCTGGCGTGGACCCAACCGCAGGTCGGCTTATTTTAAGCTCCTGTTGTAGAAGCGGTAGGCGTAGGCGAGTTTTTCCTCCTGCCTCACGTAACCGAGGGCTGTCTGGGCGCACTTGATCAACCCGTCGGCATCGGGAGCGTCGTCGGGATAGACGGCGATGCCGATATTCAGTTTGGCGTAAATTTCCCGCTCGCCGAGAAAGAGGGGCTTCTCGAAAGACTTGAGCATCCTCTGGGCGATCTTCACGGACACCTCGAGCCAGGAATATTCCGGTATCAGGATCAGGAATTCCTTCTGTTCCGTCAGCGTGATGATGTCCGTTTTTCGCAGGGTACTCGTGACGCGGTTGGAGACGGCCTTGATCAGCGGAGCGGCAATGGAGTCGCCGCAGGTTTTTTTGATTTCCTCCATATTGTCGATCGCGATGAGCATCAGGGCGAACTTGGAGTTTTTCAGGTTCGCCTGGGCGATCATGATCATGAAGTGGTTCCTGAACAGGGCGTTACTCTGCAGTCCCGACAGGATTTCCCGGGAATCCTGCGGATTTGCGAATTGCCCCTCTTTTTTCCGGTCGGTGATGAATTGTTCGAGGGCCGCGACTCGCTGGCGTAGAGAGTTCAATTCCCTGATCAACTGTTCCTGTGTCTTTTCTTCGTCTCTCATCGTTTCTCATGAGGAAGGGGCTTGATTTTCAAGTATTGCTTGAGCGCCCGTCCATCATCCAGGTGTGGCCGCCGGCGATTATGAAGGGAATAAAAAGGGGCAGGCATGCCAGGAGCGACCAGCCGCTCAATCCAAGCCTCGCCGGGCCGCCTTCGAGCCGGACAATGGCGGCGACGGCCGCCGTGAGCACCGCGTAGAGGGGGAGCATCAGCTTCCAGTATTTCGTATCCGGGTGCTTCCACGGTACCATACCGAAAATCATCAATACACCGGCAGTCACAAGCCCGATGCAGACAACACCGAGCATCAGTTTGCCCTGAACGAGCCAGAGAGCGGACAGGAAGGCCAACCAGAGAAATCCGCCGATCCACCCACCCACCCAGCCTATTTTTTCTCCTCTTCTTTCCCGCATGCGGTCTCAGCCCTTGAGCAAGTCGAAGCGGATCGGATGACGGATTTCCCCCGAGTCTTATTTGAGGTAGAGGAACAGGACAACCCCCATGACGACCCAGAAGGCAATCGAGACCGCCGATCCCCAGAGGATACCCTGCCACACGGTCCGGCTTTCTTTCAGACGCCGATTTTCGAAGAAACGGAAAAGCCTTGTCTTCAGTTGTTCGAAGTGGAAGGGTTTGGGGATAAGGTCGTCGGCGCCTTTTTGGAGTGCCGTCGATACGGTCTGGTTGTTCGGGAACCCCGTCATCATGAAAAAGGGCACCTCGGGATCCACTTTCCTGACGTTTTCGAGCAGGGTGAACCCGTCCATTTCGGGCATCCGGATATCGGAGATTATGAGGTCGTAGTCATAAGGCTTGAATTTCATTAGGGCTTCAATGCCGTTTTCCGCTGTGACCACCTCGGGGAAACCCGCTTCGAAGTTCTCCGTAAGGATGGAGAGAACGGCGGGGTCGTCTTCGACGATCAGAATGCGGCCCTTGCTGTGCATGTGTTTTCCCCTTGATCCTGGAATAACCCCCTTCATGCATGAGTCTTGCCACTTTGCCGGTGCGGGCCTCCCGAGTCGAAAAAGTATCTTCCCATTCACCGGTTAGGCGTTGACAGGGACGACGGTGATTCCCTATACTGCACCACGAAACGCCCGCTCTGCCTGAAGCGAAGGCGGGGCGGTAGGGGGGTGCGAGGCGATGGCCTACGAGGAAGGCGGGTTTCGACGGGGAGTACAGAAGCGCTACTACCTCCTTGCGGAAAAGGTTGCCGAACCCCTTGTCAGAATCGGCGTTACCCCCGACGTGCTCACCGTCGCCGGAGCGCTTTTTTCTCTGGCGGCCGGGTTTCTCTTCGGGATCGGCGAGATTTTCTGGGGCGGCATTGTTCTCTGGTTCTCGGGCGTCATGGATCCCCTGGACGGCACCGTCGCGAGACTGACGGGCAAGGCGTCGCGCTCAGGCGCACTCTTCGATTCCACGATGGACCGGTATGCCGAGTTCTTCGTCTTCTTCGGGTTCCTCGTCTATTTCCGCAGCGGCTGGATGTTCTACGTTGTGATGCTCGCCCTGATGGGGTCCCTCATGGTGAGCTACGTGAAGGCCCGGGGAGAGAGCCTCGGTCAGAAGGAGGTCCGGGGGCTCATGCAGAGGCCCGAGCGACTGATTTTGCTGATGACCGGGACAATCCTCAACACGCCGCTCAACCGCTTTCTTTTTTCCGATTGCGACAACTGCACCGTCAAGGGGACCCTGGTCATCCTGGCGGTTCTCACCAACCTCACGGCCGTCCAGCGGTTGATTGCCGGCCGGAGAGAGCTTTCCGGGTGATGGATCCCGCACGATCATTTATCCATGAAAATTCACTCTCTCTGTGCCGTGAGTCCTTCCCCACGGCTGGGCATCACTCCGGAAGCGTTCCCCATGACATCGTTGATTGAATTTGCCGGCGACGCAGGATGACCATTGCGGGGGTGTTCGCCGTTTTTTTCATCCTGATCTTTCTTTTCGCCCATCACGCCCGGAGGAAGGGCGGCGTGGGCCGCACGGCCTTCGAACTGATCGGGATTTTTTTCATCGGCATCTGTATCCCCGGAAGAATTCGATCCTCACTCTTCATCGCGGGGCAGAAGATTCACCTGTTCGTTGACGCCGCTCCATATGCCGCCGTTTGCCGCCCCCGTCGATATCTTTCTCACCCATTACCGGTCTGTGATGATTCGCGAAAAGCGCGGGAAGATAGAGACACACGTCGAGGCCTATGTCGAGTGCCTGAAGGGGGTGCCCCGGTTCGTCCCGAACCCGGCCCTTTACCGGCGGCCCGAAAAGGTCACCGTGGACGTCCGGTTGCACAGGCGCTCCGTCACCGATGTCGTCTGGTTCGTCCGGGTGATCATCTCTCTCGAGATCATCGACAGGCTTTACGCAAGGGGGATTGTTCCCGTGCCCTGCTGTCCGCCCTGATCCATGTTCCCCGATTTCCGACGATGTCCCGGGACGGCCATGGGCCATGTGAAGGCGGAAGCCCACGCATGCGCCCCGCTTCAAGCCCTCAGGGGTCTCCGACGGCGGCGGACGGGGGGGGAGTGGCCCGGCTGGCGAAGACGGCTGTTTTTTCGGACTTGCCGGTCGAGGAGTTCCAGAGCGAACTCATGGCGGACTTGAATCCCTTTGTCGTTCCGGTGCCGATGTCCTTGGCGCTCTGGTTCAGTGCGGCCGTGACCACAGGTCCCCTGACCCGGTCATAGAGCTCTTCGAAGATCTCACCGAAGGCTGCGGACGGCGGTTTCCCCTTCTTGCTTCCGTTGCGGTAATGAAAATCGGGAAGGTCGGCACTGACGGTGTTTCCGCCGAGAGAGGCCTTCACGAGGTGCACCTTGCCGCCCCGGACGATGAAGTTCCGGATGAGGATTTTCTTGTCCCGGCCGGGGTCGGCGCTTCTGTCGCCCATGCCGGTGGACCGTTTGAGGTTTTTCAGGATGATTTTGAAGTTGTCCGTGTCGAGGACTTTTTCGTAGGTGATCTCGGGGCCGTTGATCTCGATCTTGTCGATGATGACCGTGTTTTCGGTGAGCGATTTCTCGTCGATGCGAATGGTGATGGCGTCGGCCGTCATGGCCTGGGCTGATTTGAACCCTCCGGGGTTGCCGAGGTAGAACTCCCGGAGTTCAGTCTCCCCGGTGACAAGGGACACCCGGACGTCCTCGATCCGCACATCCGTCTTCGTGAGCTTCGGTCCATAGTGATTGACGGCCTTGGTGATGATGATATCGAGGTAGACCACGGCAAATGCCGCAAGCAGACAGAAGGCCGTGATCCCCGTGCCGAGGAGAATGAGCCATTTTTTCTTTATTTTCACTGACTTTTGATCCATAATCCGTACCCCCCTCCGGAACGTATTTTTCGACAGGATCGTTCATTATTATCTGAAAAACGGGCCTGTTTCTTGAGGACTAAAAGGGACTTCTCAATCAGACGTTTCCGGAAAACAGCCCCCTGATGAGAAGGGAATCCGTTTGTCAATGCCGAACCGGGTGATTAAATTGGTTGCAGACGGACTGGAGGAAAGCCCGGACGACGATCCGGTCGCGTCTCAAGTGAAAGCCCCGGAGACCCCGTCTTCGGGGGCCCCACAGGAGGCGAAAAGAGAATCCCGATGAAAATAGCGATGGTCCTTCTCTCACTGGTGTTCGCGGTCGGCGGGTGCCAGGGCACGGGGGACAAAAAACAAGAGGTGATCAATCCCATGAAAGAAGAGCAATTGAATCTGAAAATTGCAACCTTGGCGGGAGGCTGTTTCTGGTGTGTGGAGTCCGATTTTGAAAAGGTGCCCGGTGTCGCCAAAGTCGTCTCGGGCTACACCGGCGGTCAGAAAGAAAACCCCACTTACGAGGAGGTGACGACGGGAAAGACCGGTCACTATGAGGCGGTCCAGGTGTACTATGACCCCGCGAAGGTGAGCTACGAGCGGATCCTCGATGTCTTCTGGAGGCATGTGGATCCGACGGATCCGGGCGGGCAGTTTGTGGACCGGGGCTCCCAGTACCGCACGGCGATTTTCTACCACGACGAGGAGCAGAAGCGTATCGCGGAGAAATCGAAGGAGGCCCTCGAGAAATCGGGGAAATTCAAAAAACCCGTCATCACACCGATCGTCGAATTCTCGAAATTCTACGAGGCCGAGGAGTACCACCAGGATTACTACAGAAAGAGCCCCGCCAGGTACCAGATCTACCGGTCCGGTTCCGGACGGGACCGGTTCCTCGACGAGACCTGGGGAAAACAGGGAGGGGAGCCGGGCGGCAACCCCGGTACGGAGAAAACTTATACCAGACCCGATGATGCCGCGCTGAAGAAGAAGCTCACGCCGCTGCAGTACGAGGTGACGCAGCACGAAGGCACGGAGCCTCCCTTCCGGAACGAGTACCATGACAACAAGAGGGAGGGGATCTATGTGGACGTCGTGTCCGGTGAGCCGCTTTTCAGCTCGCTCGACAAGTATGACTCCGGCACAGGCTGGCCGAGCTTCACGAAACCGCTGGAGCCGGGCAACATTGTGACCAGGGAGGACCGGAAGCTCTTCATGGTCCGGACCGAGGTGAGAAGCAGGCACGGGGATTCCCACCTCGGGCACGTATTCCCCGACGGCCCTGCGCCGACGGGGCAGCGCTACTGCATGAACTCGGCGGCCCTCCGGTTCATCCTCAGGGAAGACCTGGAGAAAGAGGGCTACGGAGAATATTTGCGGCTTTTCCAAAAGAAGTAGAGATCGGGATCCAGTTTTGAGTCTTGAATTTTGAGTGTTGCCGGAGAATCAAAGATCGGGCAGCAGGGGCCGCGATGCGGCCCATTGTCGATTCACGGGTTATCCTTTCTCCGGGATCAGCTGTAGAGACCGATCAGGAAAGCGCCGATGAGCATGAGGACGGCCCCCGTCAGTCGTTCCATGATCCTTTCCTCCCTGAACAGCCACGCGCCATACAACACACCGAAGAGGAGGCTCATGCGCTTGATCGAGATCATGTAGGCGGCCTGCACCATGGAGATGGCGATGAAGTGGCTGAAAACGGATATGGAGACGGCGGCTCCGAGCATCAAGCCCGCGAAGGGCTTTTTCGTGATTTCCTTTACCGGGTCCGCTGCCCGGGAGAAGGGGATCAGGGCAACCATCAGCGCGGTCAGCGTGATGTTGTAGAGGCTGCCGAAGACATAGGGGTTCGAGTGCAGGACGGCAAGCTTTCCGATCACGGACGTGAAGGCGTAGATAAAGGAAACCAGGAGCATGAGTTTCGAGCCGGGTTCCCGGACGATCGCCCGGAAGGGCCCCAGAAAACCGGATGTCACCTTAGAGAGGTTGAGAACGTAGGACCCCGTGACGATCATCACGATGCCCAGGAAGCCGCCGGCGGTTATTTTTTCACCGAGCACAAGCCAGCCGGTGACGATGACGAAGCCCGGGGTGAACGCAAGAAAGGGTAGGGTCAGAGAGAGGGGGGATGCTTTGAGGGCCTTCATATAGCAGAAGAAGGCCGTGGCCTCCATCGGCAGGGCGATGAGAATGCAAAGGAAGAAAACCCCGTCCGGCCTGACCCAGGGGATGAAAAAGAGAGACAGAAGGATCCAGGGCAGAGCGCTCAGGAGCCTCACCAGCCCCATCTCGTAAGCCGAGGCGTCGCTGAAATATCTCTTCGTGACGGCGTCAGCCGTCGCGAGGCTCACGGCAGAAAGGATTGCCGGGAAGAACCAGGCCATACTTTTTCTTTAATTTATCCAGAAAATCCTTGTATTTTCACAATCGGGCTTTTATATCGAGAGGCGTCAGAGGCTTAAATAGGCCGGTATCGAGGAAATTACAAGGGGGAAAGATATTCTTTCTCCCGGATCTTTTCCCGGGAAGGAGGCATTTTTGAAACGGGATGCGGGGGCTTTTGTCGGGTTTGTCATCGGCCTCAGCGCGGGTGCTTTCGGGGGGCTTGTCGGCATCGGCGGCGGCATGATCATGATCCCCCTGATGGCGATCTTTCTCAAATTTACCCAGATCCAGGCCCACGGCACGAGCCTCGTAGCGGTTGTCTTTACGGGTATCGCCGGTGCCGCCACCTACGCCTTTTTTAAATCCGTGAATCTGTGTGCGGCCCTTGTACTTGCTCTTTCGGCCGGGCTCACCGTTCCGTTCGGTGCCCGTCATGCCAGCAGTCTCCCCGAGAGGAAACTCAAGAAAGCCTTCGGTATTTTCCTTATTGTCATTTCGATCTTCATGCTCATGAAGCCGTTTCTGACGGCCCTATCGGTATCCTCCCCCTCGGAGGCCGGAGGAATTGTCGTTCTGCTCCTGACGGGGGCACTGACGGGCTTTCTTTCCGGGATGATGGGGATCGGCGGGGGCGGAATCATGATCGCGGCGCTTGTTCTTCTTCTGGACACGAGCCAGCATACCGCCCAGGGGACGGCGCTGGCGGCCATGGTTCCCACGGCAATCATCGGGTCGTGGACCCATTTCAGGCTTGGCAACGTACGGCAGGACGCCCTGATCCCCCTGGTCGCAGGGATTCTGATCGGCTCCTATCTGGGCGGTGCCGCGGCGCACCTGGTGCCGGAGACGGAACTGCGGGTGCTTCTATGCCTGGTCCTCCTGTGGATGGGTATCCGTTATGTGAGGACATCCTGAGAGGAGGCGATTCGCTTGCCTTTCGCCGCGTCCCGGGATAAAGATATCAAAGGCAGCGTGACCGTTCTCTGCGTCAGGCGGGACGAATGCGTCGGCAAGGCCGCCATGGGGACGGGATACCCGGAAACGGGCGTTAAGGAGAAAGAAACTTCAGGGAGAGACCGGAAAGAAGAGGATCAGGAGCATGAAAAGGGAAGAAGCTCTCGAACTGCTGAAGAGTTACGTCAAAAACGACAGGATGCTTGCTCACTGCTATGCAGCCGAGGCGGTGATGAGGGCTCTGGCCAAAAAACTCGGGAGGGACGAAGACAAGTGGGCCCTGGCGGGACTCCTTCACGATCTTGACGTGGAGGCCTGCAATGCCGACCTTCATGCCCACACGCTCGAGACGGAGCATGTTTTAAGGGAAAAGGGCGTTGACCCGGAGATCGTGAATGCCATCGCCATGCACAACGAGGTGAACCGGGACCGGAAGCGAAGCACGGAATTCGAGCACGCCCTGGCGGCCGGAGAGACGATCACCGGCCTGATCATCGCGACCACTCTGGTGTATCCCGATAAGAAAATCGCGAGTGTCAAGGCGAAGTCGGTCGTGAAACGGATGAAGGAAAAACAGTTCGCGGCCTCCGTCAACCGGGACATCATCATGGAATGCGAGAAGATCGGTATTCCGCTGGAGGCCTTCGTGGAGTTGAGCCTGGACGCCATGCGCGGGATCAGCGAAGAGATCGGCCTTTAACGAATCCATCCTTCCCTTTGTTCCTCCCCTCATGACCGGCAGGGCCGGCGAGCTTGGCGACGAAGCCTTTCGCCGTTACAGCGTCTCCATATCTATTTGATATTATTGGTATTTATTTTTGAGGGAAAAAAGAAGAGGCCCGTTCTGGGCCCTTTTGCCGATCTCAAGAAGCCTCTTCTAGATTGAAAGCGCTCAGATTTCGGGGAACCTGGACAGGTTATCCCGGTACTGCTTCATGACTTCCTTCACGTAGCGCGTGTTGGGTGTCGGGTTTTTCGCGCGTTCTTCCCTCGCCCGGTTGTGGCCCACGTTGTAGGCGTAGATTACCTGCTTCAAGTTATTGAAATCCTTGTCGAGTTTCGCCAGATAATAGACACCGAGCTTTATGTTGTAATCGGGTTCGTGAAGATCTTCCTCAGCGGCTAATTTGATACCCACGTCCTTGGAGAGAAACTCCGCCAGTATGGGGCGAATTTGCATGATACCCCTTGCCCCCCTGCTCGACACGGCTTCATGGTCGTAATTGCTCTCAGCTTCCATGATGGCGAGCACAAGACGGTAATCCACGTCGTGCTCGCGGGAGGCTTCGTAAAGGGTATTCGCGGTCAAATGGAGCTGATTCTCAGGCATCTTCGCGTTTTTGAGTTTCAGGTGCTGGGTGATCTGCCGGATGATCATATCCCGGCAATAACTGTCGTCAAAAAGGGCCTCGGGTACGACGCGTCCTGGGTACACGAGGAGAAAAATCACGAAAACCAGCACACACAATACTATGAATATTTTTGGTTTTTTCATCTTTTTCCCTCCATAAATCCCGTTCATTCATCCACCTTAACTGTGAGACGTCCCTTACGTTCACATAAATCCAGCGAATAGAAATGAGTTGAATTAATTAAGACGGCTGGGGTGGGAAAAAACTATGAATAGGCTATGTACGGGTATTTGTCGGCGACGGAAATTCGTCCTCACATTCAGGGTAAAAAAAATTAAAACGTCAGCGTGTCTCGTGCCGTTGAATTAAGGTAGCCCCTATACACCATCCTGTCAAGTTTTTCAATTACCCCGTCCCTAGAATGATACCTTTTATCAGCTCACCATTCCATCCCGGGCGGGGAGAGGCTACTTCATCTATGGTCCACATTTTGTATGTCGATTGAACGATACCCCAAGATGTAGTACCTGTCAAGCGTTTTTATGTATCGTGGAAAACAAGGCCGGTCAAGGGATACATGGGCGGGGAGCGCTGAAATGTCTGGGGGACGGGGCTTGAGAATTTTTTTTCACACAGAGACGATGCGGTTCTTCAAGGCAAGGGTAATCACCGCCGTTGCCGGATCTGACCGGTCTCTGACGGGGTAAAAATTAATTTTATGTAATTATTACGATTGGTTGGTCCGTTATTTGGCGGTTGTCCCATGAGGGGTGGCTTGACCTGAGCTCCGGCCGAAAGTTTTTAAGTCTTTCGAAAGCCTGTTTTTTCTCCGAATGACCTATCGCGGCCGAATTGATCATCTCTTCGAGAAAGGTGATCGAACCGTCATAGGTTTCGCGGTCCAAGGGGTGGGGATGACCATCTTTGCCGCCGTGGGTGAAACTGAAACGGGCGGGATCACGGAATGACCGCTTTGCACCATAGATGAGTTCAGCCATCAGTGAGAGGGCTCTCAGGGTCTTTGAACCAACCCCCTCAATCCCCAGGAGGCTCTCGAAACTCCCAGGCTGCTTATCGTAGGTCTTGAGAAGGATCCTGTGGAAGTACTCGGGACTGATCAGATCGGGTGTCACGTCATGGCGTTCCGGCAGCCTCAGTATCCTCATCTTCTTGAATTCCTCGATAATCCGTTCCGGGTGTTCCGAGGCGATCCCTGCGGAGATCTTCCGGTTCTCCTCCCCCTCGCGGGCAACGAGGTTCAGTGTCAGGGCCTTCCTTTCACAGCAGACGGCCCGATGGGGTTCGCAGACGAAATCAACCTTTTCGATTCCAAGCCAGTGGTAGCGCCTGGCATAGCGGTTTTCATCGTTGAGGCCCTGCTGGACCACGGCCCAGCGGCCGTGCCGGTCGAAGAAGAAGACGTGGTGATAGAGGTGATACCCGTCCTGGACGGCGGCGCTGTCCACCTTGGCCGACATCCTGCTTGCGTAGACAAGGGATTCGGGATTGACGGTGAGGTGCCTGCTGTGACCGAGAATTTCGTCGGGCGTCCGACGGGACACCCGGCCTTTCCCGCCGGAGATGAAAAAACCGATCTCGTGCTCCATCCCCCGGAGCCCTTCCTTGAGGGCGCCGCAGGTTGTGGTGGTGAGTCCGCTGCTGTGCCAGTCGAAACCCAGTACGCACCCAAAGGCCTGGAACCAGAAGGGGTCGGAAAGACGCCTCAGAAGTTCTTCCGGGCCGAAATCGTAGAGAATGAGACGGGCGATCTCCCGGGCAAGTTTTTTCATCCGGCCGAAGAGCCATGCCGGCGTCCGTCCGCCGTGAAGGGGAAGATGGGCGATCCCTGTTCTCAATGCCCGTCCCTTTTCCTTGATTTCTCGAGTTCATCGGCATGGGCCGCGTCGAGGAGGGCCAGGAAGACGTCGTAATTGTCGCTTGCGGCCCGGGCCTGTTCGGCGGTCATCAGATCGGGGAATTCTTCGTGGAACTGGACGATGAGCCGTTCCATTTCGTTCTGCGCGTAGATGAGATCGGAGAGGTGTTCCGTCGAGAGGTTCTCATTCGTCATATGGGCGAGAACGCGTATCTGTTTGATCATTTCGAACCGGCTTATTTTCATCTCTACGGGATCCTCCTCATCCGGGGTCAGGCTTGACATCTTGACATTTATTTTTCTGATGTTAAAGCAGATCTCTTCTGAAATGTTCCATCATGTCCTTCAAGGATTGATCCTTCTCCGCCTTTTCAGCAAGTAGGGTTGCTGCCCTGCTCAGTCCCGAGATATCTTTTAGAAGTCTCTTGCTGAGCTCGGTGAGTGTCAGGTTTTTGGATTCGCGGACCAACCAACTCAGCATTGCTCGGGCTTTAGCTATTTTTTGATTCTTTCCCGTTTCGACCAGATCCTTTTCTTTCACCTCAAAGTGCCGACAGACCTGATGAATCATTTTTTCGATGTCGGAGGATTTGGTTGTCTTCTGATGAACCTTCTCCAGAGTTGCTTCGAGAAATCTGTCGTTACCCAAGATTCGCCCCTCCGCGGTCCCGCGGTGAAACTCGATCCTGCGAGATTCGCCAAGTCCCTCGTGCAGAAATTTCTTGTATCGTTTTCTGGCATGACTGCGACTGTCCGAGAATTGCGATAGAAGACGATCTGTTGTGAGCCAAGGGTGCCGGACTTCTGCCGAGTAAGATTGTTCACTGCTCCAGGGATAATGCTCGGGAAGAGACGTAAGACCCGCCCGAACAGGGTTTAAATGGACATAGCGGATAAGTTCGAGAAGGTAGGAGTCCGCGTCGATCAAAATGGCTTTGTAACGCCCCTGAAAGACGTGACCCGACTTTTCGTTTTTTCGATTGAACCACGACGTATAACGCTGACTCAGATTCTGAATGATTCGCGACAACGGTATCTCCCCCACCTCAATCACAAGATGGACGTGATTGGGCATCAGGCAGAATGCGTGAATGCGGTGCGCGTAACGTTTGTGACCCTCCTCGATCAGGCGATGAAACCTTAAATAATCCTGATCATCGCGGAAAACAGCTTGCCCTGCGTTTCCACGCAAGATCACATGATAGACAGCCCCGGGGAAATGAATGCGAGGTTTGCGAGCCATGGAAAATGCATATCATAAAATGTCAAGATGTCAAGCCTGACCCCAAGTTTGTTTTGGCAGATGTGTTGCATGAATGAGGCCCGTAGAGAGAAGAGAAATCAATAGCGGACCGGTGGCAGATGATGAGAAAAAATGCAAGTTGCATGGAATGGATGCCCGGGAAGGGATGGGCGGTGATCATGGCGGTCATCCTGGCCGCCGGTTTCGCCCACGGCCAGAGCTGCGGGGTGAAGCCGGGGGGTGTGGTGAAGGAATACCGCACCGGAGACGACGGGGTGGTCCGGGGCTGGACGGAGAAGGAATTCGACGACCGGGGCCGTCTCCGGAGAGAATCAAGTAAGGACGGCAGCGGAAAGGTCATTCGCTCGAGGGAATGGAGCCATGACAAGGCGGGTCGTGTGACGAAGACCGTCGACAGGGATTCGAAAGGAGACGTCGTTTACCTCCACGAGCGACTCTACAACGACGGCGGCAGATTGACAAAGGACTACACGGAAGAAAGAGGTCGGGTCACCCTGTGGACGGAGTATGCCTACGACGACAAAGGGAATATGGCGGAAGAAATCCAGAGGGATCCATCCGGGTCTCTCGTCAAAATGTTTCAATACGATACAGGATGGAATCTCACGGAGGACGCAAAAGACGCCGATCCTTTCAAGGCCTTCTACATCCGGTTCAAGTCCTCCAAAAAGTTCCAGCGCGACCACACCCGCTTTCCCCTCGAAGTGGTCATCTGCGGAGACGGTGAGGGAAGGGATACGGCCCGAAGGAAAAAAATATCGAAAAAGGAATGGAGGTTCACCGATTTCAACGCTCCGGACTGGGAGGTCGCCGTCATGAAGACGGACAGGGACGGTCCCGGTGAGTCGGCTCTCCGGTTGAGGGGAAAACGGGACAGCGGCGTTCTCGTCTACTACAGGTTCAAAAACATCAAGGAGAAATGGACCCTCGTTGAGGTCGAGGATCGAAGCCGGTAATGGACCCCCACCCTCCGACCTCTACCGGACGCACCCCTGTGCCGCGGCCATGAACTGGCGGTCGTCATTGTCCAGGGCACCGTTTCTGTCCAGGTCGGCGCCGTCGCACCACCCGTTGCCGGCGGAGCACACCGCATTCGAACCAAAAAGGTTCCAGAGATAATCGAAGATCGCCATGTCGGCTCCGTCGACGGCGCCCGACCCGTCCAGGTCCGCCGGTGTGCATCCGAGCCTTGCCCATGAGCAGTCCAGGGTCTGCGGGGCCAGGCTGCACAGAGAGATTTCCTTCCAGAACTGAATGTCGCCGAACCAGAGATGGCGGGGATTTTCCGTCGGTATCCACCGGCCGTCGGGTCCGACGCATTCGTATCCTTCGCCCGCCCGCCGGACGGGGACGGAATCGCCGAATCGGTTTCGATACCGTTCCCGGATCCAGCGCTCTCGCTTCTCCAATGCGGTCATGACCTTCTCGCGGATTTGCTCATCCGTCATGAGCGGGGAGGGAATAGTGTCTCCCGATTCGAGCCGGGATTCTATCGCCCGGATCCTGCCGTCGCCGGGTTCGAAGTTTCTGAGGTCCTCCAGCGGGGCGTCCATGTCGAACATCCGTGCGTACAGGGCGGCATGGTATGTCAGGTCTTCGTCGTTCAACAGACGGGCGATCCGGATCATGTTCCACAGGGTTTTCCTTGCTTCGTCGTAGAGCGCATTCTGCCGGGTCATCCCGGCGTAGTAACATAGGCCCGCCGCGCTCAACAGGATTTCCTTGAAATCATCCCGGACGCCGGAGGTGGCTTTTTTCAGCAGTTCCGGAGAGAGGTTCGCAAGCGTCTCCGCGATGGTGAGCACATCGCTCCAGCAGACACCCATGACGGCATCGTCCATCGAGCGGCAGGTGGTCATCGCCGCCGGAAGTCTGATTTCCGGAAGCGGGTAGGTCAACCCCTCCGAAGAGATGGCCCTGGCCAGATAGGCCATCTGGCAGGAGACAAGGCTGCCCAGGTCCTGCGCCTCGGTGGTGCCGTCCGGCCGTCGCCGGCCGGCGGGTACAAGCATTGAGTAGTCGTGCCACTCGTCCACGGTCGTCAGGGTCATCCCCGCGGCCGCGATGGCGTCACAGGTTCGCCGTGCCGCCGCGGCGGCGCGGCCGGCGGCCTCCGCCAGGTCTGCCGGCAGGCCCGGTGTCGCGGCGGCCTCGACCGCCGCGAGGTAACCCATCGCGTAGTCGGGGAAATTGTCACGGGAGTTGTGATTTCCCCAGTAAGCCCCCTTCCACAATCCCGTCCGGGTCACCATCCAGGAGGAGCAGCAGTCGGAGATGCGCAGGAAGTCGGGCAGCACGTTGAATACAAAGGTGGTCGAGAAGTCTTCGAGCTCATTGACGGCCTTGAAATTGAAATAGTATTCTCCGGGGTCGTTGCGGTAGGTGAAAACGACACCATCGTAAAAGCGGTCAAGAATCTCCCTCTCAAGGAGAGAGCTGTAAGCCGCCGGCGGCGTCACGGAGCTACCGGACTTTGTGCGTGTGACCGTTTTGTTCACACCGTCCAGCGTCACGGTCCAGCCGGGCAGAGCTTCGCGGCACGTGAGACCCGGATGCCCCGAGACGTCTTCGTTGAAAGCCAGCCCCTCGAAAAGACGGATGAGGGTGAGCTCGAGGTCCCGCCCGCCGATGGCCTGATAACCCTTCCATGCCCCGAACACCGTCATTCCGATGGGATTGTTGTCGTTGGGGCCGGGTACGGACTCATACCGATTGCCCGACCTGGCGATATAATTCTTGCCGAAGGCCGATGCGAAGACGGTGTCACCGGCGAGCCCGAATCGGTTGAGCGCAAGTACGGTCCGCTCGGCTCTCTCTCTGTAGAAGAGCTTGAAGGCCTCGGCTCTGGCATTCGGGTTGGCGGCGGGTGGGGGGATGGCGCCCGAAGGTATCTTGGTACAGCAGGCGGACAGCGACAATGGAACGGTGATGAGAACGGAAAGGAGGGTACTTTTTCGAATCATGGACGTTCATTCCCTTGATGGGACCGGGAGACAAACCCGTCGGAAAGAAGACCTCTCCGCCGGCACCGTTTTCCTCAAGCCGTCCGGAGAGACTACCTTTGAATTCCCCCTTTGTTTTTTTCGCCGGTCCGCTTCCTCGACTCGGGGAAGAGCACCCGGTTTCCCGGCCGGTCGTGGATCTCACGGACGCCGATGCAACGGAAGGTCCCTTTTTCGTCTATGACGAAGAGCGTCCGACCCGAGTGACCCTCTTTCTTCTTGACGGCGTATTTCTTTGCCGAGCCTCCCGGGGTGAAGTGTGAAATCGCTCAGTAGCGGAAAGGAAATCCCCCGAGACCCTCGACCCACGCCTTGAGGCAGGGGACAGGCTCTGCAGGGATGCCGGGGACCCGGGCATTCAGTCCCGCAAACTTGGCGCGTTTCGCCTCACGGGACGGGATCCGGTATGTTCGGATGGACATCCACGCGAGCAGGAAGAAAGCGGGTACGATGGGCCCTTTCCCGCAGAGAGAGTTCAGCCTGACCGTCCGTCTCTGATGACCCGGCAGAACGAAATCCCGGTCCCTGCTTCCGACTCCCGGGTTCGTGTCTTCTTTCTCGCGAAACTACTTCAGGAAGTCGGGAAGATCCTTCGTGTCCTTTCCCTGGAAACTGCAGGGGATCGGGCAGGTTTTACAGGGTCCCTTCACGCCCGGTAGCGGCGGCTCCCCCTTGATCTTCTGTTCGATGAAATCGAGACAGCGGTTCACGTCCTCGTCGGGCCCCTCGACGATCAGCGTTACGGATCCCTCGGCGCCTCCCCAGCCGCCGGCGGCGTAACAGACGGCGTCGAGCCCGAAGAGGCTCTCGATGGCCTCGATCTCCGTGAAAACCCTCCCGTCGGCGACACAGGCCAACCCCACCCGGGCGCCGATGGTCCGGCCCAGCGTGAGAGTGCCGCCGTAGCGGGCCGCCTCCTCGACGGAAGGGATGAGTTTTTCGAGACCGACGGGATAGATGATCTCGAGTCCCCGAGCCTTCATGGCCATGTAGAACTGCCCCATTGTGCCTCCCGCGGGGTTGGCCATGAGAACGCCCACGTTTCCGAAGGCGTCGACGGCATTGCCGCCCTTGATGACAATGTCGCCGCGGGAGAGCTTGTCCAGGACGGTGCCCGGTTCAACCGGGAGGACCTGCCCCTTGTGAAATGTTACGGGCTTGGCCCTCTCCTCGGCGCTCAGAACGCAGAGCACCCCCCGGATGACCTGCCCCGCCATGGCCCTCTCCTTGGCGACCTTCTCCCCCAGGAGCTCCTCGGCGACGTAGGCCGTCGTCGAGCCGCGGCTGATCAGGAGGTAGCCTTTCATCTTTGCGTTCTGGACCTCGGGCAGGGCCGCAAGGGCCTTGCCGAGGAGCCTCTTCGATTCCGCGGGCGTCAAGGTGAACAGTCCCTGCATATTCGGCCTCCTTTCCCTCATGGATGGTCTGTGCGATGGAAATGCATGAGACTCCCTATCAGAAAAAGCCCCCGAGAACAAGAATCCCCATCTTCCTCCGGTTCAGAGATTGTCGATTTCCGCGAGGAGTTCCCGGCCGGCCTCGAGGGGTTTCATGAAGTACCACCAGTTCTTCCTGGAGGACCAGCCCTCCGCCTCCGCGACCTCGTCTCCCCAGAGGCACCGGCCCGCCGGGACAGCCGCTTTCTTCATTCGGGCATCGGCGCGATGCAGGCGATCGGCGTACATCCCCTTTTCCCTTGCAGGGGCGACGGCGAGGGCCTCCTCGAGAAGCTGCCTTCCATCCATATCGTTCAGATAATCATCCAATCCCAGGCTGTAGCCTTCTACGACGCACTCGACGACACTTTCCCAGTTCTCGACGAGCCCCTTCAAGCCTCCCCGGACCACATGTTTCGGGCAGCCTCTCTCTTTCAGGAATTCGGAAACGGGATTTGTCTTTGCCATTTCGCCGTCCTTTCGGGGACAATCATTTTCAGCGGTACCGAAGGGCCTGGCGGCGGAAATAGGCTTCTCCATCGCTCGGCCGGAAGTAAGTCCGGATCACGCCGTCGGCATCGTAGGCGATGAAGTCGCCCGTTGCCCGGTCGAAGCGGGTGACGACGCCGTCGCGCCGGACACGCTCGAGGATGTTGCGGTCCGCCGGACGATCCCTGAGCTCCTGGGCTCTCAGCAGATACTGCTCTTTTGTAATCGACCCGAATTCACGACCGTGTTTCTGGTAATGATCGATCCATTTCCGGCGTGAGGCGAAGCCGACCTCCGGCTTTGCGGTCTTCGGTTTTTCGGCGAAAGCGGCGCCTGTTTCACTTCCCTGTGGCGCCGCGGGCGGCTCGGACGGGGACGTGCAGGCGAAGGCCAGAACAAGGAGAGCAACCGCCGGGACCACCCGCCGGAAGAAAAACCGCATCGCAGACCTGCATGGCGTACGGGTCATCGGGTTTGTCAGGGTCCTCCTTTCCTCGACGCCGGCACAGGACCCCTCGGCCGCGGTGCCCTTTCAGGGAGAACGCCGTCCGTCGAGGGGAGAGACGACGGAAAATTTTTTAGCACAGAAACCGTGACTGATCAACGGTGTTTCCCCGCAATGCGGCTCCTCCCATGGGGGTTTGTTTCCTCGGGTCCGCGGGCTTCCGCTGGAAGGGAATGGATGAAATTTCAGAACAGGTTGAAGAGGGTGCTTCCGGGTGGCTTGCGAGCGGATTCAGCCGGAAAAAGAGAGGGACAGGACCGTGAGAGGTTTCCGGCCTTTCAGACTTTTTGAATCGGGATGGATACCCGGAAGGTGCTTCCTGTGCCCGGTTCGCTCTGGACCGTGATTTTTCCGCCCATCTCCTGCACGAGATTATTGACGATGTACAACCCGATACCCGTTCCCGTTCCATCTTTTTTTGTGGTGAAGAAGGGAAGGAAGGCATTGTTTCTTGTGTTTTCGTCCATGCCGCAGCCGTTATCCGACACTTCGATGTTGAGATATCTCCCGTTCTCTGTTTCGCGAAACGCCCTGAGCTTGATCCAGGAGTTTTTTTTGTCCGATGCGTGCGATGCATTGATCAGCAGGTTGATGAGCACCTGCTCGATCGCCTCAACATCCGCCATGATCGCGGGCAGATCTTCTTCGACCCGTATCTGGAAGTCCTTGACGGTTTTCTTGATCTCGTTCCTGCAGATGGCAACGGCCCGTTCGATCGGTTCTCCGGGATCCATGAGCTTGATGTCGCTGCCACCCCTCTTCCTAGCGAATCCCGTGAGTTTACTGATGGTCGCATGGATCCGCTGCGCGCCGTGTTCAATGTTGTCGATCAGTTTCAGCAGGTCTTCATGCAGGTCGATATAGGACATCCCCATGATCTCGGACTGCGGATTTCGGACAGCCTGTTGCTCGAGAAGAGGAAGGACGGCCTGGATGTAATCCTTCAGAATCGGTATGTTGAAAATGATAAAATTATTCGGGTTGTTCAGCTCATGGACGATGCTGGACACGAGAAGGCCCAGAGTGGCCAGTTTCTCCCGCTGAAGTATTTCTTTTTCGAGGTTCTTTTCCTTCGTGATGTCGGTGATCCGGATAATGGCGGATCCTAATTTTCTGTGATCCTCCTGTATGGGATAAATGACCGTCTTCTTGTGGGACCCGGGTTGCCTGGAGGATGAAGATTCAAGACTTAGTTTTTGAAAGTCGACGATTGCTGATCGAATCGACTTGAGAGAGTTGTCGTCGTAGCAGCCTTCCACGAGAGATAGGAAAGGTTTTCCGAGAACCTCGAAATAATCGGCGAAATTGAAGTGGTCGAGAGTACTCCGGTTGGCCATCAGGATATTGAGGTGACTGTCCACCAGAATCAGCGGGTCCGAAATGCTGTCAAAGACCGAACGGAGGGTGTTTCTGCTCTGCTGCAGCATACCTTCCATGCGCAGGCGTTCCGCAAGCTCTTTCTTGAGCGTTGTGTTGGCATTCGCCAGTTCTTCGTTGCGTTTCTTGATACGGTCCTCCAGATCTGCATAGGCTTTCGAAAAGGCTCTCTCCGCTCTGCGTCGCTCGGTGACGTCCTCCAGACTCACGATGTGATTTTTTTTACCTTCGACGGGCAGCACCTTGATGGTGATCTCCCTGCCGTTCCGGAGGCGAAAGGAGGGCGGGTTTCCGTTTTGCTGCTTCTGTTTTTTGATGGAGAAAAGCCCCGTCACGCTCGAGCGTTCCCCTTCCTCGAAGTGATCGGTCCACTTCGTTGAGATCAGATCTACCTCGGGCATGCCCAGTATCGAAACGGCCGTCCGGTTTGCGAAGACGATCTTTCCCTCCTCCGTCAGTTCCACGAGACCCTCCGTCGTGCTCACAATGACGGTTTCCAGATGCTCTCTCACGGACAGGAGTTCGGAGACGACGCTTCGGACCGGCGTGCCGGTCGGGTCTGCCATTCGGGGTTTCTTCCTCCCGGACGTTTTGTATTCGAGCGTTGAAAGAGCCTCCGTGATTTGGCTGAAAGTCTGCGGGAAAGGCCCCTTGGCGATATAGTCGTCGGCCCCCAGGTCGCTGGATTCGACAACGGCTCCGTCGACGGCCGTGGCGGTTACGATGACGATATGGACATCCCTGACGGGAGAATCCATTTGACGAATCATCCTGCAGAGCCGCTCCCCGCTGGTGTTCGGCATGACCAGATCCAGAAGCACCGCATCGACCTTCGTGGTCTTCAAGATCTCCAGGGCCCCTGCGCCGTCTTCTGCGGTGAGCACCCCGTATCCCATTTTCCTGAGACCTTTCGCGACGAGCGAAAGAAACACGGCATCGTTGTCCACAGCCAGAATGGTTCTTCGCCTCGAATCCATCGCGCATTTCTTCCGGCTTTCTGTGTGGCGTGATCGACTTCGTTTTGCCTTAACAGGACTTTCTTTCATCTGCCCCGGATCCTAAAGACTGCTTTCAATGACCTGTTTGAGATGTTTCATGGCAACGGGCTTCATCAAGATTTTTTTTATTCCGAAAAAGGAGGCTTCCTCGGCTGAAATCAATTCGGTGTAGCCGGAGCAGAGGATGACGGAGATATCCGATCTGATCTGCCTCAAGTGATCGGCCAGGGTCAGGCCCGTCATGTACGGCATCGTCTGGTCCGTGATGACCACGTCATAATCATCCGGTCCGGCCCTGAAGGTTTCCAGAGCCTCTACACTGTTTGTTTTCATGTGAACCTGATGACCGAATTGCCGCAGCATCTCGGCGAGATGCAGACAGAATATTTCTTCATCGTCGACGAGGAGAATGCGCTTCTTTTTCCCTGCCGCAACGCGGTACAGGTTCACCGAACCTCCCGCGGCGTTTATTTCTGTCGAATCGGTTTTTTCGACATCCGGCATAACAGACATCTCCTTTATTCTTTCAGCGGTCGAAATCTCTATCCTTCGGGGGACATCAAGAGAATTTTCGCGAAATGTGTTTCAAGATCGCCGGCGCACGGCTGTCTTCTGATCCGATCGAGCAACACCCTCCACCGTATTATCGTAAATGTCGTGAAATACTTTAAATCCGGCACAATGGATAAAAGTCCGTTCATCGCGAATGGTCTGATTTCTTTTTCATGGATTCGGAGGACGGTGAACAAAAAAGGACGGACTCAATCGGCGATGTTCCAACCCCCGGGTTTATCTCTGACCATTCCAAAATGGCATCCGGGCGCAAATCCTGTGATTTCATTCATTTTTGGGATGCTGTATCCCCAAACGGCACGGTTCGAATCCACCGATGCCGTACCGGTTACCGGAGGGCATCTTTGTCCAACTAACGAATTATATTAAGCATTATTCTCCTCAGGGGTCTTATGCGGTCGCTGGCACGACCGGTGCCTAAGTCGAAGGCATTAGAACAGCCATAATGCCATTGGGCGGTAGCCCGGTGTAGAATCAGAGAAGGACCTCAATGCTATGAAGAAAGTCAGCCTGAGAGGAAAAACAATCACCATCGTCGGGCCTTCGACCTATGAGACCTTTTTGAAAGCCCATTACCTCACACAGGAAACGGGTGTGACCTTTCGTTTTTTTCGTGGGGAGAAATCCGGACCCCCGCCCGGCAATGACCCGGTGAGTTCGTCGGTGATCGTGCTTGTCGACTGCCAGATGGAGAAGGTGGAAAACTGCCTGCCGACAATAAAGGCCGATTCGCAGCTGAATGGTATTTTCCTGAAGCCTCTCGTGCTTTTTAACGTGGCTCCCGAGGATGTCCAGAAGGGAGAGGCGGTGAACGGCGTGATCAAGGGTCTCCTGTCCCCCTATGCTTCGCCGGAGGTCTTCCTCGAGATGATCATTCATGTGGCCTGCGAGGAAAGAAGATCCGCAACGGCAGAATGTGGAGCTTTGAAGCAGACATGAAAAAAAGGCGACGGATGATCAAACAAGATGACCCGCATTGCCGGTTGCCGGGTCTTTCCACCCTTCGATCAAGCCGGTCTGTGCCCCCGATAACGTGCCGCGACGGGTTCACCTTCATCGAGATCGTGGCGGTCATTGCCATCCTGGGAATTGTAGCGGCCATGGCGCTCCCCAAATATTTCAGCCTTATGAATGAAGCGAAGCACAAGGTCGCACAAGCGGCCGTCGCCGAGGGCAATGCGAGGGTCAACTTGTGGGGGGTGAGCCAGTATCTGAAAAACGGCGTCTGGCCGACGGTTGATCAGTACGAGGCCGCAGCGGATACGATCGGCACCGACACGGGGGAATTTATTATCTCCTATACGAAGGAGGATGTGACCACCCTGAAGATTTCGGCACGGGGAAGGGCAGCGACGAATTTCGAGGGCATCGAGGCAACGCTTCGAGTCAATCCGCCCGGAAACAGCGGCCCATCGTTGTTTCAGCCCGGAGGAAGGGTTCAGATGATTCCGAAGAAGGGAAAAAACAAATACGCTGACTTTCGAACAGGAGGGGGAAATGTCCCCGAAATCGACGGAGTCCCTGTCGGGAACCTTTAAGGTGGTGATTGCGGCTGTGGTTTGGGAAAAGCGTTTTGCGAAATTCACCCGGACATTCTCCCGCGATGGAGAGGAGACCCCGGATTCGCAGTGGGTTCCCCTGGAGAAGAAACTGGAGAGTTATCGCATTGCCGTTCGCGGAAATTCGAAGGTTCTTAAGGGCGATCGCCTGAGCGGGTGCGTCTCCTGTTAGACGGCACGGAATGATAAGACGAATGAAAGGAAGTCTACGATGATGGAACCGGTAACAAGCTCAGTTCCAGAGATCAACCTGGCCGGCCACAAGCCTTCCCTGATTCTCCAGAAAAGGATCGGGGTGAAGTATGCGCTGCAGCACAGGATCATCGTATTGAGCGAGTCTGCGGAGCGGATAGAGATGGTGATCGAAGGGACTTCACCCGTGATCATGGACGAAATCAGGAAAATGATTCCCAGGGGGAAAGAGGCGGTCTTCTTCAGGGCGGATCCCCGGGAAATCGAAGCAGCCATAACGAAACTCTATGACCCTTACGGTTTGTCCCGGTATTGCTGATCAAAAGGAATCCATTTCAGAGATAGCGATGGTAGTCTCAGAGAGACGGGGTACGATCATGAGCGGTAAAGAAATTATCATTCTCGGAAGTCAGAACTATCAAAACGAGATTCTGGCCTATTATCTCGAGCATGAAAAGGGAATCGAGTGCCGGATCCTGCCGCCCGATTGCGGGCTCGCCACGGGACATTCAGGGGCAAACAGGGGGTCACGGCTGTTTCTCATCGACTGCAGTAAGGCCGATGTCGCAAGATATTTTATGCATCCTCCGCTGGACGGGGACCGTCCTGCCTTCCAGCACCCCGTCTCGATCTTCAATACCCGGCGTGACAGCGGGATCGAGGAAAGGGCCTTGCAGAGCGGCGTCAAAGGTATTTTTTACGAGGGGTTGCCTCTGAAGGAGTTGATCGAAGGCATCTTCGAGATTTTCAATGGCGGGATCTGGTATCCGGAAGACCTGATGGCCAGATGGATATCCCGTCATCGACGACGTGATGTCGTGCATGCAAAGGAGAGACCCTTTCTCTCATGTCGGGAAGTCGAAATCATCGGAAAGCTCGCCGAGGGGCTGACCAATGACGAAATCGCGGAGCAATTGCACATCAGTCTTTTTACCGTAAAAACGCATCTTCAGAATATTTATCGAAAAATCAAGGCCACAAACAGAACACAGGCGATCCTCTGGGCGTTCAAAAACCTTGCCGGAAGCCGGATAGACCCGTCGTGGCCGGGGGAGACAGGTGTCGAAAGAAAAGCTGTTGGCCATCATTAGAAAGATTCTGCAAACCGATGAGGATCTAAATTTCCTGCTTCGTCTCGACGACGGGGAACTCTGCAAACTTGTCGTGCTGATGAGACATAGACTCGATCGGCAGAGCAGCTCCTGAACCAATCCTCTCGCGCCTTTTATTATCGCGGTTAACAGCGGAAAATGACAGGTCATTGCCTGATTTTTGCATGAAACAAAAGGGGCGGTGATTGTCTGCTTCAAAATGGATTTCTCGTCACGTATCTAATTGAAATTGTTATATGATATCATAAACCCTTGTCGATGGGCGATCATGGCCCTCAAGGCTGTGCGGGGCGAGGTCTCGCCGGAGGCGGGTCGATCGATCAAAAAATTCGGTAACTCTGCAAAACGGAGACAGGCAGGCTCCGGGAAAAGGGTGTTTTCAAGGTGGTACCGCCCGATCACCCGAGTTCGGGCAAATCAGGCAGGGCAGACGAGCGACAGAGATGACAAAAGAGCATGACATTTCGGCGGATGTGACGATCCTCGCGATCGACGATGAGCAGGACTTTTTGGACAGCGTCAGACGGGGTCTGATCATGTCGGGATTCAAGAAAATCATCCTTTACAGTGACCCGAGAGATGCTGTGACGTTTCTGGAAAAGGGCGGCCGGGCGGATATCGCCCTCCTCGACATTTCCATGCCCTGGATGAAAGGCACGGAACTTCTCAAATACATCAAGGAGATCGATCCATCCATCGAGTGCATCATGGTGACGGCAATCGATGAAGCCCGATCGGCTGTGGACTGCCTGAAGGCCGGTGCCTACGACTACCTGGTCAAACCCTTGGTGAGGGATGACCTGCTCGCAGCGATCCATCGGGTCGCAGAAAAAAGAAAAATGATGGGGGCCCTTGCCCATTCCGAGTCGGGACAGTTGCCCCCGGGGATCCGCTCGGAGGTTTTCAAGACTATCATTACAGGCTCCGAAAGAATGATGCACATCCTGAAAGAAGCCGAACTTCATGCCCGGAGCGATGTGCCGGTTCTGATCACGGGGGAGAGCGGAACGGGAAAAGAGTTGCTCGCCAAAGCGATACATCTTGCGAGTCCCCGTGCCCGATCGCCCTTCCTATCCGTTAACATGGCGGCCCTGACGGGCAACCTCTTTGATGCGGAATTTTTCGGACACACGCGAGGAGCCTTCACCGGTGCGGAAAAGGACAGGATCGGTTACCTGGAAGCGACACACAGGGGTACGCTCTTCCTGGACGAAATCGGTGATCTGCCCGTCGAAGTCCAGGGGAAGCTCCTGAGAGTCCTTCAGGAAGGCGAATTCATCAAACTCGGCACCAGCAAGACCATGAAGGTGGATGTCCGGTTCATCGCGGCGACGAATGCAGACATCGACCACCTGATGGCCAAAGGGGAATTCCGCAAAGATCTGTATTTTCGTCTGAAGGTCGCCCGGATCCATCTCCCGCCGCTCAGGGAAAGAAAAGAGGACATCCCCTTCCTCGTCGGCGATTTTTTGAAAGGCGGGCAAGACGGGTCCAGAGGTATCGACGTCGAGGAGAATGCGATGTCTCTCCTGATGGATTACGACTTTCCGGGCAACGTCCGGGAACTCCGATCCATCCTCCAGACTGCCGTGAATCTCTCACAGGGGAGACGTTTGGCATTGAGACACCTGCCGGACTATGTGAGGAAAGGCAGAAAAACCGCTTCGAAGACGGTTCTCCCCGATGGACGGTCCGTGATCTCCCTTTCGGAGACGGAAAAATCACACATCCTCAGGGTCTACAATGAAACCGGCGGCAACAAGATGAAGACGGCAAGGCTGCTTGGCATCGGTCTGAACACGCTTCGGAGAAAGCTGACATCCTATGGCATCAGTTGAACGTCGCTCGCTTCTGTTGAATATATTTCGGTATCCGGCCGGTCCCTTACCCGCCGGTTTTTTATATTGCCCGGTCTTCACCCCCCATTTCTTACGGCCTGCCTGAATCGACCATTCCAAAATGGCACAGTGCTTTTAACTTACCGAACTCTCGCTGTTTTTAATCGAAGGCGTCCCGAGTCGGCACAGCGGCGGCGTGTCTTAAAAGGAAGAGTCCGAAAAGCAACATATTTTAACTATATAATAATATGAACGATTTTTCTTCAGGTGAGCCGCTGGCAAAGGTGGCACGTCCGGTGCTCATACAGTGTGCCATATGCGGGAGAACATCCCGAGGTGACCGCAACCGATAAAGGACACCGTTACATGTCGACGGATGACAGTCAGAACAAGCAAATCTGCATTATCGGCCCCCTGAAGGTTCAGAACGATGCGCTGGCCCGCTATCTAGAGGAAAACCTGGGCGTCGAGTGCACGAAGCTCGCACTGGACGACGGTATGACGCTTCCGGAGAGAGTGCAGGGTAAAAAATCCGTTCTTTTTCTTATCGACAGTTTCGAAGCAAACCTCACGGCGAAGATATCAGCATTGAAAAACAGGTTCAGAGATGTCCTTTATGAATTCTACATCTGCCTGTTCAATATCCGGCCGGATCGAAGCATGGCTGAAGAGACGTTAAACCGGTCGGTTCAGGGGATTTTTTATATCGATGACGATATCCAGAATCTCATCAGAGGCATTCAGGCCGTATTCAACGGTGAGTTGTGGATATCCCGTCGGATCCTGACCCGATTGATTCAGAATCACGCGGCGGGACGGCAGGTCGAGGAGGTGGACGCGGATATTCTGACGGCGCGGGAGATCGAGATCCTGTACCTGCTCGCCACCGGCAAGGACCAGACCGCGATCGGGAATACCCTGTTCATCAGCCCTCACACGGTGAGAACACATCTTTCCAACGTGTTCAGAAAGATCGGGGTGAGGAACCGGATCGAGGCCAAGGTGTGGTTTGAGAAGAATCGCACGGCCCTGAGGCCGGAGACGAAAAGGGCCGGAGTCCGGATCGGGAAGTAAGATGGAATGTTTTATTTTTCCCTGCCGGCTGCGGTGAACCGAAGAAGCGTAAAAAAGAGGCACCCTGCGGGCAGGGACAGGAAGCCTATCGAAGGGAAAGAGATAATGACGATGTTCTCATGGTTATCGAGACCCTTTTTCTTCTACCTGCTCCTGTTGTTCATGATCGCCTATTACATGTATGACATGGCCTTTGGTGCCGTCTCGGAAATTGCAGAGCACATTGGTGTGTCCGTCTGCCGGTCTATAGGGCCGTGATGAACATTTTTCAGGACAAGCATTACGCCTGCTTTGAGATACGCAAGTTGAGCATCTGACCCCTTTGAAATTCCGGGTCCCGCTCTCGATCACGGGACCGGCTGTCACCGTGCTCAATGTCGTCCTGCCACGTTGCCTCCATCACTTTGATCAGATCCGCCGAAATCCATTTCAGACGACTCTCCAGCGGCAAAATGAATGCAAGCTTCAGCCGGACCGGGGGAAAGCCGCCGGATCCCGTAGGAAAATTTTTTAGGGCCCTTCCAAGGGGTGCAGAGACAGCACGGAATCTGCAAAAGAACCGTTGAATTGACTCATTCTTTCTGATATTTCACCGGATCAGTTCCTGAAAGGGTGATCGGGAAGCGGAATCACGTCGAAAGAGACGCCGTTCGCGCACGCGTCGAATGGGCGGAAGAGGGGCGGCATGACAGCGGTGCCAGATCTAGGTGAAGGCCTGAACTCGCTGAACGGGAAACAGAGAAAAAAGAAGATGGTCGTCTTTTCGGCGCTCGCGGTCTTCGTGGCCGTGATCATCGTGTCGTCGCTCCTTTATTTCCAGTACCGGAAGACTCACGTGAGCACCGACGACGCCTTCGTCGACGGTCGCGTTTATCTCGTCGCCTCGAAGATCCCGGGTACGGTGAAGGTCCTTCACGTCACGGACAACCAGATGGTGAAGAAGAATGACGTCCTTGTTGAAGTCGACCCCGCCGACTACGATGTGAAGGTGCTGGAAGCACAGGCCGGCTTTGAGGCCGCGAAGAATCAGTTCGTCGAGTTCCAGGCCTCGCTCGAATCGGCCCGTGCCAACCTCGAAGCGCAGGAGTCCCTCCTCCACAAGGCCGAGATCGATTTCCAGAGGGCCGACTCCCTGGTCAGGGAAGACCTCGTGACGAAGGAATTTTTCGACCAGAAGAAAACCGGCCTCGATGTGGCCCGGGCTCAGGTCAAAGCCGCGAGGGAACTCGTGAGAAAGACGGAGGCATCCCTGGGAACGCAAAAGGCCGTCATCCGGCACGCCCGGTCCTCCCTCCAGGGAGCGACGCTGAATCAGAGTTACACGAAAATCTCGGCCCCCGCCGATGGGTACGTGACCAAGCGGAACGTGGAGGTCGGGAATCGGGTTCAAACCGGCCAGCCCCTGCTCGCCGTTGTGTCGCTTTCGCCGGGGGATGTCTGGATCACGGCCAATTACAAGGAGACGGATCTGACCCGGGTGAAACCCGGCCAGAAGGTCAGGGTCAAGGTGGATACCTATCCGGGCAGGGTTCTTCACGGGAGGGTGGAGAGCATCATGGCCGGCACGGGATCCGCTTTTTCACTCTTCCCGCCTGAAAACGCCACGGGCAATTATGTGAAAGTGGTCCAGAGAATTCCCGTCAAAATCGTGCTGGACGAAGCGAACCGGAAGGACCCGGTGCTCCGGATCGGCATGTCCGTCGTGCCGACGATTCTGACCGATCAGTGATCGAGGGTGCGGGTCGTATGAACAAGTGGCTCGTCGCCGTAACGGTCATGCTTCCCACCGTCGTCCAGATCATCGATACCTCCATCGTCAATGTCTCCCTCGATCACATCCGCGGGAGCCTCTCCGCAGGGGTCGACGAATCCACCTGGGTCATCACGTCCTATCTCGCGGCCAATGCCATCGTCATCCCGATGACCGGGTGGCTGAGCCGGCTCTTCGGCAGGAAACGGTACCTGATGGGTTCCGTCTTTTTCTTCACCCTGACCTCGTTGCTCTGCGGAATTTCCTGGAGTCTCCCCGCCCTCATCGTATTCAGGGTCTTCCAGGGCGCCGCCGGCGGCGCCCTTCAGCCTCTTTCACAGGCGATCCTGCTCGAAACGTTTCCACCCCGTCAGCACGGGATGGCCATGGCCATTTACGGCATGGGGGTGATGTTCGGGCCGATCATCGGGCCGCTCCTGGGCGGCTGGATCACGGACAACTGGTCGTGGCACTGGGTTTTCTTCATCAATGTCCCGATCGGGATCGTCTCCATTCTGATGACCTTCTCTTTCATCATCGATCCTCCCTATGTGGAGAAAAGAAAGATGAAGATCGACTACATGGGTCTGTCGCTTCTCACCGTCGGGATCGGCTGCCTGCAGATCATGCTGGACCGGGGGCAACGGGAAGACTGGTTTGCCTCCGGCTTCATATTCTGGTTATGCATCATTTCCTTCACGGCCCTTGCCGCCTTTGTCGTCAACGAGCTTTTCGCGGAGAACCCCGTCGTGCAGTTCAGGATCTTAAGAAACCCGGCCTTCACCGCCGGAAACATCATCGGATTTTTCACCTTTTTCTGTCTTTTCGGGAGCATCGTCCTTCTGCCGATCTATCTGCAGACCCTGATGGGCTACACGGCCTTCCTGGCCGGTCTCGTCCTGGGACCCGGTGGGCTCATGTCGATGATTGCCATGCCCATCGCCGGCAGGCTGGTCACGAAAATGAACCCCAGGGTTCTCCTCGGCTCCGGGGTGGCCATGACCGCCTTTTCGATATTCATGATGGCGAAGTTCAGCCTCTTCGCCGATTTCGACGCCATCGTCTGGCCGCGGATCGTCATGGGCTTCGGAATGGGCCTGCTGATTGTCCCCCTGATGACTCTCACCATGTCGTGGGTGAAGAAGGAGGACATGGGGAACGCCTCGTCCATCTTCAATTTCACCCGGATGCTCGGCGGGAGCTTCGGTGTGGCTTTTGCCTCCACGGTGCTCTCCCGCAGGGTACAGTTCCATCACTCCCATCTGGCAGGGAACATGAGCCTCCTGGACCGGAATTTTCAGGTGGCCCTGCCGCAGGTCTCTCAGACCCTTCAAGACCAGGGCTTCGCGCCGGCCCTGCTGGACCCCGGGAGTCTGGGCACCATTTACAAGGAACTGATGCGGCAGGCGACCATGCTGGCCTTCAACGACACCTTCTATGTCCTGGCGGTGGCGATGACCTGTTCTATCCTCCTTCTCCTGCTCATGCGGAGCAGCGAACATCAGGAGGAAGAGGGCGTAAGAAGGGAACTGATCCTCGAGTGAGCCGGATCGTCCCGTTCTCCGGCTCCACCGCCCGCGGCCGGGAACAGTTCCTTCTTCCCTCAATCAGAACGCCCTGTAGATGATTTGATCCCGGCTTTTTATCTCTTCGATGACCCTTTCGTGCACAAGTTCGACGAGGTGGACATAGGTTTCGTTCAGGGCGAGGAAGCTGTCGAATTCGGGCAGGCCGTCACCGAAGATGTCCCTGGATACCTCGAAGGCGGTCTGTGGCCCCCTCCGGACGGATTCGCAAGCCAGCCCTTTCCGGATGTCGTGATGGGATTCGATCTCCCGGATCCTCTCGGCCAGATTCGGGAAAGGGTCCCCGTGCGCCGGATAGACTTTACCGACGGGGAGGGCCCGGATTCGTGACAGCGAGTCGAGGAAGCTCCCGAGAGGCCGAAAATCAGGGAAGAAGATATCGGGGCTCAGGTTGGGTGTAATTTCCGGAAGCACGTGGTCTCCCGAGAGGAGAAGGCCCTCTTCGGGGAAGTAATAGGAGGTGTGGTCGCGGGTGTGCCCGGGGGTGGCGATAGCCTGAAATTCCGTTTTACCGACGATCTGGCTGGAATCGGCACGGAAACACCGGTCGATCCGGAAGGGGCTCCCGGCGGTCTTGAAAGCCTGGAACAGCCGGATGACGAAATTCGTGGTCGATTCCGGGAGCCCGTGAATCAGGCAGAAGTCCCGGATGCGGCGGATGAGTTCCGTCTCGTCGCTCCGCGCCGAGAGCACTTCCCGGCTGATGTCCGACGCATGGATTTCCGCTCCCGACAGCCCCTTGATCCGTCCGGCCATCCCGCAGTGATCGAGATGATGATGAGTGATGTAGATCCGGGCGATGTCCCGAACGCCCCTGTGAAGGGTCCTCAGCGACTCATCGAGGATCACGACCGTCTCCGGTGTGTTGAGACCCGTGTCAAAGAGTGTGATCTCGCCGTTGTGGATGAGAACGAAGACATGCACGTGCCTCAGTCGGAACGGCATGGGGAGGGTGATCATGAAAAGGTCTTGGGAGATTTCTTCGATCAACGATGACGGCCTCCCTTTTCTTTTCTCACGATGCTGAAGGACGCCGAGCCCTTGGCGATGAGCTTTTTTGTCTCGTCCAGTATTTCCGCCTCGGCGTGGGCCAGGCGCCTGCCGCGGTGGATCATCCTGCCGTAAGCCGTGAGTTCGCCGGGGCCTGCCGGCGCGAAATAATGCATCTGCAGGGACGTCGTGACGATCGTCTCGCCCGTGGCCAGAGACGGCAGCACGGAGATGCCGCAGGTGGAATCCGCAAGGGCTGCCAGCACTCCTCCATGAACCGTTCCCCAGAGGTTCTTGTGTTTCTGTCCCGCCTTCACCCTGACGACGGAACCTTCCGGACCCGTCGAGAGCATCTTCATGGAGATGGTCTTGTAGAAAGGCGACTGGTTCACGTGTTTCCTGATGGCATCCGGGTCTCCCCATGCGTGTGTCATTGGACTCCCCCTGTTCTTACGGTTTGACAGCCGCGGGAAAGTATAGGTCAGCCCTCACCGGCTGTAAAGACAAAAACCATTCCCTCGGGGCGTCATTTCCCGTTGATTTCCCGAAAGGTTTCTGTCAAGACACACGGAAAGGAATCAGGGGGATCAAAGGATGGACTGCCGCAGGGGAGAAGTCGGAATCGAGACCAAGGACGGTGTCGCAGCCGGTATAACGATTTTCACGGGGGATGTTCCCCCCGGGTCGCCCGTCCTGGTCTGCATGCCCGCCATGGGAGTGGCCGCGAAATTCTATGAACCTCTCGCGGAGCCGATGGTGAAAGAGGGCTGGCACCTCATCACGGCCGACCTGCGGGGAAACGGATTGAGTTCCCTGCGGGCCGCCCGGGGCGTTTCCTTCGGATTTCACGAGATGGTGGCCTATGACTGGCCCGCCGTTATGGAGACGGCGAAAGCACTCTTCCCCGGCTCTCCCCTTTATCTCCTGGGCCACAGCCTGGGGGGGCAGTTGAGTGCGCTCTATCTCGCCGCAAACCCCGGGACGGGTTCCGGTCTCGTTCTCGTTGCGGCACCATCGGTCCACTACCGGGGTTGGGGGTTTCCGCTGAACCTGGCCGCCCTGGCGGGGACACAGTCGGCCTGTCTGATCGCTCGAGCCCTGGGGTATTTCCCGGGCAGAAGGATCGGATTCGGCGGCACGGAGGCCAGGGGGGTGATCTGCGACTGGGCGCACACGGGTCGCACGGGTCGGTACGAACCGGCCGGGAGCGCCGTCGATTACGAAGGGCTCCTCGGGGAAATGGAACTCCCTGTTCTGGCCGTTTCCTTCGAGGTGGATCTTCTTGCGCCCGAACGGGCCGTAGCGAACTTCTGCGCCAAGATGAAACGGTGCCGGATCACCCATCATCATCTGTGGGACGAGGACCTGGGTCATCTCCAGTGGATGAGAAATCCCCGACCCGTCATCGAGAGGATCCGGGAGTGGCTGCAAAAAGAGGGATGACCAATATTCTGTAGAAAACAGCCCACGACCTGTAGTATTGAAAGCAGGAACCGAGCCCTGTCTGCCGGTGTTCCGATCTGCAGGGGGAACACAGGGATCCAAGAGGGATGGCGGAGTTCATGAGGTGAAGCTCCCACAACAGGCCGTAATGGATTCGCCGGGCTTCAGCGGAGGGTGTCCGATGACAAATTTCAAAGAAACATCCATGGGGGCCATATTCCAGAACAGGGTCCGGGAATACGGGGACAGGACGCTCGTGAAGTACAAAAACAGACAGGGGGTGTGGGAGGACATCTCCTGGAACGGGCTCAACGGCATGGTGCGGGAGATGGGCATGTTTTTGATCAACCGGGGGATCCGGCCCGGCGACAAGGTGGCCCTGTTTTCAGCCAACCGCTACGAATGGTGGGTCGGCGATCTGGCCATCATCTCCGTGGGTGCGGTGAACGTGCCCATCTATGCCACGAATTCCGCGGAAGAGGCCCGCTACATCATCGAACATTCGGACTCCCGGATGTGCTTCGTCGGCGCCCGGGAGCACATGGATAAAATCCTCCGGATCAAAGACAAACTTCCGTATCTGGGGGAGATCATCATCTTCGACGATCTCGACGAACCTGTTCCCGGCGTGACCACGTTTCAGGATGCCTGCAGGGAGGGAAAGGCGGCCGGCAACCCGGACGAATTCGACAAACGTCTGACCCCCATCGACATCGACGACGTGGCCACCATCATTTACACCTCGGGCACCACCGGCAATCCAAAGGGCGTCATGCTGACCCACAAGAACTTCGTGGCCAATGTCAATCAGGTTCAGACGGCAGACCCCGAATTCTTCCTGGGTGACCACACATTCCTTTCATTCCTGCCGCTTGCGCACTCGTTGGAGAGAACGTGCGGATACTATCTCCCGATCTTTCTCGGCCACAAGGTCGCCTTCGCCGAGGGTCCGGAAAAGCTCCTAGAGAACTTCAATGAGATCAGGCCCACCTTCATCATCAGTGTGCCGCGCATCTATGAGAAGATGCATTCGGGAATCCTCGCGAAGGTCGCCGGTGCACCCCCGGTCAAGAAAAGGCTTTTCAACTGGGCCATGGGCGTCGCAAAAGAGAACCTGCCCTATGTCTGCGAGAACAGGGAAAGGACCGGCCTGTTTGCCTTCAAGTACAATCTGGCGGACAGGCTCATCTTCAGCAAGCTCCGGGCGGCGATCGGCATGGACAGACTCTACTGTGCCGTCTCCGGCGGCGCTCCCCTGTCGGTCTCTGATGCGGAGTTCTTCATCGGCATGGGGATCAGGGTGATCGAGGGGTTCGGCCTCACCGAGACGACGCCGGTCACAAACGCCAACCTGCCCAGGCGCATCAAGCCGGGCACTGTGGGTCCCGCCGTGAAAGACACCATCGTCAGAATCTCTGAAGACGGCGAAATCTTAATCAAGGGGCCCCAGATCATGAAGGGGTACTACAAGAACGAGACGGCAACCCGGGATGCCTTTACACCCGATGGCTTCTTCCGGACCGGGGATATCGGTGAAATCGACAGGGACGGCTATCTGAAGATCACCGGCAGGATGAAGGATCTCATTATTACATCCGGCGGCAAAAACATCTCCCCCCAGAATGTCGAGCAGGCCCTCCAGGCATCCCCCTTTATCGAGCAGCTCGCCGTCATCGGCGACAATCGCAAATACCTCTCGGCTCTTCTTGTCCCTTCCTATACGGCGCTGGAGAGCTGGGCGAGGCAGAACAACATTGCCTTCACCGGCCGAAAGGACCTGATCTCCCGAGACAAAGTCAGGCAGCTCTATCAGACCGAGATCGAGCGGTGCATGAAGGACTTCGCCCCCGTTGAGCAGGTCCGGAAGTTCGTGCTGCTGGAAACCGAATGGTCCCAGGATACGGGGGAGCTCACGCCCACCCTGAAGTTGAAGAGAAAGGTGATCAACCAGAAGTACGCTTCCCAGATCGAATCCATGTATCCGCCGGGGTCATAGGTGAGCGCGCAGGGAAGAACCGGATGACGGGGCTGAAAGATATTCATCAGATCCTCAGAGACCCCGTGGCTTACGGCAGAAGGTTGAAGGCCGAGGGCCGCAGGGTCGTGGGGTATTTCTGTTCCTACACGCCCGAGGAGATCATCCATGCCGCCGGCGCCCACCCTTTCCGGCTCTTCGGCACGGACGAAGCCATCCACCTTGCCGACGCCCACCTGCAGGCCTATTGCTGTTCCCTCGTCCGGGGCGCCCTGGAAGAGGCCCTGGCGGGGCGACTCGACTTTCTCGACGGCGCCGTCTTTCCTCACACCTGCGATTCGATCCAGAGGCTCTCCGACGTCTGGCGCATGAACGTGAAAGGCCCCTTTCATCTCGACGTGGTGCTCCCCGTGAAGCTGGAAGGGGAGAGCGCGAGAGTCTACATGACGGACGTCCTTCAGCGCTTCAGGATGGACCTGGAAGCCCGACTCGGAGTCACGATCAGCAAGGAAGCCCTGAAGGAAGCCGTCGGGACCTTCAGCCGAATCCGGAGATATCTGGGTCGGCTCTACGACATCAAGTCCGAGGACCCGGGCCTCATCAGCGGAAGCGATTTCCACGCGATCGTTAAGTCCTCGATGATCGTGGACCGGGGTCGCCTCCTGGAGATTCTTCCCGGTATCGTCGAGGACCTGGAGAAGAGGAAGGGACAGGGGAGGGTTCCCGGGGGAAAACGCCTCGTCCTGGCCGGCGGCCTGTGCAACCACCCCGACGTCTATCGGCTCGTCGAGGGGGCGGGCGGTGTCGTTGTGGGGGATGATCTCTGCACGGGTTCGCGATATTTTGAAGGCATTGTGGAAGGAAAGGATGATCCCGTCGCGTCGATCGCCGGTCGGTACAGGACACGCCCTCCCTGTCCGGCAAAGCACGCGGGTCTTTTCACGCGGGCCGGCCGTCTCGTGGACATTGTCCGGAAAAGAGAAGCCCGGGGAGTCGTTTTTATGCTTCTCAAGTTCTGCGACCCCCACGCCTTTGACTACCCCTGCCTGAAGGAAACCCTCGACCGGGAGGGAATCCCCAGCCTGCTTCTGGAGGTGGAGGACCGGCTCCCGTCGGAGGGACAGTTTCTGACGCGGCTTGAAACGTTCATCGAGATGCTTTAGGAACGGAAGGTCGGAATGGCCCAGAAGAACGCAAGGCCGGCGAATCTCACGCGGGAAATTCCGCTTTTTCTTCTCGCCCGAGTCCGGAAGGGTCTCCTTCGCTTCAGGAAGCAGAAGAAGATGAAGGACATCATGACGGTCTATTACCTCGAGGCCAAGAGTGCCCGTGTCGGCGGCAGGAAGGTTGCCTGGATCACGAGCGGCGGTCCCGTCGAGCCGCTCATCGCCATGAATGTCATCCCCGTTTATCCCGAAAATCACGGGGCGATGATCGGGGCCAGCAGGATGGGAGCGGGCCTGTGCGAGCTGTCGGAATCCATGGGGTACTCGAGCGACCTCTGCTCCTACGCCCGTTCCGATATCGCCTGCGCCACCGTGAACGGCGGCCCCATCGGGGGGCTGCCCCGCCCCGACATGCTGGTGTGCTGCAACAACATCTGCGGGACCGTGCTGAAGTGGTACGAGGTGCAGGCCCGCTATTTCAACGTGCCCCTCTTCATCTTCGACACACCCATCTGCCACGCGGGTTTCGGCGAGGAGGTCCGCCGTTACGTCCGCCGTCAGCTCGACGAGTACGTTCTCTTCTTGGAGGAAGCCTGCGGCAGGAAAATGGACCGGGAGCATCTGGCGACGGTGGGCAAGCTCTCCCTGGAGGCCCAGCGCCTGTGGCAGGCGGTGCTCGACACGGCGATCAACCGGCCCGCCCCCATGAGCGCCTTCGATGCCTTTTTCCACCTGGCACTGATCGTGACCCTCCGGGGAACGCCGGAGGCCGTCGATTATTACCGCCGGCTCCTGGAACGGATGAAGGACAGGGCCGCGCGGGGAATCGGCGTCATTGCCGATGAGAGGTATCGTCTCCTGTGGGACAACATTCCCGTCTGGCACCGGACGCGGTGGCTGTCGGAAAAATTCGCCTCCCACCATGCCTGCCTGGTGGCCGACACCTACACATCGGCATGGTGCGGGTCCGTGAAATATATCGATGAGAACCGTTTCTTCGATTCCATGGCCGAGGCCTACACACGTATCTACCTCAACATCGGCGTGGACGAAATGGCGCGCTCGGTGCTCGCCATGGTGGACAAGTACGGGGTGGACGGCATCGTGATGCACTCGAACCGCAGCTGCAAGCCCTACTCCCTGGGGCAGTACGACATCGCGAAGATCGTCGAGAGAGAGCGAAAAATCCCGTCGCTCATCATCGAGGCGGACATGGTGGACGAACGGAGTTTTTCCGAAAGTCAGGTCGCCACGCGCATCGACGCCTTTATGGAGATGATCAAGGCGGCAAAATAGTGGAGAGTGGTGAGAGGGATTAGAAAGACCAGAAAGACCAGAAAGACATGATCACCGCCGGAATCGACATCGGATCCGTTTCGACCAAGGCCGCCGTTCTCTCGGAGGGAAAACTCCTCGGCACCCGGGTTATCTTCACCGGATACAATGCGGAGGTCGCGGGGCGGCGTGCCTTCGAGGATCTTCTGAAAGAACTGGGGCTGGAGCACTCGGCCGTCCGCAGGGTGATATCCACCGGCTACGGGAGAAACAGCGTCAGGTTCGTCGACAAGGCCGTCACGGAGATTACCTGCCACGGCGCCGGGGCGCACTACCTGGACCCCCGGGTTCGATCCATCATCGACATCGGCGGACAGGACAGCAAAGCCATTGTCATCGATCAGAAAGGGAAAGTGAAGAACTTCGCCATGAACGACAAGTGTGCCGCCGGGACCGGCCGGTTCCTGGAGGTCATGGCAAGGGCCCTGGAAGTCGACCTCGAAGGATTCGGCGCCCTGTCGCTTAAGGCCCGGAATCCATCGAAAATCAGCAGCCTCTGCACGGTCTTCGCCGAGTCGGAGGTCATTTCGCTCATCTCCGGGGGCGAGGGCCGCGAAAACATCATTGCCGGCATCCACGAATCCATCGCGGCGAGGGTGGGAGCCATGGCAAACCGCGTGGGTATGGTGCCGCCTCTCGTCATGACGGGCGGTGTGGCCAAGAACGCCGGGGTGGTCAGAGCATTGGAGAAGAAACTCGGGATATCCATCCGGGTCTCGCAATACGCCCAGGTCAACGGGGCCATCGGCGCCGCCGTGCTGGCGGCGGCGCTGAGATAGCGGTTGCGGCGGGGACTGCTGTTCGTGCCTGTGAAGGAAACAGCGAAGGGGGATCGCAATGAAGAAGGGAAAGAAAGTACTCGTCCTGCCGGGCAGTCCCCGACGAAAGGGCACAGCGCCACCCTGGCAAGGAAAATCGCTGAGGACGCGAGGTCGTCGGGCGCAAGCGTGATGACCGCCTTCCTGCACGGCCTGCTACGCCTGCCGGAAACGGAAGAGCAGGGACTGCGTGACCGACGATGACATGCAGCCCCTCTACCGGGTGATGCTGGAGGCCGACGCCCGGGTGATCGCAAGCCCCGTTTACGGGTTCACCCTGTCGGCCCAGGTGAAACTCCGGATGGATCGTTGCCTGGCCTTCCCGGCATACGGCAGGGATCCCTTCGAGGGGAAGCGGGTCGCCGTCGCCATGACCTACGGAGCGAGGACCCCTACGACTGGGGGTGCATAAACGGTCTGCAAACCTTTCAGGATGCGTACAACGATGTCGGTGCCGACATCGTCGGCATGGTCTACGGCAGTGCCATGAAGTCCGGCGACATCCGGTCGAACAGGGCCCTCTTGCGGGAGGCCGGGGAACCGGGGCAAAAGCTCGTGTAGAGAGCCTGAAATCACGCCGTTTTTTTTGGGCGAATTCCATGAACCGGGGGATGATCTGATCGGCGGCGATCATGCCGCCGATGGAACGGAGGCGAACCATGGAGACAGGGACCGATTTCAGTTTCGAAAAATGGTTTGTGGATGCGATGATGAATCTAGCACCGGACCCGGCCGGCATTCAGGTGGACGGTGCGCCGAAAGATATGACGGATTTTGCCTCCAACAAGGCTTTTTCCGTCAGTTTTGCCTCGGGCGTCATGCCGGGGCCCTTCGGGATGGCAACCATCCTGCCGGAGCTTGCCGCCGTCACGAAAATCCAGATGGATCTCATCTACAAGATCGCAAAGTATCATCAAAAAGTCGACCGGGTGAACCGGTCGCTCGTCCTTTGCGTGTTTGCCGGGGCTTTGGGTGTGACGGCCGGACGCATCCTGGTGCAGTGGATCGGCAGCCGGATGATCATCAAGACACTGAGTACCCAGGCGGCGCAGAAAATAGCGGGTGCCATCGGTACCCGGATCGGCTCCGCCGTCGTCCAGAGAAGTGTCGGCCGCTGGCTTTCGTTTGCCACGGCCCCCGTTTTTGCCTATTTCTCCAGGAAGATGACGGAGAAAATCGGTCAATACGCCGACGAGCTTTTGAGCGAGGATATCGAGATCGAGCGGCCCGGCGAATGAAACAGAATTTTTGAATGTCGCCCCCGGGATACCCGCAGGGCCGCTGCACGGGTTTCCGTTGAACGAGAAAAAAAGAAGGCAGGTCACTTCTCTGTGACCTGCCTTCTTGGCTGGAGATAAGAAACAGGGTTAGAGGATTCCCGTTATTTCACGAAAGGTGCGGGAATCGGGTAGATGACCTTGCCGTAGACGGTGTTGCAGACCACGGCGCCGGCAAGATACACTCCGATCCAGCCGGAAACAATCAGGAGCCAGCCGACGATCGGCTTGCCGATCGCGGGATCCATCTTGCCCAGGTCGAGACCGACGATGCACCACAGCACGATGTCGATCAGGACAACGAGGATGAAAATGAGCTTGTTGCCCTTCGCGTAAGCAGGGGTCACGGCGGTGAGGAAGCCGGCCCCGGCCATCCAGGTCCATCCCTCAACGTAGGCGTGAGGAGCCATGCCGAACTTGATCATGAAGAACTTGGAGAGAACGCTGAGAGAGGCACCGAACATGAAGAAGGCGGAGAAGAACAGGAAGACGTTTCCGCCGGTGACGTTGTGGTCTTTGAGCTCGATGACGGCCGTGGTGTACTGGACGACACCGCCGCCGATGAGCCAGGCTGTCAGGATGGGCAGGCCTTCTACCTTTACCCAGCCAAGAAATACTGCGGCGAAACCAAAGCAGGCTACTGCGAGAGCCCCGAGTCCCGCAGGAGCGGGAGTTGCAAAGCTATGTTCATGTGCCATAAAAAATCCTCCTTTTTTGTGGGTCAATGAACAAGTAAGAACGGTGGAATGTCAAGACGCTGTATCCTCTTGAAAAACTTTTTCACACCTCCTTTCTCTGTGGAATAGACGCCTTGCCTAAAAAAAACACAATACTCCCCGAGCAACCATTCCGCCCAGGCAGGTATTGCCGATGAAATGAAAGACTAAAACAAAAGGGTGGAAAAGCGACATCCTCCTTATGGTTTCCTTCTCGCCCGGTGGAACCTCTTTCCCATCCTTTAAGCATTCACAGGTTGTGCAGGACCCACGGGGGTTTGAGGCATCCTGCACAGCCCTTTCGGAAGATCTTTGGCGCATGATCTTCTTGTAGCGCATTCTATCTACAGCAAAGGAGATGCCATCGATGTACACGCCTCTGACTCGACCGACCGGAGCAATGCAGGGAGGTTGAGGGAAACAAAAGAGCCGGTCATTCGGCAAAAAAAACAAAGACTTCCCGAGATAGAACAAGTGAAGACAGGGTTTGCGGTATGGACAGGAAAAATCGGATGATGAAAGAAAAGCGTTAAAAATATCAGCATCTGTTGAGAAAACGAACGTTCATTTCTTTAACAATCCAAGACGTTTCATCTGATGGTAGAGGGCAAGGCGGGGCAGGCCGAGAAAACGGGCCGCCTCCGTCTTGTTTCCGTGGCTCCTCTCCAGAGCCCTCCGGATCAGCCCTGTCTGGAACTCTCTCGTCAGTTCTTCATAGTTCGCGGCGGATTTTTCATCCAGGAAATCTGCCGGGTCGGGAACCGGAATACTTCTCCCATTGCCGCTCCGCGTCAGGATTTCCGCCGGTAGATTCTCCGGCCGGATGACGTTTCCATCCTCCAGGATCATGATCCGCTCGATGGTGTTGAGCAATTCTCGGACATTCCCGGGCCAGTCATAGCGAACGAGGAGGTCCCTTGCTTCATCGGAGACGGTCTTGAGCGGCTTGCGGAATTCCCTGCTGTAGAGGTGTGTGAAGTGCTCGACGAGGGGCATGATGTCCGCCTTCCGTTCCCGCAACGTCGGCAGGTGGATGTTGACGACGTTCAGCCGGTAGTAGAGGTCTTCCCGGAACGTGCCGTTCGTGATGGCCGACCTCAAATCCTTGTTGGTCGCGGCGATGATGCGGACATCCACCTCCATGTTTTTCGTCCCGCCGACACGCCGGAAGGTCTTCTCCTCGAGCACCTGCAACACCTTGGACTGAAGCGCCGGGTGCATCTCACCGATTTCGTCGAGAAAGATCGTCCCGCCGTGGGCCAGTTCCACAAGCCCCTTCTTGGGTCTCTTTGCGTCCGTGAAGGCACCGGCCTCGTAGCCGAAGAGCTCGGTCTCGAGCAGGGTGGGGGGAATGGATGCGCAACTGATCTCGACAAAGGGCTGGAAGGCCCGCAGACCGTTGTAGTGAAGGCATTTGGCAACCAGGCTTTTTCCGGTGCCGCTCGCCCCTTCGATGAGGATCGTGACCGACTCGCTGCTGGCCGCCCGGGTAAGGACCTCGAGGACGTGCTGGAGAGCCTCGCTCCTTCCGATGATGTTGTGGTAGCCGTAGCGTTGCTTGTTCTTGTGGATGATCTTCCGGAATTCGGGTCGCAGGCAGCGCATTTCAAGGGCTGTCTTGACGATACAGGCAATGGTCTTCCTCTTGACGGGCTTGTGGATGAAATCAAAGGCACCCATCTCGAGGGCTTCACGGGTCGATTCTACATCACCGAAGGCGGTCATGATGATCACAGTGGCATCGTGATGATGTTCCATCAGGTTCTGAAGGACTTCGATGCCGCTCATGTCGGGGAGGCGCATGGCAAGGAGCGTCAGGTCGAATTCCTCGTTCCTCGTCTTTTCGAGACACTCCAGGCCGCTTCCGGCAAGGACGACGCTGTACCCTTCGCCGGCGAGGGTATCCTTCAGTGATTCGCGAAGATCCCTTTCTCCGTCGGTGATCAGTATTTTGTTCATGGGAACCGTGCCTCGAGCCGCCTGCACGTTCCGGCGGCATCACAGCAACACAAACGAGGAACCCCGCTCACAGGGGTGGCGGGGTCGTTTTCACGTTTCATGACGTTCTCCGGACGAACAGAAAGAGCCTCTTTGTCTTCAGCGACGCGTGGATAACACGTAAAGGTGCGAAGTCACGCCCTGTGGACAGATTTATAAAAACACCAGGAACGAAAAATGTCAAATCAAATTGAGGTGCCGGCGGAAAGAGACGGTCAGCAGTAGATGTCGATGCGGCGGCGCGCCGGCGGGGCTTCCGATTTGCTGCGGCGATAATCGTCGAGCGTCCGGTCTTTCAGGGCAAAGATCCTGCGGTTGAGGGCTCTCCGTTCCATACCCGGGTAAAGGCTTCTCTCCCTCCGGATCGCGAGAAGGGTTTTCCCCACCCACCGGCCTTCGGAAGGACGGTAGAGCTCTCGTATCTTTTTTGAGGATATCAGCTCGTTCAGGGTCGTGTCGTCAACGTATTCCTCCCTGTCGGACAGGTACCTGACCTTGACGAGATTGCGTGCCTCCATCACAGGACGTCTCTCCTCCCTGGGCCTGACTCCACTATAGGGGGAAAAAGACGCGGGAACAATACGACGAATTCATGATTTTTCCTACGAAAAAGGGATTAAGAAGCAGGAGCGGTTCAGCCGTCACGTCCTTGCCGGGGAGTTGCCGATCACCCTGGATAGGACGTCCTGTGTGGAAGCCCCGGGAAAAGCATGAATTATTTCCAAACCGGAGATTTCAGGGGATACAGTTTACGGCAGCGGATTTCATCAGTCCTCTCGAAAAGAACAGTATCCGAATCAGCATGGACGGCCGAGGTCGGCTCTACGGCAACATCCGAGCTGAGAGGCTCTGGAGAACCGTCAAGGACGAAGAGGTTTATTTTCATGATTATTTGAGTGTTTCGGGCGTCCGCTTTCGCCCGACCGCCTATTTGCAATTATACTGCAGGGAGCGGATCCATGAGGCATTAGGATACCGGACGCCCTACGAGGTCTATTCCGGCAGACCGTTTAATTTGAACCCACGTGCAGGCTTACCCGGCCATGCACCTTAAACGAGCTCATTTTCTGCCTTGACTGCGGAGAGAGGTTTATGTAGTGCTGGAATACAGCATGATCCAACAGCACGGATCATTGAAGTATCGAGACCCGCCGCCGGAGACACGGCTGAACAGAAAAACATAAAAAATGGCAGAACTTTGAATCAGCGTATGATTCATAATCCGCAGACAGGTTAAGTTGCGCGGCTATCCCTATGAAAAATCGAAAGTTTGGCCGCATCACGTGCATCGCCGGAGAGAATGGATCTCGATACCCTTACTGTAATTCTCTCTATATTGATGACGAAAAGAAGGTTCTGATTGATCCGGGTTCCGATGAGACGGTGCTGAGGCGTTTGTCCTCAAGTCAAAGGGTGGACATCATTATTGCAAGCCACTACCATGAGGATCACGGATGTTATCATTATCTCTTTGAGCACTCGGAACTCTGGGTCCACGAAAGAGAAGCTCCCTGTTATCGGTCCTATGATACCTACCTGGAGTATTCCGGTCTTGTGGATAGCCCCTATCAGAAAGAGTGGCATGATCTGTTGGTAAGGAGATGCAACTTTCGGGAACGCAATCCCACGAGTGAATTCAAAGACGGCGATATCCTGGATTTCGGTCAGACGATGGTTCAAGTCATCCATACGCCGGGGCACTCGCCCGGACACTGCTCTTTTTACTTCCCAAACGAAGGGATTCTCTTTCTTTCGGACATGGATTTATCCCCCTTCGGGCCATGGTATGGAGACCGGTTTTCCGACATCGATCAGACCCGATCCTCGATGAATCGTCTGCTGGAACTTTCAGCCGATATCTACATTACCTCTCATGAAATCGGTGTTGTCGAGGGGGATATAACCCGTCTCGCGGCGCAATACTTGGAGGTGATCGATCAACGGGAGAAAAGACTGATCAAATTTCTCGAGCAGCCGAGAACGATGAAAGAAATCGTCAATCGCTGGCTCATATATGGTAGGGAGCGTAAACCTCGTTTCTTCTTCGAATTTGGAGAGAGGGCCATGATCAGAAAGCACTTGGAACGCCTCATGAAGGAGGGTCGGGTGCAAGAAAAAAATGATCGTTTTGTCCTGATGTGAGGTCGTGCAGACCCTTTCTTACAGAAGCTGAGACAAAAGAGAAATAAAAAAGAGAGTTACGCTAAACCTCAGCGACAGAATCCAGAACCGTTTTGTTTTGTTTAACCCTGATGCCGAGTTTCTTCATTCGGTGAATTAGGGTTGTTCGGTTTAACCCTAGAAGTGTGGCGGCGCCGTCTTTTCCGCCGACTTTCCCACCGGTTTTTTTCAGTGCCTCAAGAATACGTGTTCGTTCGAGATCTTTGAGTTTTCCACTATCATCGATAAATGACTCCCTGATCCTCACGCCTTCCAATTCCGGAAACCTGATTTTCGGTCCGCCCATGATGACGGCTCGCTCAATCATGTTTGAGAGTTCCCGAATGTTGCCGGGCCAGGTGTATGATTGCAATTTTTTCATCTCCGACTCCGGGATACCTGAATAATCTTTCTTTAAATGAGAATTATAGAGTTTAAGGAAATGAATGGCGAGATGCGGGATGTCTTCGGTTCTTTCTCTCAGGGGCGGAACGAAAATCGGAAACACATTTAATCGAAAAAGAAGGTCCGCCCGGAATTTTCCCTCGACGACGGCCTGATTCAAATCTTTGTTCGTGGCAGTGATCAGCCGGAAATCGGACCGTAAGGTTTTCGTCCCGCCGACGCGTTGAAATTCTTTTTCTTGAAGAATCCGCAGCAGTCTGCTCTGCGAGGAATGGGGGAGTTCAGACACTTCGTCCAAAAATATGGTGCCTCCATGGGCTAATTCGAATCGGCCCTCTTTGGTCTTCGTTGCTCCCGTAAATGCTCCCTTTTCGTAGCCGAAGAGCTCGCTGTCGATCAGCGTGTCTGGAAGTGCGGCACAGTTTACCCGGATAAACGGGCCATCTTTTCTCGGGCTTTCTCGATGAATCGCCCTGGCGACGAGTTCTTTCCCGACTCCGGTCTCCCCGTGGATGAGGACGGTAGACTGGGTGGGAGCAACCTTCTGGATAAGGCGGTGCACGTTCAGTATAGCGTTGCTTGTACCGATGATGTCACCAAAGGGCTGGAGTTCTTCCATCTCCTCGAGGTAATAAAGGTTTTCCTGGATGAGTCTTTTGTTCAATTGAGCGATTTCATCATAGGCCTGTGCACGGTCGATGGATACGGCGATCTGTGAGGCGATGGCGGAAAGAAGCTTGATTTGATCTGGGCCGACATCGAAAGTGAAAAATCGGCTGTCCTGATAGAGGACACCGATGATCCGCATCCCCAACTTTAAAGGTACGATGATAACGCGACGGAAATCCGCAGATCCCGCTCCGCTCGTTTCATATTGGACGATCTTTCCATTCTCGGAATCCGCGGCGGACCGGATATTCTGAAGAATACCTTCGAACAGGGGGCCTTCGATCTCCTCTTTCAAGAGGTTCCTTGAAGCAACCATTTTGAGATCTGATGTCCCCTCGCTTTTGATGAAGAGGGCTACGCGTTCCGATCCCATGAGTCGTGATATGGAGGTGGTGATACTTGTGAGAAGTATCTCGATATTTTCCTGATTGGTTAAGGCTTCACCCATTTCGACGATCAGGTCGAACAACCGGTCATCCTTTTGCCGTCTGTCCTGAGGAACCAGGTGTTGCAGATCCGGGGGGTAACAATCCCTGGCAATGGGGCTGAAAAACTCATAGGCCTTTCTGGCACAGCTTTCAGCTTTCTGCCACTCGCTCATCTGGAGAAAAAGTCTTGCCAGCTCAATTCTGATCTTCGCCAATTCGAAGGTCGCGCCCATTTGTTCGACTGTTTTTTCGAGACCGGCGAGTAGGCTGATTTTTTCCGCCATCGGTGTCTTATTTTCAATGAGACCGAGCTGAAGGCGTTGGATCATTCCATATATAAGAGGATTCACCTCCTCCTTTTTAAGATGGTAAAGAAAATCAAAGACGGGCCTCAAATCGATGGGGGAAACGCCTTTGGAATGTAAAATGTATCCGGTATCGAGCAGGGGGTAGAAATTAAGAATATGATACCAGCTTGACTTCTTGATTTTCCAGAGCGCTTTATAGTGTTCCGCTGCTTGACCGAAGTTCCCTTCCTGACACTCAATGCCTGCCAGGCCTATCCCTGCCAGGACCTCCACCATCGGGATGTTTTCGTTCCGGGCAAACTCGAGGGCCTTTTCAAAATAAGAGCGGCTGTTCTTCCATTGTTTGATTTCCAGAAGAATAATACCCGCCGTCACGAGAGCGTAGGACAGCAGAGGAAGATTCGCGTTTTTCCGACAGTGGTACTGAATCGTTTCCGTGATACCCAGGCCTCGCTGAGGCATACCGACCTGGGTATAGCAAAGGGCCATATTCAGGGCGATGAGCTGATGGAAATCGCTTTTGTCGGTGGACTCCAGTTTCCCCAGGGATTGCTCGTAGGCTTCAATGGCTTTAAAAAATTGTCCTTTGATGATGTATGTCAAGCCCTGAACCTTCAAGCCCCGCTTGTACAATTCTTCGTCTTCGATCTCTTTGATAATGTCCCAGCCCCGGCTGAAATGCTGAACGGCCTGTTCATACTGGAAATACATCCAGTCGTTCTGCCCGATCAGCAGCTCGAGAGAAGCCTCTGCTTTTAAATCATGAAGGCGTTGGGCTGCGCCGAGGGCAGCCCGCAGATACCGATTGATTTTTTTCAAGTCGGGATAAAAAAGTGAAAGGGATGCTCGACGCTCGATGGCCTTTATAAAGATGAACCACATACTGTCCGACACCACCTGATTTTCGTCGACCATAAATGTTTCCACGAATTCCAGTATGGCGTCATAGAGGTGAATGGCGGACGAAATCTTGTGGCTTTGCTCTTCAAGATTCGCCGCCTTCAGGATGAAGTCAAGATCCTCTTCTCTCAACCCGACCAGAAGGCATTGTCGGGCAATGGTGAGGATCATGCCATCATCGAGGAGGGCGTTCTCTAACAAAATGGCGATCGCCTTTCGGTAACGCTTCGACAGATCATCAGGCGGTATCAGGTCCGTCAATTCATGCCGGGGAAAATCTGAAGACCATGCATAGCATCCCTGATCTCCCGGCTTCGGCGTGATCCACTCTTCTTTCATGAGTAATTGGATTACAGACATCAATCTCGACGGCGGGTAGAAAGATAACCAATCCACAGAGAAAAAATCTGGAAAGGCCGCAAAATCATAAAGGACATGCCTCTCATCTACGGACATTCCGGTCACGACATTTTCGATTTTTGACATCGTCACCCTCCATTCGGGCACACCGAATCTCATATCCATATCTCACAATGGAACAAGCCTGTCAACATCTGTTCAATAATTAACAGATGTCAATTTAATTTTATTGACATTATAAAAATTGACATTTCTATATGCTTGTAATTAATGCGAATTTTACATATCAGCATCTGGCATGACTTTTGTTCATATAAATTGTTACTTTCACTGATTGTGAGGTGAAAAAATGAAAGAAGAAAACGATGTCGTAATCGTGAGTGCTGTGCGAACACCCTTCGGCCGTTTCGATGGCGTTCTCAAAACGGTACTCAGCATGGACCTCGGCGTTCTGGCTCTGAAAGAGGCCGTCCGTCGTATCAACCTCGATCCGCGACACGTGAACGAAGTGTATTACGGCACATGCATCCCCGCGGAATATGCCATCTACACAAACGTACCGGCCCGGCAGATCACGCTGTTAGCCGGTTTTCCTGAAAACAACATTTCACTTACCATCGACAGGGCCTGCTGCTCCTCCATGACGGCCTTGCGCCTGGGTTACCGGGCCATCAAGTCAGGCGATGCCGAAATTGTTGTCGCCTCGGGAGCGGAGAATATGGGTAACGTACCCCTGATTGCCTCAGCCGAAAAGACGCGCTGGGGAAGCCGTCTGGGTCATGTGGCATTGGAAGATGTCCTATTCGAACTGGGCTACAGCCGAAAGGGGTTTGCCCCGGTGGCCACAGACGCCGGACATGTGGCCGTGGAGTTCGGCGTCAGCCGGGAGAAACAGGATACTTGGGCGCTTTCCAGCCACGAGAAGTACCACGCCGCCTATAAAGCGGGGAAGTTCGACATCGGTGGGGAGCTGATGCGTCTGGAAATCCCCGGGAAGAAGGTGCCCATTGTCCTGGAGAGGGACGAGTCTCCCCGGGACAACCTCAGCATGGAGAAGATGGCCGCCCTGAAGCCCGTGTACGGAAGCCCCACGGTGACGGCCGGAAACGCGCCGGGCCTCAATTCTGGCGCTTCGGCGGTGGTCATCATGTCCCGGAAGAGAGCGGAGTCGCTCGGCCTGAAGCCGCTGGCGACGATCGAGGCCTGCGAGGCCGCGGCGGGCAGCCCAAAGTACATGGCCTGTGTTCCCGCCCAGGCCATCGAAAAGATGTTCGCCAGGACGGGCCATCGGATCGACGACATGAGCCTCATCGAGATCAATGAGGCCTTTGCCGCCGTGACGCTGGTGTCGCTCAAGATGCTGGCCAAGGATGATTCGACGAAGTGGCAGGTCCTTCAGGACAAGACGAATGTCAACGGCGGAGCCATTGCCATCGGGCACCCCGTGGGCGCGAGCGGTGCCCGGATCACGATGACGATGATGTACGAACTCATGCGGCGCGGCGGCGGTCTGGGCGTTGCGGCCATTTGCGGCGGTCTGTCCCAGGGCGAGGCGATCCTGATCCGGGTTTGATCCATGCTATCAGCAATCAATGAAAAGGATATCGGAGGGGAATCATGACTGAATGGCTGAAAGAGGTGGAACCTTTGACCCTGAAGGGTCAGATCGCCGTTCCCTATGCCTGGTGGGTCGGGGATGTAGGGAGCCGATTTTTGGTGGCCCTTCGGGACGAACAAAAGATTCTCGGATCAAAGTGCGGGAAGTGCGGGAAGGTGTACGTGCCGCCCCGCAAGAACTGCGGCCGATGCTTTGTTGACATCGATGAATGGGTGGAAGTTGCCTCCGAGGGGACCATAGAGGCCTATACGATCGTGCATTACAGCTACGCCGTACAGCCGGTGAAGCCGCCCTTTGCCTACGCGTTGATCAGGTTGGACGGGGCGGACGTCGGTTTTCTGCACCTGATCAAGAAAGACCTGGGCAAGATTAGAAACGGTCTCAGAGTGAAGGCGGTATTCAGGAAGAAGCGCGTTGGTCAGGTCTTGGATATTGACTCCTTCGAGCTCATTGAGCCCCTCCGGAGGACGTGAAAATGAACAAAGCAGCAATTATCGGTGTGGCACAGACCAAATATGAGCGAAGAAAAAAGGATCAGATCTTCGCAGACATGGTGTTCGATGTAACTCGTGCAGCTCTGGATGATGCGGGTCTTGTGCTTGATGACATCGACAGTGTCGTCACAGTGTCAAACGACTTTTTTGATGGTCGGACCATCTCGGGCATGTCCGTCGGCGACGCTTCCGGCGGGCAGGACAAAAACATCTCGACCGTGTCAGGGGACGGCACATTCGGTGCCTTTTACGGCCTTATGAGGGTTCTTTCCGGATATCAAGCTACCATCGTGGTCGCCCACTACAAGGGTAGCGAAAGTGATGTGAAAATAACGACCAACGGAATGTTCGACCCCATTTTTCACCGCCTCTTGGGCATCGAGATGATCTCGGCGGCGGCGCTCCAGGCGAACGCCTACATGAACCGGTACGGCATCGGCGAAGAAGCGTTTGCCGAGGTTTCCGTCAAGAATCACGGCAATGCCCAAAACAATCCCTTTGCCCAGCTTCCAATGAAAATCACGGTGAAGGACGTCATGAAGTCAAGAAAGATCGCGGAGCCTCTGAAGCTCCTGGACTGCGGCCCCATCAGCGACGGGGCGGCGGCGATTGTTATCGCCGATGAAAAAATCGCAGCTCGTGGGAAAAAGAAACCCGTTTGGATCAAAGGTGTGGCGCACTGTTGCGAGGACTACTTCCTGGGGGATCGAGACCTTGCAAGCCCCGTGGCGCTCCGCGAAGCGGCAATGAAGGCATACGCCATGGCTGGCATCAAGACCCCTTTGAAAGAGATCGACGTGGCGGAGGTGCTGGAGCCTTACAGTTACATGGAGCCTTTGTGGCTTGAGGGGCTGGGGTTCTGCGAACCCGGGGAGGGCGGAACACTGATCGGGAAAGGGATCACGACCATGGACGGCAAACTGCCCGTCAACGCCTCCGGTGGAGCGCTCTCGTCAAACCCCATCCTGGTGGCCGGCCTGGCCAGGCTGATTGAAGCGGTCTTGCAGGTTCGCGGCGAGGCCGGGGCGAGGCAGGTGAAAAAAGTCAATACGGCACTGGCACACGGCTTTAACGGAGCCTGCGGCCAGAGTCACTGTGTGTGGATCGTCGGCGGAAAGAAGTGAGGTGAGATATGGGAAGAAGAGTAGCGATCGTGGGAACGGGACAGACATATCACAAAAGCCACAGGCCCGATGTGACGTCGAAGGAGATGATCTATGAGGCCGTCACGGCGGCCCTTGCGGATGCCGAACTGGCCATCCGGGACATCGACGCTATCGTGATCGGGAACATGGACCATTTTGAGTCCATCAACTATGTGGATGCATACAGCGTCGAGGGTTCCGGCGCCTTCATGAAGCCCATCATGAAAGTCACGACGGGCGGCACGACGGGTACGACGGTGGCGATTGCGGCCTATTATCATGTGGCCTCGGGGCTTTTTGACCGGGTGATGGCCATCGGGTTCGAGAAGAACTCCGAGAGCGATACGACCGGGGCCATCATCACCTGCTCGGATGCGATATGGGACCGGTTTTCCTATTCAGGGGCGATCCCGAGCCTGGCGACGGAAGCGACCGCGTACATGGAGAAGTACGGTGCCACCCAGGAGGACGCCGCACTGATTGGAGAGCGGGATCGAAATCACGCCCTGAACAACCCCTATGCGCATCTGCAGAAGCCCCTGACGGTGGCAGACATCATGGGTTCGCCCATGCTGGCCTACCCGATCAAGCTAGGCGACATCTGCCCGCGCAGCGACGGCGCCTGCGCCTGCATCATGGCGGCGGACGGGATTGCCCAGAAGCTCACCCGGAAGCCGGCCTGGTTCAAGGCGGCATCGGTCAGGCACACGTACACATGGTTCGGGGACTCTACAGACTACAACAAGGGGCTCGTTTCGTTGCAGCGGGCATCGAAGGAAGCCTATGATCAAGCGGGGATCACGAACCCCGTGGAGGAGATCGACGTGGCCGAGCTCTATCTCCCCTACACTTGGGCGGGACTAAAATGGATCGAGGACATCGGTTTCTGCGGGCCCGGAAAAGCGGCGAGGTTTGTGGGGGATCGGAATACCCACATGGGCGGGAAGCTTCCGATCAACCCGTCGGGAGGCGTGATCTCCACGAACTGCATCGGCGCCACGGCGCTGCTGCGGGTTGCGGAGGCGGCAATCCAGATCATGGGCAAGGGCGGCAAGAGGCAGGTGCCCGACGTAAAGAACGCGCTTGCTACAGGATTCGGGGGCTGCTTCTGGTCGGATGTCGTCATCTTGAGCTCCGAGAGGCCGGCATAGGGAAAGGGGGAGTCGCCATGCCAAAAGACAATGCACCGATCGAGCGACTGGAAACAACATTCACGTACCCGATGCCCTACGAATGGTCCGTCGGACTGTACGGGAGCCGGTTTTTTCAGGAGATCAAGAAACGCAGGCGTTTCATCGGGATCAAATGCGAAGGCTGCGGGAAGATCTACGTGCCACCGCGGCGGGTGTGCGGCCCCTGTTTCAGGGAGCTCCATGAGCTGGTGCCGCTTTCGGACACCGGAGTCATCACGGCCTTCTCGGTGGTGAACTACCCCTTCATCGATCCGAACACGGGGAAGCAGCGCCCCATCCCCTACACCTACGGATACATCCGGCTCGACGGTGCGGACAACATCTTTTCTCATATTATTAACGAGATGGATTTGAACAAAATCAAGGTAGGTATGAAAGTCCGGGCCGTCTTCAAGGACAGGGAGGACATGAAAGGCAACACGGAGGACATTAAATATTTTGAAATTGTCAGGTAGGACTGACGTAACAGGAAGTATGTAAGGAAATGTTGCAGAAAAGACTGACGGAGAACAGGTGGTACAAGTCGACGGTGCAGGAACTTTTCTGCGAAACGTGTCAGCTGAAAAAGGACAAGAATACGATTTTTTTCAATGACCGGTGGATCAGTTACGGGGAGCTTCAGTCCAGCGTCCATCAACACGCCCAGACCTTGATCAAATTGGGAGTCAAACGCGGCGACCGTGTGGTGATGATGCCGAGCCCCTGCCCTGGATTCACCGCTCTGCATTTCGCGACCCTGCAGATCGGTGCTGTGATCAACCCGCTGAATCTGCTTTGGGGCGTTATTGAGTTTACAGGCATCTTCCAGAGAAACGACCCGAAGGTCATCGTGACGGTCGACAGGTACGGCGGCAGGGATTACATCAAACTGATCCGCAAGTCCATCCCGGATCTCCAGGTCGAGGGATCTTCCGTATCCGCCGGGAAAATACCGACCCTGACGCACCTGATCAGCCTCAGCAGGCAGGGGGGAAAACACGAAGGTTTCATCGATTTCGGGGAGTTTCTGAAAAACGGCTCGGGGTACAGCGAGAAAGAGATGGCCGCCCTCACGAAGTCCGGGAAGAGCACGGACATCCAGTTCATCTGCCAGACTTCGGTCAGTACCGGTCTGTCCAAGAGCGCACTCTGGGATAACCGCCCGCCCCTTTCGACGGCCCATTTCGGCATCCGCTTTATGAACTTCACCGAGGAGGACACCTACATCAACCTCGCCCCCTATTATCACAACAGCGGCATATTTGCCCTGAACGTCGTGATTGCTCTTAGCGGCGCCCTTCTCTTTTTGAACGAAGTCTTCGATCCCAAGAAAGCCGTAGAACTCACCGACCAATACGGCACTACGTCCAGTTTCGGCTTCGACCCTCACTGGCAGGCAATGAGAAAAGTTCTCGGCACCGGCAATTACAAGTTTACTATCCGGAAGGCCTGTACGGCCATTACCCCGAAGACCTTTGATATGGTTCACGATGACATGTGTAAAACGAGGGACGTCAACATCGTGCAGCTTTATGCCCAGACGGAGAACGATCCCGCTGTCACGTTCGTGGAACCGGATTGCGTTCTATATGACATACGGAAATACACGAACGGCAGGCCGCTCGCCGGTGTGGAACTGGTGATCAAGGACACCGAAACCGGAGAGAAGCTTCCACCCAATATGCAAGGTGAAATCTGCTACAGGAGCCCCTACCTCTTCAAGGGCTATTACAAGCAGGAGGGAGAGACGAGGAAGCAGTTTGACGAAGAGGGCTATTTCCCCAGCGGGGATTACGGAATCTCTGACAACGGATATGTGACCTTTCTCGGGCGTTTCGGCGGTGTCGTTAAGTCAGACGGCGAAAATGTCTCCACGACTTACGTGAACTCGCTGCTCCTCGACATATTCCCCGACGAGTTTGCGACGCTCAGACGTTCGGGGTACCCGACCCTTACTGGGGAACCAAGATCATTTCATGGGTGCGTCTGAAACCCGGGAAGGAATTGCGGCCTCTCAAAGAAATCAGGGAGAGGTGCAAAGGCAAGATGACGGAATACGAGGTTCCGAGAGAAATTCTGAAGTGGGAAGGGCAGTGGCCGATGCATTCCTCGGGTAAAATAGACGCAAAGGCCCTCCTGGAGGAAATGAAAAAAGCCTTGGGTATTTACAGGGCAGCGATCAAGCGAAAATCGATGGAAGGAAGGAAACCGGATGCCGGAACAAAAGGTCTTGATTCAGAAGAAAGAGCCCCTCTGCACGTTCACCATGAACGCCCCGAAGAAGATGAATGCTCTGGCTCGGGAGATGCTCCTGTCCCTCGAAGCCGACTTTAATGATGTGGTGGCTGACAGGAATAGCCGGGTTGTCGTCCTTGAAGGAGCCGGTGGGAACTTCTGCTCGGGTGCGGAACTTTCTCTTCTCGGTTCAGGCATCACCGCGGAGGATGCCTACAGGGAGATGCTGCGCATCGGCCGGTTGATCAAGTCCATGCGAGAAATCCCTCAGCCCGTCATATGCAGGGTGCGGAGCGTTGCCAATGGCGGTGGAGCGAACCTGGCCCTCGCCGGGGATTTCGTCGTGGCCTCCCATGAGGCGCGGATCAGCCAGTCGTTTGTCAACATCGGCATAACCCTGGACTGCGGGGGGAGCTATTTTCTTCCGAGGCTGGTCGGCATGGCCGGGGCGAGGGCCCTCGCCTTATTGGGCGAAGAGATCGACGGGAAAACGGCTGTCGCCATAGGGCTTATCTATAAATCCGCTGCGGCCGATGAACTCGATGGCGAGGTCGACACCCTGGCGTCGGTTCTGGCCCGGAAATCCATCACGGCCCTGTCGGTCATAAAAAAAGAGCCTGAACGAGAGTTTCGACATGACGCTGGCGGAGGCCCTCGAACGGGAGGCCGCGAATCAGTCCATCGTTCTGCCGGGTGAAGAATTTAAAAGGGCTTTGCGAAGGCTGCTCCGGTCGAAAAGGAATTGATGACTTTTTCATAACCAATTTTCCGTCTTTGGAGGACGAAAGGTGTACCAGGAATATTTCGAAGAAGAACACAATATATTGAGGGACAGTGTCAGGCGTTTCGTTGAGAAAGAAATCAAGCCCCATGTCGAAGAATGGGAGGAAAAGGAAATGTTCCCCAGGGAACTTTACAAGAAAGCAGGCGATGCGGGCTATCTGGGGCTGGAGTATCCGGAGGAATTGGGGGGAACACCCGCCGACAAATTCATGTTCGTCGCCTATGTGGAGGAACTGGTACGCTGCGGTTCCCTGGGGGTGTCCATCGGCCTTTCGACCCACCACATCTCGATGCCGCACATCCTGAAGCTCGGGACGGATGAACAGAAAAAGCGGTTTATCGTACCCGTTCTGAAAGGGGAAAAAATCGGCGCACTGGGTGTCACGGAGCCCAATGCCGGCTCGGACGTGGCAAACATCCTCACGCGAGCCGTCCGGGATGGCGACCATTACGTTGTCAATGGATCCAAAACATTTATCTCGAGCGGCACCCGCGCCAATTTCATTACAACGGCCGTAAGAACAGGAGGGCCCGGACATAAGGGCGTGAGCCTCTTGGTGATCGATTCATCCACCCCGGGCTTTAAGGTTGCCAAGAAACTCCGCAAAATGGGCTGGAATGCTTCGGACACGGCGGAATTGAGTTTTGAGGACTGCCGGGTTCCCGTGGAGAATCTACTGGGAAAAGAGGGTGACGGTTTCAAGGGACTGATGGTCAATTTCCAGAATGAAAGGCTTGAGCTGGCCGTGACCGCCCATGCCTGCGCCCAACTGGCTCTCGAAGAATCCATAAAATATGCCAAGAGCCGTGAAGCCTTTGGAAAACCTATTTTTGGATTGCAGGTCATTGCGCACAAACTCGCGGATATGGCAACAAGGGTCGAGGTCGCAAAAGAGTTCAATTACCGTGTGGCGGCCATGATGGATGCAGGCAAAGACGCGACCCGGGAAGTTTCCATGGCCAAAAACTTCGCCTGCGAGGCCTGCGACAAGGTGGTCTTTGATGCGGTCCAGATACACGGCGGTTACGGGTACGCACGGGAATACCTGGTTGAGAGGCTCTATCGAGACTCGCGCGTTCTCAGTATCGGGGGCGGTACCACGGAGATCATGAAAGAGGTCATCAGCAAAATGATTTGAAGACTCGAGGAAAAGCACTTTCAAAACGATTAAAAAAATCGCGCAGACGGCGCGAAGAAAGGGAAGAGAGGTAAGACAACATGGCAGCTTATCCAGGGAAACCAAAAGTTGTAAGCGAGTTCGGGAAATTTCTTTACAAGTCTCAGGACGAAATCCGGGCAGTGCAGAATGCAAAGCTGAAGCATCAGATGACACTGCTCGAAAAGTACAGTCCCTATTATGGAAAGAAGTTCAAGGAATGGGGGATTGCCCCTGCCGACGTTCAGGGTGTGGACGACCTGCAGAAGATTCCCCTCCTTTACAAGAAGGATTACATGGCGGATCCCATGAGTTTCAGGCTGGCAATCCCGCCCGATGCGCCGGTTCAGCCCCATGAGCGGATCCTCTGGGGTGTTCATTACACAACGGGCACCACCTCCGGTATCCCCACGCCTTTTTTCTCCAACACCCACGATTATTTCGGAAATCTCGTGCAGCTGGCCCGCATGGATGAAGTGGGCACGATCGGTCCCGGCGACACGGTGGCCAACATCTTCCCCTTGACGCCTGTTCCGCACATCGGGTTCTGGAAAACGGTCGATTACTCCATCGCCTGCGGCGCCAAGGTCTGCAACGCCCTGACGGGTGCAGCCTATTCTCCTTTTCCTATACACCGCCCCCTGGACTATGCCGTGGACATGGTCGTGAAAAACAAAGCCACCGTCCTTTCCGGTATTGTTTCCTTCGTGCGACGGACCATCATGCGGGCTGAGGAACTGGACAAGGACTTTTCCAGTGTCCGCATGTGCTTCGTTCTCGGCGAGGCCTGTCCCGAGGGAATGCGCACCGACATGAAGCAACGGCTCATCAAGATGGGGGCCAAAGATCCTTTTATCTGCAGCGGACTCGGCTTCACGGAGATGCAGGGGACGACTCTCGAGTGCACAGAGCGCGGGGGGATGCACCTCTGCGCACCTGATCTTCACTTCCTCGAGATCGTGGATGAGAAAACGGGCAAGAGGTTGCCGGACGGTGAAAAGGGGCTTCTGACCATTACCCACGTGGACCGACGGGGTACCTGCTTTCTGCGCTATGTCGTCGGGGACATCACCACCCTGACTCACGAAACATGTCCCCACTGCGGACGGAATGACGCACGCGTAGTCATGCAGCCCATCCGGACGATGGAACTGGTCAACATCAAGGGGACGCTGATTAACCCGGATATCCTGAAGACGGAGATCACCCAGATTAAGGGCATCGACGAGTACCAGATCGTCTTCACGAAGGAGGACTTGAAGGATCCCTTTTCGCTGGATAAGCTGCAAATTCTGGTGGCCGCGGCAGCCGGCACCGATCGGGAAAAGGTGAAGAAGGAGGTCATCGAGCGGGCGCGTCGTGCCGTTGAGATGACGCCGGATGTGGTTTTCGTTGAGATGGTCGAGATTTTCGATACCTCCAAGACGCTGAAGAGCGTCCGCGTGGTAGATAAAAGACCCAAGGTGGATTAATCGCTAACGAGGCGTGACCGGGGGTTGCAGGTCGTTATTCCGGCTGGACCGGAGCCCTGTGACTTCGGGGAGGCCGATGCAGAGATTGAGGAGGAGACGTGATGTCAGACAAAAAAAGCAAATACGACGTAATCATTGTGGGCGCCGGCATTGCCGGACTAGGCCTGGGCGCAATTCTGTCAAAGGAAGGCAAACAGAAGGTTTTGGTCCTGGACCGCTACCCCAAGGCGGGCGGAAGGACGATGAGCTATGACGGCTATCCCGGGAAGGGATGGCGGGTGGATATCGGTCTGCATCTGATAGAGTTGGGAGAGAAATCAGCCTGTACGGAACTCAACGCCCGCGTCGGAAAGAAGGTCGCCTGGGGCCCCTTCAGCGAAACCGTTGATATCTGGAATGGTGAAAAGTTCATGAACGTCGCAGAACTGGTCCCCATGTCCCAGGAGGACAAGATAGCCTTCCGGGAGTTGCTCGGGAGGATTGCCGCTTTGAGTGAAGAGGAGATCGAGAAGTGGGACAATCGCTCCCTTGAGGAATGGCTCCACGAGAACGTACCCCAGCCCGCCGTTCGTGAGCTTCTGACCGACCTGGGGATGATCATGACCACGATACCCCATGCCATTGACATGGCGGCCGGTGAGGTTCTCTGGATTGCGAAGCACAATCTCCTCAAGGTCCGCCAGGCGCTCCAGGCCAGTTATCCGATCGACGGGATGGACGGTATCACGCGGGGCCTGGTGGAAGTCATCCGGGAAAACAATGGAGAGATCCGGTTGAACTGTGATGTTCAGGAAGTCGTCATCAGGGACAAAAGGGCGGTAGGTGTAAGAGTGCCCTCGAAGAGGCATATTTATGAAGAAGAGTACCGCATGTACGAGACGGAGTTTATCGAGGCCGAACGTGTCATCTGCGCTCTGCCTATTTACAAGCTGGCGGAAATCATTGACTTCAATCCGCAGACCAGCCCGCTTCCTCGGTGGTGGGTCAAGCGGATCGAGGATATTCAGTGCGAGAGAACGGGGTTGATCGGGTATGTCTTCGGGACAAAGGAGCACCTCGTGGACCCGAGGAAAAGGGTTTTTTACAGTGCCTTGAAGCTGAAACGCAGCGGTTTCCCGTTCCAGGCTTGTCCGGTATCGAATTTTTCCAGCGCGGTGGCCCCTGAAGGCAAGCAGCTCTTCCACACAGACATCGTGGTGGAGCATGCCCAGGCTTCGGACAAATTCGAGCGGGAACGTCTTCTGGCGCTGATGTGGGAAGATATGAAGGAAATGTTTCCCGGGCTCGAGAAAAAGCTCGAATGGCGTCTTCCTTACTACGTTGACGGGTGTGACGGTCTGGCGCGGCAGCCGGGCCTTGTCGGAAACTTCAAACCGGGTTTGCAAGCTCCCGGTATCCCTAACCTCTATTTTGCCGGCGACACCTATGTGGGCCGGGGGTTGGCCGTCAACGGTGCGTCGTTGAGTGCCATGATGTGCGCGGATCTGATTCTCAAGGAACTGAAGAAATAAGCGCTCTTTCTGCGGAGCAGGAGCGATAAGTCCATCAGGAATCGGGCATGTTTGAGAACGTCTATGCCCCTCTGGCAAAACACCTGGACCGCCTGTCCGTAGCCTATCCCTCAACCGGGTCCGGCGTCGAACTCCGGATCGTGGAGCACTGATTCACGGAGGAGACGAAAGCAGCACTCGTCATACGGGGTCAGCCCGAACCCGTGGCGGCCACCGCCGGGCGCCTGAAGATGGCCCCGGAAACCCTGTCGCCGATTTTGTATCACATGTCGACGAAGGGATGGATTTTTCGCTCTCTGCGGAGACAGGAACACCGCTACAACATTATTCCCTTAGCAGGAGGGGGGTGGGAGTTTCATATCTAATCGATGACCCCGGAAGATCTGAACGACCTCAGTGCCTATTTCATGGAGAAAAGCTGGTACGGGACCGAGACGTCGTAGCACCGGGTTATACCGGTGATGCAGGCCTGTCACCGGAAATGGAGATTCTGTCTTATGAGCGGACGAAAGAGGTGATCCGCTCCCTGTCGGGAATCGCCGTCACCCAGTGTATCTGCAGAAAATAAAGCAGGGTGATGGGAAAGGGATGTGAACATCCCCTCGAGGTCTGCATGGCCTTCGGCACGTGGGCTCACTTTTACATCGAGAACGGGGTTGGAAGGGAAATCTCAGGAAGAAGCCTTGAAGACCCTGAAAGAGACCATGGATGCCGGGCTTGTGCTGCAGCCCGGGAACGGCCGAAAGACCTGGAGTATCTGCATGTGCTGGGGTTGCGGCTGTCTGCTTCTCAAAGCGCTGAAGAAAATGGAGAAGTCTGCTCAGGTGGCCCACACCAGCTTTTATGCCGACGCACGGCTGACGAATGCAACGCCTGCGGCTTCTGTGAGGATCGCTGTCCCATGGGGGCCATCCAGGTGGAGGCTGCCGCCGGTATGAATGGAGAACGGTGTATCGGTTGCAGTGTCTGCGTGGGAGCCTGTCCGACGAGGGCCATCAGACTCCGATAGAAGGGCAAGCAGGAGCGCTATGCCCCGCCGAAAGATATCTCGGACATGAAGGTCCGAATAGCCGGGGAACGGGGGATCCTGTAAGGGTCGTCGAGGAAACGCGATGTCGGTATGGTCGGGTCAATCATTCTTTAGAAAGGAAAGGCAGGAGCAATGATCAAGAAACTGTGCGTCATCGGTGCAGGCACGATGGGGGCGGGTATAGCCCAGGTGGCCGTGGAGAGCGGCATCGAAACCACCCTGCGGGATGTAGAAGACCGCTTTGTCCAGCGCGGGCTGGACACCATCAAGACCTTTGTCGGAAAGAAGCTGGAAAAGGGGAAGCTGACTCAGGCGGAACACGATCAAATCCTGGGTCGCCTGAGAGGGACCCGCAGCATGGAAGAGGCCGTTGCCGGGGTGGATATGGTGATTGAGGCGGTCTTCGAGGACATGAAGCTGAAACAAAGCGTCTTCGCGGAGCTCGATGACCTGTGCCCGAGGGAAACCATCCTGTCATCGAACACATCGACGCTGAGCATTTCCAAAATTGCCTCCGTCACTAAAAACCCTCACCGTGTGATCGGGACTCATTTCTTCAGCCCCGTGCCGCTGATGCGGCTGGTGGAGGTCATCCAGGGGGAGCGCACCGACGAAGCCATTGTCAAGACCGTCGTGGATTTCTGCAAGGCCATCGGGAAAACGCCTATCCTGGCGAAGGACGTTCCGGGATTCATAGTGAACCGCTTTCTTTGCCTGCTGTACAACGAGGCGGCCGATCAGATCTACAAGGGTTACGCCACGTCGCAGGACATCGACCTCGGGTTGAAACTGGGCTCCAACCATCCCATGGGGCCGGTGGAAATCATGGATATGGCCGGTGTGGACGTGGTTTTCAACGCCCTCAAGGCGCTCTATGAGATGACCGGAGAAGAGCGTTACAAACCATCCCCTCTCTTCGAAAAGATGATCAAGGAAAACCGCCTGGGACGGAAAACCAAACGGGGATTCTATGAATACTAGAGCGGGATTGGAATATCTGTAAAAAGGCAAAAGCACTCCAGTCCCGAAAGATGCCCTGGGTTTATGAATGCAGTTTGGGTCAATGAATGCAGTCGGGCCGTGAAATTCGCCGGGCTCTTTGGCGCAAGATTGAGGTCCGGTAATATCGGGCACAGCCCGGCGGGAGTGGGTGATACCATTCTCATCGATCTGGCGAAGGGGTTTTTCGCCGTGGGCGACAGTTCGGACAGGGAGCCCCGTGCCGCCCGGGTTTTCATGAGTCAGTTTTCTCGTTTGCTTGCGGATATTTCAGTCCTTTCCCCCCGTACGGTGATACCGGATGATCAGCTCGAATGCCTGCAGACGGAAATCATCTCGAGGTCGAGCGAGATGTTGCGCCGGGAGTCTTTTCGGGGTACCAGCACCTTTACGGGTCTTCTGCTTATCAGGACGGATCGTCGAATCAGGGCGGTCATATTTCACGCGGGCGATTCCGTTTTGTACGCCTATCACCCGCGGAGCGGCATACGCAAGCTCACAGAAAGTAATTTATGGTTGATTGGAAAAGTCCGCGAATTCTACCAGATTGAGTTTTTAGATCTCGAGCCTGGAGAGAGATTTCTACTGGCAACAGACGGTTTGCATGATCTGTCGCCGCCGGTGGGTAAAGGATTGGACGAATACCTTGCGGAACTGATCCGGCGACATCCCGTTGAAGATGTCCCGGACATCCTGATAGACGGCTGTGAGTCCTGCAAATCGAAGAGAGATGACCTCGCTCTCCTGGTGCTTGCTCCGGATGGACCCTTTCCTGAAGCCTGTGAGATCCTTTTCGGGGGCGTCACTGCAGAAACGGAAGCAAAGAGACTTCTCCGCCTGCAAAATCCGGCCGGCGAATACATGATGTGGGAGTCTTTTGTGAACCGGGAAGACTTTTGAGTACCTGGGCCCGAAGGGCCTCTGAAGGAGGAAGAAAATGGATTTCATTTTGAACGAAGACCAAAAAATGTTGAGAGATACCGTGCGCCGGATTGCTCAAGAAAAGTTTGCTCCCATCGCCGCGGAGATCGACGAGAAGGAGGTTTTTCCGTCCGAGTCGGTGAAGGTCTTGGCGGAAAACGGGCTTTTGGGTATCCAGATCCCCGAGACATACGGCGGCGCGGGCGCGGGGATGCTGGCGATGGTTCTCGCTGTGGAGGAGATCGCCCGTGTCTGCTGCTCCACCTCCGTCATCCTGACGACCCAGGCGCTGGCGAGCGATCCCCTGCTTCTGGTCGGCACGGAGGACCAGAGGAGGAATTATCTCTACCGTATGGCCTCGGGGGAGTGCCTCGGTGCATGCGCGATCACCGAGCCGGGGGCAGGTTCCGACGTGTCGGGAATGAAGACGGTGGCGAAGAAAGTGGACGGTGGCTACATCCTGGACGGCGCAAAGATTTTCATCACCAACGGAGGTGAGGCGGAAATCGTGACGGTTCTGGCCTATACGGACCGGGAAAAGGGCAACCGGGGCATCAGTATGTTCATCCTGGAGAAAGGCGAGCCTGGGTTCACCGTGGGGAAGAAAGAGCACAAGATGGGCCTTCACGGATCGGATACCCGTGAGCTTGTATTTGAAAATGTGTTTGTTCCCGCGAACCGGCTGCTGGGTACTGAGGGCGGCGGGTTCCGGACCCTCATGACGACGTTCAACTACACGCGACCCGCCGTGGGTGGACAGGCCCTGGGAATCGCCCAAGGGGCGCTCGATGCGTCGATCCGGTATGCCAAGGAGCGGGTGCAGTTCGGCAAGCCCCTTGCCTCCTTCCAGGGGATACAGTGGATGCTCGCCGAGATGGCCCTTTCCGTGGAGACGGCGCGGTCCATCGTGTACAGGGCCGCTTCGATGATCGACACCGAACCGGAATCACCGGACCAGCCGAAGATAGCCTCCATGGCCAAGTGGTACGCCTCGGATGTGGCGATGAAGGTAACCACGGATGCGGTCCAGATTTTCGGAGGGTACGGCTACATCCGGGAATATCCCGTGGAGCGGATGATGCGAGACGCGAAGATCACCCAGATCTACGAGGGGACGAATCAGATCCAGCGCACCATCGTTGCCGGACAGATACTGAAATAAAAGTGCTTTGGTCTGCAGCCATGACTGGTAAAGGCTTACAAGACGGATGTTTATGCAAAAAAATGAAAACGCCTTAAGAAAATCTGAAAACCATAAAGGAAGAGAGCCATCATGGCCGGAATCACCAAGGCGGATACCGTATGGAGAACGTCAGCCCCCCCTCAAAGCGATGCCCGATCGGACGGGTTTCATTGATGCGGGGAAAGAAATCAGCTTCAGAGAGATGGATCAAATTACGGACCGGGTGGATTGGGGTTTTTGAAAATGGATTTCAAGAGAGGCGACCGGATCGGGGTTATCGCGTTGAATGAGCATAATGTCCGGATCGTCATTACGGGGGAGCCAGCGCGGACCCCGATCTTCTGAAAAAAATCAATGAATCTTTTCCCAGCGCGACCATAATGAATCTTTACGGACCGAGTGAATCCTCGGGTGCAGTCATCCTGAGTCCGTGGGACATCGATTTCGACACAACCGTTAGAAGCATCGGGAAACCCATCGGGAACTTTAAGGTCAACGTGGTCGATTCGGGGGTAAAGATCTCCCCGCCGGACAAACGGGGGAGCTCTGCGTCAGGAGCGATGCGGTTATCAAGCGTTACTTCCACATGGAAAAGGAAACCGAGGAATCGTTTAAAGGCGGCCGGCTTCATACGGGAGACATGGCTTACATTGACGATAACGGCAACGTCACCCTCATGGGCCGCAAGAAGGAAATGTATGTCCAGGGAGGATTTAATGTTCACCCCGTGGAAATTGAAAATATCCTGTCCAAGCACCCCAAGATCCTGATGGTGGCCGGAATCGGGGTTCCGGACCCTGTGCTGGGAGAAGTCGGTCGTTATTATATCATTCCCAAACCGGGCATGGAACTCACAGAGAAAGAGATCAAGGAATACTGCCGTCAGAATATGGCAGATTGCAAAGTTCCCCGGCAGATCGCTTTCAGGCGCGAACTTCCATTGAGCCCTGCTGGAAAGGTCATGAAAACCGCTCTAAAGGAAGAGTACGAGAAGACAGGGAAGTGAAACACGTCATGAGATAATTCGTTATCAGATCGTCTCGTCAGCACGGAGGTCTGGAAGAAACGCCTTGGAGAGGATTGATTCATTGTCGAACATAAAGTCCAGGCGGATCTTCGCGGGCTCTCAGCGATTCCGGCCGGCTGTAACCCTGAATCGGTGGAATAAGGAAGGAGCAAACATATGTCGAAAACAAACAAAAGGATTGTCAGCTGCGCCATCACGGGTTCGATTCACACGCCCAGTCTGTCACCCTATTTGCCCTGGAAGCCGAAGGACATTGCCCGGCAGGCCATTGATGCTGCCAAAGCCGGTGCGGCCTCTGTGCACCTCCATGCCCGCGACCCGAAAGACGGACGCCCCAGCGCAGATCTAAATATTTTCCGGGAAATTGTCGACATGGTCCGTGCGGAATCGGATGTCAATATCTGCTGCACGACGGGGGGCGGCGTCGGCATGACCGTAGAACAGCGGGTTTCCGTCGTTCCGGCCTTCAAGCCCGAGCTGGCCTCGATGAATGCCGGAAGCATCAACTTCGGTCTGTTCCCCATGGCCAGTATGCTAAAGGATGGAAAATTCGAATGGGAAAAGCCCCTTCTGGAATCCACGTACGATTTTGTCTTCGCCAACACCTTCAAGACCATGGAAGGGATGTGTCGGATCATGAAGGAAAACGGCACGAAGCCGGAACTGGAAATCTATGATGTCGGCCATCTTTACAATGTCCGGTATCTCCTGAACGCCGGCGTGCTGGAAGAGCCTGTGTTCCTTCAGTTCGTCACCGGGATTCTCGGAGGCATCGGGGGTACGATTTACGATCTAATGACCCTCCACCAGACTGCCGACCGAATCTTCGGCGCGGGAAAGTACAACTGGTCCGTATTGAGCGCCGGCCGGATGGAGTTTCCCATGGCCACGACGGCCCTCTTTCTCGGGGGAAACGCGAGGGTCGGCATGGAAGACAATCTCTATCTTTCAAAAGGGGTCCTCTGCAAGAGCAACGCTGAACTCGTGGAGAAGATGGTGCGCATCATGCGCGAATATGACTTCGAACCTGCCACGCCGGCCGAGGCCCGGGAAATTCTTAAGCTGAAGCGACGGTAGTTTCCATATTTTGAAACTGCGAAGGAATAGACTGAAAAAGGGATAAGCGAAGGAATGGGAATGAACAAGTGATCAACGGGAGGGTTCGAGCGGGCGGTTTTCTCCCTCCTTTTACCGCCCGCTTTCTCCCGATATGGTTTAACGGACTTGCCATGAGTGTTCTTTATCGGTAGAGGGGTCAAAATTTCATTCGGAAAGGAAAGATGGAAGAAAGATGGAAAGAAAATACGTGAATTACGCGATTGAAAACCGTCTTGCCGTTGTCACGATCGATAACCCGAAGATGAATGCCCTGAGTGATGAGGTCATGGATGAACTCGACGCGGTATTTGATGAGTTGGAAGCCCGCACGGAAATCGGTGTGGCCATCATTACCGGCGGCGGAACAAAGGCTTTTGTAGCCGGTGCCGACATCAAGGGTTTCGAGAAACTCATGGGGAACCGCCAGGGAGCCATCAACGACTCACGCAGAATGCAGGCTGTTTTCTCAAAAATTGAAAATTCGCGTCTGGTTGTGATTGCCGCTATCAACGGCTTGGCCCTCGGCGGCGGCTGTGAGCTAGCGATTGCATGCGACATACGGGTCGCAGGCGACAGCATTGTGATCGGCGTGCCTGAAGTCAAGCTCGGCCTCATTCCGGGTGCGGGGGGGACGCAGCGTCTTGTCCGCCTGCTGGGAAAAGGACCTGCCAAATACATGATTTTCACAGGAGAATTTTTGAATGCCCAAGAGGCTTATCGATTGGGGCTCGTGGACAGGGTGGTGCCGGAGAAGGATGTTCTTGCAGCAGCGAAGAAGATTGCCGCTACAATCCTGGGCAACGCGCCCCTGGCCGTCGAGGCGGGCAAGCGCGCCATAAACCGGGGTGTTGAAATGTCTCTTGAAGATGGATTGATGTATGAGGCGAAACTCGAGGGCGATCTTTTCCTGACGAAAGATCTGGCGGAAGGGGTAAGTGCTTTTATTGAAAAACGGACTCCGATTTTCAGGCGCAGATGACGGCATACTGGAGACGCAGGTGGGGAGATCTGAATTGAGAATCGCGGCCGAAGATAAAATCAACGATTCTAGCTTCATAACGGGGTACACCATTTACCCTGGATATATCATTGTCGTCAGCAGACACAGCCTGATGATCGAGACTGGTTTGAACAGCCTTGGACCGCGCTATTTGAAAACGTCGCAATATTTTGGCGGAATGGCACTGGATGAGATAAACGCGGATGAGGTCAAGCTCGGCGACGTGAAATTTTTCGATCCACAGCGCGAAGGCGATGCCATCGATCTGGGAGACTGCTCCTGCGAGGTGATCTCAACGTCCGGCCACACCACAGGCCACCTCTCTTTTTTTCTGCGGGAGCCGGGGATCCCCTTTCTGAGGGAGGCGCTGAGAAATATGACTATGGAGCGGGAAGATCTGGTCAAGGTCGAATGCTTCATCTCTTTCCCGGACGTTGTGAGATCCATCGAAAAGTTGATGACGCTCAAGCCCTTCGTGAAAGTCATCGCCGTGTTCTATCTTTACTTTTACACGGACGGAGACGTACCGCGCCTCATGGATATGGCCATCAGGGACGCCAATGCGTACCGGTCGCTGATCGAATCCTGCCTGAATACGGAAAACGGGGATGTCGAGAAGACGGCGGCTGCCCTGTCTTCCCTCCCATAGGCGGCGATGGGATGGCCCTGCGCGCAGATGTTTCGAAATCAAAAAGTATTTGTACGAATCCGGACAGACCCATTAAAAAGAGGAGTTAAGACGATATGGTGAACACAGATGTTGTGCTCTACGAAAAGAGGGATTCCATCGCTTTCCTGACGATCAACCGTCCGGAAGCTCTGAATGCTCTCAACACGGAAGTAAATCTCAAACTGATCCAACGGCTCGACCAGGCGGAGGCGGACAACGAGGTGCGGGTCATCATCCTGAAGGGAGCGGGAGACAAGGCCTTCATAGCGGGGGGCGATATAAAGGAAATGATCCACAAGAACGCCATGGAGGCCAGGGATTACGCCCTGGCTGCCAAGCGGGTTATAGACAGGATCTGGAACCTGAAAAAGCCGGTCATTGCAGCTATTCAGGGTCTCTGTCTCGGCGGGGGGCTTGAATACGCCATGGCCTGCGATCTGCGGACGGCTTCGGAGAAAGCACGCTTCGGGCAGCCGGAGATCAATATCGGGATCATGCCCGGCAGCGCCGGCACGCAGCGCCTGTCCCGCCTGATCGGTGTCACCAAGGCCAAGCAGCTCTGTTTCACCGGCGACATGATTGAGGCAGAGGAGGCGTTGGCTCTCGGCCTGATCAATGAAATTCATCCGGCGGATTCACTCATGGACAAGACGATCGAACTGGCGAAGAAGATTGCCTCGAAAAGTGCGCCGGCACTCACGTTGATCAAATCGGCCATCAACAGGGGCACCGGTATGGACCTGGAGTCGGCGTCGCTTTTTGAGATCGACTGCTTCGGACTGTGCTTCGCCACGGAGGAGCAGAAAGAGAAGATGCTTGCTTTCGTCAATAAAAAGAGATGATGAAGTCGGCCGCGCATAGGTTGCCGCAGTTTAAATGAACTGTTGAGGGAGAGGAGCATATGGGCACAGGATATTTTTTTTCAGATGAGCAAAACGCCTTCAGGGATATGATGCAGCGGTTTGTTCAAAAGGAGATCAAGCCGAACGCCGAGAAATGGGAAGAGCAGGGTTGTTACGACAAGGCGATCTTCAAGCGCATGGGGGAGCTGGGTCTTCTCGGCATAAATTATCCGGTGGAGTATGGCGGGCAGGGTGCGGATCTCAAGACTCATCTCGTCTTCTGGGAAGAGCTCTGCCGCAGCGGAATCTCCGGCTTTGCCATGAGTGTCATGGTTCACACAGATTATGGCAGCGCCTCTCTCGTACATGCGGGCAGTTCGGCATTGAAAGAGAAGTATCTGAAGGACGTCTGCAGCGGGGAGAGGCTTTTTGCGATAGGTATCACGGAACCGAATCACGGTTCCGATGTGGCCGCCATTGAAACGAGGGCCACATTGGAGGGAGATCATTATCGCATCTCGGGGTCGAAGATGTTCATCACCAACGGGACACAGGCGGATGTGGTCAACACCGTTGTCCGGACGGGAGGCCCCGGCGCCAAGGGGATCAGCCTTATCCTTGTGGATACCGACACGAAAGGCTTCTCCGTCGGACGGAGACTTCACAAAATGGGAATGCTTTCATCCGACACGGCGGAGCTTGTCTATGAAGATTGTCTTGTGCCGAAAGAAAATCTGATCGGTAAGGAAGGGCAGGGCTTCTACTACCTCATGGCAGGGCTGGAAAGAGAGCGTCTGTCCGGAGCGGTTCTTAGTTATAGTATGGCAGAACTCGCCCTTGAGGATTCGATTGAGTATGCAAAGACAAGGATCCAATTCGGCACACCGATCATTGGTTTTCAGGCGATCAGTCACATGATCGCCGAAATGGCCACGGAAATTGAGGCCGGCCGGCAGCTGGCTTATCATGCGGTGTCGTTGATGAATGCGGGTATTCGATGCAACAAGGAAGCGTCCATGGCGAAGTATTGGTGTGCCGAGATGTTGCTTCGCGTCGTTGATAAGGCTGTTCAGATTCATGGCGGCTATGGATTCATCAGAGAGTATCGAGTCGAGCGGCTTTACCGGGATGCAAAGCTCCAGACCATTGGCGGCGGAACAAACCAGATTCTGAGGAACGTCATTGTTGCGGAGATGGGACTCCGCGTAAAATAGTGGAAGCTGTCAACCCGATCGTAAGCCCCCGAAGGCCAAAAGGACTGGAATCCTTGGAGTTGTAATCCCATGATTTTCCGGTGCCGGAAGTCGGAGTTGAACGGGCATGCACCTGCGGGATGGGGGATTTTGATGCGAAAAAGCCCGTAAACCAGGAGAGATATCTAAAATATCAATCGTAACCCTACGGGCGTGAACAAAAAAGAGTCAGGATGGATCCTGACTCTTTTTTTGTGCGTCCGGCATGAACGCGGTCTTGGAGGTGGAAGTCCTCCCGTGAGTTGACCACGACAAAGAAAGCGAAGTGCAACTAACTGAAGGTGACCGATCGTGGGAGAAGGTGTGGAGAAAAACTGCGGGTCGACGAACAGAAACCGGGGCCCGGCAGGACGAGCAAGCCAATAACCGCAAAACTCTCGTGGTTCGGTCCGAGACTGCGTAAATTCGGCGGCCGCGCGGGGAGGGGTTGTGTCCTTATCGGTGTAAATCTCGTCTTGCGTCTGAAAGACTGACGCGGCGATGCAGAGCGAGGAGTCGGCAGGAACCGCATTAGACGGGAGACGAGGAGCCGACGGAACAAGAGGAGACGTCCTCTGATTTTGGATAAGGAATGCCTCAGATGTGCGCAGCGTGAAGCTCGCCGGCATCCGGGCGGGGTGAATCTCGAACGGAGCGGCGACGAAGAACCGAACCCGGCGAAACGGAGACAAGCAACACCGGGCGACGCACCGGGAAAATCACAAGCGCACGGATCTCAACGGCTCCGAAGGCTCCACCGTGAGTCCGCATGCCGGGCGGTGTGGCGGGGAGCGGCGGGGATTACCCGCCGCCCCTGTGCCGATTCTGGCGTCCCCACGGGGATTCGAACCCCGGTTACCGGCGTGAAAGGCCGGTGTCCTGGGCCTCTAGACGATGGGGACGCTCTGTGGTCTGTCAAAAAACAAAGCCGGAAAGCTTTTTTTACGGCTTTACCGGTCTTAAGAAAGAGCCGCTTTTATATCTGCATGGGGGGGTGATGTCAAGAGACAAATTAATAGGCGGGACGGCATGCCCGTCCCGCAATTTTGAATGATAAGTGTTGAGTTATGAATGAAAAATAAGTCTCAGAAGCCCTCTATCGAATAAAAACTCCGGCGATTTATTCGAAGACGACGGGCTCTCTCAGGATGGCCTCGCGGGCCTTCGACGCGAGTTCGGCCACCCGGGGATGAGTGTCCCTCAGCGAGGCGATCTGTCGCAGGTTGTCGGCCGTACGGGAGACGAGCATGGCCATGTCCCCGTCGGCGATCCCCCGCTCCCCGATGATCTCGTCCCAGTCCCGTCCCCGGGCCCATTCATAAATGACAACGGCGGGCCAGAGGGGGAGGGGATCCACGTGGAACCCCGCGGACTCCAGCCTCTTTGCCACGGGACGGATGCAATCGAAGATTTCATCGCAGGCGCGGACGAGTTTTTTCGCCAGGAGTTTCCGTGTGACGCTGATGTCCTGCCCCCGGTCGTACACGAAGGGTGCGATCACCGCGGCGAGCAGGGCTTCATTTTCGAGGGGTAGAGCGTTCTCCCGGAGGCACTCGGCGATGAGGACGGGTTGGTCCAGCCGGAGCTTGGATGCCCACAGGCCGTCTGCGGTCAGCCGGCTATCCACGTCCACAAAGCCTTCCGATTTCAGAAAATCGAGATGCCTCCCGAAATCACGCCAGAGCTCCGCCTCGACATTCTCTCTCCCCTTTTTTGCTTTTCCCGCCTGCTGGTAAGCGGCGAGCGAGTTCTCGAAGATGTGCCGTATGTCGTCCAGTTTCTGTGAGAGCAGGAGGTTCAGGACCATCGAGAAGTCGTTCTTGATCCGGCTTTCGATGTCTTCGGGTCTCGAGAACAGGAGGCGCTTGACGTGAAGGACATCCATGAAACGACCCGGGACGAGCAGCATGAAACCGATCCGATCCTGGCCCCGCCGGCCCGCCCGTCCCGTCATCTGATGGAAGGCCGTGGCGTCGAGGGGGACGCATTCGTGACCGTTGTAGTAGTCCGAGTTGAAGAGCACGATGGTCCTGGCCGGGAAGTTCACGCCTGCCGCGACGGTCGAGGTGGCGAAGATGGCGTCGAGGTAACCTTTCTTCATCATGGTCTCGATGAGAAACTTCCAGGCCGGAAGCTGCCCCCCATGGTGAGACCCCACGCGGTGGGTGAGAAGTGCTCTGAGCTGCCGGTGAGGCTCGAGGCGGGGGTTTCGCTCCAGAAGCCCCCTGAGGGCCTCCTGAAAGGCTGCGTCCGGCGGAACCGGCTCGCCCCTGAAGTGAGAAAGAGCGGCGTCGCAGGCGGATCTCGACTGGAGGAAGAAAATGGCGGGGAGAAGCCGGTACTTTCTGAGGACACGCATGATCTCCGCGTAGGGGGGCGTTTTCCCCGAAAGCAGGTGCTTCTTGTTTTTTTCGCCGATGAAGGGCTCCACTTTCCGGTGAAGCCTCCTCTTCTCCACAAAGGGCAGAATCCTTCCGGAGGGGTGGAGGAAGAGGGGGAACAGAGGGACGGGCCGTTTCCTTTCCTCGATGACGACACACTCTTTTCTCCGGAGACCGCCCAGCCAGGCGGCGATCTCCCGTCCGTTTTCAATCGTGGCCGAAAGAAGGAGGAGGTTGATCCGCGCGGGGAGATAGATCATGATCTCCTCCCAGACCACCCCCCGCTCCGCGTCGCCCAGAAAGTGAGCCTCATCGAGAATGACGAGGTCGCAGTCGAGATCCCGGACCTCGTACATCGCGTCATAGAGCTGGTTTCTCAGGATCTCCGTTGTGCCCACGATGATCGGCGCATCGGCGTTCTCCTTGGTGTCCCCCGTGAGGATGCCCACGTTGTGCGGGTCGAAGTGGTCGCCGAACTCCACCCACTTGGCGTTGGTGAGCGCCTTCAGGGGCGATGCGTACCAGCAGCGTTTCCCCTGATCGAAGACGTGACGGATCGCCTGCTCGGCGATCCAGGTCTTGCCGGACCCCGTGGGAGCCATGACCAGGCAGTCGGTGCGCTTGATCGCCTCCAGGGCCTCGAGCTGGAAAGGGTCCGGGGTGAAGGGCGCGGCAGGGGGTCTTCCGATCTTCGAGAAGACCTCGTAGAGGTCACCGTCGAGCTCCGGTTTCAGGGCAACCGGGTGGTGTGTCTTCCGCTTGAGAGGAATCTTCTTTCGAAAGGGTCTTCTGGATGAGCCTCGATGCATGCGGGTTCTGTGCGGATGGACTTGGGGGTCACACCCGGGACGGCGGCCCCGGTCGACCGGTATCACCATCCCGCGGTTTTCCATAACACAAATCATCGCGACCGTAAAGGGCCGTCTCCCTTTGCGTTTGACAAAGAGATGAATTCAATATTACAGTGCCCCGAAATTTCAACGGCCGCAGCGCGGGGTGAGCATCAGAAAATGAAAGGACAGGGTATCTTCCGGGGCTGGTACGTCGTCCTCGGCTGTTTCTCCCTCATGTCGGTGAACTATGGGGCTCGCTATTGCTTCGGTGTCTTCATGAAGCCGATGGCCGGGCAATACTCGTGGTCCATCTCGACGGTGTCCCTTGCGGCCTCGATCTATCTCATCGTCTATGCCCTGTCGGCTGTCGTTGTGGGGAGAAGCCTGGACAGGACGGGGCCCCGCCGGCTGGTCCTTGCGGGAACATTGGCTGCGGCTGCGGGCTTTGTCCTTGGCGCCCACGCGACAACCCCCCTGGAACTCTACCTCGCCTACGGGATCCTCTTCGGGCTGGGCTCCGCGGCGACGGGTGTTGTCGTCTGCAACCCCTACGTGGGACGGTGGTTTGTGAAAAAACGCGGTCTCGCCCTCGGCATCAGCTCGATGGGTGTCGGATTCGGCACCGTGGTCCTGAGCCCCGTTGCAGGCTATATCATAAGGAGTTACACCTGGCAGGACGGGTTTCTTTTCCTCGGCGCGGTGATGCTCGCGGTGGGGCTCATCGTCTCACAGTTCCTGATGCGCGTGGCGTCACCGGAGGACTGCGGTTGTTATCCCGACGGAGAAAGGGACACCGCCACCGAATCGGGTGAACGGAACAATACCCGGCAGGAGATCGCCCCTCGCCGGCCGGAGCTCTTCAGGGATTCACGATTCTACGTCCTGGCCGTCGGGCACGGCCTTCCCGTCATGGCCTTCCTTACCGTCATGACGCACCAGGTGAATTACGCTCTTGACAACGGCATCGGGAAGGTCGCCGCGGCCTCGTCCCTCGGGGCCGTGAGCATCTTCGGCATCCTCGGCCAGTTGTCGTTCGGGTGGCTCAGTGACCGGATGAGGGACCCGAAGTACGCCGCCTCCATCGGCTACGCCGTCATGGCGGCCGGGATGGTCCTTCTCCTGCAGTCGACGGACGCGACGATGCTTTATCTGTATGCCGTCATCTTCGGCATCGGGTACGGCTCCCTCGCGCCGATGCTGCCGGTCATGGTCGCCGATCGCTTCGGGAGACTCGTCATGGGGTCCGTCTACGGGCTTCTCACCTTTTTCACCGTCGGGGTGGCAGGGAGCCTGGGTCCCCTTTTCGGCGGGCTGATCTACGATCGGACCGGTTCCTACCGCACCGTCTGGGTCTTCAACTTCGTGATGCTGGTTGCGTCGGCTTTTCTGATTCTTGCGTTGCGGCGGGGAAACGGCGGGACCGCGAGAAAGGGCGGTACGGGGCCGGTCGGATGAGCCCGGCTATTCCAGACCTTCCAGCAGGGGCAGGGCCGCTTCACGGTTGAGGATGCGCGTGACCCGCAGAACTTCTTCGATCGTCGTGATCCCCTGCAGGACCTTGCGGGCGCCGTCCTGAATGAGAGTTTCCATCCCCCGCTTCACGGCCTCTTCGTTGATCTGGTTGGCGTCGGTCGTCCGGAGGATGAGCTTCTTGACGTTTTCGTCCATGATCAGGATTTCGAAGATCGCCGTCCTGCCCCGGTAGCCGGTGTTCATGCAGGCAGGGCAACCCTTTCTCCGGAAGAGTTCGTATTCGAGGATGACGTTTTTCTTGAACCCGATGTCCCGCAGGGATTCGTCGTCGGGGACGTAGGGTTCCTTGCATCGGGGGCAGAGCACCCGGACGAGCCTCTGGGCCACAATGGCGATCACCGAGGAGGCGACGAGGAAGGGTTCGATCCCCATGTCGATGAGGCGCGTGACGGCGCTTGCCGCGTCGTTGGTGTGCAGAGTCGAGAAAACGAGATGCCCCGTGAGTGAGGACTGGATCGCGATCTCGGCCGTCTCCCGGTCGCGGATCTCGCCGACGAGGATCACGTCGGGATCCTGGCGGACGATGGACCGCAGCCCGTTGGCGAAGGTGAGGTCGATCTTGGGGTTGACCTGGATCTGGCCGATGCCCTCGATCTGGTATTCGATGGGGTCCTCGATGGTGATGATGTTGATTTCGGGATTGTTGATGGTGAGAAGCGCGGCATACAGCGTCGTCGTCTTTCCGCTTCCCGTGGGTCCCGTCACGAGGACAATCCCGTAGGGGGATTTGATCAGCTTGTTGAAGAGCCGAATCTTTTTTTCTTCGAGTCCCAGGTCGGCGAGCCTCAGGATCGTACTGGATTTGTCCAGGAGCCTCAGCACCACCCGTTCGCCGAAGGCCGTGGGAATGACGGAAACACGGATATCCACGCTCCGGTCGCCGACTTTGACCTCGATCCTGCCGTCCTGGGGGAGCCGCTTTTCCGCAATGTTGAGCTTCGCCATGACCTTGATGCGCGAGACGAGGGAGGCCTGGATCCGCTTCGGCAGGTTCAGAAGGTTGTAGAGCATGCCGTCGATGCGGTAGCGGACCTTGAGGGAGTTCTGGAAAGGCTCGATGTGGATGTCGCTCGCGCGGTCCTTGATGGCGTGAGACAGGAGGAGGTTGACGAGCTTGATGATCGGGGCGTCGCTCGTGTCGTCGAGGAGATCGCCCGTTTCCTCGATTTCCGATATGAGGTCCTCGGCCACCTCGCCGTTCATGATCTCGAAGAACTCCTGTGTGGAGTCCCGGCTCACGTCGTAGGCGTAGCTGATCGTCGAGAGGATCGATCCCTCCGTGGCCAGGACGACCGGGGCGGTTTCCCAGCCGAGAAGGCGCCGGAGGTCGTCGAGGGGCTGGAAATTGGCCGGGTCGTGGATGGCGATGACCCTCTGGTCCGCCGTTTCCACGGGGACCATCTTGTGTTTCCGCAGGTACTGGATGGGGACCAGCCGGGTGAATTCCGTCCGGATGTTTTCCGAAGGAAGCTCGTTCCAGAGGGGGAAACCGAACCGGGTGCTTGTGGTCTGGAGGAGGCTCGCCTCGCTGACGGACTTTTTCTGTGCGAAGAGCTCCCCGATGTTCCTTCGCCGGACGGCTTCGCCCGTCACCGGCGGGGTCGCCGTGCCGGGGTCTGCTTCGCCCGGCATGGGATTCTCCCGCTCAACCGGGTCCTGGCCCGGTGCGGGCCTCTGTGTGTCAATGGGCGGCGGCATGCAGGTTACGGTTTTTTCACTTCCTCCGGTTTGGCCGGGTTCTGGGGCGTCGTGCCGGATCTCGGGGAATCGATGCCGAAATCCCTCCACTTGTAGCCCTTGATCACCCCCCCTTCGAAGGTCTCGATCTGTTCCTGCTTCTTCTTCTTGATGGCGACCTCCTGCCCTTGGTTGTCGATCACGTGGGGCGTGATGAAGACGTAGAGATTCGTCTTGTCCCGGGTGTCGGACTTGGATTTGAAGAGCCACCCGAGGATCGGGATGTCGCCCAGCAGCGGAACCTTGTAGACCGCCTTTTCCGTCGAGTCGCCCATGATGCCGCTGATCACGACGGTCTGGCCGTCCTTCACGGAGACCACGGTCTTCGTCGCCCGCTTGAGGGTCGTGGGCAGTCCCGTCGAGGACTCCGAGGTGACCAGCTGAGTCACTTCGAGCTCGATCTTCTGGCGGACGAACTTTTCCGTGTTGATGGTGGGCGTGATCTTCAGGGTCACGCCGACGTCCTTGTACTCGTAGTTGGTGTAGTCCACGCTCGCGGTGGACCGTTCCTGCCGCGTGATGTAGGGGATGTTCTTCCCCACGATCACGGTCGCTTCCTCGTTGTCGCTCGTCAGGAGCTGCGGGTTGGAGAGGATGTAGACGTCGGAATCGTTCTGTACCGCCTGCAGGACCGCCCCGATGTTGGGGAAGACGACGCTCCCGATGGAGATCCCCGCCCCGATGACGCCGAGGGAAAAGCCCGGCGGGAATTGCGGTGCGGTCGAATCTCCGGGGATGATCGAGTAGGCGCCGCCCACTCCCAGACCGCCGGAACCGCCGAAGGCGGCCGACCGCCCCGTGTCGAATCCCGGCAGGCTTCCGGTGTCCTTGAGGACGCGCCATTCCACACCGACCTTGAAGTCCTTCCGGACGCTCACTTCCATCAGGAGCGCCTCGAGGTAGACCATGGAGCGGGGGACGTCGACTTTTCGGATAACCTCTTCCAGGGTTCTGTAGTCGTCCTTGGAGGCCGTGATGATCAGCGTGTTCGTCGCCTTGTCCGCGACGATCTGAGTCTCCGCCGGCCGGCCGGCTCTCACTCCCGGCGCCGCCGGCATGCCCGGTGCGGGCGTTTTTGCTTCCTTGACCACGGGCAGGTTCATAAGGATCTTGGCCAGATCCTCGGCATTGGCGTACTGGAGCCGGTAGACCTGCATCCTCGATTCACCCTTCGGGGCCTCCCGATCGAGGAGCTTCACCAGTTCCTGTACGCGAACCGTGTCCACCTCGCTGGCCCGGATCAGGATGGAGTTCGTCCGCTCGTCGGGGATGATCTTCATCGAGTAGGGCAGTACCGTCCGGCGCGCCGCCGTGACGTCGGTGCCGAAGATGGCGTTCAGGGAGTAGACCATGTCCACGGCTCCCGCGTGCTTGAGCGGGATGACGGTGATCTGCTCTCCCACGCCGCTCACGTCCAGGGCGGAGATGATGGCCAGGAGCCTCTTGATGTTTGAAAGGACGTCCGTGATGATCAGCATCCCCGTCGGGGGATAGGAGACAATGATGCTTGTGCGGGAGATGAGGGGGTCCAGGACCTTTTTCATGTCGTCGGGGTTGGCGTGTTTGAGGGACGCGATCTGCGTGACGATTCTGTCCTCGGGGCTTACGGCCTGTGCCCGGAGTCTGGTTTCGATGTTCTTTTCTTTGGCGTCCTTGGCCTGGACGATCTTGATGACGCCGCCCGAGGGGACGGCGGTAAGCCCGTGGACTTCCAGGACGGATTCGAAAACCTTGTAGGCCTCATCGACGGAGATCTTCCGGGGCGAGAAGACGGTGATCTTGCCCTTGACGTTGTCGTCGATCACGAAATTCTTGTGCGTCATCTCGCTCATGAACTTGACGAAGACGGCGACATCGACGTTGTCGAAGTCCATGGTGATATACTTTGCCTTGTTGGCCTCGGCGGGGAGGCCGCCCGTCGCCTGGGGCGGCCTGGCCGTCGTTTTCCTGGCCGGCTGCACGGGCTTCTTTTTCGGTGTGCCCTTTTTCTGGGCCGGTGGAGCCGGCGGCGCTTTTGCGGGCGCCGAAGGAGGGGCGGCTTGGATCTTGGGTGTGCCGGCGTCGACGGGTGCGGGGGGCGTCTCAACGGAGGTGCTCACGGGCCGGTCGTTCCCCGCCAGGCGAGCGGCCGCGACGAACCCCGGCATCGCCCAGAGGGCCACCGCGAGGAGGGTCAGCATCCAGAGAATTTTGTTTCTGCTGTGCATTGTACGAACGGTCCTAGGTGCCGCAGATTCTCCTGAATTCGGGCGTGTGACGGATCTTTTCCAGGTCCCTGTCCTCTCTTGCCCAGGCCTTGAATTCCTTGTTGATGGAAATGGCGACTTTCAAAGACCAGAGGCTCCGGGGGATGTTGCCCGTCTGGGCATAGAGGCAGGCCAGGTTGTAATAGGGGTCGGCGAAATCTCCCTTGAGGGCGATAATGTGGTTGAAAACGCCGATCGCCTCCTGATCCTTCCTCTGGCTCATGTAGAGAACACCGAGGTTGTTCATCGCCCTGTAATGCTCCGGTTCGAGTTCGAGAAGTTTCCTGTAGAGCCGCTCGGCCTCGACGGGCTTGCCGGCCAGCTGGTGACGGAGCGCCGCCTCGTAGAGGGCCGCTGCCGAGGCCGACGGGCTCGGCAACGGGTCTGCGACGACCTGCCGCGCCTCGATCTTGGAGCGGTGAAACGATGGCGACTCCGCAGCCGGGAGGGCCTTCACGGGGGCATCGACCCGGTAGTAGGCGATGAGCGAAAATGCCGTCGAGGCCAGAAGAATCACGATCGTGACGGTCAGTCCCAGTACAAGCCTTTTTCTGCCGCGGTCGCCGGGTGTGAATTCTGCAGATATTATGCCACGGTAACGGGCATAGAGGCTTTCACGGTCCCCTTGGGATTTCTTGAGGGCTTTATGGATGTAACTCATCGGTTTCTATGCTAAAAAAGCCTGAAAGGAGAGATTGACCGCAGTATTTGCCCACCGTATATCACACCCGCGGCGATAAGGACAGCGAAAACAAGAATCAGGACGGGGGCCAGCCACCGCCGACCCTTGGAGGGCTCGGTCTGCCCCCCCGTCATGTAGCCGGTGCTCATGTCCCTCATGGCGTTCTCGATCGTTTTCTTTTCGATGACACGGGCGCTTTCCGTGTAGGCCACGAGGAGCGCCCGGTCGCAGATGGCGTTGATGCGTCTGGGATATCCCCGGCTGAACTCGAAAACCTTTTTGAAAGCCCCCTCGGAGAAGCTCAGCTGCCCGTCCCCCGTCGCCACGGAGAGGCGGTGCTCGATGTAGTGCTTCACATCGGCCCGCCGGAGCGGCTCCAGATGGTAGCGGAGCATGATCCGGTCATTGATCTGGCGGAGGGTGGGTGAGGCGAGGATTTCCTGCAGTTCGGGCTGGCCGACGAGGACGATCTGTATGAGTTTTTCCTGCTCCGTCTCGAGATTGGAGAGCATTCGGATCTGCTCCAGAGTCGCCCTCGGCAGGTTCTGTGCCTCGTCGATGAAGACCACGGCGTTTTTTCCTGCGGCGAAATTATTCAAAAGAAAACCGTTCAGGGCGTCGACAAAATTTTTTTTCGTCCTCTGGGCGCTCTCGACGGGGATATGGAACTCCTGGGTGATGGTCTCCAGCAGTTCTATATCGGACAGAAAGGGGTTCAGGATGAAGGCGGTCTGCACGGAGGGGTCCAGTTTCTTGATGATCGACCTGCAGATGGTGGTTTTGCCCGTTCCGATGCCGCCGGTGATCAGGATGAAGCCCTTCTTCTCGTGGATTCCGTAGATGAGGTGGTTCATCGCTTCCCGGTGCTGCGGGCTCAGGTAGAGGTAGCGCGGGTCGGGCGTGAGGCTGAAGGGGTTTTCGCGTAGATTGAAAAAACTCGTATACATGCGGCCTGTTCTGAAAAGAGGCGGGACCTCAGTCCATGTTGTAGTTCAGGGTAACCTGTTTTCCCATCCGCTGAATTTTGACGCTGATCGTCGCGCCCGGTTTGAGGTCCTTGTAGGCGTCGACGATGTCCGAGGGATTGGAGATGGCTTTGCCGTTCACCTCCCTGATGATGTCGCCGTTCACCAGGCCGATGTTCTGCAGCACGCTTCCGGGCCGGATGTTGCTGACGGCGACCCCGTCCGGTTTCCCGGAGGAACCCATGGAGATATGGGGCGAGAGCCTTGCCTGTGTCAGGATGTTGAGAACGTCGGCCTGCGAACCCGGCTCGACGGGCGGTGCGACACCCTGTTCGCGGGGCTCTGCCGTCGTCGGCACCCGGCCGGGGATCCGTTCGGTCCGCGACGGTGCGCGATCCTCCGGTTTTTTCATCTTCAGAACCTCGTCACGGTCACCGACCCGGAGCACCACCGCGTTTCTCATCACCCGGGCCAGCGTGGCGTTCCCGACGGAGTCCCCCACCTTGAAGAGTCTTTGCTTCTTCTTGTCCTTCTCCTCGATGATGGCGTAGTTGTACTCTCCGTCTCCCGCCACGGTCCCCAGGAGTTCGAGCTGGAGCCGTGTGGCCTGGAGGGAATTCACGTCCATCTGCGCGTCGGCGATCACCTCGTTCGTTGTCTGCAGGAGGTTCCGCTCCCAGATGACCCTGTAGGTGTCCAGGGGTTCTTTTTCTTCCGGGGCGCCCGCGGGTTCCGCGACCGCCGTCTGCACGGGCGACACCGAAGCAACGCGCGCGTTGACGAGTCGAAAGATGATGTCGGCGATGAGGCCGACGGCCAGGGTGATGAAGAGAAGGATAAGGATCGTCCTGGTTCTCCCGGGCTTTTCCATCCGGATTTTTCTGACTTTGAACTTCATCGGATCTGCAATTCCCCGGTTGTTTACATGAACTGCACGACCGGATCGCCCACGGAGCCGGTCAGTGACACGGCCTGAGGGCCCGCGTTCGAGGCCGCAAACGTCAGTGTTCCTTCCATATCGAGGCGGCTCTTCCGGAAGTCTCTGTCCAGGAAAACCCGGCCGCTCAGGGTTCCCTGGAAATCCCGTCCCGTGAACCGGATGGTCCTGACGGTCAGGATCCGGTTTTCCAGCGCCGCTTCACCGTCGGCGCGGCTGAAATCCAGCCGGTCAAAACCCAGAACCGGGCTCAGGAAACCAATAGACCCGTCCCGGAGCCTGATTTCCAGCCGGCCCCTGCCGTTGACGGCGTCTTCGACCCGGCCGTTGTAAAGAAGCGTGCCGCTGAGCATCCCCTCGACCCGGCGGCCCGATAGGGCCTTCAGGTAGCTGCATCTCCCGACGCTGACTTCCGAGAAGGTCATCTCGGCCCGGAGCGGACCCGAGCCCGAGAAGCGATCCGCAAAAGACAAATTCCCCCGGATGTCCCCGCCATAGGCCCGGGCCTCCAGGGAGAAGGCCAGGCGGCCAAGGAGAAGTTTCGTGATCGCCGCCGCAACGGAGATCCGCTCGAATTCCACGGAGGCGCTTTCCAGATCGAGGAACCGGATTACCAGGTGATCCAGCCTCACACCCGGAGGAAACTGCGGCTTCGCGTCCGTCACGGTCACCAGGAGGTCCGGCCGGTTCTCCGTGATGGTCGATACGATACACCGTTCGAGAAAATCCGACGGGAGCCGGAGATAGATGATCACCGCCAGCACGATCAGGGCGAAGGCCCCGTAACCGATCGATCTTGCGAGCCAGGTTGACCGCATGCCGCCTCGCCGTTTTTCAGGGGCCCTTTGCCGGTCTCGCCGCGGCCCCCGCCGGCTGGTAGGTCACCATCTGCACCTGGGCCGTGAGATACTCGGGGCTCTCCTTGTTCTTGTTGACGGCGATCTTCTTCACACCCACGGCATCCTCGGGGGAGTCGGCATGATAGAGAAACTCGACAAGCTGCCGAAGCGTCAGTTTTTCGAGACGGATGTCGACGAGCGTCTCCTCGTAAGCGCCCGCCGCCGCTCCCTTCGTGGCGTTCATGGATTTGATGTTCTGCCGCACGCCGGCCTGCCTCGATTTTTGTTCCAGAAAAGACATGAGGGTGAAATCGGGCGGCCGCCGCTCGAGAGCGCCCTTCATCATCTCCGTGTCCTCCTTGAGGCTCTCGTACTCCCTGCTGAAGGCGATCATCTCCTTGAGGACTTTATCCTGCCGGTCGAGGGCGCTTGTGACCCTTTTCTTCTCCTGGAAGAAGGGGACAAGGGCGAACTGGACGAGGGCGATGAGCCCCAAAAGCCCCACGCCGCCCGCGACGAACATTCTTTCTCTTTTTCCCAGCTTCGACCAGAGGTTTCTCATATCGGCTTTGCCAGCGTGGCCTTCATCTCGAATTCCACCCGGTTTCCGGCGCGGGTGAGGCTCGAGGAGGTCATGGCGACGTTCCGGAGGAATTCCGAACCGCCCAGTTCTTTCTTGATCTTGTCCGCCGTCTCGAAGTTGTCCGTCTCGCCTCGGAAACGGATACTCTCGCCGTCGAAGGAGAAGCTCAGGATCTGGAACGGGTACGACGCGGGGACGCGCTCGGAGATGTCCCTGAGGACCGTCAGGACATCGGCCTGCCCGCCGAGCCCCCTGGCGAGAGCGGCGAATTTCCTGATCTCCGTCATCTTTGTTTTCATCTGGGCCGCGGGGTCGACGACGCTCGTCACCTCGGGGCAGCACCGGTGGAAGATGCTCTGGATATCCTTCTGGATGTTTCCGAGGCGGGTGCGGTCGGCGAAATAGTCCGCGCCCACATCGGCGGCGGCCAGAGCGAAAAGCAGACCGGCGCCGATCGCCGCCCACTTGACTTCCTTCTGCAGGTCCGTCCAGGAAAGCTTGAACGTGAAAGCCGTCCCTTTGAAATTGAATCCCGTCGCCCCCCGTGACGGCCGGATCGCCAGGGCAAGGGCCTCGTTCATAAGAAGGGGGTTCCACCGATCCCGTTCCCCCGCCAGAGCGATGTTTTCCATGGATGCCAGGTCGACAAAGTCGACGGGCACGCCGAAGTACCGTCCCATCTCTTCGTGAAGCCTGCTGCAGAGCGCGCCCCCGCCGGTGAGGGACGCCCTTGTCAGCTCTTCCTCGAAGTTGCCCATCATCTTGAGGGACTGAAGGGTGTTCCTCAACTCGTCAAAGAACCGCCGGCACGCCTGGGAGATTTCTTTCTCCGCCCCGTGAAGTTCGCCCCTGCGCTTCCTCGCTTCCGCGTCGGGCAGGGGGATCTTCAGCGTCTCCGCCAGGGTTTCGGTGATCCTGTCGCCGCCGAAGGCATATGAGCGGATCTGGAAAAACTTCCCGTTCCGAAAGAAAACACCGACGCTGTGACGGGCGCCGACGTCCAGGAGGAGGTGAAAACCCGTGGGGATGCCGGCCTTGATCAGCCGGCTCGCAAGCGGCATCGCCTCCACGTCGACGGCGGCAAGCGATGCATCCGATGCGGTGATCAGCTCCATGCGATCCCGGGCGACGGATTTCGGTATGACAGCGGCGAAAATGTCCGACTCCGCCGCCTGCGAGACGATGAGAAAATCGATGAGAACGTCGTCGACGGGATGGGGAATGAGCGGTTCGATCTCGAAGGGGAGCGTCTGCGCGATCTTCCCCTTTTCCGTGAAAGGGAGCCGGACGTTGCGGAAGAAGAAGTTCTTCGCCGGCAGGGACATGACGACCGTGCCGCCCCGGAAGGCCGGGTCGGCGAAAACCCTCTGGAGGCCCTGGTAGAGGCTGCCGGACTGACGGAGGTCTACCACGTCCCAGCCGGTGATCCGGTAGTCCTGCTTGAGGGCTCGCGTGACCTGCACGATCTTCACGGTATCGTTTCCGATGTCCAGCCCCAAGATCTTCTTCGACATCAACGCACCTTCCAGGACAGGATCTTGATCTTCCCGCTTTCGTCTCTCTCGAGCATGCCGTTGATCGAGCGGCTCAGGGTTCCGACCACGCCCGTGGAGGTGACGGAGAACACCTCGCTCCGGACGGTGAGGATGCCCGATGGGATGTTGACGGTCTCCATGCCGGCGACTTTCTTATACCACAGGGGGTCGGAAAGTCTATCTCTCTCTTTTTTCCTGAACAGCTCCATCTCCTCCGCGGCCGATTCCGTGATGCCCGGTGCGAGCGCCCGCAGGACCTGCCGCGGGGCCGTGTTGATGTTGATCCTGCCGCTCCCCTCCGTGGTGAGGCATGTGCTGACCCCCGGTCGGCCCTCCACCCCGTAGAAAAGCTCCCGTGTCATCCCCCGGACTTTCAGAAGCTCTTCCAGAGAATCCAGGGGGCCGTTCTTGCAGACGTAAGGTTCGGGCAGGCTTGAGTAATAGGCATTCTCGGCGCCGCCCCCGGTGACGGCGCTGTCGGGGTCCAGCCAGTCCTTGATGGCATCGACGAGGTCGTTCACCTGTCGCTCGTTCAGGTTGTACTCCGGCAGGCTGAGGAGCCTCGTCAGGAGATCCTTGATGTCGTTATTGTATTTGTCCCCGTCGGCGAGCCGGTTGACCTGGATCTTCCCGGATTCGTCCACAATGGTGAGCTTCAGATAGCCTCCGTCGAAAAGGGCTCTCGATTTCTCCGTGAGGGGTTCCAGGTTGGCCCACTCCTCGTCGAGGCCGTCGTAGGCGTTCTTGTCGTTCGAGAGGACCATGCCGGCGCCGAAGAGACCCGACTTGGCGATGTAAATGGCCCTGATGCCGTCTCCGAGGTTCGAGACCTCGTAGACCTGGGCCCGCGACGCCACGTTGATCTGGAGGGTCACGGCGACGATGACGCTCATCATCAGGAGGACCAGGATCAGGGCCACACCCCGTTGATTTTCAGGGATCCTCTTCATGGGTCCTCACGCCCCCTCGTGCGTCTCGGCCAGGAGGATCTTCGTCATGAACCGGTAGGGCAGGTTCCGGTCCGCCGGGTTCTCGAAGGTGAGGTGGATCGCCACCGCCCGGGGCAGGGGTTTCGATTCGGAGGACCCCGTGGGCGCTGAATCCCAGGTGTCGTATTCCTTCCCCCCCGAGTCGTAGAACTTGAAGGCCATGGACTGGAGCCCCCTGCAGAGGATGAACGCCTGGCTGCCCGTGTTCGAAGGACTCTTCGCATCGAGGGGCTCCTCCCGCCTCATGAGATTGTAACCGCCGTTTTCCAGGTCCTGCTCCAGGTAATAGGTGATCTTTGCGATCCCTTCCAGAAGCGTGTTGTTCTCAAAGTTCGTGGCGGCCGTGGAGATGAAGGTGAGACTCCCGGCGGCCTTTCCGGAAGGATCCCTCCGGGTGCCGAAATCCGATCCCTCTTCGTAGGCTCCGGCGCAGGAGAGGTCGATCATCATCCGGTCAAGGGAACTCCGCGCCATGCTGTAGATCCTGTCCCCTGTCTCGAGATCCCGGATCACCCGCAGCGTGCCCGTGTAGGAGGCGTAGATGGTCGACAGCACCACGGCCAGGATGACGATGGCGATGAGGATTTCAAGAAGGGTGAAGCCACAGGCCGCAGGCCTGCGGCAGTTATGAGTGTTGAGTTTTGAGTGTTGAATTTTCATCTTCCTTCAATTCATAATTCAACATTCATAATTCGTAACTCAGGCCTTAGGCCTGTTGGCCTATGATCCCTGCTGCCAGGTCTTCCGGTCCATGGGCCTGTAGAAGATCAGGCGGTAGGTGTTGTTCGTCTTCATCCTGAGGTTCGTGACGATCACCTCCACGCGCCCCAGGGACTGGACGTCCGAGGGAGCCACGACCGTCCGCCAGGTGTAGTCGATGTAGTCGCTGCCGAAATCCCCCGTCTGCGTTCCCGTGCTCAGCACCTCCTGGGCTTCGAGGTCCGTCATCCGGCTCTGAGCAAGGAGAGCCATCATCGTGGTTGTCCTCGACTGCTGCGCCATGGAAATGCTCTGGGACTGGGACCAGAAAACGGCCAGGAGCGAGACGGCAAGGATGGCCATGGCCACCATGACCTCAAGGAGGGTGAAGCCGCGTGCCGCAGGGACGCGGCAGTTTTGAGTGTTGAGTTTTGAGTGTTGAATTTTCATCTTTCTTCAATTAAAAAAACTCAAAATGGTCGCCTTGATGGCGCCCCCGGTAAGGAATGGTTTCTTCCTGGTTCGCCCCTCTGCCGAGTTGGGTGCCCCGGTCATAATTCAGGCCTCTGGCCTGTCCACCTTGCATCACAATTGAAACTCAAAATTCAAAATTCGCAACTGCCCGCAAGGGCAGGCTATCCTGCCTGCCAGAAATCGAGGTACTTTTCGTGGGTCTCGACGGTGTGGATGAAGGGGTGGAGCACCAGGGTCATGAAACGCTCCCCGTCGGCGAGGTGAATCACGGCCGGTTCGACGTAACCGCGGCTGAAAAAACGGATGGAGACTTCGCCGGCGGTCTTCTTTTCCTTCCCCGCGACGTATGCGTCGGCGAACTTCACATCTCCCGGAAGGTGCAACGCGCGCTTTTTCATCTCCTCTTTTTTCTCGGGCGTCATGTCGGCGCTGTAGATCCAGTAGCTCTTCTCGTCCAGGCTGATCTGGAGGATCTGATCCACCTGATCACGGACCGCCACGCTCCGCAGCTCCCGGGCCGCACCGACGAGCCTCCTTGCCGCCGAGCTCAGCTGATCGGTGAAAAGGGATTCCCGCACCCGGGGAACGGCTATGAGAAGCATGAGCCCGATGAGAAAGACGACGATGGAAAGCTCGATGAGCGTGTACCCCCCGCTGCCGGTGGTGTCGGGCCGGCAAAGCCGCGCCTGTGTTCGGTGACGGGGTCCCGGCGCTTCAGTCCTCCCAGTTTGTGATATCTTTGTTCTTGCCATCACCGCCCGGTTCTCCGTCGGCGCCCAGTGAAAGGAGATCGAAATCCCCTTTGGTCCCCGGGTAGAGATAAACAAAGTCATTGCCCCAGGGATCCTTCGGGACTTTGCCCTTTTCGAGATACCCGCCTTCACGCCAGTTCTTCGCGAGGACGCCCACCGTAGGGGGCTCCACCAGGGCCTTGAGTCCCTGCTCGGTCGTCGGGTAGTCTCCATTGTCGAGCCTGTAGAGCTTCAGGGCCGTTTCGAGGGCCTGGATCTGGATCCGGGCCTTGGCCTGTCTCGCCTCGTCGGGTCGGCCCATGATCCTCGGGATGATGAGCCCCGCGAGGATGCCGAGAATGACGATCACCACCATCAGCTCAATGAGCGTGAAACCGCGACTGTCTTTTTTTCTTCTCATGATGTCTCCCTTCATGGATGTCCTCTTCCCCCCGGTGATGCGGGGTGCCCCTGACTATCGCACCAGCTGGTTCATTTCGAAAATGGGCAGCAGGATGGAGACGACGATGAACCCCACGATGAGACCCATGACGAGGATCATCACGGGTTCGAGCATGGAGGTCATGGTGGTCACGTTGGACTCGACCTCCTTTTCGTAGGCGTCGGCGATCTTGTAAAGCATCTGCTCGAGATTGCCGCTCTGTTCACCCACGCCGATCATCTCCGTCGCGATCGGCGGAAAGAGGCCGCTGCGGGCCAGCGGCAGCGAGAGGCTCTGGCCCTCCCGGACCTCGTCGCTCGCTTTCTGCACGGCGTCGGCGATGCGGGAATTGCCGACAACGTTCTTCGCGATCTCGAGGGATGTAAGGAGCGGCACCCCGCTCTCCAAAAGTGTGCCGAGGGTTCTCCCGAACCGGGCCACGGCCATCTTGCGGTTGATCGTCCCGATGACGGGCGTCGAGAGCTTGAAACGGTCCCAGGAACGACGTCCCTTCTCGGTGTTCCTGATCAGGTATCGAAGGACCACGACGGCGCCGGCGAGGGCGATGACGATTGCCCACCAGAAGGATTCCAGGAAACGGCTCACGACGATGAGAAAAACCGTTATGGCCGGCAGGGTCTGGTGCATCTCTTCGAAAATCCGGGTGATGTTGGGCACGACGAAAGCGATCAGGAAGAAGAGGACGGCGGAACCGATGAGGAACATGAAGACGGGGTAGGCCAGGGCGGCCCGGATTTTCCCCCGGAGGGCCTGCTGGCTTTCATTGAAGTCCGCCAGACGTTCCAGAACGATGTTCAGAGTCCCCGATGCCTCACCGGCACGGACCATGTTGATGAAGAAAGATGAAAAGATCTTCGGGTAGTGGGACATGCTCTGTGTCAGGCTGCTTCCCTCGTTGACCTCCTCCTTGATCCGGGCCAGTGTCTTTTTGAGCACCGGGTTGGCGGTCTGGGAAACCATGACATTGATCGACTGGACCAGGGGGAGCCCGGCGCCGAGGAGGGTCGCCAGCTGTCTTGTCATGGCCGAGAGTTCCCGGATGCCGACGCGGTTGAGGAGGTTGCCGACGGAGCGGCCGTCGATGGCGTTTTCCTTTTTCCGGCCCGCTGTCTCCTTCACCTCTATCGGGTAGATGCTGCTGTCCCGCAGCCGCTGCCTGGCGGCGGGGAGGCTGCCGGCGTCGATGATGCCTTTGAGTTTTTTCCCCCTCGTGTCGAGGGCGACATACTCATAAACGGGCATGAATGGGCTTAACCACCTGACGTTCAATCATTTTTGACCTTCGTTTAACACATCGCAGCCCGCTTTTCAATACGCCCGGCAGGGTCCTGCCGCGTTATCCGGGCGGGGGTCGTTACCGTCGCGGGGGCCGTAGTATATCATCGGCACATGGACGATATCCCTTTGATTTTTTTCGTCTCTGCGACGACAGGGTTCCCTTTCGGTCACCCCGGGGCTTTCCCCGGCGTGTTGCCCGCTAAAAAATGCTTGAAATTCATGAACTTTCATCATAATTTCTCACAGTGGCCATGGAACGGGATGAACTGATCCAAAGGCTGAGAGACGCAAGGGACCCCGGTGAGAGGGCTAAAATCCTTGAGATTCTCGCCTCATTCGAGAAAGAAGGGACTTCCCCCGGGAACGAATCGTCGGGGATGGCCCCCGCGGTGAAGGTACCTTCTGCAGGTGTTTTCACCGGATATGTCGTCGGGGCGCTGTTTCTTGCCGCTGGGGCCTGGATGGTCTATAATGCTTTCATCGCCTCTTCAGGGGGCTTGAAGCCGGCCGGTGTTTTTGTCATGTCAGCCGTGGGCGCTCTTCTTGTGATCCTCGGAGCACTCGCCGTTTTCAGGGCGGGACGGATCAGGGGGATCTCGAAGGAAGCTCACCCGGATATCCGCGGGCAGGACAGCGGCGGCTTCCAGCCGGGACCGTGACCCTTGCTCCCCGAAGAAATTCGACGCACAGGCAAGAAAAGAAATGCCGGCAAACCTTCCACCGGAATACAAAGCGGCCGAAAAGAAGTTCAAGGCGGCGTCGACCGTCGCCGAGAAGATCGCGGCTCTGGAGGACCTCATTTCCACGGTCCCGAAACACAAGGGCACGGACCATCTCCGTGCCGACCTGCGACGCCGGCTCTCCCAGCTCAATAAGGAGGCCCTCGATCAGCGCAAGAGAAAAGGGGGCGGGCGCGACAGTCTCTACAATGTCTCCAGGGAGGGCGCTGCCCAGATGGCTCTCGTGGGATTCGCCAACGCGGGCAAATCATCCATCCTGGCGAGCCTCACCAAGGCAACCCCCGTCATCGCCGATTACCCCCTTTCGACGCTTCTGCCGCTGCCCGGGATGATGCCTTACGAGGACATCCAGTTCCAGCTCGTGGATCTTCCGCCCATCGCCAACGAGACGACGGACGGCTGGGTCTCAGGGATCATCCGGATCGCCGACGGGGTACTCGTCATTCTGGATCTTGCCGAGGACGCCGTCGTTCAGCTCGAGCTCATCCTGGACCAGCTCGGGAAGTGGAACATTAGCACGCAGGCGGAAAAGACCGCCGAGTTCCGGGGCGTCACCAAGCGCGCCCTCGTGGTGGCGAACAAAAAAGACCTCCCCGGCGCGGAGGAGAATTTCGAGAGGCTGAAAGAAGGCTTCGGGACGGTCTTCCCCATGGTCGCCGTCTCCTGTCTGAGGAAGGAGGGGCTGGAGGACCTGAAGCAGGAGATCTTCAGACTCTCCGGGGTCATCCGCGTCTACTCCAAGCCGCCGGGGAAACCCCCGGACCTTTCCATGCCCTTCACCGTCCCCGCCGGGTGCACCGTGACGGAACTGGCCGAGAAGATCCACAAGGAATTCGTCACGCAGATGAAGTTCGCCCGGATCTGGGGATCGGCGAAGTTCGAGGGGATGAAGGTGGAGAGAAACTACGTCCTGAAGGACCGGGACATCGTCGAGATCAACGCCTGAGGGTTAAAGGAGGCGCCGCTCCACCCGGGGGAACGACTCTGTTTCTTCGATCCATACCCGCCGTGAACGGCTTGTCCTGCGCGGTATGGCCTACCGTTTTTATTCAGTAAAGAGTGCAGAATGTCGGTAGGATGCCGGCTTCGTGCAACCCTTCCACAAGTTCCAGCAATCCGACGATCCAAATGAACCAGAGGGCGTCGAAGAGGTTTTTCCTGAAGATCCTCGGATTGGCGAGATACTGTTCGGGCTCCTTGAAGTTCGAAAACCTCGGTATGAAGGCCGGTGTGGATTTCATATATCGCCGGGCTTCATCGCCGTGAATTTGGAGCATCCGGGATTCCTCGCTCCGGATGACGGCCGGATAGTAAAGGGAAAAGGCAATGATGACGACCAAAGGAACCAACAGGGTCTCTGTCGCGCACCCCACACCGGCTCCGGCAACGAAACTGAAGAAATAAAGAGGATGTCGACAGAGGGAATAGGGGCCTTCCGTCACCAGGGTGTTGTCCTTGTACCCGGCAATGTAAAGCGTGCACCATAACCGCCCCAGAGTCCCGATTCCCACGAGAATGCAGCCGACCAGAAAGAGGATGGTGCTGACGATGGAAGTCTCTTCCCATCCAACTTTCGAAAAGATGAAAAGGATGGCCAGGGGGATGAGCAAGGCCCGCGACAGCCAGATGCGCCATTTTTCATAAAGGGTGATGACGGGCATGTCCGATTGGCCTTTCTTGTTGGATCGCGCCGGTTACTTATGCTTTCCCTGTTCCACTTTTTCGAGTTCAATCTCCCAGGAAGACACCTTCTGATCATCCCGGAAGAACGCTCCCCTGTTTCTGTAATGCTCGGCGGTCACCTTCAGGAAATATTCCATGGCCCTGTAGGTGCCGTTCTTCGACTTGCAGATCGAAAGGATTGAGTCGCCGACGATGACGAACTGCCCGTAGAGATGACCGAGGGATGGGTTGGAGGATTTCCATTCGGTGGACTCCTTCCCTTCCTCGAAAGGCGTGATTTCGTAGTCGTTGACGATGCCGATGGGCTTGTCTTCGAGGAGCAGTTTCATCCGGCTTTCATTGAGCCAGAACTGTTTCAGGTGGGTGATGCGGGCGCTCCCCTCGATGGGGACGGCTTTCCCCGCATCGTCGAAGTAGCGGCCCGTCGCGAGCCACACCCCTTCCTCCAGGATGAACGTGTGCTTCATGCCCCCGGCCCCGTTGAAAAGAGTTGTTTTTCCATAGCAGCCATTCTCCCCGCCTGTCAATCCTGTTTGTGGACCCCCGGATTTGCGCCTTGCCAGCCCCGGTGATCGATGGTATGAGACGGGCACTTCATCCGGAGGCAGGACCCAGATGCTCGGGACCATCGTGAACACCGGTGCCATCGTCGCCGGGAGCGTCATCGGGGTGATCGTCGGCAAGAGGCTTCCCGACAGACTGAAGGAAATCGTCATGCAGGCCCTCGGGCTTGCCGTCATCCTCATCGGTCTCCAGATGGCCCTTTCGGGAAAGAACCTTCTCGCCACGATCGGCTGCCTCCTCCTGGGGGCGATCACCGGCGAAATCGTCGATATCGAGCGAGGGATCGAAAGGCTCGGGGAGTGGCTGAAGGAGCGTGCCCGTTCGGACTCGTCGACCTTTGTCGAGGGTTTCGTGATTGCGTCGGTCCTCTACTGCACCGGCGCCCTGGTGATCGTCGGGTCCATCCAGGACGGGACCGTGGGAGATACAAGCACCCTGTATCTCAAGTCCCTGCTCGACGGGACCTTCTCGGTGGCCCTCGCTTCATCGATGGGGATGGGGGTTGCCTTCTCGGCCCTTTCGGTTTTCGCTGTCCAGGGGTCGATCACGCTACTGGCGGCGAAGCTTGCCTTTCTCCAGGACCCGGCGGTCCTCGATGCCGTGACATCGACGGGGGGCCTTCTCATCGTCGGCATCGGCATCAGCATCCTCGATCTCAAGAAGATCCGCGTGGGCAACATGGTCCCCGCGCTCCTTTACGCTATCCTGCTTGCGCTTTGGCTCCGGTAGGGCGGGAGGCGATGAAACCTCCTCTCACACGTTATTCGTATCCAATGCCCGGAAAAATACGAGTCGAAATTCATACCCCCTTCCGATTGTCTTCGGAATGTCTCCCTTGATAATATTTCCAGACCGCTTTGTTGCCGATGACCATGCCTTGTTCCGGCGGAAGCGGGAGCGCTTTGACCGGAACCCCTGATTCGATCACTTCAACGCTCGGGGGAGGGGGGGTCGCCGCCTCCGCCGCCCTCTTTGGACGTGCCGACCGCCAAAAGGTGTTCCTTAGAAAGTTTTGAGCACCGCGACGGGAAGGGCGGCTCGATGGACCCGCTCTTCTTCTTTTCGCTGACGCTTCGCGCCCCTTGTAAAACCCGAACCGCGTCTCGTCAACCGGACATTCATGACTCGCCGTGAGATCGGCCTTCAAATGATTCCTTCCGACGCCAGGCTGGCGATCTCCTCTCTGTCGAATCCCATCTCCCGGAGGACCTCCAGCGTGTGTTCGCCGTGAACGGGCGGGTGGAATTTCCAGCCGGGCTGATCTTCGGAGAATTTGATCGGGAATGCCTGCTGGGGGATATCACCGTCCACGGGGTGCCTCGCCTTGAACCACAGGTCCCTGTGGCGGATTTGCGGGTCCTGCAGGGCTTCTTCGAGAGTGTTCACCGGCGCGAAACAGATGCCTGCGCCTTCCAGGAGATCCACCCATTCCTGTTTGGTCTTCCGGCGGAAGACGGCGCGAAGCTCTCCGATGATCTCGTCCTGTCGCGGTGGGGGTGCGAACTGCTCCTCCGCGAGGTCCGGTCTCCCGATCAGCGCGCAGAGGGTGACCCAGTATTTTTTTTCGACGCTGCCGATCGTGATGTGACGGCCGTCCTTCGTTTCGTAGACGTTGTAAAAGGCGTAGCCCCCGCCCACCAGGGTCCCGCCGCGACGCGGCAGCCGTCCGTCCGCGAGGTACTGTGACATGACCAGTCCGAGAAAGGGTGTCAGACCGTCGAGGATGGCCACGTCGAGGTGCTGGCCTTTCCCCGTTTTTTCGCGTCGCAGGAGTGCCGCGAGAATGCCGACGACGGCCTGCAGGCCTCCGCCCGCCCCGGCGATCTGAACGGCGGGGACGGCGGGATTTCCGTTTTTTTCACCGATGAGATCGAGGATGCCGGAAAGGCCCAGGAAGTTGATGTCGTGAGCGGGAAGCCGGCTGTACGGGCCGTCCTGGCCGAAGCCGGTGAGAGAGCAGTAGATGATGCGTTCGTTGATCTTTTTCAGATCATCATAGCCGAGCCCCATCTGCTGCAGGGTCCCCGGGCGGAAGTTCTCTATGATCATGTCGGACTTCCGGACCATCCGCAGGAATACATCGCGGCCCCGCGGGTGTTTGAGATCGAGTTTCATGCCCTTCTTGTTCCGGTTCAGGATGTGAAAAAAACTTCCCGTGGTCCCGATCAGGGGCGGCGCCGTCCGGAAATTGTCCCCCCCGTCGGGGCTTTCGATCTTGATAATTTCCGCGCCGAGATCGGCCAGCATCTGCGTGCAGAGGGAGCCGGGCAGAAGCGGTGCGAGATCGAGCACCCGAATGCCTTCCAGTGTTTGCTTCATTTTTTTCTCACCTGAGAAGATCCTGTGACGGTTCCTGTGTTAAAAAAGCTGTTCACTTTTTCACAAGGGATGGACAGATTGCAAGCGAAAATTTCCCGTCACCGACATGGAAAAGGGACGTATCTTCCACACCCCCGGATATCGTCGCCCGAAGGTTCCGGAGGCCTGCGGCGGGTGTGTCCGCCCCGGAAAACAACGAAGGGGCGCCGGAGGCTCACCCCCGCAGGAAGGTCGTAACCAGACCGTTGAATTTTTCGGGGTACTCGTAGTTCGGCATGTGACCGCATTTATCGAAGACGTGGAGAACCGCGTCCGGGATACCGGCCTTTGCACGGTGGGCGTGCCGCAGAGGGAGGATCCGGTCATGGGTTCCCCAGACGATCAGTGTCGGGGCCCGGACGCTGCCGAGGTTTTCCAGGAGGGGATTCAGAACAGCGGGGCGGACACCCCGGAGGGTCAGGAGCGACCGGAGAATCTTCAGAAGGGCCCTGCGGTTTTCCCGGGGCAGAAGCAGTCCGTACCGGAGTTCGACGAAGTCATCGGTGATCACCGCGGGGTCATAGACGAGTCTCCTGAAAAAAACAGGAAGGACTCTGCGTGCGGGGTGGAGCACCCAGGGTCCGAGAAAAGGGAGGGTCGAGAGGCGCAGAGGCCAGGTCGTTTCGGGGCCGAGGCCCGCGCTCGATACGAGGACAAGTTTTTCAACCTGGTCGGGGTGGGTGAGGGTATATTGAAGGGCAAGCCCGCCGCCGAGGGAGTGCCCCACGAGGTGACAGCGCCCGATGTCCAGTGCCGACAGGAATTCACCGATGAAACGTCTGAACACTTCAGGGGTGTATTCGATGTCCGGCTTGTCGGTGTAACCGAAGCCGGGAAGATCGGGTGCGAAAACGCGATGGGCTGCCGCCAGAGCTTCGAAATTTTGTTTCCAGATTTCGGCCGAATCCCCCAGGCCGTGGAGGAGGACAACGGGCGTCCCTGAATCCCCCAGGGCCCGAAAACGCGTCTTGATCGGGCCGACCCGGATGAAGCGGATTGATGGATCGGCTGTCATGATCTGATGAGCGCCCTTTTTGAAAGAGCGGGAACCGTGCCTGAAAGCGGTCGAAAAAAAAGAGCGGACCGATCAATATCTCCGGCCGCCGCCTCCGCCGCCCATCCTGCCGGGGCCACCCCGAAATCCGCCTCCGCCTCGACTGTCGCGCCTCGGGCCGCCCTGGTCTTTTCTCGGCCTGGCCTCGTTCACGACGATCGTCTTGCCGCGCAACGAACTTCCGCTCAGTTTCCCGATGGCTTCACGGGCGGCTTCGTCGGTCTCCATTTCGACGAAACCGAATCCTTTTCCCATGCCGGTCAGTTTGTCCCTGATGATCGTAGCGGACATCACGTTTCCCAGCGTGGAGAAGTGGGTTTTGAGATCCTCTTCGGTTACATCATTGGAGAGGTTGCCCACGTAAAGTTTTTTTGCCATGCTTTTCTCCTTTCAAAAAAAACCACCACCCTCCTGAGAGCATGGTGGCCGGTTTCCTGACGGTATGTTCTTGCTCTCGGGCTCTTCGGGCCCCGCTTCCCGCCGGAAGCGACAGAGTCCAACCTGAATCGGGGAGAAGACTAACACCGAATTGTGACGGCCGTCAAGGATTCATTTTACCGGGAACCCGTGAAAACGCTTTGGAAAAATCGCCGGTGCCGTCTGCCGTCGTACGCTCCACGGGAAGACCGGAGACGACCTACATTAGATATTGCATTTTCGGACGAATTCTTTACATTAGGAGAAAAAATTTTGAAATGACGGGTTCGACGGGATGCCCCGGTGCAGACGGGCTGAGGTTGAGCGAATGAAAGGAGGTCACCTATGGGGTTTTTCGACAAAATGTTCGGAGCCAAGGAAGCCGCGGCGCCTGAAGGCTGGCAGCTTCATGAACGGACGGACCTGGGGCTCAAGTTTTCCTGTCCGGCGGACTGGCGCATCAGCGGCATCGAAGGCGGCATCGAGGTCCGCCCGCCCGACAGCGGGCGCGTAACCGATCCCTCGAGGGGGAAAGAGGTGTCGACCCCGCGCGTGGAGCTGACGGCGAAAGACGCCCCCGGCGCGGACAAGATGCTGGTCAAGGAAATGGTCAAGTCCCGCTCCGGCGAGTACCCCGATTACCGGTTTGTGAAGCACGTCTCGAACAGCGTCAAGAACGCGGACTCGGCGGTCGTCTACGAGTTTCAGTACGGGTCGGGCGAAAACATCATCACCGCTCTTTCCGCGCTCGCTCTGGGCAAGAAGCGCCTGCTGAGCGTTGTGGCTGCCGGTGCCCGAACGGATTTCGAAAAACACCGTGTCATCCTCGAGCGTGTCATATCCTCTCTTCAGGTGATCTGAAGAGGGTCTGTTCTCATTCGAGCCTAAGAGCCTGCGGAGGTGTGCATGATACGGCGGATAGACCATGTTTCCGTTGCCGTAAGGGATCTGGCCCGGGCCAGATCTTTTTTCATCGATGCCCTCGGGGGGCGTGTGCTCTTCACCGGTCCCGTACCGGCGGAGAAGTATCGCTGGACGACCATTGAACTCGGGACTTCCTGCCTCCTTGAACTTATCGATCCGCTCGGGGGTGAAGAAGGGTTCGTGGACGAATTCCTCAGGAAACGGGGCGAAGGGCTTCACCACATCACGATCCAGGTGAAAAACATTGAGGAGGCCTGCCGGACACTCGAATCCCGCGGGGTTCCCACGTTCGGGATGCGGCAGCCCATCGCGGGCTGGAAGGAGGCCTACATCCACCCGAAGCATGCCTTCGGGGTCCTCATCCAGCTGGCGGAGTTTGATCCCCTCGACTGGATTGAGCCCGGCTACATCCCTGCGGCGTACCGTGAGTTCGTCCCGCAGGAGAAATCGGACGCGGACCAGGGGCCTCTGGCCGTGCAGAGGGTCGAGACGGGTGAAGGCCCCGGGGTTGAGATCCGCAAAGGTGGAACGGCCCTCCGTGTCACCGAACAGGAAGTCGGGGTCCTGATCCAGTCTTTGAGACGTCTGCAGTCCCCCTGATAAAGACAGGGAACGCCCTTCCTTTTTTATCCCGACATCGGGCATTCTGCATCTTTTTTGCGTGAATCTGACACAACGCTTTTTCCCGGAAGATGTCAAAAGTGCCCTCGAAGGACCTCCAGGCAGTCCAGGGGGTCCTGGAGATGATCTCCTATGCTGAACTCGCCGTGAGTGAGTTCTACGGGGCCGTCCAGTCCGACGACGTCGATTTCAACGAGCTTTTCAATCGGATCCGCGAGGAGATCTTCTTCCACCGCAAGAGGATCAGCCGCCGGATCAAGGAAAAGGCTCACAGCGCCATCATTCTCTCCTGTTAGAGTCCATGTATTATCAGGAATACAAGAGAAGCTCCCCGGTGCTTCTTTTGTTGCGGGGTCCATTTTTAGAGTTTACAGGCCGGGCCCCGCGTGGTAGGAAGCATAAAGTAATCCTGCGGAAGGCCTTGTGATGAAAGAATCCCCCTGTAGATCGGTTGCGATCGCCCTTTTGGTGTTCTTCTCGATTCTGGCTGTAACGGGTTTTTTTGAAGGGCGGATCCCCCTGAATGTTCCCGACTTTGCCTTTCTCTCCGACCCGGGTGATTCTGAAGGCGCGACCCAGTGCCAGCACATCCAGGGGCCTGCTCATTTCATTCGGCCGGATTCCCCCGGGGAAAGCTCCTGTCGGCCTTTTGTTTTTCCTGATGGCAGCGCCCGGGTGCAGCTCCGGGCGGTCATCCCACCCTCTGCGATGCGTGCTCCACCGGGTCACGTCTTATCTCATTTGTTTTGCCTTTAATCCCGGGTCATCGGAACAGTTTTTTCCTTATAAAGGGATCCATATCCGGGATCGGTCCCGCCGAACGAGGGGTCGATGATCCCGGGCGGAAGGATGCAGGACGGGAAAATCCCGTGGTGTCTCACCTCCGCTCCTGGTCCCGGAGAAGCCGGGGACAGGGCTTCATCCGGCGTCCGGGGGATTCTGAAATTGGAAAAAGAACCCCGACGGAATTTGGATTCCCACGGCCGGATGTGCCGGCCGTGATCCCCTCTGCAGCCTGTGGCGGAAAGGAGAATGTGGGTATGGGAAGCATCGGCATGCCGGAACTCATCATCATTCTTGTGATTGCTCTGGTCATCTTTGGTCCCCGCAAGTTGCCTGATCTCGGTTCGTCCCTGGGCAAGGCGATCCGGGATTTCAAGAAGGCCATCAACGAACCGGACGAGAAAAAGGGAGACGAAAGGGGCAACCGCAAAGAGGGTTAGGATGATTTTCATTTGTATCCCTTCCGGGTTCCGGGGTATTCATCCCCGGCTCCCGGGGAGGCTGCGGTTTTGACGGCGGACAGAGACCGGAGAAAAATCAGGAAGATCCTCGTCGCGAACCGGGGGGAAGTCTGCCTCCGAATCCTGGTCGCGGCGAAGGAGATGGGCATCGATGTCGCCATGGCCTATGAAGAGCCGGACAGCGATGCCTGTTTCATCCGTTTTGCCGATGAGGCCATCCTGATCGGTAGCGGTCCGGTGAAGGACTATCTGGATATCGAAAAAATGATCTGGGCCGCCCGGCGAACCGGTGCCGATGCCATCCATCCGGGCTACGGTTTCCTTTCGGAGAATCCCGATTTCGCCGAGGCCTGCGAGAAAGCGGGAGTGATCTTTATCGGCCCGCCCGCCGTCGTGCTTCGCAACCTGATCAACAAGGCGACAACGCGGGGTCTCATGCTGCGGGCCGATGTGCCCACCATTCCGGGAACGCAGCTTCTTTCATCCGGCGAAAGGGGGCTCCATGAGGCCGTGGCCTTTGGAAGGCGTTACGGTTACCCCGTCATCGTCAAGGCAACGGAAAGCGGAGGCGGCCGCGGGGTCCGCATGATTCGTGACGAAGGAACACTCGTCAAACATCTGACCCGGATCCGGGCCAGACCCCGGCAGGTCTGGCTCAAGGGCGCTTTCCTGGAGAAGTGCATCGAGTCGGTCAAGACGGTCTCGATACCCATACTGGCGGATCGTTACGGGAACGTCATTCACCTGGGATCCCGTGACGGGTCCATCCAGAGGAGGTTCCAGAAGATCCTGGAAATCGCGCCCGCGAATGTTCCGGAGGATACTCTCGAGTCCCTTTACGACGCGGCGACCCGGATTGCCCGGGAAGTCGGATATGTCAGCGCCGGTTCCATTGAGTTTCTGGTCGACCCGGAGACCGGTGAATACTGGTTTGTCGCGATCAACAGGCGCCTGCAGGTGCCCCATACCATTACGGAAGAATTGACCGCTGTAGATATCGTGAGAGAGCAGATCCGAATTGCCGAGGGCCACAGGCTCGACATCCGGCAGGAAGATATAAAACTGCTCGGAAAGGCCGTACAGGTCCGGATCAACGCCGAAGACCCTCTCAACAATTTCAGACCCGAGGCGGGGAAAAAAATAGACCTTTATATGCCTCCCGGCGGACCGGGTATTCGGCTGGACGGCATCCTGTACCCGGGGTACAGCATTCCCGCTGAGTACGACTCCCTTCTCGTCAAAATGACCGTTCGAGGTTACGACTGGGAGCAGGTGGTGAACCGTCTCGAGCGGGCACTCGATTCCTTTCTCATCGTTGGTCCCCAGACCACGATCCCCCTCTACCGGGCCATTTGCGACGAGCCGGACTTCAGACAGGAGAAGATCGACACGGCCTACATCCAGACACATCCCCAGGTCTTCCAGTACCCCGATCCCGGTCGGAGGATTGCGAGGCTTGAGTCGTTCCTCATGGAAATCTATTTGGAGGAAGTTCTCCCGGCCAACTGGGCCGAATGGCTCTGAGTCGCTTTTGACGGTTTTGGTCATGTCCGCTCGGATAGTGAAGCGCAGGATCAAAAAGCTGCTGATTGCAAACCGGGGAGAGGTGGCCCTGCGTGTTCTGCGAACCGCCACCGAGATGGGTCTTCAGGTCGTGCTCGTTTATGAAAAACCGGATCGCGAGGCCTATTACATCCGGACGGCCGAGGAGGCGGTCTTGATCGGGGACGGTCCCATCAGAGACTATCTCGACATTGAGAAGATCATCCGCGTCGCCCGCGAAACAGGGGCAGACGCCGTGCACCCGGGCTACGGCTTCCTTTCGGAGAATCCGGATTTTGCCGAGGCCTGTGAAAGGGCGGGGATCCTGTTTGTGGGCCCGCCCTCCCGCGTGGTTCGAGACCTGGGGAATAAAGTGCTGGCCAGGGAGATTGCGCGACGGGCCGGAATCCCCTGTATCCCCGGGTCCTGCGACCTGCCTTCCGGCGAAGAGGGCATCAAACAGGCGGCGGATTTTGCGGGGAAATGCGGCTACCCCGTTATGATCAAGGCCTCGGCCGGAGGCGGAGGGCGTGGGATCCGGAAGGTGAAGAGCGAAGAGGAACTGGCCCAGCAGATCCGGCGATCGCGAGTGGAGGCTCTCAAAGCTTTCAAGAACGAAAATGTCTTCGTGGAGAAATGCATCGAATCGCCGCGGCACATCGAAATACAGGTGCTGGCCGACGAACATGGCAACGTCATTCACCTGGGATCCCGTGACTGTTCAATACAGCGGAGACATCAGAAAATGCTTGAACTCGCGCCGGCGAGTCTGCCGGAGAACGTCCTGCAGAAAATGAACGATGCCGCCGTTCGTGTCACCCGGGAAGCCGGGTATGTCAACGCGGGGACCGTCGAGTTCCTTGTCGATCGGAAAACGAACGAGTTCTGGTTCATGGAGATGAACACGCGTCTTCAGGTCGAGCACACGGTCACGGAAGAGCTTGTGAACGTTGATCTCGTGCGGGAACAGATCAAGATTGCCGAGGGGAAACCTCTGGACATTCCGGAAGGGCGTATCCGGCTTTGGGGAAAGGCCGTACAGGTCCGGATCAACGCCGAGAATCCCATGAACAACTTTGCGCCTCAGGGAGGTAAAACCGTCCATTTTTATCTGCCGCCGGGCGGTCCCGGCATCCGCCTGGACGGCGTGATCTACGAAGGCTACAGGGTTCCGACGGAATATGATTCTCTGCTGGTGAAGCTTACCGTTCGTGCCCGCAACTGGGAACAGACGGTGGAGAGACTCCGGCGGGCTCTGAACATCTTCTTGATTGTCGGACCGGAGACGACCATCCCCTTTTACAGGGCCATCTGTCGCGACCCCGATTTCATCAATGAAACATTCGACACCGGTTACATTGAAACCCACCCGGATGTCTTTCGTTACCCGGAACCCTCGCAGGAAATCCGGCGGCTTGAGAAGGACATCTCTCATGTTCACACCAGCATCTTCTTTCCCTATGTGTATTGATTTTCTTATGACCCGTCATCTCTCTCGCGCCCCGTCACATCCGTGGACTCCCGAGCCGGGGCGGGTCCCTGAATAACCGTGAATTCCCGCCCCGGAAAAAAATGCCTTCCGGAGCCCCGAAAGTAACCGCCCGGAACAGGGGACCCCGGGGCATGTCGAGTCATTATCCCTGTCATATCCGTGGTTTGAAAAAAAGGCGGCTTTTTCAACCCGATGGCACATTTTCTGCCCTTGAACAGGATCGAACTCTGTTGTGAAAGGAGCCGCCTCATGATTGCACAGACGACCTTCTCTCTGCTTCTTCTGGCTGCCATATTTGTCACGGCCTTCAACATGGAGGTCAAGGAGATGGGACTGGCCTCCAATTTTTACGCCCTCCTGGTTGTTTTGGGGGGGACCTTTGCGGCCACGCTCATCGCTTACCCGCTGAAAAAGCTGCTCTGGACCGCGCATCTCCTCAAAAAATCCTTTACCCGCCGCGAGGAGATGAACGCGACGATCGAGAGTATCGTCAACCTGGCTTATACCTACCGGAAAAAGGGGGTCCGCCAGCTGGAGCAGGAGGCGGGCAATCTGCCGCCGGGTCTTCTGAAGACCGGTGTCGATCTGATCACCTACCGCTACTCGCGGGAAAAGATCGAGCAGATTCTGCTCAAGGAGGCCCTGTTCACGCACAACCAGTGCGAGACGTCGCACAAGATGCTCTACAACATGGCCCGCCTTGCGCCGGCCCTGGGGCTCGCCGGAACCATCATCAGCCTGATCCGCATCTTCGGGCACATCAGCGACCCCCAGAATCTGGTCGGGTATATGGCGGTTGCGCTCCTGAGCACATTCTACGGCGTGATCCTGGCCAATGTCTGTTTTGTGCCCCTGTCAAACAAGCTCAGGGAATTCATGGACCAGAGCGAGTTGCAGCTGGAGATCGTCAGGGAAGGCATCATGGATCTCTTCGATCATGAGCACCCGCGGGCAACCCGCTACAAGCTGGAGACGCTCTCTGCGAGCATGGGGGTGTCGAAACGTGCCCCCGGACGGCCCAGCCTGGTTCTTCTGCCTTCTCACGAGCAGGCCAAATAAATAAGCCGATGAAGAATTCACTCCGAACCCATGCCGAAACCGAACGGAACCCGGATCCGGCAGCCTCGAAGAAGGCGGTCGGATCGCGGCTTTTTCGTCGGGAGTCATCCACACCTGATGCCGGGAACGAGATCTGGCTTCTGACTCTGGCGGACGTGTTCATGCTGCTGATGATCTGCTTTGTCCTTCTTTTCGGGATGAGTCTTTACCGGCAGAAGGAAACCGCCGCAGCGGCAGTACCGCCCGCCGCGATGACGCCGGACCCTGCGGTGAAGGCAGCATCGGTGCAGGAAGCATCCTCGCTGGAGTCGGAGCTACTGGCTGTCCTGGGCCAGGACCGGCAGAGTGTGACGGTAGAGCGGCGCTCCACCTACGTCGTCATATCCTTCCCGGAACACATCCTGTTCGATTCCGGGCAGGCTGAGGTCAAGGTCACGGTTCAGCCCCTCCTCAAAAAAGTGGCCTCCGTCATCCTGAACCACCCCGGACTGGCGGTGGCGATCCACGGCCACACCGATGACCGGCCCATCCACAACCGACGATACCCCTCCAACTGGGAGCTTTCCGTCGACCGGGCTGCCCGGGTCGCCGGGACCCTCGTCCAGATGGGCATCGCACCGGCACATCTTTCCCTCAAGGGTTTCGGGGAAGACCGTCCCCTGCACGCCAACGACAGCGATGACAACAGACTGAAAAACCGACGGGTGGAGATTCAGTTCTCCCTGGTGCCGTCCGGCACCTGATGAAAAAAATCGGCAATAGGCCGGCCCCGCTGAACCCGGACCGGGATGGGTGTGCCGGATTTGCATCGATGGTGCGGGAGTGGACTAATCAAGGCAGGTCAGAGACATGTAAAGAGCAGCGGAGACCAATGCGGACAGGGGGATGGTCAATATCCAGGTCCAGACGATTTTCCCCGCAACCCCCCAGCGCACGGCCGTGAGTCGCTTGGTGGCGCCCACACCCACAATGGCCCCTGTGATGGTGTGGGTCGTGCTGACCGGGATGCCTGCCAATGAGGCGCCGATAATGGCTATGCCGGCGGCCGTTTGCGCACAGAACCCTCCCATCGGTTGAAGTTTCGTTATACCCATTCCCATGGTTTTGACAATCCGCCACCCCCCCGACATGGTTCCCAGGGCAATCGTCAGGTAGCAGGAGAAAATGACCCAGTAGGGGATGTAGAACGTTGCCCCCAGATAGCCGCTCCCGAAGAGAATCATCGCGATGATTCCGATCGTTTTTTGGGCGTCGTTCATGCCGTAACTGAGGCTGTAAAGCGCGGCGGAGAGCAACTGAGCCTTTCGAAATATGTTGTCAGCCTTGCTGACACTGCCCTGCCGGTAAAAATTCATGAGCAGGATCATAAAAAAAAGGCCGAGGATCAGGCCGATAGCCGGGGAGAGGATGATAAAACTCGCTGTTTTAATAATACCGCCCCAGACCATGGCCTGCAGCCCCCCCTTGATGAGACCCGCCCCGATCAAACCGCCGATCAGGGCGTGGGAAGAGCTGCTGGGCAATCCCAGCCACCAGGTGATGAGATTCCATACGATGGCTCCCACCAGGGCCGACAGGATGATCAGGTTATCCACAAAAGCCGGGTTCACGATCCCCGTCCCGATGGTGGTGGCGACCTGAACACCGATGAAAAAAACGGCCATGAAATTGAAAAAAGCCGCCCACGCGACGGCGTGAAGGGGACTCAGCACACGCGTCGACACAATCGTGGCAATCGCATTGGCCGCATCGTGAAAACCGTTGATGAACTCAAAGACGAGCGCGACGGCGATCAGGAACACAATAAAGGCGAAAGAGCCGCTAAGCATATTTCAGAACAATCCCTTCGATGATGTTGGACACGTCTTCGCAGATGTCCGTGGCGGTCTCGGTGGTCTGGATGATTTCCTTCATCTTGATCAGTTCGATCGGATCCTTCTCGTTCTCAAAAAGACGCATCATCGCCGTCCGAAGAACCTGATCGGCCTCGTTCTCCAGCGTGTTGATCACCACGCACGCCCGCAGAATCATCCGGGCGTCCCGCTTGTTCCTCACCGAATAGACGATCTTCCGGATCTCGCCGATGCTCTCGTTGAGAATCCTCGCAAGCTCCGAGAGCTCCCGGGTCGTCCCGCGGATCCGGTACAGGTACATCCGCACGGCCGCCGACTCAATGAGGTCCAGCACCGTGTCCATCGTGCCGGCCAGGGAATAGATGTCCTCCCGGTCCAGCGGCGTGATGAAGGTGTGGTGCAGCGTGTGGTAGATGTCGTGGGTGATGGTATCCGCCTCGTGCTCGATCTCCTTCAATTTGGACAGCTTCTGCTCCGAGTGCTCATAGTTGTTGACGATCTCCTCGAAGAGCCTGCCGCCCTCCACGATCCGGTCGGCCAGC
>Ga0116147_1000099_pt1 | contig 99632 bp, 100 predicted proteins | sample AD_JPNHG3_MetaG_FD_89749 | JGI IMG/M metagenome (GOLD analysis project Ga0116147, IMG submission 89749) | Active sludge microbial communities of municipal wastewater-treating anaerobic digesters from Japan - AD_JPNHG3_MetaG | ecosystem: Engineered > Bioreactor > Anaerobic > Digestate | place...
CCCTATCTCCTTTTGCTTCATCCCGCCATAGCGGTAGAGCATCTCCATCAGCAGCCCGCGCCCGGGACCCCGGTTGCCCTTTCTTAACAGATCACCTCGCTCAACGTTCAGCACTGCGCAAACGGCCGCGACGATCTGATCGGGCTCTACAGATACCTGCAATTTCCCGACCGCGGGCTGCTCTCGGCTCGTACCGGCAGAAGGCACGTATCTTTCCCTCACCCCCTCCACAAAACCCCTCTCGCCGATGATCCCATGGCCCTTGCCCAACTCCAGAGGATTTCCCAAATCTGTCACAAGCCCCTGCTCGACAAAACCGGTATAGCTGCGTCTACCACGTGTCGTATCCCCGCCAAAATAGTCGAGAACCTCCTCCACCCGTAGGAAAGGCCGGCGCTCGCTGCGAGCCACATAGCCGGGGTAGCTGCTCCAGCCATAGGAACGCAGAATCTTCTTCCGGGCCGCATAATCCTTCGATCTCGTCTGTTTGATCTTGACCGGATTGAGATGGATATAGCGGGAGACCTCCTTCAGGTAATGGTCCGCATCGATCAGCAAGGAATGGTAACGGCCCTGGTAGAGATGGCCCGAGCGCCGGTGCCGCCGGTTGAAGAAGGCCGTGTAGGAGATATTGAAGTGACGCATGAACTCCTGGAGATTTCCCAGGGGTGTTTTCACCAACAGGTGGAAGTGGTTGCTCATCAAGACATAGGCAAGGACCTCTGTCCTGTAGACCTCCGAGGAGCGTCCCAGCAGATCGAGAAAGGCCAGACGGTCTGCATCGGTAGAAAAGATACTCTGGCGGGCGTTGCCGCGGCAGGTAACATGGTAATAGGCGTTTTCGAACTGAATGCGCAGAGGCCGTGCCATGGGCCGGATTGTACAACCTTATGCCGTTTTGTCAAGAATAAAGATTTGACCCCTTCTCTGGATCCAGGTTCGTGAACGATAGCTCCAGAGCTGTCGGAGCTTGTCTTTGAGGATCATCACGGTGTTGATGACCTCGTTGAGCGCCAGTAGCTCTCGGAGCTGTTGGCGGTGGGTTCGTGCCGGATGGTATAACGGCATCCATTGCCGGGAGATACAAAGTTCTTGCAACCCCTTGATGGCTCTGTTAGAAAACCCCTCAAGGATCGGGGATTCAGCCGGCCGAAGACGGCAGTCCCTGATTCGCGAGAGGTTGCCGCATCGAATGAAGGAAATCCTGACCGTCCGGGAACTGACGGAAAGAATCCAGCTCGTTCTCGAGTCCAGTTTTGATTCCCTTTGGGTTGAAGGGGAAATCTCAAATCTCAGAAAACCCGCCTCAGGCCACCTGTATTTCACTCTCAAGGACGAAGAGGCGCAGATCCGGGCCGTGATCTTCCGCCCGGTCTACCGCGCCATGAGGTTCGAGATCCAGGACGGCATGCACATCATCTGCCGGGGGCGGCTTGCCGTCTACAAACCCCGGGGCGAATACCAGATCATCATCGAAGTAGCCGAACCGAAAGGCATCGGAGCCCTGCAGATCGCTTTCGAACAGCTGAAGGCGCGCCTGGAAAAAGAAGGGCTTTTCGATCCCGCACGCAAGAGACCGATCCCCTATCTTCCCGGGAAAATCGGCGTCGTCACGTCGCCCACCGGAGCCGTCATCCGGGACATTCTCAATATCACCGGGAGGCGTTTCCCCTCGGTGGACATTGTCGTCGCGCCCGTTCGCGTCCAGGGAGTCGAGGCCCCTGCCGAGATCGTGGAGGCCCTGGCAAACCTGAACGCCCTGCGGGACGTGGAGGTGATCATCGTCGCCCGCGGCGGAGGGTCCCTGGAGGACCTCGCCCCCTTCAACGACGAACGGGTCGCCCGGGCCATTGTCGAATCGCGGATACCCGTTGTCTCAGCCGTGGGTCACGAGATCGACTTCACCATTGCCGATTTTGCGGCGGACCTCCGGGCTCCCACGCCCTCCGCCGCGGCCGAACTGGTGGTCCCGGTGCGGGGCGAGCTGCGTGATACTCTGGGACGGCTGCGCCTTCGCCTGGAGTCCCATCATCGCAGGCTCAGGGAGCATCTGACCGATCAGCTGGCTTCCCTGCAGGAGCGCCTGCGAGACCCGCGGAGAAAGATTGCCGAACTCCGGATGTCCCTGGACGATCTCTTTGAAAATCTTTCGGCGTCGCTGCGGCGCGCAACCGGCGAGAGAAGATTGCGGGTTGCGGCCGAAAGCCGACACCTCATGGCCCTGACACCGCTGGCCGGCATCCGGAATTCGTTCTTTCTTATTGAACAGATGAAAAAAAACATGATAACCGGATTCCACCGCATGCTGGATCATCTCAAGGGCAGGCTTGAGACCCGGACGGGCATCTTGGATTCGCTGAGCCCTCTCGCCATCCTGAAGAGGGGTTACAGTATCGCCCGAACAATGCCGGAGGGCCTGATCATCAAGGAGGCCGCGGCTCTCGCGGTGGGGGATGAGGTGGGCGTCAAGGTTTCCCGGGGAAGCTTCGATGCCAGGGTTATTCGTATCCACAGGGAGTGATCGCCATGGCAGAAGAGAAATTCGAAAAAGCCCTTGCCAAGCTGGAGGATATCGTCCGCCGGATGGAGCAGGGGGATCTGACGCTGGAGGAATCCCTCAAGGCCTTCGAGGAGGGGATACGCCTGTCTCGGCTCTGCGCGAAAAGGCTGGATGAAGCCGAACGGAGGATCCAGGTCCTCCTGAAAACCGAGGAGGGTCATGCCCTGAAGCCCTATTCGGGAGAAACCGGGGAAGATGAAAATAAACCTTGAGGATTATCTCGAGTCGAAAAAGAAAATCGTGGACGCCGCCCTCGAGGGCTGTCTGTCCGGCTTGAGCTCCGTACCCACCACCCTCGTTGAGTCCGTCCGTTACAGTGTCTTCGCGGGGGGGAAAAGGCTGCGGCCCATCCTCTGCCTTGCCTCGGCGGAAGCGGTGGGAGGGGATCCCGGAGCGGCGCTTCCCGCGGCGTGCGCTCTGGAGATGATCCACACCTACTCCCTCATTCACGACGACCTCCCGGCCATGGACGATGACGATTACCGGAGGGGAAAACCGACGAACCACAAGGTTTTCGGAGAAGGCCTTGCCATCCTCGCGGGAGACGCCCTTCTGACGGAGGCGTTTCATCTGCTTTCAGAGAAAGAACGATTCAAGGGGGTGCCGGCCGATCGCGTCCTGAGGGTGATCCGGGAGATTGCCCGGGCCGCGGGCCCCTTCGGCATGGTCGGCGGCCAGGTCGTGGACATCCAGTCGGAAGGCCGCACCGTCGGTGAGGAGACCCTCTATTTTATCCATTCCCGCAAAACGGGTGCACTCATAACGGCTTCCGTCCGCAGCGGTGCCATTCTGGGGGACGCGACGGAAGCGCAGACTCACGCCCTTTCACAGTACGGGCGGGATCTGGGGCTTGCCTTCCAGGTCGCCGACGACATCCTCAACGTGGAGGGGAGCCGGGAGGTGCTCGGCAAAGAGACGGGGAGTGACACCCGACGCCGGAAAGCGACGTTCCCCGCGGTCGTGGGTCTTGAGACATCCCGCCGGAAAGCCCGGGAACTCGCGGCGCACGCCGTCGTCCATCTCGAGGATTTCGACGGGAAGGCCGAACCCCTGAGGGCAATCGCCCGCTATATGGTCGAACGCAAATCATGACGGTCATGATCTTGAGGTCTGAAATCCATGCTCGAAAAGATCGACTCTCCTTCTGACATCAGGAAGCTTCAACCGGGAGAACTGGAGATTCTGGCCGGGGAGATCCGGGAGAAGATCATTGAAACGGTGTCCAGGACGGGCGGGCATCTTGCCCCGTCGCTCGGCACGGTGGAGCTGACTCTCGCCCTTCACTATGTCTTCGATACCCCCCGGGACAGGATCGTCTGGGATGTGGGGCACCAGGCCTACGCGCACAAGATCGTCACAGGCCGGAGGGACCGCTTTCACACCCTGCGGCAGAAGGACGGCATCAGCGGTTTTACCCGCAGGGAGGAAAGCCCCTACGACACCTTCAACACCGGTCACAGCAGCACCTCCCTGTCGGCTGCCGCCGGAATGGCCGAGGCCCGGTGCCTGACCGGGGAGGATTTCAAGGTGATCGTCGTCATCGGGGACGGCTCCCTCACGGCGGGAATGGCATTCGAGGCCCTCAACTGGGCCGGCGACCGGAAAAAGGATCTGATCATCATTCTCAACGACAACGAGATGTCCATCTCCCCCAACGTGGGAGCCCTGTCGTCCTACCTGAACCGGATCATGACGGGTCACAAGATGATGAAGTTCAGAACCGATGTGAAGAACTTTCTGAAGACCATCCCGAACATCGGCGAGCAGGTGGTGAAGTTCACCCAGCAGGCCGAGGAGTCGCTCAAGGGTCTTTTTGTCCCCGGCGTTCTCTTCGAGGAACTGGGGTTTCAGTACGTCGGTCCTCTCGAAGGCCACCGGCTCGATCATCTCATCAAAAACCTCCGGAACGTGAAAGAGCTCAAGCGGCCCGTCCTCGTTCACGTCCTCACGAAAAAGGGCAGGGGATACCGGTTTGCCGAGGAGGAGCCGTCGCGGTTTCACGGCGTGGGGCCCTTCGACCGGGAGACGGGGCACCCGCTCGGCGGCAGCGCCGGCCCGCCGGCTTACACGGAGGTCTTCGGCAGGACTCTCGTTCAGTTCGCGAAGGACGACCCGAAGATCGTGGCCATCACCGCGGCCATGTGTTCCGGTACGGGACTGGACTCCTTTTGCGGGGAACTGCCTGAGCGATTCTACGACGTCGGCATCGCCGAACAGCACGGCGTTACGATGGCGGCGGGGATGGCCGTTGAGGGATTCAAGCCCGTGGTGGCCATCTATTCCACTTTTCTGCAGCGGGCCTACGATCAGATCATCCACGACGTCTGCCTCCAGAAGCTGCCCGTCGTCTTTGCCCTCGACCGCGGAGGGATTGCCGGTGAGGACGGCGCAACCCACCAGGGGCTCTTCGACCTGGCCTACCTGAGATCCATCCCCAACCTGATCCTCATGGCGCCCAAGGACGAAAACGAACTCCGTCACATGCTCAAGACGGCGATCGATCATACCGGTCCCGCCGCCCTCCGGTATCCCCGGGGCCGGGGTGTGGGCGTGCCGCTGGAGGATCCGCCGCGGCGTCTCGAGATCGGGAAAGGCGAAGTCCTGAAGGAAGGGGGAGATCTTGTGCTGCTCGCCGTCGGCTCCACGGTCTATCCGGCACTCTCGGCGGCACGGCAGCTCGAGGCTGAAGGCATCCATGCGGCGGTCGTCAACTGCCGGTTCGTCAAGCCCCTGGACGTGGAACTCCTGTGTTCGATCGCTGCCGCGGCGAGACGCGTCATCACGGTGGAGGAAAACGTGCTCATGGGCGGCTTCGGCAGCGCCGTACTCGAGCTGTTCCAGGAAAAAGGCCTCAGGGACGTCGCCGTCACGAGACTGGGGGTGCCCGATGTCTTCGTGGAACACGCCACCCAGACGGAGCTGAGGCGGAAATACGGCATCGACGAGGAGGGGATCCGGGAAGCCGTCCGGAAGATGATTTCCCGCTGAACCTTTTCCGCTCATCCATGGGTTCAAAAAGCGCCAAAGTCAGGCTCGACAGACTTCTCGTGGACCGGGGGATCGCCCCGACGCGTGAACGGGCGAAGGCTCTCATCCTCGCCGGAATCGTCATGGTCGGCGAGACGCGGGTGGTCAAGGCCGGTGCACTGGTGGCGACCGATGCCGAGGTGCGCCTCCGAAGGGAGGATCACCCCTACGTGAGCCGGGGCGGCGTCAAACTCCGAAGCGCCCTCGATACCTTCGGCATCGACGTGACGGGACTCGTGGCCCTGGACGTGGGGGCATCCACGGGAGGATTCACGGACTGTCTCCTGCAGGGGGGCGCAAAAAAGGTGTACGCCGTCGATGTGGGCTACGGGCAGTTCGCCTGGAAATTGCGGAACGACAAACGGGTGGTCCTCTTCGAGAAGACGAACATCCGCTTCTTCGACGGCCGGGGGATCGAAGATTCCGTCGACATCGCCGTGGTGGACACCTCGTTCATATCGCTCAAGCTCGTCCTGCCCCGGGTGGCGGCGCTCGTGGGGGAAAAGGCGCGAATCCTCGCGCTCATCAAGCCCCAGTTTGAAGTCGGGAGGGGTGAGGTGGGCAAGAAGGGTGTCGTCGCCGACCCGGCCGTCCATGCAAGGGTGATCGAGGACATGGCCGAGTTCTGCCGGGGGATCCCGCTGGAGGTCAGGGGGGTCTGCGAATCTCCGCTGCCCGGTCCCGCGGGCAACCGGGAATTTTTCCTCTATCTGACCAAGTGAGCTGAAAACGATGGAGATCAGACTGGCGAGAACGGCCGGTTTCTGCATGGGTGTGAAAAGGGCCGTCGATCTGGTGCTCGACATCGCCCAGCACAAGGGCGATGAAAAGATCTATACCTACGGCCCCCTCATCCACAACCCGCAGACGGTGGATCTCCTGAAACAGCGGGGGATCGTCCCTGTGACCGATCTGGGCAGCGTCGAAGAGGGCACCATCATCATCCGCGCCCACGGGATATCGCCGCAGGAGCGAAAAATCCTGCGGGACAAGGGTTTGAAGATCATCGACGCCACCTGCCCCCGGGTAGGCCGCGTCCAGGCCATCATCAAGAAGCATGCCGCCCGGGGTTATGCCGTCCTCATCGTGGGTGACAAGGAGCACCCGGAAGTCGACGGCCTGCTCGGCTACAGCGCCGGGCAGGGTATCGTGATCGGCCGGCTGGAGGACGTGGAAACCCTGCCGTCGTTGGAGCGCGTCTGCGTCGTCGCACAGACGACGCAGAGTGCCGAGGAGTACGCAGCCATCGTCGACAGGATCCGGTCCAGGTATTCCGACGTGCTGGTCTTCGACACCATATGCGACTCCACGGAGAAGAGGCAGTCGGAGATCAGGGATCTGGCTTCCGAGATGGATGCCGTTTTCATCGTCGGGGGCAGGAACAGCGCCAACACCCGGAGGCTCGTCCAGATCTCGACGGCGAAGGGCATCCCCACTTTCCACATCGAGACGGCGGAAGAGCTGGACGGCGTCCCCATCGACGCCTATGAAAAGATCGGGGTATCGGCCGGCGCCTCGACCCCCAACTGGATCATCGAACGTGTCGTCGACCACATCACCGATCGTCTGGTTCAGAAAAGAAGAACGCTGAAACAGCGCCTCATCAATGTCTGGCTGCAGGCGATCCGGACGGATGTCTATTCGGCCCTAGGGGCGGGCAGCCTCGCCGTCGCCTCGGCTTTTCTGCAGAGGGAATCCCTCAGCCCCCTGGCCGTTCTCATGGCCTCGGCTTACGTTTTTTCCGTGCACACCCTGAACCGCCTCATCGACCGGGAATCCACGCCCTTCAGGGGGTCGTTCCGGGAAGAGTCTTACCTCAGGCGTGAGGGGGCTTTCACCGTTGTTGCCGTTTTCTGCATGTTTATCTCCCTCCTGTCGGCTTACCTCATCAGTTTTGAGTCTTTTCTGGTTTTGTCCGTGATGTCGGTCGTCGGTGCCCTCTACAACACGCGGATCTTTCCGAAAAGATGGCGTATCCGGAGGCTCAAGGACCTGCCGGGAATGAAGAACACCTTCATGGCCGTGGCGTGGGCGGCTGTCGTGGCGGTCGTTCCCCAGGTGGATGTCTCGTTTGTCGTCAAGCCGGCGATGGTCGTCGCCTTTTTCTTCACCTTCTCCGTCGTCTTTGTCCGCTCGGCCCTTTCGGACGTCATGGATATCCAGAGCGACCGTCTCATGGGACGGGAGACCATCCCCGTCGTCATCGGGGAGGAGCGGACCCGGCGGCTCGTGGAGGGCCTGTCCATCGTTCTGTTCCTGGTGCTTGCCCTGTCTTTTCCCCTCGGATGGACCTCCACGGCGAGTTTCGCACTGCTCGCCTGCGTGTTTTACATGTGGATTTGTTTCGACCTTTGTGATAGAAAGGCGGCGTTTTCCGCGGCGGTTCTGAACGGGTTTCTGGAGACAAACTATGTCTTGGCCGGAGCTGTGACCATCGTCTGGCTTGTTTTCAGAGCCCTTTTCCTTTTCAGGGCGCCGTCCTGAAGGACGCGTTGTATGTCCATGATCTTTGATGTGTTTCATGACAAGAAAAAACCCGGGCACGGGAGAATGAACGTGTTTCGAACTGTCGTGAGGGGTGTGCTGGCCATGGCCCTGATGGCTTTCACGGGATGCGGGGATCTTCAATATGTCAAGACCGCGCCTGAAGCCAGGACTTTTCGGCCGAAGACCATCGGCGTTCTCCCCGTGGACGTGGGAATCAACACCGAGGCCAAGGGCACGATCGACAAGATCATCGCAGAGGACCTGACGCGGAGGAAGTGGTTCCAGAAGGTCCTGCCGTCCGCGGCGATCCAGGACGGGTTGTCCGAGGACAAGGAACTCGAGAAGGCCGTGACGGATTACCTGTCGAAGCTCGCAACGGTCAATTTCTCCGATCCCGATCTTTCAAAGAAAATGGGTTCCGTTTTTCATGTGGACGCCCTGCTCGTGTCCACTCTCGACTTCTGGGAATACACGACGCTGGGCGAAAAAAAGGTTGCGAGGATCGGTATAGCCATGACCCTGGTGGACGCCGATTCGGGCACGGTCATCTGGAGCGCCCGGCACGAGGTCCAGGAGAAGTACAGGTGGTTCCGGCCCGAGCTTTCGAAAGTGGCCGGGAAAACCGTCGGTCTCGTGATCGACAGGATGCCGCATTGAAGCAGGCACCGGGCGACAGGCATCCGGCATCAGGGCGAGGATTGATTCCAGCGTATTCGTGATTACATTAACGAAGAACGGAACCTCCGGCACGCATATCATAAAAGGGGCTTTGTTTTTGCCCGATGCCGGATGCCCGGATCCCAGTGCCCGAGAGGAGTCGCGTGATGAAAGAAAAGGTTAAGGAAATCATCGAGAAAGTCAGGCCGAACCTTCAGGCCGACGGCGGCGATGTGGAGCTCGTGGATGTCACCGAAGACGGTGTGGTGAAAGTGAGACTCCTGGGCGCCTGCAAGGGGTGCCCCATGTCCCAGATGACCCTGAAAATGGGGATCGAGAGCTACCTGAAGAAACTGGTCCCCGAGGTCAAGCGGGTTGATTCCGTCTGATTTCCGCGGCGAGAAACCGTCGGCATAAAAAGCTTGAATAATTCATAAAAATCTGAGATAGAGCGACGGACAAACCCGGCTCCCCGGGCCATCGGTGGTGGCGTGGAGCTGGATTTTTTTGCGTGATAACAAATGGATTGCTTAGCCGGAGGTTTTACGTACCATGTCATACACGATTAACGATGAATGCATTGCCTGTGGCAACTGCGAGGAGGAATGCCCCGTCAAAGCCATCAGTGAGGGGGAGGAGAAGTATGTGATCGATCCGGAGCTCTGCACGGATTGCGGTGCCTGCGCCGATGTGTGTCCCGTCGAGGCGATTCTGCCCGGGGAAGATAAGTAATTCGTCGGCATACAGAGAATCACAAGGGGAATCCGGCTTCTCTCCCGAGAGCGAGATTCCCTTTTTTATTCACCGGTATCCTTACCATTCGGATGGCGTTTCCCGTGGGAGTCTTTATCACCTTTGAAGGAATTGAGGGTTGCGGCAAGACAACCCAGATCAGGCTGGCGGCGGACTATCTGCGGCGGAAGGGAGTCGCCCTGATTGTGACCCAGGAGCCCGGCGGAACGCCGCTCTCCGACAAGATCCGGCGGATCCTTCTGAACCGGGGTGCCTTTCAGATCGGCGCGGCCGCGGAGGTGCTTCTGTTTGCGGCGGCGCGAGCGCAGCATGTGGAAGACGTCATTCTGCCCGCCCTGAGGGAAAACAGGGTGGTTCTCTGCGACCGTTACTCCGATGCGACCATCGCCTACCAGGGATACGGCCGGGGGATGGAAATCGGGGCCCTCCGACGCATCATTGATTTTGCCTCACGATCCCTGAGCCCCGATTTGACCCTTCTTTTTGATGTCCCCGTCGAACTGGGGCTGAAAAGGGCCCTGGGAAGGATATCCAAAAGGAAGGGGTCCGCGGCCGAGGACAGGTTTGAACAGGAGGCCGGGGAATTCCACCAGAGAATCCGGGAAGGGTATCTGGAAATCGCCGGCTTTGAACCGGCCCGGTTCAGGGTGCTCGACGGTACGAAGGCAATCGATGAGATCCACCGGGATGTCTGTGCCATCCTCGACGAGGCGCTCAAGAGGTGAGGCTGTGTTTTTCGAGGGGATATACGGTCAGGGCAAACCGCTTGCCATCCTCAAGCGATCGGTGGAGAAAGGCCGGGTTCCCCATGCCTTTCTTTTCCATGGCATGAAGGGGGTGGGGAAACGAACGACGGCCCTCGCCTTCGCGAAAACCCTCAACTGCGATACGCTGGACGCCTGCGGCCTCTGCCCGTCCTGCCGGAAGATCGAAAACGGAAACCACCCCGACGTCGTCGTCATCGAACCCCGGGGGCAGTTCATCAAGATCGAGGACATAAGGGATCTCCGCAACCAGATGAGGTTCAGACCCCTCGAAGGGCGGAAGAGGATTTTCATTCTCATCGATGCGGAAAGGATGAACATCACCTCGGCCAACGCTGTTCTGAAAACCCTGGAGGAACCCTCCCTCGCCAATGTCCTCATCCTGATCAGCTCGCGCCCCTATCAGCTCCCCATGACGATTCTCTCGCGCTGCCAGAAGCTCCGGTTTCATCCGATTCCTTCCATCGAGGTGGCCCGCTGCCTCGAAGAGAAAGCCGGTCTCGACGCCGAAACGGCGGCGGCCCTGGCGGCCTCCTCGGGGGGAAGCATCGGCAGGGCTCTGGAGATGCACGGGGAGTCCTACCTGGCCGAAAGGAAACAGTTTATCGAGAAAATCGGCGAGGGTTTTTCGGACCCCATGAAAGGGATTCTCTTTGCCGGAGATTTCGGGAAGGAAAGGAAAGATATCCAGATGCGGTTTGAAATCCTCAAAAATTGGTACCGGGACCTTCTCGTGTACAAGGAGACGGGCGAAGCGGCAAGGCTCGTCCATCGTGACTTCGCGGACGACATCCAGGCCATGGCCGGCGGCATGACAGCCGAGGAGATCCTGTCGGACCTCGATACCATCGCATGGGCCTACGATGCACTGGAGAAGAACGCGAATAAACAGTTGACTTTGGAGGCGATGGCTTTTAAATTATCAAGGCAGGCATAACCTTTTGAAATTACTCAGTCCTGCCCCGGGTCCCGGATCCGGGAAGGAGTTTTGCCACCGGTGAGGAACATCGTCAGCGTCAAGATTGAAAAAGAGGGAAAGGTGATCAACTTCAATGCCGGAGAGACCTCCCTCAAGAAAAACGATGCGGTCATCGTCCAGACGGACAACGGCCTTTGCATGGGGCTCGTCGTCTCGGAGGTGAAACCCGTCCCCCTGCACAAACTGCCCACGGACCTGAAGAGCATTATCCGCAAGGCCACGGAGGAGGATATCCGCTCCGGCGAATCAAACCGCGGTTTCGAGGACGAGGCCTACGAGTTCTGCCAGGGGAAGATCCGGGAGAGGAGGCTTCCCATGAATCTGGTCGAGGTGGAGAGCAACTTCGACCGGAGCAAGCTTCTTTTTTATTTCACGGCCGACAACCGCGTGGACTTCCGGGAGCTCGTGAAAGATCTCGTCCATCGGTTCAAGACACGCATCGAGCTCCGCCAGATCGGCGCCCGGAACGAGTCCCGGATTTTCGGGGGGCTCGGCATCTGCGGGAGGAAGATCTGCTGCACGAATTTTCTCTACAATCTGGACCGGGTTTCCATCAAGATGGCCAAGGAGCAGAACATGCCCCTCAACCCCGAGAAGATATCGGGGCTCTGCGGCAGGCTCATGTGCTGCCTGGCCTTTGAATTCGACGCCTACCTGGACATGAAACGGGGCATGCCCAAATGCGGCAAGCGGATCACGACCCCCGAGGGAACGGGCAAGGTCAGCCGGCAGAATATCCTGAAAGGGACGATATCCGTGGAGATGGAAGGGGGCAAGGAGATCGAGATTGACCTGAAAAAGATGAAGGGAGTTCTTCTTCAGGAGAACGTGGATCAGCCCAAGAAGTGAAACGCCCCGTATAATCAAGACCGCGCTCCGCCCCGGGCGAAGGGGGACGGACGGAGCGCCCCCGGTGAAAGGAGCCTCTCCGTGAAGAACGAACGTCGGGACAAAGTCTTCTACGTCACCACGCCCATTTACTACGTCAACGCCTCCCCCCACATCGGCCACGCCTACACGACCATCGTCGCCGACGTCATGGCCCGGTTCTACCGCATGTCGGGGTACGACGTCTTTTTCATGACGGGCACCGACGAACACGGCGACAAGATCGCCGAGGCGGCAAAGAAGGCGAACGAGTCCCCCCAGGCCTTCACCGACCGCATCAGCGCCCAGTTCCGGGGGCTGTGGCCCCAGCTCGAGGTGAGCAACGACTACTTCATCCGCACCACCGATGAGAACCACGTCCGGACCGTCCAGTATATCCTCCGGAAGGTTTACGACGCCGGGGACATCTACTTCGGCAAATACGGCGGCCATTACTGCGTCGGCTGCGAGCGCTTCTACACGGAGACGGAACTCGTCGACGGCAGGTGCCCCGACCACCAGACGGTTCCTGAATTCCGCGAGGAGAGCAACTACTTCTTCCGGATGAGCAAGTACCAGAGCTGGCTGATCCAGTACATCCGGGAAAACCCCGATTTCATCCGTCCCGAACGATACCGCAACGAGGTCCTCGCCTTCCTGCAGCAGCCCCTGGAGGATCTCTGCATCTCCCGTCCGAAGTCCCGGCTCACCTGGGGAATCGAGATCCCCTGGGACAAGAACTACGTCACCTATGTCTGGTTCGACGCGCTCATCAACTACGTCACCGGCATCGGGTATCCCGACCGGAAGGATTTTTCAAAATACTGGGCCGCCTCGGAGCATCTGATCGCCAAGGACATCGTCAAGCCCCACGGCATCTACTGGCCGACGATGCTCCGTGCCGCCGGTGTTCCCCCCTTCAAGAACCTCGACGTTCACGGTTACTGGAACGTCGACCAGAGCAAGATGTCGAAGAGCCTGGGCAACGTCGTCCGGCCCCTGGACCTCAAGGACAAGTACGGCCTCGACGCCTTCCGCTATTTCCTCCTTCGCGACATGGTCTTCGGCCTCGATTCGAGTTTCAGCGAGGAGGCCCTCGTCCAGCGGATCAACGCCGACCTGGCCAATGATCTCGGGAACCTGGTGAGCCGCGTGGCAGCCATGGCCGTCAAGTACTTCAAGGGCGAGGTCCCCGAAGCCGGGGCGCCGGAGGAGGCCGACCGCAAGATCACCGGGGGGGCCCTCAGGACCTTCGAGGACTTTGACACCGCCTTCCGGGAGCTGACCTTCCACAAGAGTCTCATCGCCCTCTGGGAGTTCATCAACGTGGCCAACAAGTACATCGTCGAGACGGAGCCCTGGACCCTGGCGAAGGACCCCGCGAAGGGTGCGCGCCTGGGGACGGTGATCTACAACCTGCTGGAGTCGCTCCGGTTCGTGGCCTACATGATCGCCCCCTTCATGCCCGGTACGGCGAGGAAGATCCTGGACCAGATCGGCCTCGGGGATGTGAAGGACCTGCGCTTCGACGACATCCGCAACTGGGGCGGGCTCAAGCCGGGGAACGTCGTGAAACGGGGCGAGGCCCTCTTCCCGAGGGTGGAATTCAAGCGGGAGGAGGAGCCGGCGCGAAAGCTCGAGAGCCTGCCGGACATCAGCTACGAAGAGTTCCAGAAAATCGATCTCCGGGCGGCGAAGATCCTCGAGGCCGAGGTCGTCCCCAGGTCGACGAAGCTCGTGAAGCTCAAGATCGACTGCGGCGAGGTGCGGACCATCGTCGCGGGCATCCTCCAGGACTACAAGCCTGAGGACCTCGTGGGGAGGAGCATTGTGGTCGTTGCGAACCTGAAGCCGACGAAACTCATGGGCGTCGAGAGCCGCGGCATGCTTCTCGCCACCGACGCCGAGAAGAGCGGCCTGGCATTGGTGACTTTCGACAGAGACGCCGTCCCCGGCGCGAAGGTAAGGTGAGCCGCCGGCATTCAGTGGTGTCCGGTTCCGCGAACCGGCAGGCTCTGCGGGACATCGAAAAAGGTCAGCGGATACGGGTGCCGCCCCGCGGAGATTATTGCGGCGGGCGCGTCCATCCTCAAAATAATACAGGGAGGTTCCTCGAATGAAGCTAGCGAACTATTTCGACAGGGTCAAGGGATTCGGCATTCTCTCCACGGCGGATTCAAAGGGAAGGGTCAACGCGGCGGCGATCTCGAAGCCCTTTGTGGTGGATGAGGGCACGGTGGCCTTCGTCATGCCGGGCAATCTCACCCACAAGAACCTGCAATCCAATCCCTACGCGGCCTATTACTTTCTCGAAAAGAGCGAAAAATACGACGGGGTGCGGCTCCACCTGACCCGGATCAGGGAGTCGCGGGCCATGGCGGACATCGAGGAAATCAGGAAAAAGCGCTATCCCATTTTCACCACCAAGTACAGCCTCGAATCGAAGTACGCCGTCTACTTCAAGGTGGACAAAGTCCTGCCCCTCGTGGCGGCCGGTGTGCTCAAGCGCGGCGTGAAACAGATTTAGGTTATGCTCTCGGATGAGCGGCCCGACATGGGCTTGCTCTTCCGGTGCGACTCTTCGACCCGGTGAAACGATGCAGAGTCGGGAACGGCTCCGCATCGTTTCGGTGTTGTCCGGCCGCTGACCACCGCCCCGCTCCGCCGCGGTCAATGCCCCGGCGGGCGCCGAGGGCCACCCACTGCGACGGCAACAGGGCCTGAAGCGTTCGCCGGTCTCGACAACGAAAACGGGTCATCACCGCCGAAGCAGTGCAAACACATAAAAAAAGAGGGCAAGATCCCGCTTGCCCTCTTTTCACGTTTCGTCGTCGGCCGGTCTTATTTCGCCACCTCCTGCCAGCCCGTCGCGGTCGTGTACTTGATCCAGGGACCGTTCAGGATCTTCACCTTCACATAGTCCTTTGTCATCTCGAAGTTCCTGTTGAGCATCCCCGTGCTGTCGTCACAGCCTTTCTTGTAGGTGAACCAACTGTGTTTGCCGTAGTCGTAAAGAGACACCTCGTACAGGCCGGCGGCCAGGGCGAAGTTGTCGTTGATCATATTGACATAGCCCTCCACCTTGGAGCGGGTGATGGTCGTCATCTTGTGAAAAATCCATTTCTTCATCGAGCTGTCGTAGACCGATGCGCCGAGAAAGCCGTACTTGAGCGTCATGTTCATGGAATTGCTCTGGAGCGGTTTGAAGGCAGGTGTCCCCACGTTGGCCGGGTCCTGCTGGGCCTGGCAGGTCATGACGCCGACGGTCAGAGAAGCCAGAATGACGAACAGAACAAGAACGATTTTTTTCATGGAATTCCTCCTGAAATAGGATATGGGTGACTTCCCGTTTTTGCAATAGCCGTGCCAGCGGCAGATTCAAAGGTGCGCGGTGTCCATGGACCGATCCATGGCGTGTCGGTCCTCTCTCCTGTTCTGTTTCCGGGGTCTGAGGGTGATGGACGGCGGCGTGAAGGAACAGGCTGGGGGGCTACGTCGTCAGTTCACGAAAGCCTGGATGAATTTCCGCTCCCCTTCCTCGGTGCCGATCAGGATCAGTTCGGCGCCCTTCCGGATCGGCATCTGCGGGTCGGGGTTGATCGTCATGACCCCGTCGTCCTTGATTGCGATGACGGAGCAGTCCGTCACCTCGCGGACCCTGGAGTCGGCGAGGTTCTTGCCCACGAGCGGCTCCGGGGCCTCCAGACGGAAGACGTTGAGCCCTTCGGCCAGCATCGAGGTATCCTCGTTTTTCAGGAAGTTGTAGATGGCGTCGGCGCCCAGGGAGGCGTAGGACATGACGAAGTCGGCGCCCGCGCGATGCAGCGTCGAGACGTTTCGGTCGAGGTTCGCGCGGCTGAGGATCTGCATGTCCGGCCGCAGGCTCCGGAGATACTTGGTCAGGTAAATGTTCGTGGCGTCGTCATGGGTCGTGATCAGCGCGGCGGGAGCTTTTTCGATCCAGGCCCTCTGCAGAGTGCGGATGTCGGCGGCATCCCCGACGACATAGTGCTGTTCGTCCTGCAGCCTCTTCGGGTGCTTCTCGATGACCAGATAGGGTCTCTCTTGCTCCCGGAACCGCTCGGCGATCGTATTCCCCACTCGCCCGCTGCCGACGATGAGCACCGGGTCCGCGGTCATCTTGCAGATGTGGTAGAAGGAATAGATCTCGTCGTAGGCTGCCAGGTTTTTCTCGCTGCCGGCCAGCAGGAGCACGCTGGTGCGCTCGATCCGGCTCTCGGAGTTGGGGACCCGGAAATGTCCCCGGTCCCAGATTCCCACGACGTTCACGCCCAGGGTTTCGCGCAGCCGGCTTTCGGCCAGCGTCTTGCCGACGAGAGGTGTTCCCATGGCGGGGAATTCCGCGATGATGAGCTCGTCGAAGCGGCCGATGATATTGGCCTTGCAGTCGCCGCCCACCGTCCAGGCGGCCAGGGAGCGGCCCAGCATGTCATAGATCCCGAGCACCCGGGTGCTGCCCGCCATTTGCAGGATGTCCTCCGAGTAAGGTGAATCCGCGGTGGTGAGGATCGAGACGTCGTCGCTCAATTCCCGGACGGTGAAGGCGATGTTCGTGTTGATCTCGTCGCGGTCGGTGGCGACGACCAGCGCCGCGTGCTCGACGCGCAGCCTCCGGTAGGTTTCAGGGTCGTCCACGTCACCCACGGCGACGCGGACTCCCATGTCATAGAGGTCGAGGGCGCGCTTGAAGTCGTCGACGATGACGACGTAGTCATGTTTGTGATCCTCGAGCTTTTTGATCAGCGCCGTGGTGACCGGGTCGAAGTTGGTGATGATCACGTGGTCGCGGGTGCCCGGCGGAAGCTCCCGGGGTGTGCGTTTTCTCGACTCGGCCTCGATCCAGGGGGCGTAGAAGAACTTGATGAACATGAAGGGCAGGAGAGAGAGAAAGAAGACCATCCCGGAAAGCAGCACGACGATCGAGAACGCGCGTCCCAGATCCGACTGGAAGGTGATGTCGCCGAAACCCAGGGTCGACATGACCGTGAGAGTCCAGTAAAATCCGGTGATCCATGAGTGGTCCTGCCCCTCGGCGGCCATGATGAAGTGAAAGAGAACGCTGTAGACGGTCACCATGATCACCAGGGCGAGGAGGAACTTGAGGAGCTGACGGATGTTGCGCTTGGTGCTTTCCCGTTGGAAGAAGTAGCTGATCAGGGCGGGGTTGTACTTCATGCCGGCATTCCAGAGGACGTCCGTCGTGCGACGAAGCTGAAGAAAGGACTGGGGGGGCGTCCGGGGAAGGTCTTCACTTCCCCGGCCCCACTTCCTCGATCTTCACCACGTTTTCGTACATGGAAAAAAAAGGGATCCGCCATCCGTATTTCCAGATCTTGACCTCTTTGCCCTTCAGGCGGATCGCTTCATTCTGAACGGTCCCCGAATCGAACTTGAACCGGTACTTCGCGTCGTGATTGATGAAGGGCCGATAGTCGGTGGCGATCATGAAATTCCCGCCGACCTTGGCCATCTGGGCATCGGTGATACGGGTCACAACCGTATCCGAAACAAAGTAAGTGTACAGAACGGCGAGTGCCAGAACCACCGCTCCGATCAGGATGGCCTTTACCTTTGTGCTTTTCAGGAAAGCGGACATGGGTCACACTCCCTCCGTATCAGCCGGCGATGCTCAGATCTCCTCAACGGTGACCTTCGTCATCCGGTCGCCCTGCCGGATCGCGTTGACCACGTCCATCCCCTCGATCACCTTCCCGAACACGGTGTGGCGGCCGTTGAGGTGCGGCTGAGGGGAGTGGGTGATGAAGAACTGGCTTCCGTTCGTGTGCGGTCCCGCGTTGGCCATGGAAATGACGCCTGTTTCGTGCTGGAGGGGGTTTCCCTTGACCTCGTCCTCGAAGGAATACCCCGGCCCTCCACGGCCTGTCCCTGTGGGGTCACCCCCCTGGATGACGAAATTCTCGATGACCCGGTGAAAGACGACGCCGTCGTAATATCCCTCCCTCGTGAGGAAGAAAAAATTGTTCACCGTCTTGGGGGCGTGCCGGGGATAGAGCTCAAGCGTGATGGCTCCTTTCGTTGTCTCCATCACCGCTCGATAGGTCTTCGCCGGGTCGATCTGCATCGCCGGCGGATTTCTCCACTGCTTGTCGGACATCGGTTTGTTCCCCTTTCCCGGGTCCTTCCGTGTCGATCTATGTCCCGCTCTTGTCCATCTCGTCTTTCCGGTCCCTGCGGCCGAACCGAAGGGCAGGACCGCTGGGGAAGAGCAAAGGGATCGCCCTTCTTCACCGCTTCTGATTTCCCTGACTTCTCATCCTTTTTTCCGATCAGCCCTTACCCGCCGTTCACAACGGGGCAATCGCGTTCACTCTCCCTCGTCGTAGGCTTCCGCCTTCTTCTCCCGGGCGGGAGTCTTCCCCTTCCCGGACAGACCGGGCGGCGGCGGAACGAGGACGTCGAGGGGCCGCACGAACTTTCGGACGGTCTCGCTCGTGTTCAGGACGTTCAGCTTCTCGAAGAGGAAGTAGAATTTTTTCTCCAGCTCTTTCCCGATCCCCTGCAGGACATCCGGGGGGAGGCTCCACATGTCCTTCTTGAAGGGGCCGAAACCTTTCTTGCGCGTCTTGTAGATGAACTGCTCGTCCGTGTCTTTCTCGCTTTTCTCCGCGGACAGTTCCGTGCGGATCCATTCGTAGATGCGTTTCCTCAGCGGTTCGGGGAACAGGGTGCTGTCGTAGATCATGTTCTGGAAAGCCGTGGCGAGATGCACTTCGGCGGTGCCGCGTTTCGGGAAGTGATCGAAGGCCTCGTCCGGCAGGGTCGAGGCCCCGTGCTGGACGGCGCCCGACATCCCGTACTCCTTCCTTGCCGCTTCGGAGAGTGTCTCCAGGGTGTCGAAGTCGAGTTTCACCCTGGCAATGGATCCGTCCGGAAGGACGACGCCGCCATGGGAAGTCCCCGTCTGGATGCTGATCTTGCTGAGACCCTTGAGGCCCCTGCCTCTCCCGTCGAGTGCCTTGCGGTAACCGTCCATGAAGGCCCGGAGTTCATCGACGGTGCTGTTCTTGCCGCCCACCTCGCCGATTTCTCCGCCGACGGAAACGGTGATCCCCCGGGGCTCGATTTCACGGATCATCGCCGTGATCTCGGCGGCGATGTCGCTGTTGTTTTTTTGCTGTTCCCGTACCGTCGGTTTCGACAGGTCGACGACGGTGGAGGAGTCGATGTCGATGTTGTAGAAGCCCGCCGCGATCCCTTCGCGGACCAGATCCTTCACGGCCTCGATCTCCCTGCGGGGGTCCTGGGCGAATTTCTTGGCGCCGATCTGGAAGTGGTCGCCCTGGAGGAACAGGGCCCCGCGATACCCGCTCTTGACGGCGGCCGCCGTGATCACGGCGGCGTATTCCGCCGGCCGCTGTTCGGTGTAACCGATTTCGGACCTTGCGATTTCGAAGATCACAGGCCCGACCTTTCCCCTCATGGCGGAACGGAAGACCGCCCGGGCTGATTCGTAGGTGAGGCCCCTCAGGTTGATCGCGGGCACCGTGAAGCCCGAGACCGCGCCCCTGCCCATGGCTTCATAAAGGGCCTGGATGGAGGAGGGTATGATCCCCAGGGCTGCGCCGGCTCGACGGATGATCCAGCGGGCCGCATCCCGGAGACCCTCATCGGCGCTGAGCGCCGCCGTCTGAGCGAGGTCGTCGATGAGGGATGCCCTCAGCTTCTTCTCGTCGAGTACGCGGACGCTGTCCCCTTCGATCTGCAGGGTTCCCGAAATCCCCTGTTTCAAGGCCTCCATGCTGCTGAATACCATGCCGTCATACCCCCTTTTTCGGTGTCCCGTCACGTTCACCGGTCTCGGCCCGGATACGAAGGCAGCCGGAGGATCGGCCGACCGCCCGTCCCTGGATCGGTCCGCGACGTTTCTTCTCCGGGGACGTCCGGCGGGACCCATCGCGAAGATGATCGGACGGAACGTCCCTCCGTCGGGCCGTCTTATTTCATATATTCCTTCACCTTTTCCACTTCGAAGCGGCTTCCGATATAGATCGGCGACCGATGGTCCAGGGTGTTGGGTTTGATGGCGAGAATGTCGGACTTCCCGTCCGTGGCCATACCGCCGGCCTGTTCGATCAGAAAGGCCATGGGCTGCAGTTCAAAGATCAGGCGAAGCTTGCCCTGGGGGCTTTTCTTCAGGGCCGGGTAGGTGAACACCCCGCCCCGCTTGATGAGCACCTGGTTGATGTCGGGCACGAAACCCCCGCTGTATCTGAGCTTGTAGCCTTCCGCTTCCAGGAACTCGATGTAATGCAGGTGCTCCGGCGTCCACTCCTTGCGCAGGCCGCCCAGGCTGTAGATGGACCCCTTTTCCTCCAGGGTGATGTTTTCCTCCGACAGGACGTATTCCCCCTCTCGGTTGAGGACGAATTCGTGGGTTCCCTTGCCGGCGGAATAGACCATCGTGATCAGCGGTCCGTAGGTGATGTACATCGCCGCCACCATGGATTCGCGTCCCGGGGTGTTCAGAAGCGGGGCATTGTGGATGCCGATGATCGTTCCCATGGAAAGGTTTGTGTCGACGAGGGATGACCCGTCCAGCGGGTCTGCCGTCACATAGTATTTGGCATCGCCCGTCTGAAAGGTGATGACCTTGTCGGATTCCTCGGAGACGTATTCCCGTACGAACCCCGAAAACTCGAGCTGGTTGACGAGGATTTCGTCGGCGCTTCGGTCCAGGGCGAGCTGGTCGTCGCCGTGGATGTTCTTGAATCCGGCAAGTTTGCGGTTCGCCTCGTGGATCTTGGCCGATATGTACTTCCCCGTGACGGCAATCTGCCAGATGAGCCGCCTCAGATGCATTTCGACGCCGGCCATCCACATGTGGCGCCGAAGATCGACGATGAATTTGCTGTAGTCCGAGATGTTCGCCATATGCCGTCTTCTCCCTGCAATTTTCAAGTGTTGTATTTTAAACGGGAGCCCGCCCTTTTGACAAGGAAATTCTGGCCGAGGGCCGGTATGTGATAACCGCTTGTAAAATCGGCCGGCGAAAGGTAAATTGTGACGGTAAGGCATTTCATCGGGGGGAGCCGCCGGCTCCTCCGGGCGAGACCATGATTCGCGATATCGTCATCCATCCCTGTGTCGGCTGCGGTTTCTGCTGTGTCACCCGGACCTGCACCTTCGGCGTGAGCAGGCACCCCGAAGCGCGGGATCGGGTCTGCCCCGAACTTCACTGGAACGGGCATCGGTATATCTGCCGGTTGATGCAGATCGAGGGGCGAATGGGGCAATTCTACCGGATGGAGCTCCGCTGCGGCAACGGCTGTGTCTCCTCGCAGAATCCCTGGCGCGCGGATGTCAGGGAGAGAACACCCGAGGAGATGGCCGCCATCGAGAAGGGTTAAAGTGGCAGAGAGTTCAAGACGGTTTTTTATCCTTGAACAGGGCATGGGGATTGATGTAAGGGTCATGGGCGCAGTCGATGCAGTAGTACACAGGCCAGACACACCCGCAGCCCGTACCGACGAGATCGAGGATCGCGCAGGATTCGCAGAGGTTCACCTCGCAGCCCAGGCACCTCGCGTAGCTCTTCGGGTTCCCGCATTTCGCGCAACCGGTTTCCTTTTTCATTTCCACCGGACCCCCTTTGCTTTTTTCCCGATGCAGTGTAACATCCGTAGCCCTTCTATGGCCAGTTGATTTTTCACCGTTTCGGCATACAGGAGAAGCACGAACCTTGCATGCGATGACAGAACCCCGGTGATCGTGATAACATCTTGACATCAATCCCGAAGGAGGATTTCAGGCGTGACCCGCAGACACAGGAAAGAGGCCGAAGGAAAGACCATTACACCCGACGAAATCCTGTCCCTCATGGGACGCACACCGGCCGACAACCTCGAGAGGCTTGAGACCTCCTATCCGTGGAAGAGCAGGCTTGCCGGACAGTTCATCACCACTCTCTTCAAGCAGCAGAAAGCCCTCGAGTCCATCAGCAGGGATCCTCTGCACTGGGGACCTCTCGCGTTTGCGGCATCCTTCCAGAACGCCATGGTCGAGCGCTACTGGACGGGACCCATCAAGGCCCATGCGCGTCTGGCCGCGCGGGCCGGGAGGAACCCGGATTTTTTCGGGGACATGAACGGGTGGATCTACAAGAACTACGCGCGCCTCTTGCAGAGCTTGACGGGTTACTTCATCCGAAACGGCCACCTGGACCGCCAGAAGGCCCGCAGGGTTTCCTCCACGCCGGAAGGCCACGCCTTCATCCGGGAGTACATCGATGAGTTTCTGTACCTGGAGCGGAATTACAGCTCCATCGGGCTCACGCGGCTCAAGGCGATGAAGGATCTCCTCAAAAGCCTGTTGATCGTCATCACGGAAAAGCCCCTGACAGGGGAGCCCCTTCCTTTCGCGGACGGCACCTGCGACGCAATGGCCCCGGAAACCTTTGAAAAGTATCTTGACGAGAACCGGCGACGCCTGGAAAACCTCTACCGCGAGAGAGCCTTCGACCTGAAGGAATTCTCGGAGTGGGCGACCCTCGGAAAGATCGGGTACTCCTACTGGGAAGCCGTGGAGGGTTCGCGGTTGCACAGCGTGACGCTTCGCCATTATCCCCTCCCGGCGGACGTGAAGCCGAACGGAAAGGTGCTCTACATGGCCACGCCCCTCATCAACAAACCGGAAATCTTCGACCTGGCCAGGGGCAAGTCCGTCATCGAGGGCATGCTCAGGGAAGGGTACGCCGTTTACCTGGTGGATCACGGCGAGGCCGGTCCCGAGGACACGGAGCTGGGTCTCGATTTCTTTGGAAAGACGGTCCCGGAGACCTACCTGGATTTGATCAGCGAGCGGCACCCGGGTCAGGAGATCCAGGTCATGGGGTACTGCATGGGCGGAACCATCATTCTTCCTTACCTCGCACGGCGTGCGGAGGAGAGGCTGGCACGGGGGGAGATCATGGATATTCGCAGAGTGGCGCTGATGGCTTCACCGGTCATCTTCGACGACGGACCGAGCGGTCACGGCCCCATGCGGGATGTCATCCGCCGGAGTTACGATCCGCTACTCATGGAATCGCTTTACGGGTCGGTGAACATCCCGCCCCAGCTTGTCGAGGCCGGCATGAACGAGATCCAGCCCGGTGTGCAGTATACCGTCTCCCTCGGTTTCTACGGACGGGCCTGTCATCTGACGGCCATCCACGACTCGGCCCATTTCCTTTACTGGCTGACCCACGGGACGAGATTCCCCGCGAAGGCGCACCGGGAGTGGATCGAGAAGATCTTCCTGGGAAATGCGATCTGTGAGGGCCGCTACACCCTGCCGTCGTCCAATCCCGCTCTGGACGGCAAACCTGTCGACATGGGCGTCCTACGCAAGGCGGGGGTGACGCTTTTCGATTACAAGGGAAGTCGCGATCCCATCGCGCCGCCGGGTTCGTGCCGTGCCAGCGAGATGTGGGGGCAGGTACAGGACGGGAACATCCAGGTGGAGAGAGGCGGGCTGAACCGGACCATCGAGAAGAATATCGGTCACATCTTCGTGGTAAGCAAGAAGCTCCTGTCCGAATACCTGGAGATGGTCACGGCCTTTCTGAAATGAAAGAGGAAGGCGCAAGGCCTTCCTCTTCCCGTTTCATCCCGGGGTTCGGGCTTACTCTTTCGCCTTCGGTCCCCCTTTTTTCGGAGCGGCCTTTTCCTTCCCGTAGAAAGATTTCCACAGCTGGAAATAGGCCCGGGTCTGACCGGCGACGAATTTCGACCATTCCTCCATGAATGTCTCCGTGGAATCCAGACAAACCTTCATGATCTTGTCCGGTTCTTCCCCTTTTTCCCTGACCGCCCGGTAAGCCTCGGCCATCTTCTCGAGGTTCTCCAGCCATGTCGAGTAGACCTTCACGTAACTGTCCTGCCATCCCCGGGTGAACTTGACGAACTCGTCGATCCCCTGCATGGGCGGGACGACGCCGATCGGCATGGTCGAGAAGGACTGCTGCCAGGTCCGGAAAGCCTCTTCCCACGGGGCCTTGTCGAAGGCCGGCGGGAACCCGAACATCTTGAAGGGTTGCTGGAACATCTCGAAGAGATCCTTGTAGATTCCGCCGAATGATTCAGACCATTTCTTCATGATGTCCTCCGGTTTCTCCCTGGTGGAGGACTCCGCCATCTCCATCCAGGCCTTGTTCATCTTGCCGTACATGTCGAGTCCTTTGGACATCATGTCGAACCCCTCTTTGGGCCAGCGGGCAAAGAAATCCCCCCAGACTCCCTTTTCGTCCTGCAGTACCATAGGTACACCTCCTTTCTGAATCCGTTCTGGTTTCATGGTTCGGGCTTCTGACACAGTTTCGAAAAAATCACAATACCTGATTATTCCGGGTTAAATATCAGGTCCATTCTCGTAGCGAAGAACTTTTCGTCGTCGATCTGTTTCCGGAAACCCCGGTAAAAAAATTTCTACTCCGGACGGCAGCGTCCGCCTCTCTCCGGAATCTGCGCACGAAGAAGGGAAGCAGAACAAATATCGGAATCGCAGTGACGACCGCCGGGTAGAGCATGATGCAGATGAGGGGAATGAGCACAACGGCCGATATTTGTTTCAACGCGCCAGGCTTTTTCCGGAGCCACTTGACCAGGGCCGGCGACTGATCGTAGTAGAATTTTACGAGCTGCTTTCCGACGGTGTTTTTCAGGAGGACCCTGTCCCGGAAATCCCTCAGCCGGCTCATGAGGCCGTCGAAAGGCGTTCCCGTCAGAATGTATCCCACAGAGCAGAACAGAAAGTCGTTGTCATCATCGCCTCTCGGGAGATTCGTCGTCGCCGAGGCCTCGTTCGTATAGGCGGAGTATTCACCCGTGGATGAATTATAGGCCCTGACTCGGTAATAGTAGGTCGTGTAAGGTGCCAGGCCGGTGTCCCTGTAGTAGCTGATATTCACGCCCACCCTGTAGACTTCGCTGAATGAACTGTCGGACGCCCTTCTCTCAATGATGAAACCCGTTTCGTTATCGGAGTTATCGGTCCAGTTGAGGTTGATCTGTGTGAGGCCGGCGGCGTGTGCGCTGAGGAAGGTGGGAGTCGTGATGGCGCCGGCGACGGGGATCGCGATACTGCCGGAAGCGGCTTCTCCGGCGACGGTGCTTGCGGGGACCGAAGCGGCACAACGTGCGGGAGATCCGAAGGGTTTCCTGCCGATCACCCGGTGGTCGGCGGTTTGGATTTCCGAAAGAAGCCCCTCCCGCGCATGCTGGATGTAGGCGCGGGCGCCATCGGGTGTAAAAGCGATGCCCGAGGGTTCCAGGCCGAGATCGACGGATGCCTTCACGGCCAGATCCTGCGTGTCGAGAACGAGTGTCTTCGTCGATGAAAATCCCGTCACATAAAGAAAGTCGTCGCCCGGGGCGACCCGGACACCGGAAGGACGGAAGGCGTTTCCAAAATCGATGACGGCATAAACGTTGCGGTCCCGAACGTCGATCACCGTCAGCGTTCCCTCGGCGGCGCTGGTCACGAATAGCCTGAGCCCGTCCGGAGACAGGGCGAGACCCGAGGGTTCCCTGACGGAGACGATGAGATCGGATACGGCATCGTCCGCGGTTCCGATGACTTCGATGCCGTCGCGGCAGGCCGCGTAGAGCAGGCGGCCGTCCGGGGAAATGGCGATATCCCCCGGAGAATCGCAGGCGGAGAGCGTCTTTTTCACGCTGAAATCCGAAGCCGAGATCACCAGAATCGTGTCGTCAAGGCGCTGGGCGATATACATCCATTTGCCGTCCGGCGAAAAGGCTACGCCCCGCGGGCTACGGCCAGCGGGTATCGTCACCAGGAGAGTTCCGTCGGAAGTATCGATGACGGACAGGACGTTTTCCGTACTGCTGGTTACAAAGGCGGTTGTGCCGGCGTCAGCGGCTGCGGTCAGAAAAAAAAGAATCGCGATCACGCAAGGCAAATGTCGATGGGGCGTCTTCATGCTCTGCGGTCTCACTCTGCATTGTCCGGGGGGATCTTATTCCAGCATAACACATTTCAAGATTATCCAAAAAGAGATTTCTATGGAAAATCACGAAATTAGACGGATGTGAGGCTTTTCGAATGCTAAGCTTTTGAAATCACCGGACAAACATCCTGAGGGCTGTCCGCCGTCGCCGGGGACAGGCTGTGTTGTAAGTGACGATGCCGGTGCGCGGATCGTCCGGAATCCGCACGGGCACGGGAGGTATATGGAAATCCGGGACGGGCCTGCCCGGTTGAGGGGACCGTACAGCCGCGGTCTCCCTGACCTGCAGCGGGTGCCGATGAGCGCGGGAACCCCAGGCGCTGCAGCGGCAAAATCGCAGGCCCTGCAGATGGAAAAGGCAGGGCCGTTTTCGACCCTGCCTTCGGTGATCATGGTGGAGCCGAGAGGGTTTGAACCTCTACGCCATTAACAGAAAACGACTAATGCGCTTCCCCCGTTGAGTTGCAGCCCCGTACGTTTGTCTTTGATGAAACGCGTTGTCGACAGTCATACTGCCGGCAGGTCCAATCGGCACTTGAACAAAATTCCCCCGTGGACAGGCACGGAAAAAAGGCGGGGCTGTTTCCGACCCCGCCTTCGTTGTGTCTGTCTTCCATCAGAAATGTTTCAGAAAGATCACGCCCAGGACGACCCATATGGAAACCGAAATGATGCCTCCCCAGATCAGCCCTTTTCTGAGGTGCTGCTGCTCGTTGGCGATCCTCCTGCACTCAAGTGCCCTTACCCTGAATTCTTCGCAGTCAAGAGCCGCCGGGATGCAATCACAAACGCCTGCCGGAGTGTGCCGCCCATCGCCTTCCATCAGTGCCGTGCCCGTCTCCATCATCTCGTCCACCTTCCTTCGCCGGTGATTCATCGTCATACGAACAGTCCCCCTCACATTTCGCAATAATTGTACCAGCGGCGTTGGCGCGCAGATAACTTAGTGATATGACTTGATTTTGTTCGTTGTTTTTTTCGGAAAAAAATCGGAAAGCCAAAATAATTTGCAGGGGTATCCCTACAGCTCGAATGGCCGGGATGGGATAAGGGCCCTGAAACAAATGAAAATTCGAATGAATGATTATCCGGTCATCCGGTGGAGGAATAAGCCTTCGTTTTTTTCTTCCGACAGCGGTCAAGTCTGTAAAAAAAGGGCCATTTCCGACTCTGCTTGCCCGTACAGGTCCGCCTGCCGTCATGTGTTTTGCGGAATCATTATCCGGGAAAGGCAGACAACATCATGTCCCATTTTCCTTATTTGAAAAAGTAAGGTCCGATTTCCCGGTCGATTGTCAGCAGCTGTTCCTCGATGATGTTGGCCGGTAAAAGGTACGTATATTCATTTCTCACGGCCCGAACCAGCCCGACCAGCTCCCCTTTCTGGTTGAAAACCGGTTTGCCGGAATCGCCGCTTTTCGCTTTCATCCCGTAGACGGTCAGTTCCGTACTGCCGATCTCGGCCAGTTTTCCCGGACCGACCCAGTCCCATCTCTCCCCCTGTTTTTCAGACATGAAAAGCATATCGCCGGAACCCACGCTGTGGGCGAATTTGATAACATCGAGTCCGTATCCCGGATTCACCCTCACGACCATATAATCATAGAGGGCGGATTTGAAGACGGCCGTGGCCGTGCTCCCTTCCACATAGAAGGAATCATAGCCGTGGGTACCGTGCTTCGTCGTCAGGACAAGCTGATCGCGAAAAATCACACCATGGAACTGACAGGCGTTGTAATTCGTGATGGACGGACCCATGGCGACGCAACCGATCCGCACGACCCTGTTCTCGAGCTGATGCAAGATGCTGCTGACGTTGTTGTCCTGATCCGTAACTCCGGCGCTTTCTGCGGAGAAGATGAAAATCAGGATGACCGCCAAAACAAATTTCGTTTTCATCTCTGACCCTGTCCCCTTTCATTCCGGCCGTTACGGATGTTCGAACGCGATTGAAAATCCTCCGGGGTCGGAACGAACCACCCTGCCGGCGAACTTCACCTTCAGGGTTCTTTTTTCGGGGCCGTGCCTCAGTTGAAAAACGACCTGGGTCGGTGTGCCCTGAGTAAGATTCGCGTCGGAGCGGAACCAGAGCCCCGAAGAGGAGATGTCCGCCACCCTGATCAGGAATGTCTTCTCTCTCAGTGTGCCCGGATGGGCCAGGACGATGACGGGGTAATCGAGGTGCAGACACTTGGACATTCTATCCATGGCACTTTCTCATCGATCCGGAATGGGCATAAAATTTCATTTTCCGAATCCGGTTTAAAAATCAAGGATAAAACAGTGGATTAGACAAAAATACGAGAAAAGTATTAGATGCATTTCAGGCAGAGATGACATCCGTTGCGAGTTTGTGGATATTTTCGCTGAGGGAAAAGTCGGGAAAGGGCGGAAAATCCGTGCCTGAGAAAATAGAAGGGTCAGCGGGAGCAGCAAAGAAAGGGGACAGGGCTGTTGCCCGCCCTGCCTCCTGACGGGGGCCATTGCGGCAGGGAATTATGCGAGCCTCCGGGGGATGAAAAAATCGTCCCTCAGCCTCGCCCCATCGGGGTCGTCCCGGTTCATTTCGGCCCCCGCATCTTTCTGAACAGTTTGAAGGCAACCTGAAGGACAAGCTGGAGGGCAAGAAAGATGAGCACGGCGACGGCAAAGACGAGGATGGGGATCAATATTTTCTGCCAGGTGATTTTCACCCGGTCTATTGCGAAATAGTCCGAGACCTTCGCCAGGGGGCCGATGATGCGGGTCAACATTTCAAACCACATGTTCGAAAAAGGGGACAGTCCCCTTTTTTTTCCCCAATCACCCGATGAAGAGGCGGCGGGAGGGAACCGCCCAGATGGAGGGCTCCGCGATTTTGCGGATTTCCCGGTCCCGGTAGATCACGATGCCTTCCCGCCACTCGCTGCCCAGGCCCTGCGCCACATCCCGACCGGGAAAAGGGGACTGTCCCCTTTATTTTTCGGGAGGCGGGGTTTGACCGCCCTTCATGCATCAAATTTCGGGGTCTTCTGAATGCTTCTGCAAAATGCTGACCAGGAGGGTTGACACCAACGAAAAAAGGGGCCGGCCGTAACAGCCAATATAAGGAAAACCAACAAGAAAAAAGGCGGTTTTGAGCGTAGAGTAAACTCATCCGCCTTTTTATTTTATGTGGTTCCGTTAGAAATTCGTTAGAAAGCAAGCAAGGCCATTTCCGGCCCTGTCTTCATATTTTATTCATACAAAAGGTAAATTTGATCAAATTTGCATTTATCAATACTTTTTAACTTTAACATCAGCTTTCTGCATAGTGTATACTTGAACAGTTTGACCTGCCGGAATTATCCCTTCATCACCTTTCATCAGGAGAAAAAGGGGGCAGCAAACTACTCCTAAACCTATTGATTCAAGCATTTTATCTTGACCTTCACGCCTACTCGATCCCGCAATAAGGATCTCTTGATCATCAACAGCTGTTACGGTCCTGAATGAGACCAAAATTCTTCCGGGTTGACCGGCATAGCTCTTTTCTCGAGACTCAGCCGCTTCGGCCACAATTCTTGCGCCCTTACTTATTACGATATTACCATTGATGACTACATCTCTATCAGCAATCATCATTAAACGGTCGCCTGTCTTTACTTTAGCGGGATGGATGTCTTCGACAATACGAACATCAATTGGGGTTGCTGCAGGAACTGTAACGGTTATTTCATACTTGGGCGTCGGTGGAGGAATTATGACGGTCTGCGGTAGCACCGGTTGTGTGGGTGCAAGTCCGGGTGTAGGAGGTGTTGCAGGACCAGTAGGGGTCGGTGTGGGTGCAGGTGTGGTGGCGGGTGTAGTAGTGGTTGTTGCGGGAGCTGTAGCGGCGGGTTGTTGATGGGGTGCCTGAACAGGTTCCGTAACTGGTGGTTGTTGTTTGGCGCAATTTATACTCACAAATACAAATAGTGCCGCGCTTAAGATAAAGATATATTTTTTCATTAAATCTCTCTCCTTCTTATTTTTGCCACCAAAAAGTATTATTCTTTATGCCATCATGAATTAAATATTTCCTTCTCTCTTTATTGAATACGACAGGTGAAACGTAACGCTCATCACTTTCATGCATAAGTCTATCGAAGGTTAAAATTGTTCCTATAAAGAATCCATATTCGGAATATGCTTGGTAACTATACCTAGAACACGAAGGTTCCATCGTGCATTCGACTCCATAGACATTAGATATGAAATTTTGATGAATATAAATCGCTCCTTTAGCCAATGCGGTCAATGGACCGTTGCCCAATTCTTCTTTTTCTACGAGAGGCCTCTTCTCAATAAATGATGCAAGTTCCCCTGCAGACGCAGAATAATTACCTTGTTCAATCAAAAAAATAAACGAGACGCAAAGAAGGAATAGTCGCATTATTCGCACCGATATTGAGTTGAATCGACATCCTGTTTTTAAAACTGTCCTTAAGTTTGCGGTTGTGTTTGTAAGCACCATTGACAGCAGAATATATATTACCCCCATACCAACCTACTTCAAATACTGAAAGTATTATCCCTGTCGCGGTATTCCCTTTGTCAAATGATTCAACTATCCCCCATATGAAAAGACCGTTCAAAATAAACGCTGTAAGAGCATCCCGATTTCTATCTAAATATAATTGACCTGCTCCGGGAAGTATAGCAGACAAAGTCCCGGCAATTTTCGGAGACTTAAAAACGAGAGAGTCATAGGATTTGAACATATCCTGTATATAATTATCGTTATCCAAACTGAGTTCTTTCGACTTTCCTTTTGCTTCGTTCGCCCCCTCGTCTAATAAAGTGAGTAATAGAATCCATGTTTTCGCTTTTTTTATTTCATTATCAGAACTAAATATATTTGTAGGGATTTTTTTAAAGTAACTTATAGCTGCTTTGTAATTACGGCTGTCTGCAAACAATTTCCCAACTCTTAAATAGACGGTTGGCAGTAGCGGAGAATCAGGGTTCTCGCTTATAAATTCTTGATATTTTTTGTGTGCGGTTTGTTCATCGCCTCCAAATGCGTAACAATCTCCAATGAGGATGAGCAGGTAGTGTTTATGTCTACTTTCCGGGTAATTAAATAATAATCTTTCTGACTCTATTATTGCTTGCGAGTAATATTTCTTTTGAAACAAGTAATCAATGAATGCTTTTTGATTTTCCTCCTCCAAAACTGATGCCTGACAGGGATTATACAGAGATAACATCATTACCATGACAATCAGTATTTTCACACTAAACGAACGGTGACAAGAAGATAATAAAAATTGAATGAATATGCGAAAGGTTTGAATCAGAAAGAAATTCCCCCCGGAGATTTGATACCACTTCGATGGGGATGGGTCAACATGAATTCAAGACTTCGCAGGGCCATTTCTGACCCTGTTTCCGCTTTCTGCACGTCCGTTGGGAATCCGTTAAAAAAACAAAAAAGAAGGGGTTGAAGCCCAAACGCCTGAACTTCCAACCCCTCGGATTTCTTATGGTGCCGAAGCCGAGATTTGAACTCGGACGGACTTGCGCCCACTAGACCCTGAACCTAGCGCGTCTACCAATTCCGCCACTTCGGCACTCGAAACGGTTCTCAATAATTATAATGATGACGCAACCTTGTCAAGCGAAATTAGGCTTGAAATAAACGGCACAAGTGGTAGATTACGCCCATTCAAAAGGCCCCGTCACCGAGTTCTTTTCGTCATGAAGATTTTCAGAAGAATCGAAGAAATTACGGCGGACTATCGCTCCTCCGTCGCCACCATCGGCAACTTCGACGGCATCCACCTGGCGCACCAGGAGATCCTCCACCGGGTCGTCCGGGAGGCACGGGAACGGAAGACTCGGTCGATGGTCATCACCTTCGATCCCCACCCCCAGCGGGTGCTTCACCCGGAGAAAAGGCCTTTTTATCTGCTCACCACCCTGGACGAGAAGATGAAACTGATCGAGGCCCTCGGCATCGACGCCGTTTTGCTCATCACCTTCACGCGGGACTTCTCCACCGTCACGGCCGAGGCCTTTGTCCGGGAGATCCTCTGGGACAAGCTTCGCGTGCAGAAGGTGTTCATCGGGCACGACTACGCCTTCGGAAACCGCAAGCAGGGAAACGAGGAGTTTCTCCGGTCCCGGGGGGGCGTACTGGGCTTCGACGTCGAGAGCATCAACACCTTCACGGTCCATGACACCGTCGTGAGCAGCACGAACATCCGGATGGCCATCCTGAACGGGGACGTCCGGAAGGCGGCCCTCCTGCTGGGGCGTCCCTACAGCGTCGGCGGCACGGTCATCCGCGGTTACCAGCGGGGGCGGGAAATCGGCATCCCGACGGCCAATATCGAGCCCGGCAAGGAGCTCCTGCCGGCCAACGGGGTCTACGCTGTCGGCGTCGACCTCGAAGGGGTCCGCCACGCCGGGGTTCTGAACGTGGGGTTCAACCCCACCTTTTCCAATGAAAAACTTTCCGTTGAAGTCCATATCATGAATTTCGACGGCGAACTCTACGGGAGGGCCCTGACGGTTTCTTTTATCGAGAGGATCCGAAGCGAGATGCGGTTTGAAAACCCGCAAAAACTTGCCGAGCAGATCCTGAGAGACAAGGCGAAGGCCGAGGAGATCCTCGCCCGCGTTGCCCGCCCGGATTAGGCGGTCAAGAGCAGAGGGGACACATATGTACATCAAATGCTGGGGCTCGAGGGGCTCCATACCCGTGTCGGGGGAGGAGTACAATGTCTACGGCGGGGACACGACCTGCATGGAGATCCGGACGAAGGATGACCGGATCATCATCGTCGATGCCGGATCGGGTATCCGCAGGCTCGGGAAACAGCTCGTGGAGGAGGGCCGGCACGGCTTCGACATCATCTTTACCCACGCCCACTGGGATCACCTGCTGGGTTTCCCCTTTTTCAGACCTCTTTATATGAGGAACGCCGATCTTCGAATTCACGGCTGCCCTTTCGCCGAACCGTTTGTCGAAGGCATGCTCGGGAAGGTCATGTCCTCACCCAATTTCCCCGTGGACTTCTCTGACGTGAAAGCCTCGATCCGGTATGCGCAGGGCTGCGCCGAGATGTTCATGATAGGGTCCGTGCGCGTCGAGCCGATTGCGATCAGCCACCCGAATCAGGGAAACGGCTACAAGTTCACCGAGGGCGGGAAAGCCTTCGTTTTCATCACCGACAACGAACTCGGCCACATCCATGACGGCGGTCTCCCCTTCGAGGCCTACCTCGCCTTTTCGAAGGGGGCTGACCTCCTGATCCACGATGCCGAGTATACCGACGGGGAGTACAAGAAATACAAGGGATGGGGACATTCCACCTGGCAGCGCGCCCTCGAACTGGCCGTCCGTGCGGAAGTCCGGCAGTTCGGCCTGTTTCACCACAACCCGGACCGGACGGACGGGGAGATCGATGCCATCGTCGAAGCCTGCCGCCGGGCGGCCGCCCGCCGGGGCGCCCGCCTGGAGATCTTTGCCGTCAAGAGGGACATGACCTTCAACCTGTAAAGAATCGGGAGTGATTTTCCGGTGTCTGCGTCACCCGTCCTTCCGGGCCCGCCATGAAAATCAAACATCTTCATCCCTGGGACGTGACACCGCGGGAGGCCGTGAAAATCCAGGGGTCTCTGCGGGGCAAACTGCGCGTCGGGGAGCGTTGGCATTCCGGGCGGCTTCAATACGTGGCCGGGGCCGATGTCTCCTACACCCGGGGCGATGAACGCTTTTTCGCGGCCGTCGTCGTCCTAGAGTGGCCCTCGATGCGGACCGTCGAAGAGGTAACCCATGCCGAGAAAGTCTCTTTCCCCTACGTCCCAGGGCTTCTGTCTTTCCGGGAAGGACCTCCTCTGCTCAAGGTCTTCGGGAAATTGAGGCGGCGGCCCGACGTCGTTCTTTTTGACGGTCAGGGTATCGCCCACCCGAGGGGATTCGGGCTCGCCTCGCACATGGGGCTCATTCTGGACGTGGCTTCGGTGGGATGCGCGAAGACGAGGCTTGTCGGAGAGCACCGTGACGTGGGCAAGCGCGCCGGCGCCTGTACGGAACTCGTCTTTGAAGGGCAGGCGGTGGGCGCTGTCGTTCGCACGAGGGTGCGGGTCAAACCGATTTATGTCTCTCCGGGACACCGCGTGGGGCTGAATCAGGCCGTCGAGATCGCCCTTGCCTGCTGCAGGGGCTACCGTATCCCCGAACCCCTCCGGCGGGCCCACCTCCTCGTCAACCGGATGAGGCGCCTCAACTGTTGCTGAAAAAGACGTCGTGGATCAGAGCCTCGGCGCTCGTCTGGGTGCGCTGGGAATTGATGTAGAGCACGATGCCGATGATCTCCGGCGGTTCCCCGTTTCTGATGTCACGGAAGAGCATCCGGTAATCCTCGTAAACGTTCCTCTTTTCCGTGTACCAGCGCCCCGCCCTGTCGGTCTTGTTCCTTATCACGATATAGCGGACTTTGTCCGCATTGGCCTGGGTGCTCCTGCAGGTCGTCCCGACGGGCGCTTCCGTGTCCCAGATGTACCCGAGGAGCGGTGTGCTCAGGGGGTTGGAGGGGAATCCCGGCGCCTTGAAGGCGATGTAGATCTGCAGGGCCTGATCGTCCCTTTCTTTTACCCGGACGTCTCCACCCGACGGGAATTTTGTGACGGCCCATTTCCAGCTGAGGAAGGGGTGCTCCCTGAGGTTCACCTGCAGGGGCCTCCGGATGCCGAAGGCGGACCGGCCGTCGCTCGTCAGTTTGAGGACGTAGAGGTCGCCTGACTTCTTTTTCAAGGGAAGCGGAGGCAGGATGCGCATCGTATTCACTTTCGATAGTTTCTCCAGGTGAATCACCGGTGTTCCGCGGCGCTTTTCAATTTCCCATCCCGCCGGGGCCCCGTTCTCGAGATTTGGGGAAGCAAAGTCGGTCACCGGGATGCGGTCCGATATCGTTGCGCTGACGGTCGGGTGAACGAAGACCATCAGTGCCGAGAAGAGCAGGGACAGGGGGAGCAGTCTGTTTCGGTGCGGTGACATTTCAATCCTTTCCGTAAAGGGCCATGATGTCCGTTCTGTTGAAAACGGCATCCACCCGGTCCGCAAGTTTCAGTATGTTTTCGCGGCCGCCTTCCTCGCGGTCGATAAGGGCGATGACCCGGTCCACGACCAGCCCCCCCGCCCGCGCGCCCTCGATGGCGGCGATCGTGGAACCGCCCGTGGTGATGACGTCGTCGAGGATGGCCACTTTTTCCCCGGGCTTCACCGCCCCCTCGATCCGGCTTTTCGTGCCGTGTTCCTTCGACTCCTTGCGGACCGTGAAGGCCTTGACGGGTCTGCCTCTCTGGTAGGATATCACGGCGAGGGCATTCGCCAGGGGATCGGCCCCCAGGGTCAGCCCTCCGGCGGCGGTCACGCCGGAGCCCTCGAGCATGGTGAAGAGGATCTGGCCGATGAGGTTCATCCCTTCGGGATCGAAGGTGACGGGTTTGCAGTTGAAATAGTAGGGGCTTGTTTTTCCCGACGCCAGCGTGAAGGGCGGGTTGTCTCTGTATTGAAAGGCCCGCTCGAGGATCATCTCGGCGAGCCTCCTTCTCAGTTTCCGGTCATCCATGCTTTTCCGTTACAATTGCCCCTGGGCCTTTAACACGAAACGGATGGGAATTTCAACCCATGTTGTCACCGGCTGACCCATCCGCCGGCCCGGCTCGAAGCGCCATTGCCTGACGGCTTCCCGGGCCGACTGGTCGAGGATCTCATATCCCGAGGACTTCTTGATCCGGAGATCGCCCACGCCGCCGCTGGCGAGAACCTGTACGGTGAGGACGATCGTCCCCTCGTAACCGTTTCTCCGGGCGGCAAGCGGATAGGCGGGCCTCTTGTTGTCGTAGTAGCGGGGCATGGCGACGGTTGTTCCCGGGGGGCCCGACAATCCTTCTTTCGAGGTCGGGCCGACCGTCCCGGACCCGCCGTCGGACGAAGACGTCTTTGCCGGTCCGGCTGCCGCCGTGTCCGCCTGAAGAGAGGCGCTCGAAGATGCGATGGTCACCGTTACGGCTTCCTGCGCGGCGGTGATTTCCTTTGCCTGCGAGGGCTCCGGGACCTTTTCCGCACGCTGGGGCCTGGCTTCGCTTGCGGCCAGGGATTTTTTCTCGGTTGAAGTTGTCCCGCCACCCGTCGCGGAATGGTCGCTCAGGAAGAAGGCAATTTCGAAGAAGCCGGTCCCCTTTGACGCCAGGATGGGCGGCGAGGGGACGATTACGAGGGCCAGGGCCGCGGCGAGATGGACGGAGAGAGAAATCGCGACGGCAAGGAGGATCTCTCTTTTCACGGACGACCTTCCGGCCTGCTTCCGAGAAAGATCCTCTTGCAGGTTTTCCGAAAGCCCGAAGGCCCTGTCCATCCCGTCCGGCATCTATGACAGCATCCTTTCGATCGTTTTCACGGCTTCGACCCCGTCCCGGGCGAAGGCCGCCCCCAGCGACTCCGCGAAAGCCCGGGTCACCACGGCGCCGCCCAGGATGAACCGGCAGGCGACCCCCCTTTCCCTGGCGAGGCGGATCACCTCCGGCATGCGGAGCATCGTCGTGGTCATGAGCGCGGAGAGCCCCACGACCGGCGCCTTGTAGCGCCTGACGGCTTTCAGGACGGCATCGGCGGTCACGTCCTTTCCCAGGTCGATGACCTGGAAGCCGTGATTCCGCAACATGAGGGCGACGATGTTCTTCCCGATGTCGTGAATGTCGCCCTGCACGGTGGCCAGGAGGATCGGCCCCTTCCCCTTGCGGGTGGATCGCCCCTCGCGCAGGTGCGGCTCCAGGTGCTCCATGGCCTTCTTCATGGTCTCCGCGCTCGCGATGAGCTGAGGAAGGAAATATTCCTTCCGGCCGAAGAGTTCGCCGACGAGGACGATGGCCGGGACCATGGTGTCCTGAACCAGTCCCGAAGCGTTCGTCCCCGCCGCCATCGCGGCATCGACGAATCCGTTGATGTCATCGCGGTTGCCCTCGAGAACGGCCCGGGTGACTTTTTCAAGCGGCGTCTCACCCGCCGGGCCCCTGGGCTCTCTCCGTTCGGCGGGGCCGGAGAAGCGGGCGATGTAGTTCGCCCCGTCCCGGTCCCGGCGGGTCAGGACGTCAGAGGCCATTTTGACGGCCATGAGTTCTTCCCGTGCCGGGTTGGCGATGGCGGCCCGGAGCCCCTTGGCGGCGGCCATGGCGAGAAAGGTCGCGTTCAACCACCGACGTTCCGGCATCCCGAACGACACGTTTGAAAGGCCGATCAGTGCAGCGCCCTTGAACCGGCGGGAGACCCATTCGATGGTCTTGAGTGTTTCCGCCGGCGCCCGAGGGTTGGAGGCTGCCGTCATGACCATGCCGTCGATGAGGATGTCTTCTTTCGTGAAGCCGAAGGAGCGCGCACGGTTGTAAGTGCTTTTGATGATCTCGATCCGCCGTGCGGCCGTTTCCGGTATCTCCCGTTCCGCCAGGGGGAGCAGGATGAACATGGCGCCGTATTTCGCGGCAAGGGGGAGGAGCTTCTCCATCCTTTCTTTTTCGCCCGGGATGGAGTTGACCAGGGCACGACCCGGGTAGATTCTCAGAGCCGCTTCGATGGCCTCGGGCTTCGCCGAGTCGATGACCAGCGGGAGGTCCGTCGCAACGGCGAGCAGGTTGACGACATCCCCCATGGTCTCGGCTTCGTCGATCGCCGGCACCCCCACGTTCACGTCGAGAAGGTCGGCGCCGCATTCCTCCTGTTCCCGCGCCAGCCGGCGGATGAGGGACGTCTTTCTCTGACGGAGCTCGTCCTGGAGAGCTTTCCTGCCCGTGGGGTTGATGCCCTCGCCGATGACGGCAAGCGGCCCCTCCTCTTCGAGGACAAGGGACCGCCGCGCCGACGTAAGCGCGCTGATGGAGGACCGCAGGGGCGGGATCGTCCTCGCGCCGCCGATCCGTTCCCTCAGCTGCCGGATGTGGCGGGGGGTCGTCCCGCAGCAGCCTCCGACGAGATTGACGCCCGCCGATGCGAAGCGCCCGGCGTAAGACGCAAATTCCCCGGCGTCCATGTCGAAGACGGTCCTGCCGCCCGCGAGCCTCGGCAGCCCGGCGTTCGGCTTCGCCACGAGCGGGACCGTCGCGAAGGGTTTCATGGCCTTCACGAAGCTGATCATGTCCGCCGGGCCCGTGGAACAGTTGCACCCGACGGCGTCGGCGCCAAGCGTCTGGAGGGTGATCAGCGCCGTTCGCGGGTCCGTTCCGTTCAGGGTGCGGCCGTCCTTTTCGAAGGTCATCGTCACCACGGTGAAGAGATCCGATATTTCCCTGACGGCGATGAGGGCCGCGCGGGCCTCCTGGATGTCCATCATCGTTTCGATGACGATGAGGTCGACACCGCCGTCGATGAGCCCCCGGGCCTGTTCCTTGAAAACCTCGACGGCTTCGTCGAAATCGAGGTTGCCGAAAGGTTTCACGAACTGCCCTGTCGGCCCGATGTCGCCGGCCATCAGCGTCTTCGGGCCCAGAACCTTCCGGGAAATCCGGGCGAGGTCCCGGTTGACTTCCCGGACATTGCCGGCTTTGAATTCGGCAAGCTTGAAGCGGTTCCCTCCGAAGGTACAGGTGTAGACGATGTCGGAGCCCGCAGCCCGGTATTCGTTCTGGACCTCCTGGATGACCGTGGGGTTCTCGAGGCACCATAGCTCCGGGCAGACACCGCCGGGCATCCCCCGCTTCTGGAGTTCCGTCCCCGTGGCGCCGTCCAGAACGAGGATTCTTCTTTTCAGGATGTTTCGGATGCGGTCTCTCTTCTTCAACGATCGGTCCTCGTCAGGGTATGCTCCGGATTCCCAGGACGGCCGTGACGGACTTCTCCGGGATCAGCACGAAGCTCCGGTTGATCCGGACGCCGAGGCGATGGAGTTCCAGAAGCTCGTAAATCCGCTTCTGGTTCTGCAGGGCGAAATCCCCGTAGCCGGCGGAAAAACGGCCTTTGCGGGACTCCTTGTTTTCTCGACGGAGGGTCTGTCGCAGGTACGCCGTGACCCAGTCGAGCGCCGCGTCCACGGTTTCACTGGCTACGGCGTCGAAGACCACACCCCGGGTCATCTGATCCTCCCCGGCCGCTTTCCCGATTTCGGCGACGATGTCTTCGCCCGCCGTGGCGGCGATGACGGCGATCTCGCTGCAGCCCGCGAGAAAGGCGGCGAGGTCGCGGCTTTGAAAGACGACGTCTTCAGGGAGGCGGGTTTTTGAGGAGTCCCGCCCGATGAGGGGGAGCCTTCTTGCGGCCCCCTTGAGATGGATCAGGAGGCCGGCGTCGCGGATCCAGCGGTCGAGCCGGTCTCTCTGCCCGGCCTCGAGGTGGGTTACGCCCTTTTTGTATCCCAGGCGCCGGTAGATGTTCCGAAGGGGCGCCGGGATGCGGATATGATCGAAGAACTGTGGCCCGTTCATTCCAGGGGAGCCTCGTGTGGAGCGCCGGCGTCATCCGCCTGTGGTGCGCTCGAAACCGACCAGCTCGATGATGAACTCATCCACCTCTTTCGGCGGGTTGATGAAGGTCACCATGAAGGGGATTTTCCCTTTCGGCGCGATGCTCACGTTCGAAACGTCCGACCCTTCCGGTTTCGAAAGATCATCGAGAATTTCCTTGTCGGTGAATTTCACGAGTTCCTCGTCCGTCAGGATGTTTCCGGCAAACACCTCGGTTTCCCCCAGGAGCTTGCCCGCGTTGTCAAGAATCTTCCCCCGGACCCTGATCTTGGAGACGGAGTAGTCGAAGTCGTTCACGGCTGTCCCCTGGATGACCAGGATGTCGCCGCCGACGATCAGGTTCTTGAGAAACCGTTCCCTCACCTCGGAGAAATTGATGCCCGCTGCCGGCGCGGGCGGTGCGGGCTTCTTCTCCACCGTGACGGCCTTCTCCGGGCCCTTGCTGTAGAATAGGTTCAGGACCTGCTCGCCGATCTGCGGAAAGAGGTAAAGATAGACACCGCCGAGAACGATAACCAGCATGGCGAGGTAGAGCCCGATGCGGATCGGTGTCCAGGCCTGTCTTCTCTTTGCCCGCGGGAGGGTCATCTCTTCGGGAGGTGGCGCCGGGCGCTCATCCGGAGACTTTTTCTCCTCGGGGGGTGCCTCTTCCCCGGCCCCGGCAGCGGGGAGTTCCTCCTCCGCCCTGCCGGACTCTTCCACCGCCGTCGAGGTGACGATCCGATCAAGGCCGACGGCGCCTTCTTCCGTCGTCTTTCTTTCGTGGAATACGTGGCCGCAGCGGGTACACCGGACCCAGACGCCCTCTTCACCCACTCGTGTTTCGTCAAACCGGTATTTTGTGCCGCACTCCTTGCACTCAATGATCATGAAGCCCTCCTTTTATTCTTCCAGAACGTAGACATCAGGCAGATAACGGGCCTTTTCATCGAAGTCCAGTCCGTATCCCACAACAAATCCCTGATCCAGATCAAAGCCGACATAGTCGGAGTGAAATTCGACTTCCCGCCGGTGCTTCTTGTCGATCAGCGTGCAAAACCTCAAAGATCGAGGAACCCTCTCGAGGAACTTGTCCCGCAGAAAAGCCAGGGTCAGGCCCGTGTCGACGATGTCCTCCACAACGAGCACGTCCCTGCCGGCAATGGCCGTCTCGATGTCTTTCTTGATCTCGATTTTCCCCGAGCTGACGGTGGCGGCGCCGTAACTGGTCACACGGATGAAATCGATTGTGCAGGGGATCGTCATGGCCCGTATCAGGTCGGCCATGAACATGAAAGAACCTTTGAGCACGCCGACCACAACGAGGTCCTTCCCGCTGAAATCCCTGGAGATCTGTGCGGCAAGTTCCTTCACTTTCCGGTCAATGACTTCGCGGCTGTAGAGGATCTTTTTCCTGTATTGCTCCATCGAATGCCCTCCTCCGCAAGACACAGTACTCAAGAGGCGAAGAATTGTCAATTGGAATCAATGCTTTCCGGTGTAAGCGGCGATGAACTCCCGGAGAGTTTCCTCCATGATTTCCTCGGCCTTCCGGAGTGCTCTGTTGTCCTGGAAAACGGAGGTGAGGCTCATGAAAATACGGTCATACCTGGATTTCTCGCTGCCCAGAGCTCCGTAGTCGATCGGACGGATCATGTACTGCGAGCCGTCGAAGTAGTACTTTCCGAAACGGTTGGTGTCGGCTGACCGGAAGGGCCAGTCCACTTTCAACCGGAAGAAACGCAGCGCCGCGCCCCGGAGCCGCGGGTCCCTGAAACGACCGTGAGGGGGCATCTCGCCCAGGGCTTCGCTCACGAGCCGGAAGTATTCCTTCACGAGATCGATGTCGGTCACGACGAGTCCGAAGAGATACCAGTCGTCGATGATCTCGATGAGGGCCCGCTTCTCCTCCCGGGAGATGTAATGGTAACTCGGGCAGAGGTGACCCTCGCAGAGTTCCTTTCCGTAGAAGGAGACACCCCTGAGATCCTCACCGCCGTTCTGGCAGGGGTGGAGCAGACAGCCGACCCTCCTTTCGCCGGCATCGAGAAAACCCAGGTACTCGCAGCAGTAGATGACCTCGTAGCGTTTGGCCGGGTCCTCTTCCCGGCGGATCCTCTCCGAAAAGGCGGAAAGGTCCGCCGGTCCCCGGACGGTCTCCCGGAAGAGCCGGGTGCGCCGCCGGAGCCGTCGCTCGAGGGCCTCCTGCCGGCTGTCGGCGTAGTTGTAAAGCCCGCAGCAGGCCCCGCAGGATTTTTCCCCGTCGGGCTGGCAGAGATGGATGAATTCCGTTTCCATGGTGTGTACGAAAGAAGGAGACGCCCCGTCGGCGCGCCGCACCGGGGTCGTCCCCGGCCTATTCCAGGACGATGGTCTTTGAGCCGTGAACGAGGATCCGGTGTTCCAGGTGGAGTTTCACCGCCTTGGCCAGAACCATCCGTTCGACGTCCTTCCCCTTCATCTTCATGTCTTCCACGGAATCCCGGTGGGTAGTCCGGATGATGTCCTGGGCGATGATGGGGCCGTCATCGAGGGTTGTGGTGACGTAGTGGCTCGTGGCCCCGATGATCTTCACGCCCCGGTCATAGGCCTGCTGGTAGGGTTTCCCGCCGGCGAAAGCCGGAAGGAAGGAGTGGTGGATGTTGATGATCCGGTTGGGGTACAGATCGACAAACCGGCCCGTCAGGACCTGCATGTAGCGGGCAAGGACGATCAGGTCGATCCCGTGCCTCTGCAGCTCCTCCAGTTCCCGGACCTCCTGTTGCGCCTTGCTCTCCGGGGTGATCGGGAAGTAGTGGAAGGGGAGGCCGAAGCTTTCCGCCAGGGGTTTCGCGTCCAGGTGGTTGCTGATGACCAGGGGGATCTCGGCCCTGAATTCCCCCATCCGGTGCCGGAACACCAGGTCGTAGAAACAGTACAGGTGCCGGGAGACGAAGATGGCCATCCGCGCCACCCGGTCGGTGAAATGCAGATCCCACTTCATGTCGAACTGCCGGGCCAGCTTGTCGAAGGCCCCGCCGATCCGGTCTCTCGGGATGTCGAAGCCGTTCAGCTCCCATTCGATTCGCATGAAGAAAATCTTGTCTTTTTCCGACGTGTGCTGCGCGGCGTGGACGATGTTCCCGTTGTGGTTGAAGATGAAGTTGGACACCGATGCCACGATGCCCTTCCGGTCGGGGCAGGTGAGAAGCAGGATCGCGTTGTGGCTGTCCATGTTCTTGTCCCTTCAAATTCCGACGCGAATGTGTTACATACGGAACCCTGTTTTTGCGGATGGGAAGTATAGGCTTTAACGCGGCGGCGCGTCAAGGGGAAAGGTTCTCCGTGAGCAGGATCCCCGGGGCGGCGGACGTGAAGGGAGCCGGGTGGATGAAACTCATCGATGTGATCAGCCTGCCGAACGGTTTGAAAGCGGAGATCTACGACAACTCCCGCGCCGTCGCGCGGGACATGGTCAAGGTCGTCTTCATCGCCCGGGTCCGAGTCGAGGTGAAGGAGGAGTACTTCGACCGGCGGGCTGACTACGAATTAACACGGAGAATGTTCGGAGAGGACGTCCTCTTTGAACAGGTGAACGAGAGGACCTTTGTTCCTCTCCACGATCAGAGCAGAGTCTTCGGTGAGTTTGAGGACCGGTTCAAAAATGACGCCCTTTTCTACCTCTCGAGACCTCACTTCCCCGGGCGGTTTGTCCTGTCGAAATTTCGTGACATAGAGAAGAACCCCTGGAAGTACGGGCTGCTGCCGGAGCGGAGGACCGACGGGGTCGACGAATAGCCCGCGACGCCCGCGTCCGGCGAAGACCGGGCCGATGCCGGATCATCTTCGATGGAGGCATTCAACATGAGACGACCCAAGGTGTCCGTGATCGGGGCCGGTTTTGTCGGGACCATGACGGCCCAGAGAATCGTGGAGCACGACCTTGCCGATTGCGTTCTGGTGGACATCATCGAGGGGATGCCCCAGGGAAAGGCCCTGGACATCGCTCAGTCGGCGGGGATCGAGGGCTTTGACGCGAAGATCGCCGGGACCAACGATTTTTCCGAGATCGGCGGGTCCCGCATCGTCGTGGTCACGGCGGGTTTTGCGCGGCTGCCCGGCATGAGCCGGGAGGACCTCGCCAGGAAAAACGGACAGATCATCAAGGCCGTCACGGAGAAGATCCGGGACTACGCACCGGAGAGCATCCTCCTCATGGTCACAAACCCCGTGGATGTCATGACCCAGCTGGCCTGGAAGGTCTCCGGTTTTCCCTTCCACCGGGTCATCGGGATGGGCGGGGTTCTGGATGCCGGCCGGTTTCAGCTTTTCCTGGCCCGGGAACTGGGGGTGGCCCCTCGGGAGATCGAGGCGCTGGTCCTCGGCGGGCACGGGGACAGCATGGTGCCCGTGGGCCGCAGCACGAAACTGAAAGGGATCCCGGTCAGCGAACTGCTGAAGCCGGAGCGTCTCCGGGCCGTCATCGAGCAGACCCGTTACGGCGGGGCTGAGATTGTGGGTCTTCTCAAGACGGGCAGCGCCTTCCATGCCCCCTCGGCGGCCGTTTTCGTCATGGTCGAGGCCATCCTGCGGGACACCAAGCGGGTGCTTCCCGCCTCCGTGTACCTCGACGGCCAGTACGGTATCCGGGGCTGTTTCATCGGAATACCGGTCCGGCTGGGAGCCGGAGGCGTCGAGGAAAGACAGGAGATCGAATTGGCGGAGGAAGAACTGACCGCACTGCGGCGCTCCGCCGAGCTGGTGGAGAAGACCTTCAACGAGCTATGCTTTTCATGAGTCTCAAACCTCTTCCCGGGGGCGATGGCGCGCCCGAAAGGACCCCGGTGAACAATGTACCGTCTCCGGCGGGGGGCGGGTGCGCCGGTGGGATCCGCCCTTTTTCTGAGAATCCTTCTCTGGAAGAGATTCTCTCCGTTGTGGCGAAACCGAGCCGCTACCTGGGCGGCGAGGTCAACAGCATCCGCAAGGACAGGGCCGCATGCAGGCTTTCCTTCGCCCTGGCCTTCCCCGATGTCTACGAGGTGGGCATGTCCCACCTGGGCCTGCAGATCCTCTACGCCATTTTGAACAGCGAACCCTCGATCTGCGCGGAGCGTTTTTATGCCCCGTGGCCCGACATGGAGGCCCGCATGAGGGCGTCCGGGATGCGGCTTTCCTCCCTCGAGTCGCGGACGGCTCTGGGGGACTTCGACATCGTGGGCTTTTCACTTCAATATGAACTGTCGTACACGAACGTCCTGAACATGCTCGACCTGGGGGGCATCCCCCTGCGGTCCGCGCAGAGGCGGGAAGGGGTCCCCCTCGTGATTGCCGGCGGGCCCTGCGCATTCAATCCCGCTCCCGTGGCCCCTTTCTTCGACGCCTTCGTCATCGGCGAGGGGGAGGAGGTCGTCCTGGAGATCGCCCGGACCGTCCGGACAGGGAAGGAAAAAGGCTGCGGCCGCAAGGGGCTTCTGACCTTGCTCTCCGAACTGGAGGGTCTCTATGTGCCGGCCCTGCACGGCAGGGGCAAGCGGATCAAAAAGAGGATCGTCAGGGATCTCGACGCATGGCGCGTGCCGGGCAGGCCCCTGGTGCCGCTCATGAACACGATTCACGACCGGGTCACCCTCGAGATCGCGAGGGGCTGCACGAGAGGATGCCGGTTCTGCCAGGCCGGGATGGTCTGGCGGCCCCTGAGGGAGCGCTCTCCCGATGTCCTGAAGATCATGGCCGAGGAGATGCTCTGCGCCACGGGTTACGGCGAGGTGTCCCTCCTGGCGCTCAGCGCCGGTGATTACTCGAAGATCGAACATGTTCTTTCCGATTTCATGGACCGGTTTTACAACGGTCGCGTCGCCATCGGGCTTCCCTCCCTCCGGGTGGAAACGCTCAGTCGGAAGCTCATCGAGGAAATCAGAAGAGTAAGAAAAACCAGCTTCACCCTGGCGCCCGAGGCGGGCACCCAGCGGTTGAGGGACTTCATCAACAAGGGTAACACGGAGGCCGATCTCCTCGAGACGGCAAGGCGCGTCTTCGAAGGGGGCTGGCGGTCCGTCAAACTCTATTTCATGATCGGTATTCCGGGTGAGCGCGAGGAGGACCTCGAGGGGATCGTGGACCTCGCCCACAAGGTGCTCCGGGAGGGGCAATCCACGAGACAGGTGAGTTGCGCCCTTTCCACCTTTGTCCCCAAGCCCCATACCCCCTTTCAGTGGTGCCGGCAGGCGTGCCTGGAGGAGATTCTCGAGAAGCAGCGGTTTTTCAAGAAGCGTATCACGCACCGGAATCTGCCGCTCAAATGGCACGACGGCCGGATGAGCCACCTGGAAGGCATTTTCTCGCGCGGTGACGGGCGTCTTGCCGAAGTGATCGAAAAGGCCTATCGTCTCGGGTGCCGGTTCGACGGCTGGAGCGACTCGTTCAAGTTCGAAAGCTGGCAGAAAGCGCTGGAAGAGACGGACATCCGCGCTGAAGAATATCTCCGGGGCCGCGGGTTCGATGAACGCCTGCCGTGGTCGGACATCGACTGCGGACTCACCTGGGATTTTCTCCTCGGCGAGTATGAAAGAGCGCAAGCCGGGCTGTTGACGGCGGATTGCCGGGGCGGGGAATGCCGGAACTGCGGGGTCTGTGATTTCGAGTCCGTCAGGATCGTCGAGGCGAAGGAACCGGAAAGAAGCGCCGTCAGGCCACCGGATATGGAGCCGAAACGGGGGAGCGCCGGCGCGAAGTGGAGGATCAAGTTCGTCAAGGACGGGGGTGCAAGGTTTCTCTCCCATCTGGAGGTGGCCGCGGCCCTCATCAGGGCGATCAAACAGAGCGGCATATCGGTGCTATACACCGGGGGTTTTCATCCCCATCCCAGGCTTTCCTTCGCTCACGCCACGGCCGTGGGGATGGGAAGTGCCGGGGAGTACGCCGACCTCCAGGTCGGGGACCCCCGGCTGGAGGACCCCGGCAGCCTCTGCCGGAAGATAAACTCGAGGCTCCCGTCGGGCCTCTCCGTGGAGGATATCAGGGAGATGTCCCCCGGCGATGCAGAACTTCTGAAGAATATCAAGGGGTTTGAATACGAAATCCGGTTGCCCCCTGACTTTGCCGCCGATCGCGCAGGCGATCTCGAGGGGAGGGTCATCGATTTTCTCCGGAGGGATGAATGGATCATTGATCGTCAGGGAAAAGAGGGCACCCGCAGGAAGGACATCCGCCCCTGTGTGGGGGGGCTTGCCGTCGACCGGCAAGACCGCAGGATTATCCTTGTTCTCCTGCAGACCGGCGAGGGGACGGCCAGGCCTCAGGAGATCCTGACCCATGTCCTGGGCCTCGACGAAACGGAGGCCAGGCGGTCTAAGGTGACCAAGAAGAAGACGTTTTTTGAGCGATAAAATTTGTTGACAAATCAAGATAATTTTCTATAATTCTGCACTTCAACTCCTTTGAAAAGGATGCGTGTCATGTACGCCGTGATAAGGACGGGTGGAAAGCAGTACAAGGTATCCGAGGGCGATTTCCTGAAGATCGAAAAGATCGATGGCCAGGCGGGAGGAGAGGTCATCTTCAATGAGGTTCTCCTGGTCTCCAGGGGCGACGCCACCGAGGTGGGGAAGCCCTTCGTGGAAAAAGCGAAGGTGATCGGCGAGATCATCGCCCAGACGAAAGGGCCCAAGCTCATGGTCTTCAAGATGAAAAGGAGGAAGGGCTTTCGCAAGAAAAAGGGCCACCGCCAGGAACTGACCCGCGTGAGAATCAAGGCAATTTCGGTTTGATCGGAGGACCCGATGGCTCATAAGAAAGGACAGGGAAGCACTCGAAACGGCAGGGACAGCAATGCCCAGCGTCGCGGCGTGAAGGTCTTCAGCGGCGAGGAAGTCCAGGCCGGCGCGATCATTGTTCGTCAGCTGGGAACCAGGATTCATCCCGGCAGGAATGTGGGGCTTGGAAAGGACTTCACCCTTTTTTCCAAGATCAATGGGATCGTGAAATTCGAGAGAATGGGGAAAGAGCGGAAGAAGGTCAGCGTTTACGCTCCCTGAGGAAAGGTCTCCCTTCCCGGGCTCAAATTCGTTCGGTACAGATTTTCATCACGTGGCATCTCGAAAGTCAGGCATAGCCGGTAATCCAGGGTGTTGATCCCATGCTTGAGCATGGCCGATGAACACCCTTTTTTTGCATTTGTTCGTTGCCGTACGTTGAACACCGGATGCCGGTGTCGTCACCGCCCGGACTGACAGCGGGAATGCAGATCTTTTCATGATAAAGGAGGGGTTCTTACAATGGCCGAACGAGAAGTGGGGACGGTTAAGTGGTTTGACAACAAGAAGGGTTACGGTTTCATCTCGCGTGAGTCGGGGGGGGATGTTTTTGTGCATTACTCCGCCATCGTCGGCGACGGGTTCAGAAGCCTGAAGGAAGGCGATCGTGTGGAGTTTTCCATCAAGCAGGACCACAAGGGTCAGGCGGCGGCAGAGGTCAAGAGACTCTAACACGCCATCATCGAATCACGTCCGGCGGATCGGCCGGGCAACACCCGGTCGTCCCGATTTCGTTTCAAGCCGCGGGGCCTCAGGGGTTTCAGGTCTTCGGCTCGCACTTCAGGAGACCGTCAGCAAGGGGCTGTACGGGGCGTTCAGGTGCAACCGCCCCGAGAGGTCCGCTCGCGTTCTTTCGCGCCTTCCATCATCTCGTTCAGGAGCCCTCCGATCGCTGTGAGGGCTTTCTTTATTTGCCGGTCGAACCGGCCTCCCGCAGGGATTTCAGTACCATGAAGTTTATCGACGAGGCGAAGATATTCGTGAAGGGAGGAGACGGCGGCCGGGGCTGCGTGAGCTTCCGACGCGAGAAATACGTCCCCCGGGGCGGGCCCGACGGCGGCGACGGCGGGAAGGGGGGCGATGTGGTCATCCGGGCCTCCCGCGGTCACCACACGCTTCTCGACCTGAAGTTCAATCAGCATCATGCGGCGGACCGGGGTGCCCACGGGGAGGGGGCCAGGCGGACCGGCCGCAGCGGCCGTGACGAAGTGATTCTCGTCCCCGTAGGGACGGTGATCCATGATGCCGAAACGGGCGAAGTCCTCGCGGACCTGACGGCGGATGGAGAAACGTTCATCGCGGCCCGGGGAGGAATGGGCGGCAGAGGAAACGCCCGCTTTGCCACCCCGACCCGTCAGGCGCCGCGCCATGCCCAGCCGGGAAGGCCGGGGGAGGAACGCTGGATCCGGCTGGAACTCAAGCTCCTGGCGGATGTGGGAATCATCGGCCTGCCCAACGTGGGGAAATCGACATTCATCTCGAGGGTCTCCTCAGCGCGGCCCCGGATCGCCGACTACCCCTTTACGACCCTGGTGCCCAACCTTGGCGTCGTGCGCTTCCAGGAAGACCGATCCTTCGTGATCGCCGATATCCCGGGCCTCATCGAGGGGGCCCACGCGGGCACGGGTCTGGGGACGAGGTTTTTGCGCCACATTGAAAGGACCCGGCTTCTTCTGCACATGATCGACATCGCCGGCGAGACGCCGGCAAAGGCCTGGAGGAATTTCGAGGTCGTCAACAAAGAGCTTGCCCTCTACGGCGCCTCTTTGAAAGGGATCCCGCAGATCCTGGCGCTCAACAAGACGGATATCCCGTCGACCCGGGAGAAGATGCAAAAAGTCATTGACATCTTTCAGAAAAAAGGCTTAAAGATTTTCCCCCTTTCCGCTGTGACGGGGGAGGGGGTCAGGGCGCTTCTGGCGGAAATGGTAAAGAAACTGGAAGACGGGGGTCTTTGGTCGAAATGAGCCAGATCAGAAAACAGATCGTGACCAATGTGAAAAAGGCCCTGATCAAGATCGGCACCGGCGTCCTCGCCGGGGCCGACGGTCTGGACCTCAACATCGTCGAACAGCTCGTCGACGAGATGGTGCAGCTGCGGTCGAAAGGCATCCAGATCGTCATCGTCACCTCCGGCGCCATCGCCTCGGGCAAGCACCGCATGGGCATCACGGGGAAGCTCAAGAGCATGCCCCAGAAACAGGCCTGTGCGGCCATCGGGCAGGGGCGGCTCATGCGAATCTACTCCAACGCCTTCGGAAAGCACAGCGTGTACGTGGCGCAGATTCTCCTCACCATGAGCGACCTCACAGACCGGACGCGGTTCATCAACGTCCGCAACACCCTGTCGACGCTGATGGACTGGAATGTCGTTCCGATCATCAATGAAAACGACACCGTTTCCGTCGATGAGATCAAGTTCGGCGACAATGACCACCTGGCCGCCATGATCGCCAACATCATCCAGGCGGACATCCTGATCAACCTCACCAACACCGAGGGACTCTTCGACCGCAACCCCGCCGGGAAGCAGCGGGCCAGACTGATCAAGCTCGTTCACGAGATCACCGACGAGATCGAATCCATGGCCACGGCCGAGGCCGACCCCCTCGGGATGGGCGGGATGAGAAGCAAGGTCATCGCCGCGCAGAAGGTGACGGCCTGCGGGATCCCCTACATCATCGCGCGCGGCAAGACAAAGGGGATCCTTGCGGATGTTTTTGGGGGGAGGGAAAAAGGAACGCTCTTCCTGCCGTCGCCGCAACCCCTGACCAGCCGGGAGTACTGGATTGCCTTCACGCTCAAGTCGAGGGGTAAACTCTTTCTCGATGACGGGGCGAAAAACGCGATCGTCAACCAGGGCAAGAGCCTCCTGCCGTCGGGTATCATCCGTGTGGAGGGGGACTTCAACGTGGGGGACCCCGTCATCTGCATCGGTACCGACGGGAAGGTCTTCGCCAAGGGCCTGGTCAACTTCAACTCGGCGGACATTCAGAAGATCCAGGGGCTGAAGACCACAAAGATCGAGCAGGTCCTCGGCCGCAAAGACTACGACGAAGTGATCCACCGAGACAACATGGCCGTGGCGAAAGGCTCCAGGAAAGCTTGAACACCGGGACGGGCCGGCCTGCCCCGTCTACCAGAGGAAGGACGGCTCCACCCGTCCCCTCCGGTCGAACCGCACGCCCTCCATTTCGAGGAGGGCCTTTTTCATTTTCAACCCGCCCCCGAACCCCCCGAGGTCGCCGTTGGATCGAACGGTCCGATGGCAGGGGATGAGGAGAGGAAAAGGGTTTGCGGCCAGGGCCGATCCCACGGCCCTCGCACCCTTCGGCAGGCCCAGGCGTGCCGCTATTTCCCCATAGGTGCTCACCTTCCCTCTCGGAACCTTTTGTTCCTCCAGCAGGACGCGCCGCTGGAAATCCGTGCACGCCTCCAGGTTGAGGATGGAAAGGTCGTATTCGAACGCCCGCCCGCGGAGTATCCGGCGGATGCCTTCGAGGATCAGTTCGGAGGCTTCGCCGGAGCGTCGCCCGGCTCCGGGAAAGGCCTGACGGATCAAACCCGCCATGGAAACGCCCCGGCGCGGCAGATACACCTGCAGGATCTTGAAGGTCCCGCCCCTTTCCGTCCAGACGAGGCCCGCTTTTCCGAAGGGCGAATCGGTCAGATCAAAAAATGTCGTCTCTCCCGCCATGACCAGTCTCCCGTGCTCCTGGCCGGAGGGGCGAAATCGCTCTCCCTCCGGCCTTTGGTATTGAAAAAGAAGATTGCCTTGGATAATAATACAGGAACGTCTCGATTTCCATCCTGAAAATGAAAGACGCCACGGGCGCTGCGACTGAAGGGAGGCCGTTTTGAGGTTCAACGCGTTCTTCGGGACCCGGGGGAAGGTTGCCGCGGGCGCAGGTCTGGGGCTTCTCGCCTGGCTGGTCGTCCTCGGGTTCTACGGGACTCAAGCCCTGGAGCCCTTCGAACTGAAGGCCTATGACCGTTTGTGTCAGACCGGTCTTTCGGCTGCGAGGGCCCCGTCGGAGATCGCTCTGGTGACGGTGGACCAGGGAAGCCTTGATGCCGCCCGGGATGCGGGTGTGAACTGGCCCTGGCCCCGGCAGATGTACGCACCGATCGTCCAGTACGCCGCCCTGGCGGGCGCGAAGGCCGTCGCCTTCGACATCCTCTACACCGAGCCCTCCGCATACGGCGTGGAAGACGACAGCATCCTGGCCGGGGCCCTGAGGGAAAACGGTCATGTGCAGCTTGCCCTTTTCCTCAGTCAGGAAACCCGCGCGGCCCGGCCCTGGGAGGATTCGGTCCTCCGGAAGGGAGACCTTGTCCTGGAGGACCGCACCGGGAGCCCGGTCCCGGACTACCCCTCCGTGATCCCTCCGATCCGGGTCCTGGCGGAGAGCGCCCAGGGGTTCGGCAACGTGAAGATCTCTCCCGACCGGGACGGCATCTATCGTCGGGCCCCCCTGGTCTTCCGCCACGACGGCCGGTGGATCCCGTCCCTGGGGCTCGCGGTCTTTCGCCATGTCCGGCAGGTCGAGAAAGCCGTCCTCGAGGCGGGCGCGCTTGATCTTGATTCCATCGGCATCCCGCTCGACGGGGACGGAAACTTCCTCGTCACCTACTACGCGGGGGATGAATACCCCAGATTCTCCGCCTTCAACGTCATCCAGTCCTTCGTCGCACGGCAGGAAGGCGGCACACCCCTCTACCCCCCGGAGGCCTTCAGGGACAGGATCCTCTTCATCGGCTTCACCGCGCCGGGGCTGTACGACCTGAAGTCGACGCCGGTGAGTTCCATCTACCCGGGGATGGCGATCCACGCGACCGTCGTGGCCAACCTGCTTCAGAAGGATTTCCGGGTCCGGATTTCCCGCCCCGTTGTCATGGTCTTCGCCGCGGCGGTGGCCGTCCTGACCGGCATAACGGTGATGCTGGCGGCGGGCTACGGGCAGCTCCTGCTCACCGCCGTCCTTTATGCCGGTGCACTGCTCGCTTTCGTCGCTCTGGCCTTTCGTCAGAACATCTGGGTGGATGCGGTGATGATGCTCCTGTCTTTCGGGTTTGCCTTTGCCGTCACCACCGCCTTCAGTTATGCCACGGAAGGACGCCAGAAACGGCAGATCAAACAGGCCTTCTCGCATTACATGTCCGATCTGCTGATTCAGGATCTCCTGAAGAACCCCGAAAAGCTGCGCCTCGGCGGCGAGCGGAAGGTGCTCACGGTGTTCTTCTCCGATCTCGCCGGGTTCACGTCGCTGTCGGAGAAGCTCCATCCCGAGGAGGTGGTCACTCTCCTCAACCGGTACCTCACGGCCATGACGGACATCATCCTGTCGAGCGGCGGCATCATCGACAAGTACGAGGGGGACGCCATCATGGCTTTCTGGGGCGCGCCCCTTCCGCAGGAGGATCACGCCGTCCGGGCCTGTCATGCCGCTATTGACAACCAGCGGAGGCTCGTTTCCCTCCGTGAGGAGTTCGCGCAGGCGGGCCTGCCGCCCGTTCGGGCGCGGATCGGCATCAACACCGGCGAGATGATCATCGGCAACATGGGTTCCAGTCAGCGCTTCGATTTCACCGTCATCGGGGACCAGGTCAATCTCGCTTCCCGGCTGGAAGGGGCCGGCAAGGAATACGGCGCGGGCATCATCATCAGTGAGGAAACCTGCCGCCGGGCCGCGGAACACATCGAGGTCCGGGAACTGGATCTCCTCCAGGTCAAGGGCAGGGAGAGACCTGTCCGGATCTTCGAACTCCTGGGCCGAAAAGGGGAAGTGGAAGAGGGGCTCGTTGAAGCGATGCGGGTCTTTTCGGAGGGTCTCGACCACTACAGGAACCGGCGATGGACCGAGGCCATGGTCTCCTTCCGGCGCGTGCTGGAGCTCAGATCCGGTGACGGTCCGTCGATGACGTTCAGCCGCCGCTGCGAGATCTACCTGAAAGAGCCTCCGCCCGGAGACTGGGACGGCGTCTTTCGTTTGACGAGAAAGTAGATTCATGAAAAAATAACGCAATATCTGAGAAGAGGAGGGAGGGCATGAGAAAGGTTTTCTGGCTGGTTCTTCTGGGCTCTCTGGTGACGGCGGCTGTTGCCGCGGCGGCCACCTTCCGGGTGGTGACGGAGGAAGGCGCGATCCGGAAGGACCGCAAGTTCTTCGCGCCCGTCGTGACCCGGGTGCCCTACGGTGAGGTGCTTCAGGAGCAGGGGAGAAAAGGCGACTGGCTGATGGTCAGCTACAAGGGCCGGCTCGGCTGGATCCACAAAAGCGCCGTCCAGGAACAGAAAGTGGACTGGTCTTCCGTCTCGGGGGGACGCGCGGCGGAGACGACACGGGACGAGGTCGCCCTGGCCGGCAAGGGGTTCACACCGGAGGTGGAGAAATCCCTGCGCGGCAAGGACCCGAAGATGAGGTATGACCTTGTGAACCGGGTCGAGTCCTACCGGCTGAGTGACGGGCAGGTGGAGAACTTCATCCGTGCCGGAAACCTCAGGGAGCCGGGAGGTGAGCCATGAAAAGTCGAACGCTCTTCGTGCTGATGACGGCGGCGCTCACCCTTCTTGCCGGCTGTGCCGAGATCGTTCAGGTCGGGACGGCCGCGGGCGAGGGAGCGGGGGTCCTCTCCCCGGAGGACAGGGAAATCATCAACAGACAGGCTCAATCCATCGCCCAGGCCGCGAGGCCCATGACGGAGAAGGAGGAGTATTACCTGGGACGGGGTGTTGCGGCCGCGATTCTCGGCCGGTACAGGCTCCAGGCGGACAGTCGCCGCAACGAGTACCTCAACAGTATCGGCCGGACGATCGCCCTGTCTTCCGACAAGCCCTATGTCTACGGCGGGTACCACTTTGCCGTTCTGGACACGGACGAGGTGAATGCCATGGCCTGCCCCGGCGGGCTGATCCTGATCAGCCGGGGCATGCTGCAGCGTGCGGGCAGTGAAGAGGAGGTGGCGGCCATCATCGCCCACGAGGTCGGGCACGTTGTCAACCGTGACGGCGTCAAGGCGATCAGCGCCGCCCGGTGGTCCCAGGTGGTCACGTCCCTCGGCACCGACGCGGCAGGCCGATACGGCGGCAAAGAGCTCGCGGATTTGACAACGCTCTTCGAGGGATCGGTAACCGACGTTTTCAAGACCATCGTCGTGAACGGCTACAGCCAGGAGCAGGAAAAAACCGCCGACGAGAACGCCATGCTGTACATGCGGCGCGCCGGCTACGACCCTTACGGTCTTCCCGATTTCCTGGCCAGGCTCGCACGGGAGCAGCAGGGCGGCGACCGGAGAGGCTTCTTCTCGACTCATCCGGGGATGACGGAACGCCTTCAGCTGGCCCGGTCGTTCCTCGCGGCGAAGGCCTGGCGGCGGACGGACCATGCCGCCCGGGATCAGCGGTTCAACGCTTACCGCTGGTAGCGATCGGGGGACCCTGCGGGCCTTTCAGCATGGGAGAAAGAAGGGAATGCATCCGATACGGGTAGGACCTGCCCCATGACGGCAGATATGACAACATACACTCTTCTCCTGGTCGTGACCTTTCTGGCGGGTTTTATCCAGGGACTGAGCGGTTTCGGATCGGTGCTCCTGTCGCTGCCGCTTCTCATCCTCTTCCTCGACGTCAGGACCTCCATCCCCCTGGTGGCCCTTGTCGGTCTTGCCCTAACCATCCTTCTACTCATCCAGTTGCGGGAGCATCTGGAGTGGAAAAAGGTCTACCCGCTGCTCGGGGGAACCCTCTTCGGCGTGCCCGTGGGGGTGTTCCTTCTGAAGCACCTGGACACGAACTGGATCCAACTCGTCCTCGGAACCGTGCTCGTCGGCTACGCTCTCTACGGTCTTGTCTTCCGGTTGTCCCTGCAGGGTATCCGTGCGAGATGGGCCTACCTCTATGGTTTTCTGGCGGGGTGTCTCGGCGGGGCCTTGAGCGCCTCCGGACCGCCCGTCATTATTTACACCTCCCTCCAGCCGTGGTCGAAGGACCAGATCAAGGTCACGCTCCAGGGCTATTTCCTCGTGTCGGGGTTCATTGTCGTCCTGTTCCAGGCCGCAAGCGGATTCACGACCTGGGCGGTCATGAAACTCTTCATTCTGTCTCTGCCCGCCGTGATTATCGGGACCCTCGTCGGTTCTCACTTTTACGGCATGATCCGGGAAGAGGGTTATCGGAAGATTCTCCTGATCCTCCTGGGGTGCCTCGGCACCTTCACGGTCTACAGGGCCTTGAGCGGATGAGCGCATGCGCGTCCGGGGCACGGCGGAACCGTTTCGCGAGGCCTTTTAGGGCTTGACAGGATATTCAAAGTGATATAAATGAACCGCCTTGTCATCAAACCGGTTGCAAGGAGGAACTTTTTTTGGCAACACACAAATCGGCGGAAAAAAGGGCGCGGCAGAACAAGAAAAGGCAGCAGAGAAACACGGCCGTGAAATCCAGCGTGAAAACAAGAGTGAAGGCCGTGCTCGGAGCGGTGGAGGGCAGGAAAAAGGACGATGCCCGGTCCGCCCTGACGAGGGCCATCACAGCCATTGACAAGGCGGCTGCCAAGGGCGTGCTGCCGAGGAATACGGCGTCCCGGAAGATTTCGAGACTGACCCGGAAGGTCAACTCCTTGAACAAGGATTAGTTTCTGCAATAAAAACGCCCATCTGCTGCGTGCATCCGCCTGTGGGCGTTTCTCTGTCTTCTTCTTTTTTTGCTCTTCCCTCGATTCGAGACCCTGTTCCCGATACGCTTTTATCTCAAAATCCAGACATCAGGAGGCGGAACCCCTTTTCCGAAAGGTCCAGGGAAAGTTTCTGGAGGGCCAACGATTTATTCATCGATCCCAAGTTGACGTTGCCCGGCTCCGCAAGGAAGGATTGCTCGCCCGTCAGGGCCGGGTTCAAATAGATCACATTGCCGCTGCGCCTCTCCTGGAACCGGAGCTCGACGACCATGAGGAGGCGGTTTTCCGTGGCCCGGTCGTACGAGTCGGTGGCCAGGGGCGTGACGACGATGGTCTTGATGCCTCCCGTCAGCACGGCATCGGCTGTTTCTTTCCCGTCGGTGATCCGAAACCGGTTCGATCTCCGGAACTGATCGATGAACCCGTTTCGCAGGTAACTCTCCACGTAAGCTTCACCGGTGTCGTTTCGGAAGGTGTCCACATAGACCCGGCGGATGTCCGGTGCGATGCTTTCCCCGCCCTGGGAGAACCGGTACCCGCAGCCTCCCGTCAGGACCATGGCAAGAAGAAGGGCGAAACACAGAACGCATCCGGCGGTCCGGTTTCTTTTCTTAGCCTTGTGCCTGCTTCCCAACGCCTGATGCCTCATTTCACGACAATATTCACAAGTTTCCTCGGCACGTAGACCACCTTCTCCACATTCTTTCCTTCCAGGAACCGGGCCGCCCGCTCCTCGGCGAGGGCCAGTTCCTTGATCCGGTCGTCGGCCTCGTCGGCGCTGACGGTGATCCGCCCCCGCACCTTCCCGTTCACCTGCACGACAACGGTGATTTCTTCCTCCGCGGCAATGGCCGGGTCGAAGGCGGGCCAGGCCATGGTGAAGAGGTATCCCCGGTGACCCATCATCTCCCAGAGCTCGTCGGTGATGTGCGGCACGATGGGTGCAAGGAGCGTGATCGTCGCTTCGATGGACTCCTTCACGACGGACAGGGCGAGCCGGTCGTCCCTGCCGGGACGGGGGATGCCGTAGAGGGTGTTGACCAGCTCCATGATGGCGCTGATGGCCGTGTTGAAGTGAAAACGGTCCTCGATGTCGCTCGTGACCTTCTTGATCGTCTGATGGGTCTTGCGGCGAAGTTTCTTGAGTTCTCCGTCGAGTTCGGCCCCGCCGCTGAAAGGCTCGATGTCCCGGATGTCCTCGAGGTACTCCGTGACGATCCGCCACACCCGGCCCAGGAACCGGAAAGAGCCCTCCACGCCCTGGTCACTCCATTCCAGATCCTTCTCCGGCGGCGCGGCGAAGAGGCAGAACGCCCGGGCCGTGTCGGCGCCGTATCTCTCGGTGAGATGGTCGGGGTCGACGACGTTCTTGAGGGACTTGGACATCTTCTCCGTCTTCCCGACGACGACCGGCTTGTCGCAGCGCGTACAACGGCCGTCCCGGACGTCGGAGGGGAAGAGGTAACCGTGTTCGGCGCAGCGGGTCGTCTCCTTGCACACCATCCCCTGGGTGAGCAGGTTGGTGAAGGGCTCCGAAATGCCCAGAACGCCGAAATCCCGAAGCACCCTCGTGAAGAACCGGGAATAGAGCAGATGGAGAATGGCGTGTTCGATGCCGCCGATGTACTGGTCTACGGGGAGCCAGTAGTCCATGCGTTTCCGGTCGAGCCCCGGTTTCACGTCATGGTCGGGGCAGCAGAAGCGGTCGAAGTACCACGAGGACTCCACGAAGGTGTCCATCGTGTCCGTGTCGCGCCGGGCTTTCCCCTTGCATTTCGGGCAGGCGGCATTCACAAAGGCGGCGTGCCTCTCCAGGGGTGACCCCCCCTCACTTTTGATCTCGATGTCACGGGGGAGAACCACGGGCAGGTCCGACTCCGGCACGGGCACGACGCCGCACTTGTCGCAGTAAATGATCGGAATGGGGGCTCCCCAGTATCTCTGCCGCGAAATGCCCCAGTCGCGGAGCCGGTACTGAACGGTCGGCTTGCCCCTGCCGATGGATTCGAGGTGGCCGGCAATGGCTTCCATCGCCTCGGTGTTCTTCATGCCGTTGAAGGGGCCCGAGTTGACGAGGGTACCCTCCTCCACGTAGGCCTCGGTCATCGTGGAGGCGTCGAGGGGGCTCTTCGGGTTCTGGATGACGACGATCATGGGCAGGCGGTACTTTTCGGCAAACTCGAAGTCGCGCTGATCGTGGGTCGGCACGGCCATGACGCAACCCGTCCCGTAATCGGCCAGAACGAAATTGGCGGCGTAGATGGGCATCTTCTTTTCCGTCACGGGGTTCAGGCAGTAGCTCTCGAGGAAGATGCCTTCCTTCTCGTAGTAGTCGGAGGTCCGCATGAGCCGGTCCTGCTTCTTGACCCGATCGACGTATTCGATAACGTCCTTCTCGATGGCCTTGCCCCGGGCGAGTTCCATGACCAGGGGATGCTCGGCGGCGATCATCATGAAGGTGGCGCCGTAGATGGTATCCTGCCTCGTCGTGAACACCTTGATGTCTCCCTTGCCGTCCGCCATGGGGAAGGAGATCTCCACGCCGATGCTCTTTCCTATCCAGTTTTTCTGCATGGTGATGACGCGCTCCGGCCAGCCGGGGAGCCGGTCGCAGTGTTCCAGAAGCTCGTCGACGTAGGACGTGATACGGAAGAACCACTGTTCGAGGAACTTCTCCTCCACGACACTGCTGCACCGCCAGCACTGGCCGGCTTCGACCTGTTCGTTGGCGAGCACCGTGGCGCAGCTGGGGCACCAGTTCACCGCGGAGCCTTTCTTGTAAGCCAGCCCCTTTTCGTACATCCACAGGAAGAAGAGCTGTTCCCACTTGTAGTAGAAGGGTTCGCAGGTGGAGATTTCCCTGTCCCAGTCGTAGCTGAAGCCCATCCGCTTGAGCTGCTTCTTCATGTTGTCGATGTTCTCGTTCGTCCAGATGGCCGGGTGAATGCCGTGCTCGATGGCGGCGTTTTCCGCCGGCATCCCGAAGGCGTCCCACCCCATGGGGTGAAGGACGTTGAACCCCCGCATCCGCTTGTAGCGGGCGACCACGTCCCCGATGGTGTAATTTCTCACATGACCCATGTGGATCCGTCCGGAGGGGTAGGGGAACATCTCCAGAAGGTAGTATTTCGGCCGGGAGGGGTCCTCGGTCACCTTGAAGATCCGGTCGGCCTCCCAGCGCTTCTGCCATTTTTCTTCAATGGTGTGGGGGGTGTATTTTCGTGTCATGGGCGTCTCCATCGGAAGGAAGGTTAGAATCCCCTAACACAGGCACCGCGGAGTTTCAATCCTATTTTTTCCAGAAGTCGGGGATGAAAAGAACGAGAACCGTAAAGATTTCAAGCCGTCCCAGCAGCATGCAGAACGAGAGGATCCACTTGCCCGCCTGGGGAATCTCGAAGAAGTTCGACAGGGGATTGACCAGTCCGAAACCCGGTCCCACGTTTCCCAGCGTCGTGGCCACGGCCGAGAAGGCGCTGATGAGATCGAGCCCCAGGAAGGCCATGCAGAGGGTGGCGGCGATGGCCGTCGATATGTAGAGGAAAAAGAAGCTCCGGATGCTCGCCATGATGTCGGCGGGAACGGTCTGTTTCCCCAGCTTCACCACGACCACCGCATGGGGGTGGATGAGGCGGTAAAACTCCAGGTAACTGTGCTTGATGATGAGGAGGATCCGCAGGCACTTGATCGCGCCGCCCGTGGAGCCGGCGCAGCCCCCGATGAACATGAGAAGGAGAATGATGATCCGGGAGGGGAGGGGCCACTGGTCGAAATTGTCCGTGACGAATCCCGTGGTGGTGATAATCGAAACGACGGTGAACAGGGAGGAGCGCAGCGCCTTGCCCATCTCATAGAAAAGGTTCAGGTGCAGGTCGATCGTCACGACGGCGGTGGCGACGAGAATGATCAGGAGGTAGAAGCGCAACTCGCCGTCGCTGAAGAAACTTTTAAAATCCCCCGTGAAGAGGCGGTAGTGGAGCGCGAAGTTCATCCCCGCCACGGCCATGAAAAAGATGATGACCCCCTCGATGTAGAGACTCTGGAAATGGCCGATGCTGGCGTCGTAGTTGCTGAAGCCTCCCGTGCCCATGGTCGCGAAGGTATGGCAGGCGGCATCGAAGGCGTTCATCCCCCCGAGCATGAGGAGGAAAAACTGGGCCAGGGATATGAGGACGTAGACGCCCCAGAGGAGCTTGGCCGTGTCTACGACCCGGGGAGAGATCTTGTCTTTGACGGGGCTGGGAAGTTCGGCCTTGTAGAGCTGCATCCCGCCCACGCCGAGGACGGGAAGCACGGCGATGGCCAGCACGATGATGCCCATCCCGCCCAGCCAGTGGGTGAAGGCCCGCCAGAAAAGGATGCCGCGGGGAAGGTGATCCAGGCCGGAGATGACGGACGCGCCGGTCGTCGTGAAACCCGACATGGTCTCGAAGAAGGAATCGGCGAAGGTGGGCGTGACACCGTAGATCAGGAAAGGGAGTCCCCCGAAGGCCGCGGCAGCGACCCAGGCCAGGGTGACGATGAGGAAACCCTCACGGCGGGTGAGGGAGATTTTCTCTTCGGTCTTTTCAAAAAGGATCGCGAGGATGAAGCCCGCGCCGCTCGTTGCGAAAAAGGCTCCCGCCAGGGCCTTGAGATCGCCGCCCTGGGAGTAGAAAGAGATGACCAGGGCGGGAATCATGGCGAGGCCGAGGAAGAAGAGAAAGAGGCCCAGGATGTGCAGGACGTTGTTGAAGTTCATTCGAAATAGTCCAGCTTGACCGTCAGCATTTTCTCGAGCTTCGGGATCGTGGACCGCAGGGTGAAGATGATCACGTGGTCCTCGGGGCGGATGACGGAATCCCCGTCGGGGATCATGATCTCCTCCCTGCGGATGATCGCCCCGACGATGGTTCCGGGCGGAAACTTGACGTCTTTGATGGGTCGGTCCGTGATGTCGGCCGTTTCGAGGGCGACCACCTCGTAGGCCTCCACCCGTTCGTCATGGAGGGGGGTGGCGGAGACGATCTTCCCCTTGCGGATATAGTTGAGGATCTTGCTCACGGCCGCGTGCCTCGGGTTGATGACGCCGTCGATGCCGACGGTGGAGACCAGCGGCATGTACTCCACGCGGTTGATCAGGGCGATGGATTTCTTCGCCCCCAGTCTCTTGGCAAGAAGGGCCCCGAGAATGTTGGCTTCCTCGTCGTCGGTGACGGCGATGAAGCAGTCCGTGTTCTGGATGTTTTCTTCCTGCAGGAGCTCCTGGTTGGTCCCGTCGCCGTGCAGGACGGTGACTTTCTCCAGCATAGCGGCGAGATCCTCGCACCGCCCGCTGCGCTTTTCGATGATCTTCGTCGAAAGCCCCCGCGCCTCGAGTGCCTCGGCCAGCATGAAGCCCGTGTTTCCTCCGCCCATGATCAGGACCTTTTTCAATGCCTCGCCGCTCTTGCCGTAGATGCGCAGCATCTCGCGCAGTTCGTCGGACGCGGAGACGGCGAACACGTAATCGCCCCCCTGCATCGACGTGTCGCCCGTCGGCGCCAGGATCTTCTCTTTCCGGATGATGGAGGTGACGAGGACCTTGGTCCGGGGGTAGAGGAGCCGCAGTTCCCGCAGGGTCTTTCCGATGACCTGGCTGTCCGGTCCGACGCTGAAGCCGATGAGCTTGATGCGCCCGTCGACAAAATCGATGATTTCCGTGGCGCCGGGAAACTCGATGAGGTTCAGGGCGTTTTTCACCGCCTCGCGTTCCGGGTTGATGCAGAGATCGATGTTGAGGTGGTTCTTGTCGAAGATGACAGACGTACCATTCAGCTCCGCGTTGCGGATCCGGGCCACCTTGTATCCGACATTCGACTGGCTGGAGGCGAGCAGGCAGGCCACCATGTTGGTGTCGTCGCTGTTCGTGACGGCGATGATCATGTCGGCGCCATCGAGCCCCGCTTTCCGGAGGACCTGGGGGCTGCTTCCGCTGCCGTGGACGGTGAGGACGTCGAGTTTCTCGGCGATCTCCTGCAGCTTCAGTTCGTCCTGATCGATCATGGTCACGCCATGGCCTTCCCTGGACAGGACATCGGCGATGTTGTAACCGACTTCACCGGCGCCAACGATGATGACTTTCATAGAGGGGAACCTTTCCCGCAGGTCTGCGAAGGCGGTCTACGTCTCCGACGGATGATGGTTCCGATGGATGAGGATGTCGACGGGGACTCTGTCCCGCACGCTGAGTTTGTATCGGTGGAGGCCGAGGAGGACTTTTTGGAAGCCCGCCTCGTCCGTGAGCACGCAGGGGGAGGGCACTTTTCCGGCATCGGCGGTCTCCGCCAGCACCGTGCCGAAGAACCCCCGGATCAGGGCCTCCGTCATCTGCGTCATATCCAGTTCCGTCCGCGGGACACCCGGGATGTCCAGGGCGAGTTCGCCGCAACGGATCCCCAGGGCCGTTCTGGCGAGATGAACGCCCGCCCGGTGCAGCCTGTCGCAGGAGAGCTCATGGAGGGGGCCCAGGCCGTGGAGGATCAGCCGGGGCGACGGGATTCTTCCGCCCGTTTCGATCATGACGTTTTCGTGGAGCGCGCCGCTGATCCGGCCGGCCGCCATCAGATTCGAAACGAGGCCGTTGAGGCGCCAGTCGGCGAGCCCGCAGAGCCCCCGGGGGGGCCTTTCATCGGAGAAAAAACCGACCGCGAGACATTCAGGGCTCAGAAGGTCCGGCGGTTCCGTCGAGATTTTGATCTGCATAGGGGCTGCGTATCTTGGTGTACAGTGCGTCGAGGATTCCGTTGATGAAGGAACCGGAATTCTCCGACCCGTAATCTTTCCCGAGGTCGATGGCTTCGTTGAGGGTCACTTTCGGGGGGACATGGCGGCAGTAAAGAAGCTCGTACACGGCGAGGCGAAGGATGTTCCGGTCGACCCGGGCCATCCGTTCCAGCGACCAGTTCTCGGAACAGCTGCTGATCAGGCGGTCGATTTCCTCCCGGTGGCTGCAGGTCCCCTCGACGAGTTCGGTGGAGTACGGCCTCGCCTCTTCCGGGGCGCTGAAGTGACTCCAGAAAAGACCGACAGCCTCCCCCGCGTCAATGTTCAGGACATCGATCTGATAAAGAACCTGTAAGGCAATTTCCCTTGCCTTCCGCCGTCGACGCATTATGGTATCCGACTGGAGTCCCCGATCATCCCCGCCGGGAAACCCGGGGACCCGTGATATCGCTCCGGACGGGGAAAAAGCTCCCCGCCGGTACTTTCTATTTCATCTTCCTGAAGAGGTCCACCATCTCAACGGCCGACAGGGCCGCATCGAAGCCTTTGTTCCCCGATTTCGTGCCGGCCCGCTCGATGGCCTGTTCGATGGTGTCCGTCGTGATGACGCCGAAGACTACGGGCACCTCCGCCTCGAGACCCACCGCGGCGATTCCCTTGGACACTTCCGCGCTGATGTATTCGAAGTGGGGCGTGGCCCCCCGGATCACGGCCCCCAGGCAGATGACGGCGTCCACCTTGCCCGTGCGGGTCATCCGCTTCGCCGCCTGGGGGATCTCGAAAGCGCCCGGCACCTTCGCGATCATGATGTCCTTTTCATCGGCGCCGGCCCTCGTCAGGGCGTCCAGGGCCCCCTCGATCAGCTTGGCCGAGATGAAGTCGTTGAACCGGCTGGCCACGATCCCGAACCGCATTCCTTTGGCAACAATTTTCCCCTCGATGACTTTGCCCATGATCCCTTCTCCCTGCCTTAGATTGTTAAGAGGTGCCCCATTTTTTCCTTCTTCGTCCGCAGGTAGCGGACGTTGGCCTTGTTCGGCTGCATCTCGATGGGCACTCTCTTCACGATGGTCATCCCGTAGCCTTCCAGACCGACGACCTTCTTGGGGTTGTTGGTGAGCAGCCGGATCCTCCTCACGCCCAGGTCCACGAGGATCTGGGCCCCGATCCCGTAATCCCTCAGATCCTCCTTGAAGCCGAGCTCCAGATTGGCCTCCACCGTGTCCTTGCCGCGTTCCTGCAGTTCATAGGCCTTGACCTTGTTGACGAGGCCGATCCCCCGCCCTTCCTGGTGCATATACACGATGACGCCCTTGCCTTCTTTGGCGACCATCTCCATGGCGGCCTGGAGCTGCTCCCCGCAGTCGCACCGCAGGGATCCGAAGACATCGCCGGTCAGGCACTCGGAATGAACCCTCACGAGCACTTCGTCGCCCGGCTTGATATCCCCCTTGACGAGAGCGACGTGCTTCATCTCATCGACGTCGTTCTCGTAGACGATGAGTCTGAATTCGCCTCCGTAGGCCGTCGGCAGCGATGCCGTGGCGGCCCTCCGCACCAGCGATTCGTTCTTCATCCGGAAATGGATCAGATCGGCGATGGTGGCGATCTTCAGTCCGTGCTTCTCTGCGACCTTCTCGAGATCGGGCATCCGGGCCATGGTGCCGTCGTCGTTCATGATCTCGCAGATGACTCCGGAGGACTTCAACCCCGCGAGTCTCGCCAGGTCGACGGAGCCCTCCGTCTGCCCCGTCCGGACCAGCACCCCGCCCTTCCGGGCCAGAATCGGGAACACGTGGCCGGGGCTCACGATATCTTCGGGTTTCGCATCGTCGGCAATGGCCGTGCGGATCGTCGTGGCGCGATCGGCCGCGGAAATGCCGGTGGTGACGCCGCGCTTGGCTTCGATGGAAATCGTGAAAGCCGTCTTGAACCGGGACTGGTTGTCCAAGACCATCATGGGGAGTTTCAGCCGTTCCACGAATTCGTCGCTCAAGGTCAGGCAGATCAGCCCGCGGCCATACCTGGCCATGAAGTTGATCGCCTCCGGTGTGACAAACTCCGCGGCCATGCAGAAATCCCCCTCGTTTTCCCGGTCCTCGTCGTCCACCAGGATGACCATCTTGCCGTTTCGGATGTCTTCGATTGCGTCTTCGATTTTGCTGGTTGTCATATGATTCACCTGTGAATGACTGAAGGCTAAAGGCCGAAGGTGTCAGACTAAGGTCCCGTTGAAATATCCCATTCCCTGAGCCTCATGCCCTATGCCCTATGCCATAAGCCGTTTATTTGAATCCATGCCGCCGGAGAAAATCCTTGTCGATCCGCGCGCCGGGTTGGAGGAGCTTCTCGACATATTTCCCCAGGATGTCCGTTTCGATGTTGACGGTATCCCCCACCTTCTTGAACGCCAGGGTCGTGTTTTCGACGGTATGCGGGATGATATTAACATAAAACCGGCTCCCGGCAAACCGGTTGATGGTGAGGCTGATCCCGTCGACGGCGATCGACCCCTTCTCCACGATGTATCTCCCCAGCCCCTCCTCCACCGTCACCGCGAGGACGACGGAACCCGATTTCGGTGTCTTCTCGGCGATCCTCCCGGAGCCGTCGACGTGGCCGAGCACGATGTGCCCGCCCAGGAAATCCACCGGCCGCAGGGCCTTTTCCAGGTTGACCCGTTCCCCCGCTTTCAGAAATCGAAGATTGGACCTGGCGAGTGTTTCGGCCGACACGTCGGCGCTGAAATCCTGGCCGGAGATCTCCGTAATCGTGAGACACACGCCGTTGACGGCGACACTGTCCCCTTTTTTCAGATCATGGAGGGGCAGGAGCGTCCGGACCCCGATGACCCCGTCCTGTCCCTTGCGGGTCATCGTCCGGACCGTGCCCAACCCCTGGATAATGCCGGTGAACATGATGTCAACCCGAGTTGCGACGGGAATCCTTTTCTTCGGCCGTTTTCTCGGCGCGGGTCCTGTTTTCGCCCTTGTCTTCCTTGAGGTTCAGGATGCCCTTCAACTCCTCGAGGAACTCGGTGGCGTCGCGGAACTGCCGGTAGACCGATGCGAACCGGACGTAAGCGACCTTGTCGAGGTTGTGAAGCTCCGCCATGACCCGTTCACCGATGAATGAAGAGGGAATTTCCTTCGCCTGTGATTCCTGGCAGGCCTGTTCGATCCGGTCCACGGTGGCCTCAATGGCGTCCATGCTGATGGGCCGCTTTTCACAGGCCTTCTTGATGCCCGACAGGATCTTGGACCGGTCGAAGGTTTCCCTCCGGCCGTCTTTCTTGACGACGACGGGTAAAACTTCCTCGACGAATTCATAGGTGGTGAACCGCTTGCCGCAGCCGAGGCACTCTCTGCGCCGCCGGATCGCGTTGCCTTCCTTGCTGATGCGGGAATCGATCACCTTGTTCGCCGGATTGGCGCAGAAAGGGCACTTCATATTTTTCTTGCCTCGATGCCGGCTTCCTCCAGCATGTGTTCGGCCAGCTTGTCGCTGTATCCCTCGCGGTACACGATGCTCGTGATCCCGGCGTTGATGATCATCTTCAGGCAGATCGCGCAGGGGTGGCTCGTGCAGTACAGCGTCGCCCCCTTGATGCTCACCCCGTGGACGGCGGCCTGGATGATCGCGTTCTGCTCCGCGTGAAGGCCGCGGCACAGCTCGTGACGCTCCCCCGAGGAAATGTTCATCTCCTCCCTCAGGCAGCCCGTCTCCAGGCAGTGGCGAAGCCCGCTGGGCGCCCCGTTGTAACCGGTCGTGAGGAGCCGCTTGTCCTTGACGAGGACGGCTCCCACGTTGCGTCTCAGGCAGGTCGATCGCCGGGCGACGAGCGACACGATGTCCATGAAATACTCGTCCCAGCTCGGGCGGGCCTTGGGGGTCGCGGGTCCGGCGACCTTCTTGATATGGACCTCCGGTTTGCGGGCCATGGCTATCAGTGGCGGAGGATCCGGTCCCTGTACAGAGGAAACTTCTCGCAGAGAATCCGGACCTGCTCGCGCGCCTCCTTCTGGCGGCCTTCGTCCTTCACGTCCTTCAAGACATGGGCGATCAGACGACCGATCGTTTTCATTTCTTCCTCTTTCATTCCCCGGGTGGTGATGGCCGGCGTCCCGATCCGGACGCCGCTGGTCACCTGGGGGCCCTTCGTGTCGAAAGGGATCATGTTCATGTTGGCGGTGATCCCCGCCCTGTCCAGGGCCGCACCGCCTTCCAGGCCCGTGATCCCCTTGTCGGAGACGTCGATGAGCATGAGGTGGTTGTCCGTTCCCCCGGAGACGAGCCGGAAGCCCTCGGCGATCAGGGTTTCGGCCAGAATCTTTGCGTTCCGGACCAGCTGGTGCTGGTACTGCCTGAACTCGTCGGACAGGGCCTCTTTCAGGGCCACGGCCTTGGCGGCGATGATGTGCATGAGCGGACCTCCCTGGCTCCCGGGGAAGACGCGGCTGTCGAGCACCTTGGTGTAGTCGTTGCGGCACATGATGAGACCGCCCCTCGGCCCCCGCAGGGTCTTGTGGGTCGTCGTCGTCACGAACTCGCAGTGGGGGACGGGCGAGGGGTGGATGCCCACGGCCACCATGCCCGCGATGTGAGCGATGTCGGCCATGACCACCGCTCCCACCCGGTCGGCAATCGCCCGGAAGGGCTCGAAGGGAATCGTCCGGGGATAGGCGCTGGCCCCCACGACGATGATCCTGGGGCGGTGTTTCTTGGCCTGGGATTCCACCTCGTTGAAGTCGATGGTTTCGGTCTTGCGGTCGACGCCGTAGTGGACGACCTGGTAGAGCCGGCCCGAGAAGTTGGCGGGACTTCCGTGGGAGAGATGGCCGCCGTGAGCGAGGTTCATGCCGAGGATGGTGTCGCCCGTCTGCAGGGTGGCGAAGTAGACGGCCATGTTGGCCTGAGTTCCCGAGTGGGGCTGAACGTTGGCGTGATCGCAGCCGAAGAGTTTTTTACACCGTTCGATGGCCAGCGCCTCGACGACATCGACGTACTCGCAGCCGTAGTAGTATCGCTTGCCCGGGTAGCCCTCGGCGTACTTGTTGGTCATGATGCATCCCTGAGCCTCCAGGACGGCCTCGTCGACAAAGTTCTCCGAGGGGATGAGTTCGAGCTTTTCCGCCTGCCGCTTCGTCTCCTGCCAGATGGCCTCCGCCACTTCGGGGTCGACTTTTTTCAAGATGGACATGCTGAAATGATCCCTCCTCTTTTGTCTAGTCCTTCCCGCTGAGACGCCTCTCGACGTCCCGGATCTTGTCCAGGCGGGCCTTGTGACGGCCGCCCTCGAATTCTGTCTCCAGCCAGGTCTTCAGAATCCGCTGGGCGGTTTCCGTATTCGTTCTCCGCTCGGCCAAGGCGATGATGTTGGTGTCGTTGTGGCATCGGCTGATGCGGGCCGTTTCCTCGTCGAGACAGACGACGGCGCGGACGTTGGGGAATTTGTTGGCCACGATGGCCATGCCGATGCCGGAGCCGCAGACCAGGACCCCCCGCTGGAACTGCCCCATGGAAACCGCTTCGGCCACCTTGGCGGCGTAATCGGGGTAATCCGAAGCCTGGTCGCTGTGGGTTCCCATGTCGTGGGCGCGGTAACCCAGGCTGTCGAGGAATCCCTTGAGCTCCTCCTTCAGGGAAAGCCCGGCATGATCCGATCCAATCACGATTTTCATGGCCCCGTCTATCCCGCGAATTTCTTGAACAGAAGGACGGCGTTCACACCGCCGAACCCGAAGGTGTTGGAAAGAGCCGCCCGCACATCCCGTTTTCTCGACCGGTGAGGGACATAATCGAGATCGCACTCCGGGTCCGGGTGATCCAGGTTGATCGTCGGCGGTGCCACTCCGTCGTGGATCGCCCTGGTGCAGACGATGGCTTCCACACCCCCGGCTCCGCCCAGAAGATGACCCGTCATCGATTTCGTCGAACTGACCAGAAGATTCCGGCTGTGAGAACCGAAAACCGCTTTGATGGCCTGCGTTTCGTAGAGGTCGTTCAGCGGCGTCGATGTCCCGTGGGCGTTGATATAGTCGATGTCTTCGGGCGCCATCCCCGCGTCCTGCAGGGCGAGCCTCATGGACCTCGCGGCCCCCTCGTGTCCCGGCGGGGGAGCGGCCATGTGGAAGGCGTCGCTGGTCAGACCGAATCCCCCCAGTTCCGCATAAATCCGCGCGCCCCGCCCCAGGGCGTGGCCCAGTTCCTCCAGAATCAGGATGCCGCAGCCTTCCCCGATGACGAAGCCGTCACGGTCCCGGTCGAAGGGCCGGCTGGCCGCCGCGGGCCGGTCGTTCCGGACGGAAATGGCGCGCATGGCATTGAAGCCGGCGACGCACATGGGACAAACGGCCGCCTCGGTTCCACCGGCGAGCATGACATCGGCGTAACCCGACTGGATCATCCGCAAGGCATCGCCGACGGCATTCGTCCCCGCTGCGCAGGCCGTCACCGTGCAGCTGATCGGACCCTTGGCGCCGAAACGAATCGAGACATGGCCGGCTGCCAGGTTGGCGAGCACCGCCGGGATGGCGAAGGGCGATATCTTCCGGGGTCCCCCCTGCAGGATGGCTTCCTTCTCTTTTTCCACGGTGATCAGCCCGCCGATGCCGGACCCGATGACGACGCCCGTCCGTTCCGCGGTGCCGTTGCCGATGGAAAGGCCCGCATCGGCCAGGGCCATCTCGGCGCCGGCCAGGGCGAAAACGATGAAATCGTCGTAGCGACGAAGTTCTTTCTTGCTGACGAAACGAAGGGCGTCGAAGTCTTTCACTTCACCGGCGATCCGGGTCTGGAAGTCCGTGGCGTCGAACCGGGAGATGGGCCCGATGCCGGATCGGCCGGCGCACAGGGCGCTCCAGAAATCCTCCACGTTGTTGCCCAGCGGGTTCACCGTGCCGAGCCCCGTTATGACCACCCTGCGTTTCAATCCCTTTCCCCGGTCTTTTTCAGGTCAGAAGCCCCTTTTTCTTCTTGATGAAGTTGATCGAATCCTGAATCGTTCGGATCTTGCGCAACTCGTCGTCGCTGATCTCGATACCGAAATTTTCCTCCAGCGCCATGATCAGCTCGACGATGTCCAGGGAATCCGCCCCCAGATCATCGATAAATGAAGCCTCAGGGACACACTCTTCCTTCGTGACATCCAGCTGCTCCATGATGACTTCCACGACCTTTTCTTCGATTGACATGAACTCAAACCTCCTTGCGTGAATCAGGCAGTCCTTCTGCTCGGTGTCCCCGGGGATCGGAGCATTCGGGATTCCTCAGTGGTTCCGGTCTTACATGTAAAGCCCCCCGTTGACGTGAATCACCTGGCCCGTGATGTAGGAGGCTTCCTCCGTCGCCAGAAAAGCGACGATGCCGGCCACGTCTTCCGGTGTGCCCGCCTTCACGAGGGGGATCTGCTGCTGGATCTGCGTCCGGATCTCCTCCGGCAGTGTTTTCGTCATGTCCGTTACGATGAACCCGGGGGCCACGGCGTTCACGCAGATGTTCCGGGGGCCCAGTTCCCGCGCCAGGGATTTGGTCAACCCGATGAGTCCCGCCTTCGAGGCGCCGTAGTTGACCTGTCCGACATTGCCGGACACCGCGACGACGGAGGTGATGTTGATGATGCGTCCCCAGCGGCGCTTCATCATGGCGTAGGCGACGGCCCGGCAGCAGTTGTAGGCCCCGGTCAGGTTCGTCCGGATCACCGATTCCCAGTCCGGGTCTTTCATCCGCACCAGGAGACCGTCGGCCGATGTGCCGGCATTGTTGACCAGGATATCGATTCTCCCTTTCTTGGAGATGATGTCGGCGATCCGCTTCCGGGTCGCTTCCGGGTCGGCGACGTCGAAGGAATGGATCTCTCCGTCGCCGCCCTGTTTCCGGATCAGAGTGAGCGTTTCTTCGGCGGCCGCCGTGTTTTTTGCGTAATTGACGACGACATACGCCCCGCCGGCCGCGAGCCTCAGGGCGATCGCCCTGCCGATGCCCCTCGAACCGCCCGTGACGAGGGCCGTTCTGTCCCCGAGCGAAGGGTGATTTTTCATGCGTTGAGAGACTCCAGGGTCCTGTTCAGTGAATCCCTGTCCTCCACGTTCAGCATCCGGATCCGGCCGTCAATCCTCCTGGACAATCCGGACAGGATCTTGCGGGGACCCATTTCCACGATGGTGTCGACACCCATCAGGACCATCTGTTCGATTGTTTCCTGCCATCTCACGGGGGCGCTGATATGCCGGACGAGCAGCTCTTTCGTGTTGTCCGGTCTGTGGATCACCGTGGGGTCGACATTGGCAAGAACCGGTGTGTCACCGTAACGAATCTCAACACGGTCCAGATCCTCTCTGAAGCGTCTCGCAGCTTCAACCAGCAGCGGGCAGTGAAAGGGGACGCTCAACGGGAGCCGGATCGCTCGTTTCGCTCCCTCCTTCCTGGACCGGCTCATGACCGAATCCACGGCGGCCGTCAATCCGGAGACGACGGTCTGGCCGGGGGCATTGAAGATCGCCGGCACCACCACTCCGTTTTTCCCGGAGATCTCGCGGCAGAGACTCTCCACCGCGGGCCGTTCCAGGCCGATCACAGCCGCCATGGAACCGACGCCCAGGGGGACGACATCCTGCTGATGCCGGCTGCGGGTGCGGACGAGGTCCAGGGCATCCGGGAACGAAAGGGCGCCGGAGGCGCAAAGGGCGCTGTATTCACCCAGGCTGTGCCCCGCCATGACCCGGGGACGGAGCGATGTTTCCTGCGTAAAGACCCGGTAGATCGCCGCGTTCAGGGTCAGGATGGTTGTCTGTGTGTTGACGGTCAGATCCAGTTCCTCCTGGGGACCTTCGAAGCAGAGGGAGGCCACATCGAAACCGAGCATCGCCCCGGCCTCGGAAAAGATGGACCGCACGACCTCGAAGCCGTCGTGGAGGTCCCGTCCCATCCCGACGTACTGCGCGCCCTGTCCGGGAAAGACAATGCCCAGCCTGTGCATGAGTTCCTCTGAAGCCGGTCCGGGGAGATCAAGACCCCTTTTCAACATCGATCACTTCCCTACCCTTGTAGGTCCCGCAGCTCGGACAGGCGCGATGCGGCATTTTGGGTTCGTTGCACTGCGGGCAGACAGAGGTCGCCGGGAATTTCAGAAAATCGTGGGAGCGCCTCTTGTCTCTTCTCGATTTTGAATGTCTCTTGACTGGATTCGGCATAAGGGTCAACCTGCTTTCTTTTTCTTATTTCTTGACTTTCATGTCCTTCAACGCTGCGAAGGGGCTCGCAGCCCGCTCCTGCCGGCAGTTGCAGGAGGAGAGGTTCAGGTTCGCCCCGCAACGGGGGCACAGCCCCCGGCAGTCCTCCCCGCAGACAGGCTTGATGGGGATCTGGAGAAGAATCTGTTCGTAGACCAGGGTTTCAAGATCAATCAGGTCTTCCCTGTAAAACCCGAAAGCATCGTCTTCTCCGGACCACTCCCCCTCGCCTTTCGCGTCATCCCGAAAGGGTACAAGGCTGTAGCGTGCGTCACCCTTTATGGGCATGGTGAAGGTGTCGAGGCAGCGGCAGCAGTCGAAACCGATCTCTGTCGTCAGATGCAACTCGATATTGATCGTTTCCTGAACCTTGGCAATCTCGCAGGACAGATCGATTCCGTGAGGACGGAAATCCATCCCCCGGTCCATTTTTACGATATCCTTTAGCTTTTCCCCATCGAGCCTGAAACGGAGCCTGAGCCCCTCTTCAGGGATAGTTGAGACCTTGATCGTCGTCATGTGACGGTAAAATAAACAGTTCCCCTGAAAGAAGCAACTTCTTTTATAGGGGAAATTGGACTTGTAAATTATAAATCGGCCCTTCTGTCAAGAAAATTATTTCATTTTCAGTTACGTAGAGCTTCTGTGACCCGCTGCAGGCCCGGGAGACGCCTGTCCCCGGAAGGGGAAAAGCGGCTTGACAAAGGCGGGGGGGTGTATATATGAAAGGCGACATAAAAGCGGCGGTTTTCCTTCATGAAAAGTGATCAAAAAGGCGCAGTCCGAACCCGTTTTGCACCTTCGCCGACGGGTTTTCTCCACATCGGGGGGGCCAGGACGGCCCTCTTCAACTGGCTTTTCTCCCGTCACCACGGAGGGACCTTCGTCCTGAGAGTCGAGGACACGGATCAGCTGCGGTCCACCGAAGAATCGACGCGGGCCATACTGGATGCCATGACCTGGCTCGGCCTCACCTGGGACGAGGGCCCCTATTTTCAGGCCCAGCGGGTTCACCTCCACAAGGAGGCCGTCGAGAGGCTTCTCCGGGAGGGGAAGGCCTATTACTGCGTCTGCCCGCAGGAGATGCTGGAGGACAAGCGCAGGAAGGCGCTCGCCACAGGTCAGAAACCCAAGTACGACGGTACCTGCCGGGACCTCGGCCTCCCGAAGTCTCCCGACGCCGTCGTCCGCTTCCGCTGTCCCCAGGCCGGCGTGACCGTCGTCAGGGACCTCATCAAGGGGACGGTGCAGTTTGCAAACGAGGAGCTCGACGATCTCGTCATCGAACGAAGCGACGGGTATCCGACATACAACTTTGCCGTCGTCGTCGATGACGCCCTCATGGGCATCACCCACGTCATCCGCGGCGACGACCACCTGAACAACACGCCGCGGCAGATCCTCATCTACGAGGCCCTCGGATATCCGATTCCCGAGTTCGGCCATGTGCCCATGATCCTCGGCGCCGACAAGACGAGACTCAGCAAGCGGCACGGGGCCACCTCGGTCATGGCCTACAGGGACATGGGGTACCTGCCGGAGGCCCTCGTGAACTACCTGGTGAGACTGGGCTGGTCCTACGGCAACCAGGAAATCTTTACCATGAAGGAGCTCATCGAGTATTTTTCACTGGACTCGGTGGGGAAGTCGGCCGCCGTTTTCAATCCCGACAAGCTCCTGTGGCTGAACCAGCACTACATCCGGCAGGGCGACGCGGAACGTCTTGCCCGGGAAGTCACCCCTCTCCTGGAGGAAAGGGGCGTCCGGGCCTCCGACGGCGATTTCGTCAAGCGTGTCGTTTTTGATCTCCAGTCCCGTTCGAAGACCCTGGTCGATATGGCCGAGTCGGCGGCCTTCTATTTCAGCGACGATATCGCCTATGACGACAAAATCCGCAGGGATTTCCTGAATGAGGAAGGCCTGGGTTACCTGCAGGCCCTCGCTGAGAAACTCCCGGCCCTCGAAGATTTCGCGAAGGAAGGGATCGAGACACTGCTGCGCGGTATCGCCGAGGAAAGGGGGGTGAAACTCAAGGCCGTCGTGCAGCCGGTGCGCGTGGCCCTCACGGGCAAGACGGTCAGCCCCGGGATCGATCAGGTCATGGTCACGCTCGGAAAAGAGCGGGTCCTCCGGCGCATTCAAAAGGTGCTCAGCCCCGGGTAGACGGGGAAATTTCGTGTTGACTTTGGGTGACGAATTGTCTAAATTCGCGCCTTCTCAATCCGGACATCACTGGGGGATCGTCTAGCGGTAGGACTCAGGACTCTGGATCCTGCTACCTAGGTTCGAATCCTAGTCCCCCAGCCAAGGTCCCATCGTCTAGCGGTCAGGACGCTGGCCTCTCACGCCGGAAACCAGGGTTCGATTCCCTGTGGGACCACCAGAATATAATGAGGGAGTTAACCCTTTGCGGTTAGCTCCTTTTTTATGTCCCCTTGCGGCCGGATCGCAAAAAGCGTGTCGGCAGGGGTGGGACGCTGAAATGGAAAACCCGGTCCCGGAAAAATCGGTGATTGCAGGAAGGGAGGTCAAGCGTCTTTTTTTCGATAGATTTTCAGGATCTCCTTGAGCTTCTTCTCGCTCTTTGCCAGCGCCTCTTCCGCCCGCTTGCGCTCCGTGATGTCTTCATAGGTGGCGATGATATGCTTGCCGCGGAGGCTCTCTCCGACGATCGACGCACTCAGCAGGCATACGATGGGTTCTCCGTCTTTGCGCCGGCAGGGAAACTCCGCCTTGAAAGTCCGCTGCTTCCCGAGGACCCTGTAGACGTCGTTTCCAATGCTCTCGAAGTCTTCGTCGTTTCGGTACAGCACCCTCGAGCTTTGACCCACCAGTTCCTCCGGTTTCCAACCAAACACGTCCTCCACGGCGTGGTTGGCGAAGTCGACACGGCGGTTCTGCATGCCGATCACCGCAATAGGAAGTGCATCGAGAATGGAGCGCTGAAGAGCCTCGAGCTCCCGCAGCCTCTCGGCGGCCTCCCGCTGGGCCGTGACATCCATGGAATTGCCGAGCACGGCCCGCTTTCCCTTGTACATGATGGGATGTACCGTTTCCTGGATCCACTTCACCGACCCATCTTTCGCGATGATCCTGAACTGATAGGGTGTCGTAATCTCGCCTTTCAACATCCTGACGGCATTTCGATTGGCTTCCTCCCGGTCATCGGGGTGGATGAACTGGATCGGTTCCCGTCCCAGCATTTCATCTTCCCTGTATTTGCCCAGGGCCGCAAAATCAGGATTGACGAACTGGAACGTCCCGTCCTGCACGACATAGACAATGTCATAGCAGCTCTCCTCCCGCACTTTTGATCTCAGCGAAGAAAGCTCGGCCGTAAAGGTGTTTTCTTTTTTTTGCCGATCGTTCATGGCGACGACCTCACTGGGTTTCAAGAGAAGATTGATTCAATCGGATCGGAGTGTTTCTTGCCGGGGTCTTTTTCTCATTATCACGGTTTCCATCTGTAATCTATGCCAATTTGGGGCCGGGTTTTGATCATCGGCTGTTGATTGGCATGAGGGGGAAGCCCCCGTTGATCACGGGAAAGAGACGGCGGGCTTCTCCCCCGTCTGTCGCGGGACTCTTTCCGCCCGGAGCGGTCAGGGAGGCCGTCCGGGAAGGTCAGATCCTTATGAAGTCGTCCTGGGAAAGAAGCTGGAAACCCTTTCCCTCGAGATGAAGCTTCGCAAAATCCGGATTGTCGACCCGGAGAATGACGACGGCTTCCCCCCCCAGCTTGTCCAGGAAGGTGTAAAGATAATCGACGTTCAGATCCTCGTCGGCCAGCACGCGCAGGGCCTTCCCAAGCCCGCCGGGTTCGTCGGCCACGCGCACGGCCAGCACCTCCACCATCTGGACGTTGTACCCCTTTCTTGTGAGCAGCGCGGCTACCCGGGCCGGATCGGCGACGATCATCCGAATGACACCGAAGTCCCTCGACTCGGCGACACTCAGGGCGCGGATGTTGACGCCCTTTGCACCGAGAAACTCCGTCAGGTCGGCAAGCACGCCGACCCGGTTGTCCAGAAAGACAGAAAGTTGCGAGATCTTCATGGTATCTTACCCCGGCCGCCTCGGATCATGACGGCTTTTCGTTCGACGACGCAAGCAAAACACCCAGGGCGATGGAGGCCAGTCTTGCCGCGGGCGGATCGGATCGCGAACTGATCAGGATGGGCACCTTCGCGCCGACAATGACATGGGCGAGGTCCTTCCCCCCGTAGTAGACCAGCGCCTTTCCAAAGATGTTTCCCGCTTCCAGGTCCGGCAGGATGAGGATGTCGGCGGAACCGGCCACCGGCGATTCCACTTTCTTGATCCGTGCGGCTTCCGGGGAGATGGCATTGTCCAGTGCGAAAGGACCGTCGACAATGCAGTCGGGGATTTCCCCGTAGGAGCATATCTTGGCCAGGGCAAGGGCATCCACCGTGGATTGCACCTCCGGTTGAACCTTTTCCACACCGGAGAGGATGGCCACCTTCGGAACCTTGATCCCGAGGGCGTGAGCGACCGTCACGGCATTCTGGATGATGCCGAGTTTCGCCTTCAGGTCCGGAGCGACGTTGACGCCGCCGTCGGAGGCGAGGGTGAGGGATCGTCTGCCTTCCCGGTCGTCCTCGAAGATAAAGACATCGCTCAGAAGGTTTCCCGTTCTCAGGTTCCGGGGACCTCGCAGCGCCGCGGCCAACAGTTTATTCGTCGAGATGCTTCCCTTCAGCAAGATGTCGGCGGCACCCGAAAGGGCCAGCTGAACGCCCTGTTCAGCCGCCTGATCTGCAGCTTTTTCGTTGCGGATTTCGAAACGCTTCAGGGGGATCTTCAGATCCTTCATGAGGGCCGCGATCAGGTTCGACTGACCGATCAAAATGCCCTCGGCCAGCCCCTCGACCTGCGCGTCGTTGATCGCCTCGATCGACGCCTTTTCATGGGGCAGGATGACGGCGACTTTCTTGGGTCCCCGCGAAGCAGCCTCCCTGACCAGCATCTTGAAATCTCGGACCATGTTTTACCGTCCTTCCTTGCCGGGCCGTCCCGTAGGTCATCTTATACGCTTCCGGGAGATTCGTCAATGAACTCCGCATTTGCACGCCCGGGATGGTGATCCGATCAGAAAAATTAATCTTTGCAAAGGGTGATTCATTCGTATATGAAAATCACATCCTCAGAAGAGGGGTTTCGCCTTTCCCCTTATGGGACGGATCTTCAACGGCCCTTGAAGGAGGACCCATGGCACTTCGGAAGATCTTTATCCCCCTTTTGTGTTTTTCGTTCCTTTTCTTCTGCCTTCCCGCCACCGACGCTGTCGAACGGGATACGACCCGTGAGATTGCCGCGGCGCAGGACCGGACGCGAAGCGTCGAAGACCGGTCCCGAACGATCATGGCGCTCGGGAAATCGGGTGACCCCCGGGCCTCGGCGCCCCTCCGTCGGATCCTGAAGGATCCCGCCGAGCCCCAGAGGGTGAGGGTGAGTGCCGTGATCTCCCTGGCCCGGATCGGGGAGCCGCGCTCCGAGATCCTCTCCGCCTGTGAAGCCGCCTACCGCGGTCCGAAGGCGGGGCGGAACCTGCGCTACGCCCTTCTGCTCGCCCTGGGGGACATGAAGGCCGTGGAATCCCTCGCTCTTCTTTCGGAGGCCCTGACGGGAAAGGACGACGGGATCCGTTTCAAGGCTGCACAGGCTCTGGGCAGGATCGGTGAGGGCGATGCCGTCAGCATCCTTCAGTCCCGCTTCGAGGTTGAACGGGACCGAATGGTCCGGGCGGAGATCATCCGCGCTCTCGGCCGGAACGAGAGCGCCTCCGTGGAGGCTTTACTGGTGCGGGCGCTCAAGACGGACCCGGAGCCCCTGGTACGCTACAACGCGGCCCTTTCTCTCCTGAAGTTCAGGTCCCTCGGCGAGGCGGGGCGGGAAGCCCTGAGAGACGCCGGAAGTGATCCTTCACCGATGGTGCGAAAGACGGTGCGGGAGGGCGGCCGATGAAGAAGACCGCCTTTGCCCTGGTTTTTCTGCTCTGTCTTTTCGCTGCCTCCGAAGCCCTGTCGCTCCCGCGGGGCGCCATCCTGTATCATACAAGCAAGGGCGACGTGATCTACGGACGCGACGCCGCACTGGAGCTCCCCTGCTCGACCATCCAGCTGGCCCACCGGGAGATGAAATCGGGCCACGTGGGACTCTACATCGGCGACGAGCTCATCATTCATGCCGTCTTTCCCACGGTGGAGGAAACGGCCTCGGTGAATTTCATCCCCCGGAGCGACCTCGACGAAGGGTGCCGCTATCTCGGGGCGAAAGTGCCCCTCGATTTTGATAACCCCGCGATCTGGCCGGCGGAGCGTGTTGATCAATTGATCCTCCTCGCCCGGGAACAGGTCGGGGCTTACTATGACATCCAGTTTCGACACCAGAAAGGACCCTACGACGACGGCTTCACCTGTGTCGGCCTTGTGGAATACCTCTATGAAGAGGTGGGCTACGACATTACCCCGGGAGGGTATTACCCGGGCGTCGGGGCGGGCAAGACCTACACACAGACTTACAACTGTGAAACCACGCTTTGGATGGACTGGGACCGTGTGAACACCTTCGCGGAACAGGTGGAGTATTCACGTTTCGAGCACCCCTTGGCGGGGACCCTGAATGTGGGCATGATCCACGAGGGGGGACGGTATATGTTCTTCCCCTACACACAATACCTGCAGACGACGACCGTCCATGTGGCGACCGACGTTCCCGTCTCGGGTGGAGGGGGTACCGATCAAGGGGGCGGCGGCTGTTTTATTGCCACGGCCGCTTACGGGTCGGCCCTGCACCCTCATCTGCATCTTCTGAGGGAGGTCCGTGATCGTTATGTAGGGAATACCGTGACGGGGCGTCTCTTCCTCGCGGCCTATGAGCGATACTCCCCGCCCCTTGCCGCCCTCATCGATCGTCATGAGGTTTTGAAATCCCTGACCCGCTTCGCGCTTCTCCCGCTCCTGGGGCTGTGTTTCATCCTTCTCTATGCGGGGCCGTTTCCCCTCCTCGCTTTCCTTGCCGTTCTTTTCATCCTTCCATTTCGTCTGGACCGCCGGTCGTCATTGAGGTGAATGGGCGCAAATCGTTACGGGCTGTTGCTCAAAGTCTCTCCTGACCCGGATGACGTTCCCGGATCGGCCGTATTTTTCTTTGGAAGACCCGGATATCCGCAGGGCGGACGAGGCCGATCCGCGCGGATTCCTCGCGCAGCAGGAAAAAGGCGGCTTTCCGGATGAGATCCAACGGCTTCCGGTTCTGCTTTCCCATGTCCGGGGCATGGCCGACAAAACCAGGAAACGCGGCCGGTTCATCCTGACCGGGAGCCACCAGCCGCAGCTCCATGTGGCGGTCAATCTGTCGTTGGCGGGCCGGACGACCATGCTGGAGCTGTGGCCGTTTTCGTGTGGTGAGATCCGGCGTTGCGCGTCCCGTCGTGACCCCTTCGACTTGATCCGTCGCGGTTTTTCCCCGAGCTCCACAAAGAGGCCCTGTAGCCTCGCCGGTTCTTCAACGGCTACCTGCAGACCGACGTCGAGCGGGATGTCCGTGCCTTGATTCAGTTGCGTGATCTGTCGCTGTTTCAGAATTTTCTGACTCTGTCGGCCTGCCGGGTGGGTCAGAGCGTCAATCTTGCCCGGCCGGGCAATGACGCAGGCACCTCCGCCACAACGATCAGAAACCGGCTCCCGGTCCTGAAAGCTTCCCATGCGGTATTCGAACTGCCCCCGTTTTTCAAAAACGTTCAAAAACGGGTGATCACGTCGTCCAAGATCTATTTCACCGGCGTCGGCCCCGCCGCCTTTCTGCTCGGCATCCACAGGCCTAAGCAGGCGGTCCGCGACCCTTTACGGGGAAACCACTACGAGAATGTTGTCGTCGCCGACATCGTGAAAAACGCCTTAAAACGCGGGATCAGGCCGGAGATTGATTTCTTCCGCGACTCCCAGGGCAACGAGATCTGGCAGACGCCGACCGCTCCCCCAGAGTGAAGAGATTTCCGATCTCTGAGGTGAGGGGCCACCTGTGCGAAAGGCTGTCCGGCGCAGTTGCGGCGTTGAAGGCCTTTTCACAAGACAGCGAGCGTAAGAACGATCTAACATCATCAGCACTTCTCCTGGTGCGTCCCGGGGCCCCGACCCCGACTATAAAAAAAACCCCGGGCCTTCCCGGAGGCTCGGGGGTTTGATCTTCAGGGTCGCGCCCGGCATCAAAGACCGCAACGGGAGGCGTCTCAACCCTCCAGATAGTACTCGATGGTCGTGACCACCCGGAGGGTCTTGTTGGGCTGTGTCCACTCCATCACCCCCGGTGTACGATCCCGGGGAAGGATCTCGAAGACCCCCTGGGTTGCCTTGCGGATGCCGCCGACCCGGCTGCCCGAGTCCTTGGCAAACTGTTCCGCCGCCTGGCGGGCATTGGCCGTGGCCTCGGCGATCATCTCCGGCTTGAGGGCGTTGAGGCCGGTAAACAGGTACGAAGGAGTGCTCTCCATGCCCGAATTGGCTGAGAGGATGACGCCCGCATCGACAAGGTCCCCGATGGCCTGACTGGCCGCCATCACCCTGGAGGGGTCCTTAGACCGGACCATCAGAGTCTGCGAGATGATGTACCGGCTCTGGACGGTTCCGGTGCCGCGGTAGGGGTTTGCCAGGATGTCCGTCACTTCGAATTTTTGAATTTCAACGGTTTTCGGGTCCATTCCGTGCTTCTCCAGGAAGGAGAGGATGATGTCTTTGCTTTTTTTGATGTCGCCCTGGGCCCGTCCGAGGTTGTCGCTTGTGGAGACGAATCGTATGGGCCAGAGCGCCGTGTCCGCCCTGACTTCACGTTCGGAAAACCCCTTCACCGTGACATACCGGTCCGCTGTTCTCCATGCCATGAGCCCCCGGCCGATCAGCCATCCGGCCAGAAGAATGCCGACGGCAAGGATGGCTGCAGAGATCAGACGTTCACGTTTGTCCATGGGACCTCCTTCCCCCGTTCGGTTCTTTTTCACGCCTTTTTCATGATCGAGGCCGTTTGCCGTTCTCTCGGAACTATAAAAAAGGGAGATGAAGCCCCTTCATCTCCCCTCATGTTTTCTCATGGTGCCGAAGCCGGGACTTGAACCCGGACGGGGTGCCCCACTACCCCCTCAAGATAGCGTGTCTACCAAATTCCACCACTTCGGCACATGAATGAAAGATTTTCTCAACGGCAAGGGGAGTTTAGTCTTTCCCCGCCTCTTTGTCAATAGCGCAGAAAGGCCGGTGTTACTTGGACCCTTCCGGTGCCTGCGGTGCCGCCGGGGGCGCCGGTAGAGGGGCCGTATCGCCGATTGGTGCCTTTGCGGCTCCTTCCATGACGGTGCTCCCCTTGTGGGTGGCGAAATAGGCAAGCCACAGGGAGGTCAGCATGAAGACGACGGCGATGAGGGTTGTGATCTTGCCCAGGAATGTGCCGGGGCCGGCACTGCCGAAGAGCGTCTGACTCGAACCGCCGAAGGCGGCACCCATATCGGCTCCCTTGCCTCTCTGGAGGAGGACAACGAGGATGAGGATCACGCAGACGGCCACGTGGATGATGCTGATAAAAACGTGCAACTCGAAGGACCTCTCTAGAATCGAATGATTTTTGAAAACGTGTCGACGTCGAGACTCGCCCCGCCGGCAAGCACGCCGTTGATGTCCGGTTCGGCCATGAGTTGCCTGATGTTTCCGGGGTTGACGCTCCCTCCGTATAGGATCGTCAGGGCCTCCGCGGCTTCTTTTCCGAAAAACTCGGCTGTCATCTGCCGGATGAAGCGGTGGACCTCCTGCGCCTGGGCGGGCGCAGCCGTCTTCCCGGTACCGATGGCCCAGACGGGCTCGTAGGCGACGATGGCGTGCCTTATATCATCGGGTTTTAGATTATTCAACCCTTCTTTTACCTGCTTCCGGACGACTCTGAAGGTCTTCTTGTCCCCCCGCTCCTCGAGGGTCTCTCCCACGCAGAGGATGGGCCGGAGCCCCGCTTTCAGGGCCGCCCTGACCCGCAGGTTGATTTCCCTGTTTTTTTCTCCAAAGTACCGGCGTCGCTCCGAGTGGCCCACGATCACGAACCGGCAGCCCGTCTCGAGAATCATCCGCGCCGACACCTCGCCGGTGAAGGCTCCCTGCTCTTCCCAGTGCATGTTCTGGGCGGAGAGTTCGATCGCCGAGCCCCTCAGGGCCCGGCCCAGGGACTCGAGAGCGGTGAAGGGCGCGGCGATGACGATGTCCCGCTCCTGCGGCGGGGGAAAACGGCGGGCCAGCGTGTCGGCGAACCGGAGCGCTTCACCGATGGTCTTGTGCATCTTCCAGTTGCCGGCAATGAAGGGCCTGGGCATCGGGCGTCTCCTAGAGCTGCCCGCCGATGTGGACGGCCAGATCCCTCATCCGGCAGGCGAAACCCATTTCATTGTCGTACCAGGCAAAGACCTTGACGAGATTGCCGTCGATGACGTTCGTCAGCGGGGCGTCGAAGATGGTCGAGTACGGGCTGCTGGTGAAATCGACGGAGACAAGCTCCTCCTCACAATAATAGATGATATCCCTGAGACGGCCCTTCGCGGCTTCCAGGACCGAGCCGTTGACCTCGTCGATGGACGTCTTCCCGGACACTTCGGCGACGAGGTCGACGACGGAGACATTCGGCGTCGGGACGCGCAGGGCCACGCCGTCGAGCTTCCCCTTTAACTCCGGGATGACCTCGCCGACCGTCCGTGCCGCGCCGGTGGTCGTCGGAACGATGGACAAAGCCGCTGCACGGGCCCTCCGTAGATCGTCGTGTGACCCGTCGAGAAGCCGCTGGTCCATGGTGTAGGCGTGGCAGGTGGTCATGAAGCCCCTGCGGATCCCGAAGCGGTCGTGAAGAACCTTGGCCAGGGGGGCGAGGCAGTTGGTGGTGCAGGAGGCGTTGGAAACCACGTGATGTTTCCGGGGATCGTACGTCTCTTCGTTCACCCCCATGACGAAGGTTGCATCGACCCCTTTCCCGGGGGCGGCCAGAATGACCTTTTTGGCGCCGGCGGCGAGATGTCCCGTCATCTGGTCCTTTTTCCGGAACACGCCGGTCGATTCCATGACGATGTCCACGCCCATGGCGCCCCAGGGAAGACTGCCGATGTTTTTCGTCTCGCCGGTCACGAGAATCTTTCTGCCGTCGACGAGGAGATGATCGTCCCCGCAGGACACTTCCACGGCGAGTTTCCCGTGCACGGAGTCGTATTTAAGCAGATGTGCCAGGATGGACGTCCTGGCCCTTGAATTGACGGCGACAACCTCGATGTCCTTCCGCCCGGTACAGGCCCGCAAAATCGAGCGGCCCGTTCGTCCGAATCCATTGATGGCAACCCTCACCGCCATGAGCAAACCTCCCTTTTCAGTCTGACGCTCTTTTAAACATCCCCGTCAGGAGTGTCAACGTTTTTTTAACGAATGGATTCCCTTAGCGCTTTCTTCTTGACAGCGGGTCCGTTCCACCGATAGATTAAAAGACGAATCGACTGTTCATCTTCATTGATCCCCGGTTCGTTATGTCCTGAATCTATTCCGGAATTTTATGTATTCTTCAAGAAGGATTCGAGGGTTTCTCAGGATTTATTCCGCCGCCGTTCTTCTGGTCTTTCTGCTGCCGCAGGCAGGGGAGGGGGTTCGCATGGAGAAAAATATCCGAAAGTCCGTCATCGCCGGATCCTGGTATCCGGGAGAGCCCGCCGTATTGACGAAAGATATAAAAGCATATCTGAAAAAGGTCCCCGGCAACGGGTTGAGCGGCCGGGTCGTGGGGCTCATATCGCCCCATGCCGGATATCTCTACTCGGGCCAGATCGCCGCCTACGGCTACAGGCTCATCGAAGGTCAACGGTTTGATTCCGTCATCGTGATCGGTCCCAGTCACCGGTCCCTCTTTCGGGGCGCCTCCGTATACACCAGCGGCGGGTATGAGACCCCGCTGGGCATTGTCCCTGTGGACTCCGGTCTCGCCGAACGGATCGTCCATAACGGCGGTAACATCAATTATTTCCCCCAGGCCCATCAGCAGGAACACTCCATCGAGATCCAGCTTCCCTTCCTCCAGGTCGTCCTCGGATCGTTTTCTTTCGTACCCATCGTCATGGGGGATCAGGACCGCGGGGCCTGCGAGGAGCTGGCGGGGGCCATCGTCAAAGCCGCCAAGGGGAAAAAGATCCTTGTGGTGGGTAGTTCCGACCTCTCCCACTTTCACTCCTATGACAGGGCCGTGAAGCTCGATAGCCGCGTCGTTGACCTCGTACAGAAAATGGACGCCGACGGGCTACTCCGCGAGCTGGAGAACGGCTCCTGCGAGGCCTGCGGCGGGGGGCCCATGGTGGTTACCATGCTTGTGGCGAAGAAACTCGGCGTGACCCGTTCCAGAGTCCTGAAATACGCCAACTCCGGGGACGTCACCGGCGACAAGGGGCGCGTGGTCGGTTATCTCTCCGCCGCTTTCTATGTCGAAAACCCTTCCAAGACAAGGGCTTTCGGGAATCCTTCAGGTGCCGGAAAGGGGCTGAGCGACGAAGAGAAAAAATCGCTCCTCCGGTACGCCCGGCAATCCATCGAATGCCGCCTGCAGGGAAACCCCGTGCCGGAGCCCGCCCGGGTCCCCAATGCCATGCAGGAGAAAAGGGGAGCCTTTGTTTCGTTGAAAAAGAACGGCCGGCTTAGGGGCTGCATCGGGTATATCGAGGCCCGTAAACCGCTGGTCCGGACCGTCGGCGAGATGGCCCAGGCAGCGGCCTTCAAGGACCCGAGGTTTCCGCCCCTGAAGAAGGAGGAACTGGACGGGCTGGACATCGAGATATCGGTGCTCACACCTCTGAAAAGGATAAGGGATATCGATGAGATAGAAGTTGGAAAGCACGGCCTCTACGTCGTGAAGGGCTTCCATTCCGGGCTTCTTCTGCCGCAGGTGGCCACTGAATATCGTTGGGACCGCTTGACTTTTCTCCAGGAAACCTGTTATAAGGCCGGCCTTCCGGCGGATGCCTGGCAGGACAAGGCCACGGAACTATACACGTTCTCCGCGGAAGTTTTCGGCACCCATGAATGAGGACCGCCGGGTGTATCAATGCAAACCTATCCATAAAAAAACACTTGACAAAATCATTCTGGGAATTTAACTTCGTCAAATTCAGCTTTTCACGTTTTTGCTGGCGTAGCTCAACGGTAGAGCAGCTGATTTGTAATCAGCCGGTTGCGGGTTCGACTCCCATCGCCAGCTCCAATTGGCCATGATAAAAGCTGGAGGGGTTCCCGAGTGGCCAAAGGGAGCAGACTGTAAATCTGCCGGCGCAGCCTACGGAGGTTCGAATCCTCCCCCCTCCACCATGCGAGGATAAGACGTTTTTGTCTTCTGGTTTGACGAGCGGGAGTAGCTCAGTGGCTAGAGCGTCAGCCTTCCAAGCTGAGGGTCGCGGGTTCGAATCCCGTTTCCCGCTCCAATGCTCATGATGACGGTCAGAGGGTCGCGTCACGGCGGACGTCACGGCGCGGCGGATGGAAAAACGGAGATGGGTCTTCACGGTGGGGAGAGGCCCACGTAGCTCAGTCGGTAGAGCACATCCTTGGTAAGGATGAGGTCACCAGTTCAATCCTGGTCGTGGGCTCCAGTTCAGTGAGAGTGGATGACTTATGAGAAACATCATTACCCTGGCCTGCACGGAGTGCAAGCGGCGGAACTACAACACGACGAAAAACAAGCGCACGATGCAGGATCGCCTGGAGCTGAAGAAGTACTGCAAATTCTGCAAGGCGCACACCCCGCACAAGGAGACGAAGTAATCCCGAGGGGCACCGCAGGCGGTGGATACAGGCCAGTAGCTCTAACGGCTAGAGCGCCGGACTCCAAATCCGGATGTTGGGGGTTCGAATCCCTCCTGGCCTGCCAACTCCCTGACCCGTGAAGGGATGTTTCAGGACGACATGGACAAGATCAAAGCCGTCATTTCAACATCGAGACAATTTCTGGTGGAAGCCAGAACGGAGCTCTCCAAGGTGACCTGGCCCACCACCAAGCAGGCGATTGCCTCGACGTCGGTGGTGATGGTCGTGGTCCTGGTGGTCTCGCTGGTGCTGGGTATCTTCGATTTCGGACTCGCCAAGATGATCCGACTGATTCTGGGTTGATGCGATATGGCCTTCAAGTGGTACGTCATCCACACCTACTCCGGCTTTGAGAACAAAGTGAAGGTATCCCTGCAGGAGCGAATCGAAACGGCCCGAATGCAGGAGCACTTCGGGGAAATCCTCGTGCCGGAAGAGGATATCGTCGAACTCATCGGGGGGGAAAAGAAGACCTCCAAGCGCAAATTCTTCCCCGGTTATGTCCTGATCCGGATGGAGCTCAACGACGACACCTGGCACATCGTCAAGAGCACGCCCAAGGTGACCGGCTTTATCGGGAGCAAGGACAAGCCGGCCCCCATTGCCGATGAAGACGTGGCGGCTCTCCGGACGCGGATCGAAGAAGGAACGCTCAAGCCCAAGCCGAAATTCAAGTTCGACGTGGGCGACCATGTCAAGATCATCGACGGACCCTTCACCAACTTCGACGGCATCGTGGACGAGGTGAAACCCGAAAAGGGAAAACTCCGGGTGATCGTCAGTATCTTCGGACGGTCGACTCCCGTCGAGCTCGACTTCATCCAGGTGGTTCAGCACTAGGGCGCGCGGACCCGACGGGGACGGCAACAAAAGCATCGGAAGAGAGGGGATCGTATGGCAAAGAAGGTCATCGCGAATATCAAGCTTCAGATACAGGCCGGCAAGGCCACGCCGTCGCCCCCGATCGGGCCGGCTCTGGGTCAGCACGGCGTGAACATCATGGAGTTCTGCAAGGCTTACAACGCCATGACGGCCAACCAGGAAGGAATGATCATTCCGGTGGTCATCACGGTCTATGCGGACCGGTCCTTTACGTTCGTGACCAAGACGCCGCCGGTGTCGGTCCTTCTGAAGCAGGCGGCCAAGATCGCCAAGGGCGCCAGCGATCCCAAGCGGGAAAAAGTGGGCCAGGTGACGGCCAAGCAGGTGCGCGAGATTGCGGAACTCAAGATGAACGACCTGAATGCCATCAACATCGAAGGAGCCATCACGACAATCGAGGGAACGGCCCGGTCCATGGGCATCGAGATCGTTTCCTAAGCCATCGGTTCGAGGTCTGATCATGTCCAGCAGAGGAAAGAAATACCAGGAATCCAGAAAAAAGGTTGTCCCCGGCGAGCGATACGCGCTGCGCGAAGCCATCGACCTGCTCATGAGCATGGGCAAGGCGAAGTTCGACGAAACCGTCGACGCCTCCATCCGTCTCGGCGTGGATCCGAAGCATGCGGACCAGATGGTCCGCGGCAGCGTGGCGCTGCCGCACGGGCTCGGAAAGGCGGTGCGGGTGCTGGTCTTCGCGAAGGGCGAGAAGGAAAAAGAAGCCCGGGAGGCGGGTGCGGACTTCGTCGGCTCCGACGATCTCATGGAAAAGATCAAAGGTGGATGGCTGGACTTCGACCGTGTGGTCGCCACACCGGACATGATGGGAAGCGTCGGGAAACTGGGCAAGGTCCTCGGCCCCCGGGGTCTCATGCCGAACCCCAAGGTCGGGACGGTGACCTTTGACGTCGGCAAGATCGTCAAGGAGCTGAAAGCGGGCAAGGTGGAATTCCGGGTGGAAAAGGCGGGCATCGTCCATTCCCCCTTCGGAAAGATATCTTTCGGCACGGACAAGCTCTATGATAATTTCATGGCCCTGATCGAAACGATTATCAAGCTGAAACCGGCTTCGAGCAAAGGAACATACCTCAAGACCATCTCACTTTCCACCACGATGGGGCCGGGTGTAAAGGTGGATCCCCTGGATATCCGAAACATTTTAAAGTAGAGCCTTTTGCGCAAGATGTCTCAATAGGAGAAGTTGCTTACAGAAGTCAGAGACAGCAGGTACGGGACGTTTAAACGATGGCATCGGCCTGCCGAGACCTGGAGGGCAATCTGGACGGCCCTTTTCCGAAGGCGGAAGGGCGACCCGGAGAGAAAGCTTTTCATGTTGAAAAGCCCGTCGATGAGGGTCACGGGCTTCGCACCGCGGCGATCATCCATTCTTCCTGTACGGCGCTCTGACTTTTCAAATCGTTCCCGATCCCTCCGTGGGGGCGGGGAACGTGAAAATTCAGAGTGAAAGGAGGTTAGAGGTTGGACAAACAAACGAAAGAGAAGACCATTGCCGAGCTTCAGGACAAGCTCCAGAGGGCCCAGCTCGCCATTCTCGCGGGCTACACCGGCATGAACGTCGGGAAGATCACCGCGCTCCGCAACGAGCTCCGCAAGGCCGGGACCGAATTTCGGGTGATCAAGAACACGCTGTTCGGCATCGCGGCGGAGAAGACGGACTATGCCGGGCTGAAAGGTCACCTGCGGGGGCCTCTCGCCGTCGTGCTGACCTACGACGACGTTGTGGCGCCGACCAAGGTACTGAGTGAGTTTGCCCGGAAGAATGCCGAGCTGGACGTCAAGGTCGGCATGATGGGCGGGAAGCTTCTGGACCGGAAGCAGCTCGAGGCGCTCGCAACGCTCCCCTCGAAGGAGCTCCTCCTGGCGAAGCTCCTGTCCGTCTTTGTGGGCGTGCAGGCCTCCATGGTCCAGGTGCTGGCCGCCGTCCCGAGGAGTTTCGTGCAGGTCCTGAACGCCTATCGCGAAAAGAAAGAAAAAGAAAACTAACCGACAGGAAGGAAAGGAATCATGGCAGAGAAAATAACGAAAGAAGATGTGGTCAAGTTCATTGAAGGGATGACGGTTCTCGAGCTCTCCGAGCTTGTCAAGGAACTGGAGGAAAAATTCGGTGTCTCGGCGGCCGCTCCGATGGCGGTGGCGGCGGCGGTTCCCGGCGGCGCCGCGCCGTCGGCCGCGGCGGCGGAGGAAAAAACGGAATTCACCGTCATGCTCACCGGTTTCGGGGAGCAGAAGATCCAGGTGATCAAGGAGATCCGGGCGATCACCGGTCTGGGCCTGAAGGAAGCGAAGGACCTCGTGGACGGTGTACCGAAGCCCGTGAAGGAAGGCATTGCCAAGGCGGAAGCCGAGGACATCAAAAAGAAGATCGAAGCCGCAGGCGGCACCGTGGAGATCAAGTAGCCCGCCCGGCCAAGGCTCCGGCCGGGCGACCGGCCGGGAATCTGTCAGGCCTCCCCGGCCTCCGTGACAGGAGCCGGGGAGCCGGGCCGCCCGATCTCGAGGGGGCGGAGACCAAATCCATTCGAGGTTAAGAAACCCATGTTGGAATTCAGAAAAAATTTCAGCCGTATTCAGAAAATCATCGATATCCCCAACCTCATCGACATCCAGAAGAAGTCCTACGAAAAATTCCTCCAGCGGGAGACCCCGGTCGAGAAGAGGGGGAATATCGGTCTTCAGGGGGCGTTCAAGAGCATCTTCCCGATCTCCGATTTCAGCGGCAAGTGCTCCCTGGAATTCGTGAGCTACAAGATCGGGGATGTGCGCTACGACGTCAAGGAGTGCCTCGCCAAAGGGCTCACCTATGCCGCGCCGCTGAAAATCGTCGTGCGGCTCGTGGTCTTCGACTCCGACCGGACGAGCGAACAGAAGATCATCCGCGACATCAAGGAGCAGGAGATCTATTTCGGCGAAATTCCGCTGATGACGGAAAACGGCACGTTCATCATCAACGGGACCGAGCGGGTGATCGTCAGCCAGCTCCACCGCTCGCCCGGCATCTTCTACGATCACGACAAGGGGAAGACCCACGCCAGCGGCAAGCTCCTCTATTCCGCCCGGATCATCCCGATCCGCGGCTCCTGGCTGGATCTCGAGTTCGACACCAAGGACCTCCTCTACGTTCGGATCGACCGCCGGCGGAAGATGCCCGTGACGATCCTCCTGAAAGCCATGGGGAACAACAGTGAGGACATTCTGAACTACTTCTACAGCATCGAGAAGATCTTCCTGGAGGACCGCAAAGCGCATGTCCAGATCGGCGATTTTCTGCTGAACGAGAAGGCGCCCGAGGATATCGCCCGGGGAAACGAGGTCGTCGTCAAGAAGGGGAGAAAAATCACCAAGGCCGCCCTCAAGCGCATCGAGGAGCTGAAGCTGGACCGGATCCCCGTCAATGACGAATATCTGATCGGGAAGGTGCTGGCCTCCCCCGTCGTGGATCCGGAATCGGGCGAGATCCTCTTCCCGTGCAACCAGGAATTGACCGCCGAACGGCTGGCGGTTCTGCGGGAGAAAAAGATCCAGGAGGTCCGGTGCATCCATCTGGACGAAGACCGGATGAACGCCTCCATCATGGAGACCCTTCTCATCGACCGCGTGGACTCGGCGGAGGAGGCCATCATCGAGATCTACCGTCGGCTCCGGCCGAGCAACCCCCCCACGCCCGAGACGGCCCGGCGGTTCTTCAAGAGTCTTTTCTTCGATCCCGAGACCTATGACATCTCCGACGTGGGTCGTGTGAAGATGAATTACAAGCTTCACCTCGACGTGCCCGCCGATGTAACGATCCTGCGAAACGAGGACATCCTGGCGGCGGTGAAGTACCTGCTCCACCTCAAGAGCGGTGTCGGCGACTGCAGCGTGGACGACATCGACCACCTGGGCAACCGGCGGATTCGTTCCGTGGGGGAACTCATCGAGAACCAGTATCGCATCGGGCTCATCCGGATGGAGCGGGCCATCAAGGAAAAGATGAGCCTCCAGGACGTGGAGACCATGATGCCCCATGACCTGGTGAACGCCAAACCGGTTTCGGCCGTCGTCAACGAATTTTTCGGCTCCAGCCAGCTCTCCCAGTTCATGGACCAGACAAACCCCCTGTCCGAGATCACCCACAAACGGCGGCTCTCGGCCCTGGGCCCCGGCGGCCTCACGCGCGAGCGGGCGGGGTTCGAGGTCCGCGACGTGCACAACACGCATTACGGCCGGATCTGTCCCGTCGAGACACCGGAAGGTCCGAACATCGGCCTGATCGTCTCGCTCAGCACCTACGCCAGGGTCAATGAGTTCGGTTTCATCGAAACGCCTTACCGGGTCGTGGAAAAGGGACGGGTTCTCGACGAAATCAAGTACCTGACGGCCATCGAGGAGGAGAAGTTCATCATCGCCCAGGCCGACGCCGTCCTGGACAGCCGCGGCCGGTTCAAGGAGTCCATCATCTACGCCCGGAAGGGGGGCGAATTCGTTACGGTGGTGCCCGAGGAGGTCCAGCTGATGGACGTCTCGCCCAACCAGCTCGTCAGCGTCGCCGCCGGGCTCATCCCCTTCCTCGAACACGATGACGCCAACCGCGCCCTCATGGGCTCCAACATGCAGCGCCAGGCCGTTCCCCTCATGAGACCGGAGACGCCTCTGATCGGGACGGGGATGGAGTCCGTCGTGGCCCGGGACTCCGGCGCCGTGATCGCGGCGAAGCGTTCCGGCATCGTGGAAAGCGTCGATGCCTCGAGAATCGTCATCAAGTCCGACGACGGCGAGAAGACCACCTTCGATACCGGCGTGGATATCTACAACATGACCAAGTATCAGCGGACCAATCAGGACACCTGCTTCAACCACAAACCCATCGTGACGACGGGACAGCGGGTCAAGCGGGGCGACATCATCGCCGACGGACCGGCCACGGATAACGGGGAACTCGCTCTCGGCCGGAATGTCATGGTCGCCTTCATGTCCTGGGGCGGGTACAACTACGAAGACTCCATTCTGGTGAGCGAGCGGATCGTCAAGGAGGACATTTACACCTCCATTCACATCGAGGAGTTCGAGACGATGGCCCGGGACACCAAGCTCGGGAAAGAGGAAATCACCCGGGACATCCCCAACGTGGGGGAGGACGCCCTGAGGAACCTCGATGAAAGCGGCATCGTCCGCATGGGTGTGTCCGTCAAGCCCGGCGATATCCTCGTCGGGAAGATCACGCCCAAGGGCGAGACCACTCTGTCGCCCGAGGAAAAGCTGCTCAGGGCGATCTTCGGCGAGAAGGCCGGAGACGTCCGCGACACGTCGCTGCGCGTCCCCCCCGGGGTGGAGGGGACGATCATCGACGCCAAGATCTTCACCCGCAAGGGCGCCGAGAAGGATCGGCGGTCCCAGACGATCGAAGAGGAGGAAACGGAGAGCATCCACAAGGATCGCGATGACGAGATTAGGATCATCACCGAAAGCGTCCGGAACAAGATCGTGAAACTGCTCAAGGGGAAGGTCTCGGCCGCTCGTCTGATGGATTCGAAGAAAAAGAAGATCCTCCTCAAGAAAAACGAGGTCATCACGGACGAGGTCCTGTCCAAGATTCCCTTCAAGTACTGGAAGGAGATCTCGCTCCTCAAGGAGGAGACCCTGGAGCAGAACCTCCGCATGATGTTCGAAAACCTCGAGCGGAAGATCGAACTCGTGGAAGCCTTCTTCGACGAGAAGATCGACAAGCTCCGCATGGGCGATGAGCTTCCGCCGGGCGTCATCAAACTCGTCAAGGTCTACGTGGCCATCAAGCGGAAACTCTCCGTGGGCGACAAGATGGCCGGTCGCCACGGCAACAAGGGCGTCCTCTCCCGCATCCTGCCCGAGGAGGACATGCCTTTCTTTGCCGACGGCGTCCCCGTGGACATCATCCTCAACCCCCTGGGCGTTCCGTCCCGGATGAACGTCGGGCAGATTCTCGAAACGCACCTGGGATGGGCTGCCCGCGGCATGGGGGAGAGGATCAACGCCATCATCGAGAAGAAGTTCAGCCTCGAGGGGCTCAAGCGGGAATTGAAGAGCCTCTACGCGTCGCCGGAATTCAGCAAGTACGTCGACGGTGCCACGGAGCGGGAGATCCGGCGGTTCATCGGCCGGCTGAAAAAAGGCATCCCCATCTCGACCCCCGTCTTCGACGGCGCCAGCGAGGATGAGATCCGGGATATGCTCGAAGCCGCGGACCTGCCCCTGTCGGGACAGACGATCCTCTTCGACGGCCGGACGGGCGAACCCTTCGACCAGGACGTGACGGTCGGAATGATCTACATGCTGAAGCTTCATCACCTGGTGGACAACAAGATTCACGCGCGATCCATCGGTCCTTACTCCCTGGTGACGCAGCAACCCCTGGGCGGAAAGGCCCAATTCGGCGGTCAGCGCCTGGGCGAGATGGAGGTCTGGGCGATGGAAGCCTACGGCGCCGCCCACACATTGCAGGAGTTTCTGACCGTGAAGTCCGACGATGTCGCCGGACGGACACGGATCTACGAGGCCATTGTCAAAGGGGAACACACCCTGGAGCCCGGTTTGCCGGAATCCTTCAGCGTTCTCGTCAAGGAGCTGCAAAGCCTCTGCCTGGACGTGGAGCTGGTGGAAAAAGAATAGGCCGCAGACGCCGGGCATGAGGCATCAGGATCAGGCGAAAAACAGGCCTTCCGTTTCCGGACGCCTTAAAAGCCTGTGCCTTACGCCTGCATTTAAAAGGAGAACAACGTGGAAGACATTTACAGCTTTTTTGAAAAACCGAAGGACCCCATTCGCTTCAACGCGATGCGGATGTCCATCGCCTCCCCGGAGCGGATCATCTCCTGGTCGCACGGCGAGGTCAAGAAACCCGAAACGATCAATTACCGGACCTTCAAGCCGGAGAGGGACGGCCTTTTCTGTGCCAAGATCTTCGGGCCCGTCAAGGATTACGAGTGTCTCTGCGGCCGCTACAAGCGGATGAAGCACCGCGGGGTCGTCTGCGAGAAGTGCGGTGTCGAGGTCATTCAGTCCAAGGTCCGCCGGGAAAGAATGGGACACATCGCCCTGGCGGCGCCGGTGGCGCACATCTGGTTTCTCAAGAGTCTGCCGAGCCGCATCGGCAATGTGCTGGACCTGTCCCTCAAGGAGATGGAGAAGGTTCTCTACTTCGAGTCGTGGATCGTGATGGACCCCAAGAACACGCCGCTCCGAAAGAAGGAACTCCTGACGGAAGAGCGGCTGATCGAGGCCCGGGAACAGTATGGCCCGGACGGGTTCGTCGCGGGCATCGGCGCCGAGGCCGTCCGGAAACTCCTCGAGGAGATGAACCTCGAGTCGCTCAATGCCGAGCTCCGGGCGGAGCTGGCGGAGGCGACATCGGACACCAAGCGCAAAAAACTCATCAAGCGGCTCCGTGTCATCGAGGCGCTCCAGCGGTCGAAGAACAAGCCGGAGTGGATGATCCTGACCGTTCTGCCCGTCATCCCCCCCGACCTGAGGCCTCTCGTCCCTCTGGAAGGCGGCCGTTTCGCCACATCGGACCTCAATGACCTCTACCGGCGCGTGATCAACCGCAACAACCGTCTCAAGCGGCTCATGGAATTGAACGCCCCGGAGATCATCATCCGCAACGAAAAGCGCATGCTCCAGGAAGCCGTGGACGTGCTCTTCGACAACGGCAGGCGCGGCCGGGCGATTACGGGTTCCAACAAGCGGCCCCTGCGGTCGCTCTCCGACATGCTCAAGGGGAAACAGGGCCGTTTCCGCCAGAACCTCCTCGGCAAGAGGGTGGATTACTCCGGGCGGTCGGTGATCACCGTCGGTCCCGATCTTCGACTCCATCAGTGCGGCCTCCCCAAGAAGATGGCTCTGGAGCTCTTCAAGCCCTTCATCTATAACCGCCTCGAGCAGAAGGGGTACGTCACCACGGTAAAGAGCGCCAAGAAAATGGTCGAGCGGGAAACCCCCGAGGTGTGGGACGCCCTGGACGAGGTGGTGCGCGAGTACCCCGTGCTGCTCAACCGTGCGCCGACGCTGCACCGGCTGGGCATCCAGGCCTTCGAACCCGTGCTCATCGAGGGCAAGGCCATCCAGCTCCACCCCCTGGTCTGCACGGCCTTCAACGCCGACTTCGACGGCGACCAGATGGCCGTCCATGTACCGCTGTCCATCGAGTCCCAGGTGGAATCCCGGGTGCTCATGATGTCCACGAACAACATCCTCTCGCCGGCCAACGGCAAACCCATCATCGTGCCCAGCCAGGACATCGTTCTGGGGATCTACTACATGACGCGGTTCCGCACGGGCGCGAAGGGCGAGGGCATGGTTTTCTCGGACCCGGAAGAAGTCCGGCGGGCCTTCGACGCCGGCGAGGCGTCCCTCCATGCGAGGGTCAAGGTCCGTATGAACGGCTCGCTGAAGGAAACGACGGTGGGCCGGGTGATCCTCTACGAAATCGTCCCCGCCGAAATTCCCTTCGATGTCATCAACAAGGTGATGAACAAGAAGGAACTGGCCAACCTCATCGACTACTGCTACCGCAGTTGCGGCGACAAAGCGACGGTCATCCTGGCGGACCGGCTGAAGGATCTGGGTTTCCGGTATGCCACGAGTTCCGGGGCCTCCATTTCCATCGAGAACATGGTGATCCCGGAGATCAAGAAAGACATCATCACGAAAGCGGACAAGGACGTCCTCGAAGTCCAGAAGCAGTACATGGACGGGCTCATCACGGACGGGGAGCGGTACAACAAGGTCATCGATATCTGGGCGCAGGCGACCGAGAGGGTGGCCGACGCCATGCTCTCCAGCATCGGGACCCAGGAGGTGGCCTCGACGGAGGGCAGGAAGAAGGTCGAGAGCTTCAACCCCATTTACATGATGGCGGACTCCGGCGCAAGGGGCAGCGCGGCCCAGATCCGGCAGCTGGCCGGAATGAGGGGCCTCATGGCGAAGCCTTCGGGGGAAATCATCGAGACTCCCATCACGGCCAATTTCCGCGAGGGCCTCACGGTGCTTCAGTACTTCATCTCCACCCACGGTGCCCGCAAGGGGCTGGCCGACACGGCCCTCAAGACGGCCAATTCCGGTTACCTGACCCGCCGGCTCGTCGACGTGGCCCAGGACTGCATCGTGACCGAAGAGGACTGCAAGACCCTCGACGGCCTCTTTGTCCAGGCCCTCATGGAGGGCGGAGAGATCATCGAGACGGCCGGGGAGCGGGTCCTCGGCCGGGTCGCCCTCGAAGACATCAAGGATCCCTTCACCGGCGAGATCCTCGTCAGGGCCAATCAGGAGATCGACGAGACCCTGGCGGACAAGATCGACGGCGCCGGTATCGAGAGGGTCCAGATCCGATCGGCCCTCACCTGCAAATCCCGCTACGGCGTCTGCGCCCGTTGCTACGGCCGTGATCTGTCCCACGGGCACCTGGTGAACATCGGTGAAGCCGTCGGAATCATTGCGGCACAGTCCATCGGGGAGCCGGGGACGCAGCTGACCATGCGGACCTTCCACATCGGAGGTACGGCCAAGTTCGAGGAACACTCCACGCTGGAGGCCCGGCATGAGGGGACCGTGAGGTTCGTCAACTTCACCGCCGTCAAGGGCCGTGACGGAAACCTCGTGGTCATGAGCCGAAACGGTGAAATTCACGTCCTCGATGAGCAGGAAAGAAGCCGGGGCAAGTATCCCGTGCCCTACGGCGCGCACCTGAAAGTCCGGGAGGGAAAGCAGGTCAAACGCGGAGACCGGATTGCCGAGTGGGATCCCTTCTCGATTCCGATTCTTTCCGAGGTGGACGGGACCGTCAAGTTCGGGGACATCGTGGAGGGAAAGACCGTTCAGGAGCAGGTGGACGAGGTGACCGGCCTTTCGAGAAAGGTGGTCATGGATTTTGCCGATCCCGATCTGCGTCCGAGGATCTCCATCAAGGACAAGGAAGGGAAGACGGCCCGCATCGCCGCCAGCGGCAGCTTTGCCCGCTATCTTCTGTCCGTCGGCGTCAACATCGTCGCCTCCGAGGGGGACAAGGTCTTTCCCGGCGACATCATCGCGAAGATCCCTCGGGAGACGACGAAGACCAAGGACATCACCGGCGGCCTCCCCAGAGTGGCGGAGCTTTTTGAGGCCAGAAAACCCAAGGAATTCGCTGTCATAGCCGAGATCGACGGGACCGTTGCCTTCGGGAAAGATGTCAAGGGGAGGCGCCGTCTTGTCGTGACGCCCGAGGTGGGGGAGAAAAAGGAGTATCTCATTCCCAAGGGCAAGCACATCACCGTGCAGGAGGGTGACCACGTCCAGGCCGGTGACCCCCTCATGGGCGGGGCCAGCAACCCCCATGACCTTCTCACGATCAAGGGCGAGAAAGAACTTGCCCGATACCTGGTCGACGAGGTGCAGGAGGTATACCGGCTGCAGGGCGTCAAGATCAACGACAAGCACATCGAGATCATCGTGCGGCAGATGCTCCGGCGGGTCCGGGTCACCGACCCCGGGGACACCATCTTTCTGTCCGACGAGCAGGTCGAAAAGGTGCGATTCCAGGAAGAAAACGAACGGATTCTCGCCAAGGGGGGACGGCCCGCCGTGGGAGAGCCCGTTCTGCTGGGAATCACCAAGGCCTCGCTCAGCACGCAGAGTTTCATCTCGGCGGCTTCCTTCCAGGAGACGACCCGGGTACTCACCGAGGCGGCCCTGGCCGGAAAGACCGACTATCTGCGCGGGATCAAAGAGAATGTCATCATGGGGCGTCTCATCCCCGCGGGCACCGGGCTGCCCGTTTACAAGAAGCTCGGCATCCAGGTGGAGGGAGAGGAAGAGGAGCGAAAATCGCTACAGAAAAACCTTGACATGGAAGCCGCAAATTGATACTAAACTGAGCTTTCGTCGCCACCCCTATCGGTGGTGAAATCCTGATGTTGGAGGCGAAATGCCGACGATCAACCAGCTGATCCGGAAGGGCAGAAAAAAGATCATGAGAAAGACGCAGGCACCGGCCCTGGTTTCCTCACCGCAGCGGCGCGGGGTCTGCGTGCGGGTGTACACCACCACACCCAAGAAACCCAACTCCGCCCTCCGTAAAGTTGCGCGGGTTCGTCTGACGAGCGGATATGAAGTATCGTCCTATATTCCCGGTATCGGCCATAACCTGCAGGAGCACTCCGTGGTCCTGGTCCGGGGCGGCCGAGTGAAGGATCTGCCGGGTGTTCGCTATCACATTGTCCGGGGGACCCTGGATGCCGTCGGCGTGCAGGACCGGAAACAGGGCCGATCGAAGTACGGGACGAAAAAGTCGAGCTAATCGGGGATCTTGGAATGCCGAGAAGAAGAATCATCGCCAAGCGAAAAATCACGCCGGACGCCAAGTACGGCAGTGAACTGGTCGCGAAGTTCGTCAATTGCCTCATGAAGAAAGGCAAGAGAAGCACCGCCGAGGGGATTCTCTACGGGGCCTTCGGTGTGATCGAGAAGCGGGCGAAGGAAGCCCCCCTGGCGGTCTTCGAGAAGGCCGTGGACAATGTCAAGCCTCTCATCGAAGTTCGTTCGAGACGGGTGGGCGGAGCGACCTATCAGGTCCCGACGGAAGTGGCCCCCTCCCGGCGGCTCGCTCTGGCCATGCGCTGGCTCATTCTCCATGCCCGGGCACGCTCCGAGAAGATGTTGAAGGAAAAACTCGCCGGCGAGTTCATCGACGCGGCCAACAACCGCGGCGCTTCGATCAAGAAGAAAGAGGATGTTCACAAGATGGCGGAGGCCAACAAGGCCTTTGCCCATTATCGATTCTAACGCTCTTTTAAAAGCTGCTGGACGTTGAGACGTGGCTCGGGAGATTCCCCTATCGCACATCCGGAATATCGGCATTATGGCCCATATCGATGCCGGGAAGACCACCCTGACCGAGCGGATCCTGTACTACACGGGGATCTCCTACAAGATGGGCGAAGTTCACGACGGCACCGCCGTCATGGATTACATGGAGCAGGAACAGGAGCGGGGCATCACCATCACCTCCGCGGCCACGACCTGCTCGTGGAAAGACCACCGGATCAATATCATCGACACGCCGGGTCATGTGGACTTCACGATCGAGGTGGAACGGTCGCTCCGGATTCTGGACAGCGCCGTGGCTCTCTTCAGCGCCGTGGAGGGCGTGGAGCCCCAGTCCGAGGCGGTCTGGCGCCAGGCGGACCGATACCGTGTGCCGCGGTTGGCCTTCATCAACAAGATGGACCGCGTCGGTGCGGACTTCATGCGGGTCGTGACGGTGATCCGGGAGCGCCTGGGGGCCAATCCGATCCCCCTTCAGATCCCGCTCGGCGCCGAGGAGCATTTCCGGGGTGTCGTGGACCTCGTTCGAATGGAGGCCGTCACCTATGGCCGGGACCTTCAGGGTGCCGAGTACTCGGTGGGTCCTGTCCCTCCGGAGTTTCTGGAAGAGGCCCGGCAGCAGCGCGACAAGATGATCGAGTCCCTCTCCGAGCTGGATGAGGACTTGATGCAGAAATACCTGAACGAAGAAGCTCTTTCCCAGGAAGAAATCCGGCGGGCGATCCGCCGTCTGACCCGCTCCATGAAGGTCATTCCCGTGCTCTGCGGCTCGGCCTTCAAAAACAAGGGCATCCAGCTGCTTCTGGACGGAGTATTGCACTACCTTCCCTCACCTCTGGACATGCCGCCGGTCGTTGGAAAGGACATCCGGAAGGCCGACCGCGACATCGTGAGGGAGGCGAGCGACGAAGCACCCTTTGCCGCCCTGGCCTTCAAGATCCTGACGGATCCCTTCGTCGGGCAGCTGACATTTTTCCGGATTTACTCCGGTGTCCTGAAAGCGGGTTCCTACATCTACAACGCTTCCAAGGACAAGCGGGAAAGGGTCGGACGCCTTCTGAAGATGCACGCCAACAAGCGCGAGGACATC